>Ga0181535_10008164_pt1 | contig 10361 bp, 8 predicted proteins | sample PEATcosm2014_Bin_44_FD_119774 | JGI IMG/M metagenome (GOLD analysis project Ga0181535, IMG submission 119774) | Peatland microbial communities from MTU Mesocosm Facility, Houghton, MI, USA - PEATcosm2014_Bin17_30_metaG | ecosystem: Environmental > Terrestrial > Soil > Wetlands > Peat | place...
GTGTTTGAGCTCGTCTTCAGTCACTTCTCCTGGGAGCGGAGCGGCAGGTTGCTGGGCCGGGGATTGGGCGGTCTGATCGACTCCCGCGGGTGCGGCCTGAGGCGCCTGGACGTTTGGCGTTGCAGCGGCCGGAGGATTCTCGGCGGGAGCGGGCGTGGATGGCTGTGCTTGTGCGGGCTGCAGTGTCACATCCGGAGCAGGGGATGGCGCGGGCGTGGAGCTTTGAGTTGCATCGGGGACAGACTGCGAAGGCGCATCCGGCTGAGCTGTTTGAGGAGGTGCGGATGGCTGGGCAGTGGGCGTGTCCTGGGCCGCCAGCGATAAGGTCGAAACGAGAGCAACAGCCCAGCAAACAGCTATGAGGCCGCGCCGGAACCCGACCCAAGCTGAATCACGCGCATTTAACTCAAATGCCCGCATTGGAGGACCTGTGTGCGTCACTTTAACAGCATTCTGTAGAGGAGTAAAAAAGTATCTCCCACTTGCGGGGGATGGGGTGCCGGATTAGTCCCCTCCCGGAGGCTCGAACCCATTTGAATTTTGTTTCAACCGCCAGAGAATTCGACGGAACAGTCCCAGGATGCGGCGGGTGTCTCGTTTTGTGGGGCTCAGGCGGCGGAACAGCAGGCGGAGGTCGTGGCGATTTGCCTCACGCATCGAGGATGGAGAGTAATTGGCGGCTAGCATTGCTTGTTCCACTACATCGGCAAGCAGTTCGAGGTCGGCGGTGGGAGCAGCAGGACCGTGCTTGCCTGATCTGGCTGACGCGGGGAGCTGAAGCGATTTCTTTGCCCGCGGAAATGCTCGCGAAGAAAGTTCATAAAGGCAGACGGCCACGGCCTGGCCCAGGTTCATGGAGGGCTGCTTAGGATCCGTGGGAATTTCGGCAAACAGATGGCAGAGGGCAAGGTCTTCGCGGGTGAGGCCATGCTTCTCCGGTCCGAAGACGATAGCAATGCGGCCGCCTTGCGCCAATTCGCGCTGAACAAGGGGAGCGAGATCGGGTAGAGCAACTACGGGCTGCTCGGGTTTGCGGTAGGTCAGCGTTCCTGTGCCAACCACCAGGGTGCATGCGGCAACGGCTTCGGCAAGGGTGGCGGAAATGTTTGCGTTTTGGAGGAGCTCGTCGGCTCCGATGGCGGAGCGAGCCTCGCGCCAGTGCGGAGCGTACGGTGCGATGACGGAGAGTGTTGGGAAGCCAAAGTTGGCCATCGCGCGCGCCACCGCGCCGATGTTGAGAGGATTGCGCGGAGAGACAAGAGCTATCTTGAGGCGATCATTCAACTCGGAATGGACGGGGTGTGTTGGCAAGAAATCATTTTATTGCGGTGCTGGGTGACTTGTGCTGGAAACACTTTATGCATCTATTCATTCCTACCCAAAATATTGGTTGACTGTTTGCGGCTACTGTGTATACTCAGTATATTGACATGCACAGTCACATCGTCATTTCGCAATCCGATGGGCGGCCGATGTACCAGCAGATCATGGAACAGGTGAAGCAGCGGGTGGCTGTGGGGGAATGGGCGCCTGGAGATGAGATTCCGTCCATTCGGCAGCTCGCAATCGCTTTGCGCGTGAGCGTGATTACGATCAAGCGTGCCTATCTTGAACTGGAGCGTGAGGGCGTCATTCTGACTCAACAGGGCAAGGGATCGATCGTTGCCCCCAATACGGGCCTCAGCCCACAGCTTTATCACGAGGAACTGACGGAGCGTCTCGAAGAAGTTGCCCGACTCGGCAATTTGCTTGGCCTGAGCGGCGAAGAGATTGCCCGGCGCACGAGGGAAGCCGCGAACAGGCTGATCGATGCCCGGCTCACGAAGGAGATAGTATGAATGACCTTTCTGTTCATTTTGACGGTGTGAGCAAGAGATACCCTCACTTTTCCCTTGAGGATATCCATCTTGAACTGCCCGCAGGCAGCATCATGGGTTTTATCGGGGCAAATGGAGCCGGGAAATCCACGACCATCCGCATCCTGATGGGGCTGGTTCACCAGGACGAGGGCTCGGTGATGGTGCTCGGCCACCCGATGCCCCTGGACCAGGCGGCGGCAAAGCTCGATATCGGATTTGTCTCCGAAGACATGCGGCTCTACGGGCAGGCGACACTGTCCTGGCACATGGACTTCATGCGGCCGATCTACCCGCGATGGGACCAGGCCTATGGCGAGGCACTGGCGCGTCGCTTCGATCTACGGCCACAGCAGAAGATCAAGGGGTTGTCGCACGGGCAGCGCGTGAAGGCAGCTTTGCTATTGGCGCTTGCGCGGCGTCCGCGGCTGCTCGTGTTGGACGAGCCGACCACCGGGCTTGATCCGGTTGCGCGCGTGGAAGTGCTTAATGAGCTGATGGCAGTTCTTGCCGATGAGGACCGGACGATCCTGTTTTCTTCTCACAACACACTCGATGTGGAGCAGATTTCAGATCAGATCACGTTTATCGATCGCGGACGGATCATCGATTCCGACGACAAAGAGGTGTTTCTAGACCGCTGGCGGCGGCTGCGACTCGTGCTCCCGCCTGACGGAGTGGTTCCGCGCCTGCCCGGCATTATTGAAGTAGGCGGAAGCAGCCGGCTGCCGGTGCTGACCACCAATCGCTTCGAGCCGGCCATGGTCTCGGTATGCAACGACCTGGGAGCAACTGTACAGGCGGTGGATACCATGACCCTGGAAGAGATTTTTGTGGCCAACGTGCACAGCAGAAGGGAGCGGCTAACGGCATGAACTACTCAATGGTCAAGAAGCTAATTTTCAAGGACTGGTATTTTCAGCGGAGCGCGATTCTGCTCTCGCTGGCGGGCGGCCTGGCGTCGCTCGGCATCGTTGCCTTCGGCGGCAAAGCCGGTTTTTTCATCGGGCTCGTCCTTCTCATCTGCGTCATCATTACCATCGCCGCGACACTGGTGATGAATACTCTGGTTGCCGAGCGTGATAATCAGACCCTGGCGTTTGTCATGAGCCTGCCCATCTCCTATCTTGAGTACACCGCGGCCAAGATTCTAGTTAATCTGCTGGTCTTCGTCGCTTTCTGGCTTATCCTGGTCGCCGGAAGCCTGGCCTTGATCGTGGCCGCGCCACCCATCCATGGCCTGTTTGCCTTCACCGTAATCATGGCTGTTGAGATCCTTGCCAGCACTTGTCTGATGATTGCGGTCGCCCTGGTCACCGAGTCCAAAGGTTGGACGATCTCCGCCATGATTGTCGGCAACTTGGCCATCAATGTGGTGGGTTATATTGTGGCTCACATTCCAGGCATCGCCAAAGGAATGTGGGGGACAGTGATCCAATGGCGCCCGGCAGCTTCCATTTCCCTGGCGACGGAGTTTGCACTGATCGCACTGCTTGTTGGAGGAGCCTTCTTCATTCAATCGAGGAAGAAGGATTTTATTTGAGACGTTGGAGTCCGTTTCACGGAGTGCGTTTCCCGGATACTTCGCTCGCCGATTTCTTCAACTTGGTTGCAATCGGGCCGGCGTGGCGATTGCAGTGAACGATGCAGGTCGGCCAGCTAATTCAAAGACAATTCGTTGAACTGCCGTCGCGCCTGGCGTAAAGTGGACGGCAATGAATCCAGACAGTAGTGGAAGTCTCGAAAAACAGGTAGGCGAACTGCTGTGGCGTGTTCGCCGATTGGAAGAGGCGCTGTGGCGCCAGGGCGTCCTGTCAAAGGAGTTTCTGCAGCAGACGCCGGCGCCGGCCGCGACCGCGACACAGGTCGTCGCGCCCCTGGTTTCCACGACGGGCGGCGCTGAAATCAAGGCCGAGGCTCCTGCTGGCGGAGATTTTCAAGCACCGGCTGCCGCGGTGAGTGAGCGAGCGTTTGAGACGCCTGTATTCACTTCTTTCGCAAGCGACGGCAAGCCTGATAACCGGTCGCTGGAAAACCGGATTGGCTCGCAATGGTTCAATCGAATCGGAATTCTGGCGATGCTGATTGCCGCGGCATGGTTCTTGAAACTGGCGATGGATAACCATTGGATTGGACCGCTGGGGCGAGTGCTGATAGGGCTGCTGGCAGGGGCAGGGCTGATAGCGTGGTCGGAGCGATTCCGCAGCAAAGGCTTTGCAGGCTTCTCTTATTCCTTGAAGGCTGTGGGCAGCGGCACGCTGTACCTGTCCCTGTGGGCAGCGTTCTCGCTTTACCAATTGATGCCGTCAAGCGCGGCGTTTGCGGCAATGATCGTGGTGACTGCATTCAACGGGTTGATGGCCTGGCGGCAGGACGCGGAGTTGCTGGCGCTTTATGCGATCGCCGGCGGACTTTCTACGCCACTGCTGATCTCGTCTGGAGAGAACCACGAGATCGCGCTGCTGAGTTACCTGCTGTTGATGGACCTGGCGGTTCTGGTTCTGGTTGCGCTGAAGCCCTGGTCGCGGCTGCTGTTTGTGGCATTCGTGGGAACCGCTCTTTTGTTTGGCGCGTGGGCCTCTACCTATTACACATACGACCAGCATGTGGCGACGGCGTTTTTTGTGAGCTGCTTCTTTCTGTCTTTTGCCTTCGCGCCGCGGTTGGTCAAAGTGGACCTCGAAGATGGGGCCGCACACTCGGCGTGGGACAACCTTGCTCTTGTGGTATTGCCGGTGGCCAATGCGGCGCTGGGATTCATTGCGTATTACGGCATGTATTCCTGGATGAAGAGCGGTTGGGTGGGAGCTTGGCTGGCGGTTGGGTTTGCTGCATTTTACTTGCTGCTGAACAGCCTGCCATCCCAGTCACGATTGCGAGCCAGCACGCCTTTGCTTTCAGCGCTGCATTTAACAGCGGCAGTGGTGTTCCTGACCATCGCGATTCCGCTGAAAGCGCAGGGACACTGGCTGACAATCGGCTGGCTGGTTGAGGGCGGATCGCTGATGTGGGTTGCAGCCCGCATGGGGCGCAAGCTGCTGCGGGTTCTCGCGCTGGGGTGCCTGGCTTTGGGATTCCTGGCGCTGGTGTCGAATTTCGACGCGTCGAACACGCCGTTTTTCAACGAGAGATTCGGAAGCTATTGCGTGGGGATTGTAGTCTTCGCATTTGTTGCGTGGATATCGATCACGGAGAAGAAGCGAGCAGAGGCTGGAGCGGAGAGCGGTTGGGGTGCGATCGCCGCTAGCTGCGTGCTCACGGTGAATGCGTTGATCCTGCTTGCCGTTGGCTGGGAGATCCACAGCTACTGGTGGCTGCGAAGCTGGAACGTGGACGTCACAAGGTTGCAGCAGTATGGCATGAATGCGCAGATCACTTACTCAGCATGGTTCATGGTGTTTGGCGCAGCTCTGTTAGCTACGGGTTTCTGGCGCCGCTCAGCATTCCTACGCTGGCAGGCGCTACTCCTATTGGCGGTTACGATCGGCAAGGTCTTTCTGTTGGATATGAGTGAATTGAGTCAGGGTTTCAGGATTCTGAGCTTTCTGGGCCTGGGGGCGCTGCTGCTTGCAGTGAGTTTTGTATATCAGCGAGACTGGCTCAAACTGAAGGCGGGAACGACGGATCATGATGCTTAGAGCCGCGGTTGTTTTGATGGCCATGGTGGCGGCGACGCCGGAGATCGGGTATTTCCAATTTGAGCGGGCGATACAGGGACTGGGGCAATCGTCGGGCCAAAGCTGCCTTGCGGTTGACGCCGAGATCTTTGCTCACGCGGCGCCGCAGCTTGCCGACCTCCGCCTTTATCGCGGTGAAACAGAAACGCCATTTGCCATACGCACGGAGGCTCCGCAGCAGGCGGAGGACAAGCAAATTGAGCCGTTGAACCTGGGAGCGCGCGGAGGGCAAACCGTCTTCGACGCCAAGGTGCCGATCGGACAGTACAGCGAGATTCAACTTGATCTGAAGGGGCAGAATTTTATAGCCACGGTCGCGGTAACCGGGAGTCAGGATGAGACGGGCATCGGCTCTACCAAACTTGGGATGTTCACCGTGTTTGATCTGACGGGGCAGAAGCTCGGCCGGAGCACGGTGCTCCACCTGCCGAAATCGGATTTTCCGTTTCTGCATTTCAGCATCAAAGGGCCGATTGCGCCGGAGAGCGTTGCAGGCATTTCTGTGGTTCGGGTGTCGACGACCGATGCGAAGTACCTGACTGTGGCGGAGTCTTCAAGCGTGACGCAGAAGGGGCATTCTTCCGTCATCGAATTCACGGTGCCGGCCAACGTGCCGGTGGATCGAATTGCATTTACGCCCGGCGCCTCTCCCGCGCAGTTCAGTCGCGACGTGAGCGTTGCGGTGACTAATGCTGCGGAGCCAAAGGCAACTACGGATGGGCAGTCCGCGCAGCTTGCAAACTTTTCAGGCGACCTGCTTCGCGTGCACAGCATGCAGGATGGCCACCGGATCGATGAGGAGCATTCGACCATCAACGCCACGTGGGTGGATTCGAGTGCGCCGACAACCTGGACGATCACGGTTGACAACGGCGATGACGCACCGTTGAGCTTGGGGCAAATTCAATTGCAGATGCTGGAGCGGACACTTTGCTTCGACGCGGAGGCTGGCAACAGCTACCTGCTTTACTATGGCGACTCGGCGCTGACCGCTCCGAGCTATGACTATGCCAAGTTGTTTGCGCATCAAGTGAACGCAACGCAAGTGACCGTGGGTCCGGAACAATTGAATGCGGCTTATCACCCGCGGCCGGATACACGTCCGTTCACGGAACAGCATCCTGCATTGCTGTGGGTGGCGCTGGCAGCGGTGATTGCGCTGCTCGGCTTGATTGCGCTGCGATCGATGAAGGCAGTGCCTCCCCAGGGTTAGGCACGTTTGGATGCCGAGTCGTCAATTCGAGTGGCTGGGGTCAATGCGAACATGATGGGACAGGTCTTGGATGCGTGAGTATCAGTTGGTTTTTGCGGGCGCTTGCTGCGTTGCGGCTACGGCGTCATTGGCTACGCGCAAGGGAACTTCCAAAGTTCCGGCATTGCCTGAGTCCCAATCGTAGATTCCCGTTTCGAGGTAGACATCGGTGTTCGGCAGGTCGATCTCAGCGTGTGCCCGGATTCCCGATTTCTTGATCGCATCGTATAGATCCGGGCTAAGGTTCATTCCCATGGTGGCTTCTGCCCAATTCACAGCCTTGCCGTTGCGGTCGTAGGCCAGCAAGCCCACCTGTATGTTTCCGCTGTGCGTGCCTTGCGGCGTTACATCGAGCTTCACGTCTTGCCAGTGGATGAGGAAGTCGACGTTGTAGCGCGTTGTGGGTCCAGTCAGCGCGGCATTTTTTCCTGCGCGCGTTGCATTCGCGGCGGGTTGCGGGTTGGCTGGAACGACGCGCACACCGTAGAGAAGCTGCGTGGCGCTGGGCAGGCCGCGAATCAGGAGCGGGCGAAGTGGATCAGTTGCCGGCGTCGCCTCGGCCTTGCTGTTGTCGTCGGCGTTGTAACCGCGGCGGTATGCGGTTTTGAATTTACCGTTGGCGGTGACCTGAACGTTGATGTGCCGGTACGATCCATCCATCTTGTTGTTGGTGGGCGTGTAAACAATTGTGTAATAGTGTGAACCGTCGTCGAGGGCTCGCTTGACGGCGGACTTCAGATCGTTGGTGTTGAAATAGGCCTTGCCGCCGGTGTCGGCGGCAATCTGCTCCATGTCAGAGATGGTTCGCGACCGGTCAGCTGCCTCTGCCGTGAAAGCGCCCATGGGGCTGCCACCACGGCCCGCACCCCCACTGTCGGCACCACCCGCACCCCCATTGTCGGCACCATAAATGCTCGACAGTACAACCCCTTGGGCGCCGACAGGGTACACGGCAACTTTGGAGATCGTCAGCATGTCCGCGGTCTTCTTCACGTTGCTCAGGCCGAGTTCGCGATTGGCGATACTTTGCCGCTCGCTCAAATTGGGGAAGACGTTGATTGGGAAGGAGCTTGCAAACCAGATGAGGTTCTTCCGGCCAGGGACGGATCCCAGATAGCGGGCGAGATACTCGAGGGCCTCGAGTGTCATGGCGGCGCGATCGGTGTATTGAATGCTGGAATAGTCAGCATTCCCTTCAGCCACGGCTCCAATGGAGGGATTCGCCCGTCCGCCGACGGCCTCGGCCATCGCATTGGTGATGAATGCGTCGTCCTGGGCGTCGCTGTGGGTCTTCAGCAGGAGCTCCTTTTCCGGCTGGCTGCTCTTGCCTTTCAGGGCGGCGGCGAGCACACCGGCATCGGTGGTGAAACCCTGGACGAAGCGAAGCTTCGATCCGAGCATGAAGATGGCCGTTTGCGTACCCGGCTCCATCGTCTTGAGGAAGTCCATGATCTGTTTGTGAACGAAGACCTGATCTTGCTGCTCGGTGTTCAGGCTGTCGAGCAGCAAAACGTTCACGGCGTCGTTCAACGGCGCCGGAGGAACGTTGGTGTAGACGTTGGGCGGCATCTTAGGGAGCGGTGGAATCGTGCCCGGTGGCAGAGTCCTTGCGGAGTGCTCTTCAAAGAAATCGATGGCCTGAAGCTTGCCGTCTTCCATCACCTTGAAGTCGCCTTTGTGCAGGGCCGAGACCGGCTCTCCGTTCTCCCTTGTGACCACTACGTCAACCTCGACGGCATGCGCGTTGGCCTTGAAGACGGGAACCTGGTCTTGCACGATGGGTGAGGCAGACTGTGCGCATAGTGAAGTAGCGCAAGAAAAAAACAAGACTGACGAGAGAAAGATTGAAGACAACTGGCGCATGGAACCCCTTCCTGAAACCGCGACGAATCATTGAAGGGCAATGATTCGTCATCCATTGGACAGACCGATTCTACTTCTGGTTAGGCACAGCTGTCGGATTTGTTCTTCGCTCGAGTGGAGCAAGGTCGAGACCGGGTGGCGGTGGCTGGGGTAAATGATCTAGCCTCAACTTGTGATCTGGACCAATCCAGCAGAGACAGCGTTGACGGAGCTGAGCAACGTGCCGTGGGTGCGCTTTGCGGTGCTGGCGCTGAGTTCGATCTTCTTTCTTGTCGATCCATTTGCATCGATTCCCGGGTTTCTTGCGATTACCGAAAACGCAGATCCGGCGCGCCGAAAGCGGATGGCGGGCAAGGGCGCCATCACCTGCTTTGTGGTGCTGACTGCCTTTGCGCTTGGCGGGCAGTTGCTTTTCAAGATGTTCGGAATCACGCTGCCGGCGTTTGAAGTTGCGGGCGGATTGATTCTGCTGCTGATTGGGCTGGACATGCTGGAGGCCAAGCGCTCGCCGACACAGGAGGCGCACGGTGACACCGAGGAGGCCGCGGCGAAAGAGGACGCGGGCATTGTGCCGCTGGGAATTCCAATGCTCGCGGGGCCGGGCGCCATCTCCTCAGTGATGGTGCTGGTAGGACAGGTACCGAGCCTCTGGCACTGGGAGATGGGCGCGATCCTGGGCTCGATTGCATTTACAAGCCTGGTGACGTACTGGGTGCTGGCCAGTGCGAGCCAGGTGCGCAGAGTCATGGGAGATACCGGAATTCGTATCCTGGTGAGGGTAATGGGGTTGCTGCTAGTGGCGCTGGCCATGCAGTTTTTCGTCAATGGACTCAGCGACTTAGGAATTATTCCGAAACATTGACAGGCGGTTTCCCACAGGAAGAGGCGGCTTTCCACAGGGCGAAGAGCTTGCTTTCGGGCAGGAGGGTTGCTATTCTCAAAAAGTTGCAGCGGGGAAGGCTTGGCGTAGCCAAGTTGACCTCATTGACAAAGTTGCAATGAAGGGTGGCGTGTGCTACTCTTTGAGAGTTGCAGTTGAACAGTAAGCAGCAGTGGAGCCTCCCGGTGGCCTTTTGGCCTGCCCGATGAGGGAATTGGGAAGCTGGTTCGTTGGGTCAGGTGAGGCAAGTGCCCCTGAACCCCTGTAGGGAATCCCGCAGAGAACATAGCCATTGCAAGACCCAGGAGTTTTCTCCTGTGAGCCCTAGCGGCTCGGGTGCATTTTGCTGGTCATTCTTTGATATTTTGCGCTACGCGACGCTTGTTAATGGTCTTGGAACATTCCCCAAAACGAGGGCAATATAGGCCTTGACTTGAGATTGGAACTCCGATAACTTTAAAAGGTTCGCGCAAAAAAGCCGGATGCTGCGGATTAACGCAATTTCGGTGAGCGCAACAAGTTCGAGGACACCTTGGTGTAACAACCCAGGCCTCGATCCAAAAGGGCGCCGCTCAGGCGGAGTGCTCTCAAGGATCTTTGACAATTAGGTTGAACATGCCAGTCGTGAGAAGAGATCAGGTTTGGCTTGATCATTCTCACTAAATTGCATCGTGTGTTTTCGAGCGCACGATGCCGCTGAACCTATCCGACCTCCGTCGATATAGGGGAAGCAATCAGGTTTCAAACGAGAGTTTGATCCTGGCTCAGAATCAACGCTGGCGGCGTGCCTAACACATGCAAGTCGAACGAGAAAGGGTAGCAATACCTGAGTA
>Ga0181535_10008168_pt1 | contig 10358 bp, 10 predicted proteins | sample PEATcosm2014_Bin_44_FD_119774 | JGI IMG/M metagenome (GOLD analysis project Ga0181535, IMG submission 119774) | Peatland microbial communities from MTU Mesocosm Facility, Houghton, MI, USA - PEATcosm2014_Bin17_30_metaG | ecosystem: Environmental > Terrestrial > Soil > Wetlands > Peat | place...
TCGCACTGCTGATTCAATGGTTGTTGTATGCGATAGCCCTGATGGCGGTTTCAAAGATTGTTCCCGGCTTTTACGTGGCTGGATTGTGGCCCGCGCTGATTGCCTCGCTGGTGATCGGCCTGCTGAATGCAACGCTTGGCCTGCTGTTGAAGATCGTCACCTTCCCCATCAGCATTCTCACCTTCGGGCTGTTCCTGCTGGTGATCAACGGCATGATGATTCTGCTGGCGTCGCACATCGTGCGCGGCTTTCGTGTGCAGGGGTTTGGCCCGGCGTTCTGGGGCGCGCTGGTGCTGGCCCTGCTGGGCATTCTGATCCGGGCGGTGATGAAGGACGCATAGACGACTCGGGCTTTGGGAACAAAGACCAGAGCTGCGGTGTCAAATTACGGTATGGACCCCTTCTGTCTGCGCGCGCTGCTGGCCCCGGCTTTGGCCAGCTTGTTTATGGTGTTGAGCGTTTTTGCGCTTGTCGCTGTGCAATCGCCGGTTTCTGCGGGAATTCACATTCCCATCACAACGGTTCGGACAGTTCCCTTCAGCGAATGCGATTTCGTCAGTGACAGAAGTATTGTTGTTCAACTTCGCAAGGACGGAAGTACCTGGATCAACGAGACACCGGAGAGTTCAGAGAAATTGGGCCCCACACTCACGGAAATCTATGAAAATCGCCAAGAAAAGGTCGTCTTTGTATTTTCCGACCCCGATGTATCCTTCGGTGAATTCGCCAGTTTCTACAACACGGTCGATTCATCGACCAGCGATCTTCACATCGTATTGATTACACGCGTGCTGGACAAAGAACTTCGGCAGTGTCCGCCGGGGAGCTATTGCGAACTCGACCGGCATGGTCATACTTACGTCCCCTGCGTTTGGGCAAATATTCCCCTCGTCCGCGTCCCGCGTCATGTGCGGCGCTGAACCCTCGAATTGGATTGATGGGAACAGCCCGAAAAGCAACCGCGGGTCCTTCGATTCCGCATGGCGCAAAAGGCGCGCCAAACTTTGCTCAGGATGACATCTCTGCGGGGGAGCCAAGGGCAAGTGCATCTGTGGTGAAGGAGCGGTGCTATTTCGTCAGAGGAGCAGGAATCTGAACGATCGTCTTGCTCGCTGGGGCGGGCGGCCGGGGGCGGAGCGGTTTTGGCGCTGTCGGCGCAGGAACTTTGCCAGGTACTTTGCTGTCCGTCGACTGAGGCGTCGCTGGATGCGCTACCACCGGCCCATTGAGGGTCTGCGGCGTGCGCATGGCCCCAGCGCTGGAGAAGCCGCCTTGCGCCGCGCCGTGGGGCGGCAAAACGATGACTCGTGCCGTTGGCGGCTGCTGAACTAGCGAATAAACGCCCCATCCGCCCCCGGCAACCACAAAGACAATGGAGGCTGCGGCCGCGGCGCGCATCCAGCCGCTGGCGGGTGCGTGCGCAGCGTGCCAAGCGAGAATGCGGGCCCTGCGCGGGGCAGCCAGCACACCGGCCTGGATGCGGTCTTCAAGCCCTTTGGGGGCGGGAAGGCTGGCAATCAGCCGCAAAGTTGCTTCAGCGGCGCCTAGGTCGTTGCCGCTAGCCGAATGGTTCGAGAGACTGTTCCGATCTGGGGTATTCATCGCAAACTCCTCGTGTGATCCAGCAGGCCGGCGATCAGGTTGCGTGCGCGGAAGAGCCGGGAGCGGACGCTGGATTCGCTGATCTGGAGCACAGAGGCGATCTCAACGCTGTTGAGCTCTTGGAAGGCCGAAAGCATCAGCACCTCGCGCTCCTTGGCGGGCAACTTGTCCACACACGCCAGCACATGGGCGTGGTGCTGTGCGGCTACGGCGATCTGCTCCGCGCTCATCCCGCCCGATGGCAGCACGCGCGCCAGTTCCGACACATCGTCGGTTTCAGGCCGCGTTTTCGCGCGGCGCTTGCGGTCCAGCACGATGTTCCACACGATGCGGATCAGCCATACGCGCTGGTCGCGTACCTCGCCTAGCGTGTCACGATGGCGCAGTACCCGCACAAATGCTTCCTGCACCGCGTCTTCGGCGTCGGCGGGATTGCGCAGCACGGAGAAGGCTACGCGGTACAAGGTTCCGGCGTACTGGCTCACGAGCGCCGCAAGCGTCTCTTCCTCCGCGTACTGGCGGGCCTTGTCGTCCACAGTGCTGTCTGGAATCTCCATCCAACCTGAGAATACTGCCTGGCTGGCGCTCATAGACCACCAGACGCAGCAGGATTGGAAAATGCTCAAGTGCGGGGCGGCCCTTAAGTGCACCGACGCCAAAAGAAAGACTCGCGAAGCTCTGGTGCTCCGCGAGTCGGGATTTGAAAGTTGCCGGCGCTACTGCTTGGGAGCCAGCTTTTGCTGAGCGATCTGGCCGGCTGCGCCATCCTTGTCAGCGTCCTTGACCTTGGCCCACAGGTTGCGCGCCAGGTCTTGCTTGCCAGACGCCGCATACAGGGCGGCGAGGTCGAGATTCGCCACGTTGGCTGAAACTGTCTCCGACGGCTTGGCGGCTAGCGCGGTGTAAATATCGATCGCCTGAGCGTCGCGTCCTGTCTGGTGATAGAGCCCGGCCAGCGCGAGGTTGGCGAGGCTGGCGAGATCTTTGTCCCAGGCCCCAGCGGCCTGCTTCAGCTCTGTCTCGGCTGCCGCGGTCTGTCCCAGTTCCTGGTCGGTTACGCCGGCGAAGTAGTGCGCCTTGGCTCCCTGAGGCAGCCACCCGTATTGCTGGGCGACGGCGGCAAACTGCTGATTAGCAGCCTTTGAGCGCTCGGTTGCGTTGGCATAAACGCCGCTCTCAGGCGGAGCGCCGGGTAGCGCCAAGGGCGTGCTGTAGACATCCATTGCCGTGCCAAGCGCGCTGTCTGCGGCTGAGGTGCGCGCGATCCAGAACCAAAGCCCACCGACGGCAACAACCACTGCGGCAACAACGCCGATGATCCAGCGCAGAACGCCGGAGCGGTGAACGCTGACCCAGCTGAAACTGCTGGCAGTGGCCTGGGCAAAACTGTCTTGCTTGAGGGCGTGACGGGTACGAGTATCCACGAGATTCTTTTTGTCCTTCTTACGCTGACTTGCAGACGGAGCTGGCTCTTTACAGGTGCCGCAACCGCAACGCTACCAGTCTAACAGCGTGCCGAGACGAGCGTCCACCGCTTGCCGGGGTTGAGAACCGGCGCAGAGCTACTGCCTGGGGCTATGTCCAGGGGAGCGAAGCGCGCGGATACGCTCGATGGCGTTGTCGAGTACCGGATGCTCCGCCGCCACAGTGAGGCCTTTATCGATCAGCGATTCGACAAAATCGACGACTGGAAGCCCGCGTACGCCAGCTTCCCGGATGATTGCGTCGGAGACGGTTACTGTGACTTGCATGGCCTGGAGTTCTCCTGCCCGGTTCATCGGCGGTCTGAAGCGCCGGAACAGGGCAAGTATGAAAATGGGGCAGCGCCAATCGCCTGGCGCGCGCCCTCTTCGACTGTACCCAGAGTCCGTTTTCGCTGGGGCTTGACTCCGAGTGCTTGCTCTTGCCCAGCGGGAACGATAGGCTAGTGTCATGTACGAAGACTTCAATGTAGCCGACCGCTGGAGCGGCGAAGACCTGCACTGCCGCTGGAAGGGTACTCTAGTGGCCATCGCCACACGCCACGCCGATGCGGTCGATGTCCGTTTCGACGTGAACGACCGCCCGATGTGGATCGCCCTGCCCTTGCTGGCCTGGGGTGAGCAGAAGCGGCGCAGCGGCAAGGTCATCACAGACCAGTTAGCGGCGCAGATCGCTGGCCGCTACCTGAAACAGTTGGTCGAGGAAGGCTACGACTCCCGCCGTGAGATCTACACCATGACCGTCGCCGAGGTTCTGGACCATCTCGATGCCGTGGTAGCCGAAGCCAGAGAGCTGGGCGCAATGCCGACCCTGCCAGTGATTGCTTAAGCTCACTCCCGGATTGCCAGGGTGTGCGATCAGAGCAGGATTGACGTAACTGGCGACACTAGACGAACGGTTCTTCGTCATCGTAATAGGGCGTGGGCCGGTGTGCCTTGCCAGAGCCGCGAAGCGACCCAACGATGGCCTTGGCAGCCGCCAGGATGCCAGCAAATTGCCGCATCGGCCTGACGACGGAATCGGCCACATACCTGCCGGCCTGCTCAACATGATCCAGTGCCTCTGTGGTCATGGCATCCAAGCGTTCCGTCTGGCGGCGGGTTCGTTCAAGGATATCCCTGCCTGTGAATTCCACCGCTTCAATCTGATCGCGCACACCGCGCGCTACCCTGGCCATGTCGCCCACCGTGGATTCGGCCTTGGGAGCCAGGTGTGTAATGAGCTGGCGGGTTTGGTCTACGAGAACCCGGCTACGGTCAACGAGCTCCTTGGTGTTGTCGACCATGGGCATCACCGAGGAACGCAGATCCTCGACTTCCTCGCGCACGGAGACGATTGCCTTGCGCAGGGCCAGATAGATTGCCAGCAGCACGATGGCCTGTAGCAGCACGGCCAGCGCAGTTACGGCAATACAGGCTAACTCGATGGTCTGATTGTCGAATTTTGGCATCTGAATGTTCTCGCGCAGGTCTTCTGCGGACTTCCAGCAATTGGTTCAATGCGCTCCTCGAGAAGATTGGAGCGATTTGCCCCGGAGCCCGCGCACACGCATCTAACCACTCGCGCGCTCAGCTCCGGAGGGCGGACGATGGAACAAAAAGACGCCGCGCCGGAATGGATTCCGGAAGAAACGGCTGCTTAGATATGGTCTGGATCGACGGGGGCGACGGTTGTCTTGTAGGCCTCGCGTCCGGCCTCGACGGCAGCGGTCACTCGGGTTTTCTGGTCTGTCACGAGGTTCTTGCCGCGCTCGACAAACTCTTCCCACTGTGCCCGGCCGCGATCCACATATTCGCCCGCCTGCTCCTTGCCTTTGTCTACCAGCGTGCTTACATGCTCAGCGGCCTGCTGGGTGCGGGCGCGCAGATATTCCGTTCCCTCACGGGCTCCGTTTGCGATGACTTCGCGGGTTTCGCGACCGCTCTTGGGGGCATAAAGGATTCCCACCAGCGCGCCTACTCCCAAACCAGCCAAAAACCAACCCAATTGCTGTGCTTTGCTGTCTTCTGCCATGATGACTTGTCTCCCTCTGCTCAGCTTGTAGAATGCCTGAGCCTATCAAAAATCTCGGTTGTGCCGCAAATCGCGATTCGCTTGCGGCGCTCGACTTCAGTATCGGCGATAAAAGGGCCGCGATGAACTCCGAGCGAACGTGCAACTCAACGACGTACCCACTGCTTGGACGCAGTTTTCGCGCTTGAAGTTGCAAAGGCTTGCGACGAGTTCAGCTAACCTTCTCCTCCTCAACACAATACAGCAAATCGCCCGCCCATGCCGATTGTTTTTGCCGCTGGCGCGTGCAATTCACAATGCGGAAACGCGGCATTCTTCGGTTGCGCATTGACCAGAGTCTCATCATTTGCCACACCCGCAATTGTGGGCCATGATTTCGGCAAAGTGCATCGCACTTCGGTGGGATAGCTGGGCGATCTGTTCGCGGCAACTGAAACCGTCGGCGACGATCAGCGTCAGGGGGCCGGCCCGTTCGATAGCGGGCAGAAAGCCGTCGTTGGCGATGGCCTTGGAAACATCGAATTTGTCCGCCTCAAATCCAAACGGGCCGGCCATGCCGCAGCAGCCAGCCTGGATAGGCTCGACCGTTGCGCCGGCCTGGCGGAGCAACGCGATCTCGCTGGCCGGGCCGCCAAAGACCGCTTTGTGATGGCAGTGGCCATGAAGTAAAACATTCGCGCCTCGGAGCCGTCCCGTGGCCCATTCCGGGGCCTTGGCGGCAAGCCAGTCGGCCAGCAGCCAGACCTGGCGGCTCATTCGTTGCGCGCGGGGGTCGTTGGGAAACAGTTCGAGCAACTCATCCTTGAAGACGCTGGCGCAGCTTGGTTCCAGAAAGATGAAAGGCATTTCCGCGTCAATCTGCGGGGCCATGCGGTCGAGGACTTTGGCCAGATAGGCGCGGGCGGCGCCGAGCAGGCCGAAGTCGTAAAGCGGACGGCCGCAGCAGATGTGCCCGCGCGGCGTTTCAACCCGGAAACCCGCCTGGGTGAGGACTGATTCCGCGGCGGCGAGGGTTTGCGGGTGGTAGTAGTTATTCCAGGTATCGGGCCAGAGTACCACCTGCGGCGGGGCAGGTTTTCCCTCAGGGGCTAAAGCCCCGTTCGACTGGGCCTCGGCAACGCCGGGGCTAAAGCCCCGGCCTACCAATCCGTTCTGATAGCTGCGCGGGGCGAGGCGCGGAAGCTGGCGTTGCCGCGCCACTCCAACCATGCGCTTGATGAGCGGGCTGGTGACGGGGCCGGTGAGCAGCGCATTGGTCAGGGCCGGCGTGAGCGAACCCCAGCGCGCCCACTGGTCGGCAAAGCCGAAGACATAGTGGCGCAGAGGGTGAAGGCGGCCCTTGTAGCGTTGCGCCAGAAACTCCGCCTTGTAGGCGGCCATATCCACATTCACAGGGCACTCGGACTTGCACGCCTTGCAACTGAGGCAGAGATCGAGAGCCTCGTGAACAGCCTTGCTTTGAAAGCCCTCTTCGCGCAGCGCGCCGGCCAGCATCTCCCACAGCAGACGCGCGCGGCCACGGGTGGAGTGCTGCTCCTCGCCCGTGGCGCGGTAGCTGGGACACATGACGCCACCCTCGGCGTTGCGGCAAGCGCCTACGCCTACGCAGCGTTCGGTGGCGCGTTCCAGCGAGCCTCCATCGGCTGCAAATGCAAACTCCGTTTTTGGGAGTTTTGGAGGAGAGTTTTCCGTAGCATGGATTCCATGGCGCAGATTTTCCAGGGGGTCGTAGACGCGCACCGCATCCACCAGCTTGCCGGGATTCATGCGATTGTCGGGATCCCAGAGGGCTTTGAACTCGCGGAACGCCCCCATCAGCTCCGGCCCGAACATCTTGGGCAGCAGCGCGGCGCGCGACTGGCCATCGCCATGTTCGCCGCTGAGCGATCCGCCAAAGCTGAGCACCAGATCGGCGGCGCGCTCAATGAACTCGCGATAGCAACGCTGGCCCTCGGCGGTGCGAAAGTCGCAGTTGATGCGCATGTGGACGCAGCCCTGGCCATAGTGGCCATAGAGCGGGCTGCTGTAGCCGTATTCGGCCATGAGGGCGGAGATGCCGCGGAGATAAGCACCCAGTTGAACGGGCGGGACGGCGGCGTCTTCCCAGCCTTCAAAGCGGTCAGGCTCGCCGGGAACGAAGACCATGGCGCCGAGGGCGGATTCGCGCACATGCCAGACGCGGGCGGCCTCGGCAGATGAGTAGATGCGGGCCTCCGGTGCATGGGGCCACGCTTGCACAGCACGCGCAAGTGATTCGGCTTTGGCCTGAGCCTCATTGGCTTCCCATGCGCCCATCTCCACCAGCAGAAAGCCTCCGCCAGGCGGCAGCAGCGCGACGTCGTTGACGGCGAGGCCCTTGCGGCGCATGAAATCGACGAGCATGCCGTCAAAGCCTTCCAATCCGATAGGCCCGAATTCAAGCGTGCGCGGAACCGCGTCGGCGGCGAGAAATGCGTCTTCAAATGCCAGCACGGTGAGTACGCGGAAGGGCGGGCTGGCGGTCAGGTTCAATGTGGCAGAGACGACGTTGGCGCAGGTGCCTTCGCTGCCCACCAACGCGCGGGCCACATGGAAGCCATTCTCGGGCAGCAGTTCGTCGAGGTTATAGCCGGAGACGCGGCGCGGAATGCGGGGAAATTTCTCGCGGATAAGGTTTGCGTAGCGGATGCGCAAGCTAGCCAGGCCGGCGTAAATCTGGCCAACACGGCCACCTGCGCGGATCGCGGCTTCGAGCTGCTCTGGGCTGGTGCGGCCAACGGTCATGCGCGTGCCGTCGTAGAGTACGATGTCCAACGATTCAACGTTGTCTGCCACTTTGCCGCCAAGCAGGCCGTGGACGCCGCAACTGTTGTTGCCGATCATGCCGCCCAGGGTGCAGCGGCTGTGCGTGGCGGGGTCGGGGGCGTAGGTCAGGTGGTGCAGCTCGGCGGCCTCGCGCAGACGGTCGAGGACGATGCCGGGCTGAACTCGCGCCAGTTTGGCGGTCGGGTCGATGGAGTCAAGCCCGTGCATATACCGGGAGTAATCGAAGACCACGGCCACGTTGGCGCACTGCCCGGCCAGGCTGGTGCCCGCGCCGCGCGCCAGTACCGCGGCCCCGGTGGCCCGGCAAGCAGCCAGAGCTGCCTCCACGTCCGCCGCGTCCCTGGGCCGAACGACCCCGATCGGGAGCTGGCGATAGTTCGAGGAGTCGGCGGCGTAGAGAGCGCGGGAGCCGAGGTCGAAGCGAACGTCTCCACGCAGCGTAGCCTTGAGTAGCTCTTCGAGCTCGCGGTGCGCTGCAAACCGCTCATGCTCAAGTTGAGGCTGGTTCGCCAGAATCGGAAAGGTCGAAGTGCCCACCGGGTAATGGTAGCGCGTTGCGAGCCGCGCGGCGTGGGAATCGGAGTCCGGGCGCCATAGATGCGCAAGTGGCGATAGGATGGGCTATGGACAGATTCACTTTTCACCACGTCGGGGTCGCGGTTCGCAACATCCAGCAAGCCGTTGCAAGCTACCAGAGCCTATTCGACTACAAACTCATTGCGGGTCCATTCGACGACCCGATTCAGAACGTGTCTGTCTGCTTTTTAAGCCGCGGCGAAGGAGATACAACCATCGAGCTTGTCGCTCCTCTTGGGCCCAACTCTCCCATCGACCGCATCCTGAAGAAAGGTGGAGGCACTTATCATGTCTGCTACCAGGTTCCGGATATGAATGCAGCTATCCAGCATCTGACTGAACGCGGATCTTTGCTGCTGAGCGGGCCGGTTCCCGCGATAGCCTTTGAGATGCGGGAGATTGCATGGCTCATGACAGAGACCGAACTGCTGGTTGAATTGGTGCAGGCATAAATGGGTGCGAAGTTCGTATCGCACCCTCTCCGAGACAGCCCTAAAACGCCTTGTAAACAATATCGGGCGCAGGCTGATTGAGCAGGAAGGTCATGACAAAGGCGGCGAGACCGAGAGCCGATGCGTACACCACGCGCGCATAGCGGCTGGTGAGCACCGGCCCCTCAGAAGTCCGGATCGAAAGCAATGCTGCGCGAAGCGCTTCCCAAATCGCCAGCACCACCGTTGCGCACAGCCAGATTGCCAGCCACACGCCGAGCCATTGCGCAATGCCGATCGCTGTGAAGACTTTGTCGATCTGCTTCCAGTTGGCCCAGAACCAGAAGGTAGAAAAGGCGAACCAACTGAAGGTCAGGCCGCGGCCAAAAGCGATATAGATTGCATTCTTCGCGAGCGCCTTGTAACTCTTGCGGCCCAGACCGCGCGCCAACCCCAACTGCCAGAGTTTATTGATCGAGATGCCACCGCCCTGCAGAATGCCGAAGACAACGAACTCCGAGGTGCGGCCGTGCCAGACGCCGACCAGGAAAAAGGTGACAAAGAAGCAGAACACTCCGAGCAGCGGCTCCAGGGAAACCGACGAAATGCGCCGCATCAGCGCCATCAAGAGAGGGTTATACACATAAGTCTTGAGCCAGGTGGAGAGGGTAATATGCCACCTGTTCCAGAAATCCAGGAACGACGAGGCGGAAAAGGGCCGGTCGAAGTTTTCCGGCAGACGCACGCGCATGAGCCGCGCCAGCGCAATCACAATGTCGATATAGCCGGAGAAATTCGCGTAGAGAAAGAAAGGGTAAACGACGGCCAGCCGAAAGGCGGAGAAGAGTTTCTGAGGCAATGGCAATGGCTGCGACATCTGCGCCAGTGCGTCTTCCTGCACCGCGTGCAGCATCATTGCCAGCACGTTCACTTTGAAGAAGCCGCGCACAATGCGCTCCAACTGCAAGCCTGCCGTGCGGATCCCGAGCACAATCGGCTCGTCGGCAAACTGGTCGCGGGCAAACTCGTCGTAACGCTGGATGGGGCCTGAAACGAGCGTCGTGAAATTCAATGTATAGAGCAGATAAGCGCCGAGGCCGATATGGCGCTTCTCCCCCGCATCGCCAGCTTCGATGATCAGATGGAGTACGCGAAACAAGATGTAGGAGAGCCCCAGCGTGAAGTAGGGAGAATGCAGGAAGATGCCTTCCGGTAGAAATGTGTACTTCTTCAGCCATATATAGACAAGAATGACAGCCAGCAGGCTCCAAACCCACGACTTGGCCAATCCGCGCTCGATGAGGAAAAGCCCGGCGTAGCCCAGCAGCAAAAAGCCAATCAGCGGAAGGAACACGATCGGGTTATTCGCCAACAGCCAGAGAAAAACAAGGCTTGCGGCCATCAGCACAACCGAGCGCCAAACGCGCGAACGGCTGATGTTTGAGAGCA
>Ga0181535_10008171_pt1 | contig 10357 bp, 10 predicted proteins | sample PEATcosm2014_Bin_44_FD_119774 | JGI IMG/M metagenome (GOLD analysis project Ga0181535, IMG submission 119774) | Peatland microbial communities from MTU Mesocosm Facility, Houghton, MI, USA - PEATcosm2014_Bin17_30_metaG | ecosystem: Environmental > Terrestrial > Soil > Wetlands > Peat | place...
GACGTGGAGCTGCCATGATCCAATCCGCCTTGTTCAGCAAATCACTGAACAAGGATATAAACACCGTGCTGCTTCGACGGAATCCCCCGTATATGAGCGGATTCAAGGAATCGATCTACTAGGTCCCGGCTGAGACCGGCGTCACCGGGCGCCGCGGCTTTTGCCTGCGAAGACCGGTCCATCGAACCCAATGGAAGCGGGCGGCGCCGCCGCTCTTTGCCATTTCCTTAACCATCCGGCCCAGTCCCGCAATTTTAAGCGCGCGGCAGGCGAGGCTCGCATTACGTGAGGTCGCTGCGGTCGAGAGCCGTGGCGGTTCGCTATGTTGTCTTCTCTTTATGCGCGGGTTTTGCGCTACGTTTGGCAGTATTGGCAACTCAGGCCATGGATGTTCGGCACTCTCGTGGTGTTGCGCACCCTGACGTCGCTTGTCGATGTGGCGGTGCCTTTCGCGGCCGGTCATCTCGTCGATACCGTCGCAACCGCCGAAGGCAGAGATCTCCGCCCGGCCACCCACGCGCTGGCCCTCTTGCTTGCCATTGTCCTGATATTTCAGGTTTTGCGCGGCACTCTTGATTTTGTGCTCATCCGGTTCAGCTCAGACGCGATGGCGCGCCTCGTTCGCGATGCCTTCGCCCGGGTCCAGCGTTTCTCGTCGGATTGGCACGCCAATACCTTCGCTGGCGCGACGGTTCGCCGCCTCACCCGCGGGATGTGGGCGTTCGATACATTCACCGATACGATGATTTTCAACTTTATGCCGGCGATGGTTGTCGTCGCGGCGATCAGTGCGGTCTTTCTCATCCGCTGGCCACTGCTCGGCCTGTTGATCAGCGGCGAAATCATCGTCTATCTCGGCGTGAGCATCGGTCTCTCCGTCGCCTGGGTGGGACCGGCGAGCAGCTTGGCGCAGCGCTATGACTCCCGGATCAGCGCCAACCTCGCCGACTGCATCGGCGCCAATCCGGTCGTCAAGTCTTTTGCGGCGGAGTTGCGCGAGGATCAGCGTTTCGCGCGTCTCCTTCAGGGCTGGAAGGCGCGCGCCCGCATCGCCTGGGGCCGGGGAGCGGCGACAGGCTTGGTGCAGGCTGGCGTGCTGATTGCCATGCAAGCAACAATGCTTGGCATGGGGCTCTGGCTTTGGACTCAAGGTTCAGCCAGTCCCGGCGACGTCGCAAGCCTCGTGTCCACGCAAATGCTGATCAGCGGCTATTTGCGCGACATCGGCCAGCATGTTCGCAATGCGCAGCAGGCGATCCATGAGATGGAGGATATCGCCACCTACAGCGAGACGGCGCCGCATGTTTGCGACGTTGCCGGCGCTGTGCCGCTTCGCGTGACCGAAGGAGCCATTTTCTTCGACAAAGTCTCGTTCGGCTATGCCGGGACCGGGCTCATGCTCTATGACCGTTTCTCGCTCGAGATTAGGCCGGGAGAAAAAGTCGGTCTCGTCGGCGCGTCAGGCTCTGGCAAGTCGACCTTCGTCAAGCTGTTGCAGCGGCTCTACGACCTCGACGGCGGCCGGATTCTGGTCGACGGGCAGGACATCGCCAAGGTCTCGCAGGCGAGCCTGCGCCAGGCGATCGGCCTCGTTCCTCAGGAGCCGGTTTTGTTTCATCGCTCGCTGTCGGAAAACATCGCCTACGGACGGCCGCAAGCGCCTCCGAGCGCGATTCGGAAAGCCGCGAGCCTGGCACACGCGGATATCTTCATAGAGCGGCTTCCCAAAACCTATCGCACGGCGGTCGGCGAGCGGGGCGTTAAGCTTTCGGGCGGCGAGCGGCAAAGGGTGGCGATTGCCCGCGCGATCCTTGCCGCGACCCCTATTCTTGTCCTCGACGAGGCAACGTCGAGCCTCGACTCGGTATCGGAAGCCTTGATCCGCGATGCCATCGCACATTTGTCCGCCGGGCGCACCACGATCGTTGTCGCGCATAGGCTCTCGACGGTGCAAAGCCTCGACCGCATTCTCGTGTTTGACGGCGGCCGCATCGTCGAGGATGGACGCCACGGCGAACTCGTCACGCGGCTGGATGGCGTCTATCGCCGTCTCTTCGAGACGCAAGCGGGAAAAGCGCCGCTTCTCGTTTGAAGGATTGGCGCGGCTGCGCTTATATAAGCGACTTGTGGAATGAACCAAAGACCGAAGTGCCAGGCTTGGCCGCCTCTGCAAAATCTGGAAGCCACCTCATGTCGCACTCGTCTCAGCTACGCCTCGGCGTCAATGTCGATCATGTCGCGACCTTGCGCAATGCGCGGGGCGGTGCCTTCCCCGATCCGGTGCGCGCCGCGCTGCTTGCCATCGAGGCCGGCGCCGATGGCATCACCGCGCATTTGCGCGAGGACCGGCGCCATATCCGCGACGAGGACATGGCGCGGCTGCGGCGGGAGATTTCGAAGCCGCTGAATTTCGAGATGGCGGCGGCTGACGACATGGTGGCGATCGCGCTCGATACGCGGCCGAACGCCTGTTGCCTTGTCCCGGAAAAACGCAGCGAGCGCACCACGGAAGGCGGCCTCGACGTGATCGGCGGTCATGATCATTTACGAATCGTCACCGCCGAATTGCTCAATGCCGGGGTTCGCGTCTCCTTGTTCATCGAACCATCCTTGGAGGCCGTCCGGGCCTCGCGCTCGATCGGCGCGCCGGTGATCGAATTGCATACGGGCGCCTGGTGCGACTCGCTCGCGCATCACCAAACCGAGCGCGCCGCCCGGGAATTCGCCCGTATCAAGGCGGCGGCCGCGCTCGCGAGCAGCCAGGGGCTCGAATGTCACGCTGGCCACGGGCTCGATTTCGGCACGGCCAAGACCGTCGCGGGCCTGCCGGAAATCGTCGAACTCAACATCGGTCATTTTCTGATCGGCGAGGCGGTCTTCATCGGTCTTAAAGCGGCGATCGCCAAGATGCGGGCGGCGATGGACGAGGGGCGGGCGAAGGCAGCCCGCTCAACCCCCCAAGCGTGAGGCCTATGTGAGACGATGATCATCGGCTTCGGCAACGATCTTTGCGATATCAGGCGCATCGAAGTGTCGCTCGCGCGCTTCGGCGAGCGTTTCGTCCAGCGCTGCTTCACCGAAACGGAGCGGCGCAAATCCGATGCGCGGGCAGGCCGGGCCGCCTCTTACGCGAAGCGCTTCGCCGCCAAGGAAGCCTGCGCCAAGGCGCTCGGCACGGGGCTTCGCGCGGGCGTTGCCTTGCGCGACATGGGCGTTGTGAATTTGCCGTCCGGCAAGCCGACATTAAGCTTGACTGGCGGCGCCGCGGCGCGTCTCGATGCCCTGACACCCCCCGGCCACCGGGTCTTTATCCACTTAACCCTGACCGATGAATATCCCCTGGCGCAGGCGCAAGTGATCATCGAAGCGGTCGAAATCGCGGCCTCCGTGGAATGAGCAGACCCGCGCGGCAGAGGTCGAGAAGCCTCGCTTTAGCCTATGCGATCAGACTGAAATGGTCCGAATCACAAAGCGCGGCTCACCCTATACCGGCGTTCTCCAGCATGATAAGGAGCCCTCTTTGGCATGGACGGCGGTGCCCGGACGGGACGAAACGGTCGTTTGGAAAGAAATGATATGACAGAGCCAGCAAGGTTGGATCGGAAAGGCACCGGAATGAAGCAAAGCGCCAAGGAAGGCGGCAAGGGCGACACTTTGAAGGTGATCGTCCAGGCGTTGCTGATCGCCCTCGTCGTGCGCACCTTTTTGTTTCAGCCGTTCAATATTCCGTCCGGCTCGATGATCCCGACCTTGCTGATCGGCGATTATCTTTTCGTGTCCAAATATGCTTATGGCTACTCCGATCATTCGATTCCCTTCAGCCCGCATTTGTTTTCCGGCAGAATTCTCGCCTCGCCGCCAAAGCGCGGCGACGTTGTCGTCTTCAAGCTGCCGCGCGACGGGCAGACGGACTACATCAAGCGCGTGATCGGCCTGCCTGGTGACAAAATTCAAATGAGAGACGGCCGCCTTTACATCAATGGCGAACTTGTGCCGCGCGAGCCGATCGCGAAGGTCCATACCGAGGGCTTCTACGGGGGCGAAACCGATGTGCCGACCTACCGCGAGACATTGCCCGGCGGCGTCAGCCATACGATCATCGAGATTCAGGGCGACTCGGGATTCAACGACAATACGCCGGTGTTCGAGGTGCCGGCGGGACATTACTTCATGATGGGCGACAACCGGGACAATTCGACCGACAGCCGGGTTCCTCCCGATCAGGGGGGGGTCGGTTATGTGCCGTTTGAAAATCTCGTGGGACGCGCCGAGTTGATCTTCTTTTCGGTCGGCAAGGGCGAACCGGCCTGGGCGATCTGGGAATGGCCCTGGACGCTACGGTACGACAGACTGTTCAAAACCGTGAAATAGGATGACGCGGCAAGACCGGGATCTGAGCGGGCTTGAGGAGCGCATCGGGCATGTGTTCGCCGATGCCAAACTGATCGCGGCGGCCCTGACCCATGTGAGCGCGGCGACGGGACGCAAGCGCGAAACCTACCAAAGGCTCGAATTTCTCGGCGATCGCGTGTTGGGCCTCGCCATTTCCGAGATGCTGTATGAGACATTCCCCGAAGCAGACGAGGGAGAGCTTTCGCGCCGCCTCGCCGCCCTCGTGCGGAAGGAGAGCTGCGCCGAAGTCACGCTCGCCTGGGGCATCGAAAACCATATCAGGCTTGGCGACGGCGAAAAACAGGCCGGGGCCGCCAACATGGCCATTCTGGGCGACGTTTGCGAATCGATCATCGGCGCCGTTTTCCTCGACGCTGGCTATGGCGCGGCGAAAGCCGTGGTCGCCGCTGCCTTCGGCGCCCGGCTGCTCTCGCCCGAGCGCCCGCTGCGCGATCCAAAGACCCTGCTGCAAGAGTGGGCGCAGGGGCGCGGCCTTCCAACGCCCTTCTATCGCGAAACCGCGAGATCCGGCCCCGACCACGCACCGGAATTCACGATTTCCGTCGAAGTGCCTGGCTATCCGCATGCCGAGGCGAGAGGCTTTGCAAAACGCCTCGCCGAGCAAGCGGCGGCGGCGGTGTTCATCGCGCGCGAGGGCATCGGCCAAAAGGGCGCAGCGTGAACAATAGCCCTGGCGCTGCGACACGCTGTGGTTTTGCCGCCCTCATCGGGGCGCCGAACGCCGGCAAATCGACCCTCATCAACCAGCTTGTGGGAACAAAAGTCTCGATCGTTTCCCGCAAGGTGCAGACGACCCGGGGGACAGTCCGCGGGATCGCGCTCGAAGGCGATGCGCAAATCATCTTTGTCGACACGCCAGGGATTTTCGCGCCGAAACGGCGGCTCGACCGGGCCATGGTGGGCGCCGCCTGGGGCAGTGCTTGCGACGCCGACGCGGCCGCCCTCCTCGTCGATGTCCATAAGGGCGTTGATGCCGAGGTCGAAGCCATCCTTGCCCGGCTGCCGCAAAGCGCCGCCACGAAAATTCTAGTGTTAAACAAGATCGATACGGTGGAACCGCCAAGGCTTCTCGAACTCGCCGCCAGGCTGAATGGGATGCTTCTTTTCGCGGAAACCTTCATGATCTCGGCGCTGCGCGGCCACGGTGTTGCGAAACTCAGGCAACAGCTTGGCGCGCTAATGCCGCCTGGCCCTTGGCTCTACCCCGAGGATCAGATTTCGGATACGCCGCTGCGCCTGCTCGCCGCCGAGATCACCCGCGAGAAAATTTTTGAGCGCCTGCATGATGAACTCCCCTATGCCTCGACGGTCGAAACCGAGCTTTGGAAAGATCTTCCCGACGGATCGGTGCGGATCGAGCAGACGATCTATGTGATGCGCGAAGGCCACAAGAAGATCGTCATCGGCGAGGGCGGCCGCACCATCAAGGCTATCGGCAGCGCGGCGCGCAAGGAGATCATCGAGGCAGCCGGCCAAAAGGTGCATCTCTTCTTGTTTGTGAAAGTGCGCGAGAACTGGGGCGACGATCCCGAGCGCTACCGGGAGATGGGTCTGGATTTTCCCAGGGAATGATAGTGGGTTGTGAGTCCGTTTGAAGCTCATGACCCTGAGCGGACCCCGGCCATTGCTGTTGTGACCGCGCGGCGGTCGTATCGTTCCGGCTTCGGGAAATCGACTTCGGATTACGGGAGTTCACCTGACGACTTTTGCCGTAGTCCTGCGCAGCCGGATCGCGAGGATCCGGCCGAGCGCGAAGAGCAGTTCGCGCGCGAGGTCCGGACTGCTCTGTACGAATGCGGTGTACTGCTCTGGGGTTATCGCCGGGGGCGCCGGGACGGCCTTGCGGGATTGCAGTGCCGAGGATCGGGCAGAGCGGTTACGAGCAATGCGGCCTCCCTGGCATTGAGCCGATCTGCGCTCTTGTGGAAATAATGCCGCGCTGCCGCCTCGGCGCCTGAGCGCCGCGGAACCACATAGTCGAGATTTGCAAAAATCCTGAAGGCTAGTAACTTACCTATAAGCGCTAATATCAAGGGGGACGGGAAATGACAGACGTACCCAGCAGCAGGCCACGAATAGGGGAAGCAGCCGCCCTCAGGCTGGTGGGGTTATTTAAGCAAGTGGACGGAAAACTAGAGCACTGGGCAATTACGGATGCTACGCAAAGAAAAGTCGTTATTCGGCATGTCAACAGTATGGTATACGAATGTAGGGATGTCATTCCTATCATTGGGAAGATCAGTGACGCACCTGCTAAACACCTCGTCCTGTATTGGCCCAAGTTCGTCGCAGCTTGGAAAGCGCAGGAAATAGGAGGGCCGGGCAATCTGGCCTTTGACATCTTGAGCCAAGAGCTTATTCCTGCCGCATCGAAACTCACTATAAGATCGTAATCCTCTGGATGAATGGATGGATCAAGCTTAGTCCATAGAGACTAGCGGCCGAGACTAACGGTGGCCGCCAAGACACGCCCTTAAGAGGGAGTCCCAAATCATGGCATCCAACACCGAAGCGTTGACTCCTGAGGATTGGGCAATTTTGGGTAGGTTTGCCGGCTCCGGCGAGACCAACGCGCCTTCCCAGCGTCAGCCGGTACCGGGCCTGGAATTTCTCGGGATGGGCTACGACGTCTTTGATCGTTACGCATCGGTCGAGAGCTGCAAACAGCACATCCTCGATTTCTCTGCCGAGCCTGAAGTCGACCAGCAGGTTATTGACGCCAGCATCCCGCTTGAGCTTCTAAGGACTGCATTCAATACGATCCCCATGGAAATCAAGTTGATTTACAAACGGCCCCAAAAGGTCATGTTCCTTCCACGCTACGAGGTACGATCGGACTACGAATTCGATTCGACAATCGACGACCAGATCACCAAATGGTCGAATCATACCAATCTTAGCGGCAGTTACGGCCCGTTCGCGGCGGAGATTGATGCTAGGTTTGGGTCCACGCTCGCCAAACTGGCAACAACCAAGTTTTATTCCTTGGTCGCAAAAAGCACCTATTGGCAGCTGAGCCTTGACTACAGCATCGGGCAGCCGGCGCCTGTCCGGGCAGAGGTGCAAGCTGATTTGGATAATCCGTCGGTCGACCCTGCCGGCTTCTTCGAGCAATATGGCACGCACTACCTGAGTTCTATCTCGGTTGGCTGCAGGGTAACAGTCTCCTGCGCGATCGAGACCTCGCAGGTGGAATCAGACTTCGATTTCAGCGCGTACCTCAACGTTACCTATGGCGGCAAAAGAGCGAGCGCCGGTGTCACGAACGACACAACTTATCATAACAAGGTCAAGAGGTTTCAGGAACACAGCCGGACGAGCGTCTTCGGCGTCGGCATTTCCGACGAGCAACTCGACAAAATCAAGGAGGGTGCAGAAGCCGGGGTGGCCGTGCTGAAAGGCGGTTGGCACAATCCGTCCCTCATCGATTTCTCAAAGGGCTCGCTCAAGCGGATATGGATGCTGGCCAAGGACGAGGCCAGGCAGAGTGCCTTTCAGGCGGAGTTTGACAGGCGCGCGGCTCAACGCACTTCAATCATCTCTGGTCTCTCCTTATACATTCCGATTTACTTGTACCGGAACGGCGACGTTTGCAGCTACCGATTGTACCCAACCGCGAATCTCGATGGTTCGAGCGATGCTGGCGGCGTCGCCTGGAAGATCCAGAACGGCGGCAAGCCGTTATTCAATATCGCCGCAAAGCAGGTCGAAGGAACGGTACCCCTGTATCAATATCGTCTGCAGAGTGATCCCCGGGTGTGGCGCTTCGAGGCAGGTCCAGTTTGGCATGATTGGCTCGGCGAGGATATCAACCGCAACCGCGACTGGCAGCGCATTTCCTCAAAACCGGTTGGCTATGTCCTAGAGACCGCTCAATATTGGGGTAAACCCACCGCCGCCGCCGGGATGTGCCCCGTTTATGCCTACACCACGCCTCGCACGCTGCCCGCGAGGTTTTATTACAGCCTGGATGAGGACGACCGCACGCGCGCGCCGGGTGAGGCGTGGGGGCGCTTTAACTACTGGATGGACGTCGCTGTTAGAGGTGATAGAGGTGACAGACGGGGCATTGGCAGAGGAATGACGCCTGAAGAATTGGCGCCATATCACGACTACTTTGGCGCCCTCGAAAGGGGCAGCCCCGAAAGGCCACAGGGCGGCGGCCCAGACAGGCCACAGTGGTATGCTTGGTCCCCGCTCTAAGGGTGTGGCGCGAGCACTTCGCCGGTAGCGATCACTGAGCCATTTATTTCAATGCATTTGACGAGCGGACCGGCGGTTAGCGCGCGCGCCATGGTGTAGGCAGCTAGCCAGAGATCGCGCCGGGACAGCCTTGCGGGATTGCGGTGCCGATGATTGGGCAGAGCTGTTGCCTGCGCGCCGCTTCTTGATCGTCTTGAGATCATGGCGCTGCGACAGACGCCAAGTTTCTTCATTTCGTTGGCGACGCGGATCTGGCCAAGGGCCGGCTGCTCTAGAATCATCATGCTATGATCTCGGAGAAACCCGCATAGTGCCGTGCAGCTGACCTCAGACGATGTCCGGTGCTGGCGCAAAAGCAGAAATTCAACCTGAGACGCTATCCGAAATGCCCCAGCTTGAGCAGCAGACGCGCTGGCTCTATGGTGCAAGTCCGATCGGCCGTCCAGGTGCCCATTTTAAATGACACTCGCCAGCATGACAGGCTTTGCCCGCGCCGCCGGAAACTCTGGGCCGTGGCGCCTGACCTGGGAGATCAAGGCCGTCAACGCCAAGGGTTTTGACGCGCGGTTGCGCCTTGCGCCGCCCTTCGACGCAATTGAACCTGATGTGCGGGCTAAACTTGTGCAAAAGCTCACGCGCGGAACGATCCAAGCGGGGTTTACGGCGCAGCGCGAGACCACCACCCCAGAGGTTCACGTCAACCAGGATTTGCTGCGCAAGCTCATCACGGCGGTCGCCGCGATCCCGCTGCCGGAGATGATCTCGCCCGCGACCCTTGACGGGCTTCTGTCCGTGCGCGGCGTCGTGGACATCTCGGATGCTGCCGAGAACGAGGCCGAAATTTTAGCGGCACGAGGGCGCGCGCTTGAGCTTTTGGAGGAGGCGCTCGCGGCGCTCGTATTGATGCGGCAAGGCGAGGGCGCTATGCTGGCAAGCGTCCTCGTGGCGCGGCTTGAGACGATCGCCTCATTGACGCAGGCGGCGGATGTCTCTCCGGCCCGCAAGCCCGAGGCGATCCAAGCCCGCCTCGCGCAATCGCTCGCCATGCTTGCCGGAAACAGCAATTTCGACCAAAACCGTTTGCACCAGGAGGCGCTGATGCTGGCGGCCAAGGCCGATATTCGCGAAGAGCTCGATCGTCTCGCGGCCCATACGATGGCCGCCCGCGATCTCGTGGACAAGGGCGGCGCGGTCGGCCGCAGGCTTGACTTCCTGGCCCAGGAACTCTCCCGCGAGGCCAATACGCTTTGCGCCAAATCGAACGACGCGAGCCTGACCGCGCTCGGCCTCGAATTGCGTGTCGAGATCGAGCAATTCCGCGAGCAAGTTCAGAACATCGAGTAGAAACCTTATGCCGCTCGTAGACAATTTTCACAAAACCCCGCCTGGCCGGCGCGGCTTGATGCTGATTCTCTCCTCCCCGTCGGGTGCCGGCAAGACGACCCTGACCCGGATGCTGCTGCAGACGCCCGAGCTTGACCTCACTTTGTCGCTCTCGGTCACCACACGGCCGCGCCGCTCAAGCGAGGTCGATGGCATTCACTATCGATTTATCACCAAGAAGCAGTTCGAGGCGCTGCGCGACGGCAGCGATTTGCTCGAATGGGCGGAGGTCCATGGCAATTTTTACGGCACCCCGCGCGAGCCCGCCGAAGAGGTTTTGCGGCATGGCCGCGACATGCTTTTCGACATCGATTATCAGGGCACAAGGCAGGTCAAGGAAAAGGCCGCCGCCGATGCC
>Ga0181535_10008173_pt1 | contig 10356 bp, 10 predicted proteins | sample PEATcosm2014_Bin_44_FD_119774 | JGI IMG/M metagenome (GOLD analysis project Ga0181535, IMG submission 119774) | Peatland microbial communities from MTU Mesocosm Facility, Houghton, MI, USA - PEATcosm2014_Bin17_30_metaG | ecosystem: Environmental > Terrestrial > Soil > Wetlands > Peat | place...
CTCCTGGCGCTTGCCGTCGGGGTCGATCGCGCGCGCGCCGCGCGAGATCTTGGTGAAGGCGTCGTCGACTTCCGGACTGCGCTGGTCCGTGGCGAGCAGGGGCCATTCGAGCGTCGCCTGTTTGTGGGCGAAATCGTCGAGGTCGATGCGCAGCGCCGCGGCGTCGGCGCGCCCCATGCGCTGTAGAGCGCGGTCGGCCGTCAGCAGCGCCGCGCCTTCCTTGGCGACCTTCGCCTCGACCGTCTGGAGATTGGCGTTGGCCTGGACGAGCGAGAAGGCCAGAACGATGCTCGTCGTGGCCATCACCGCCTTGAAGCCGTCGTAGGCGGCTTCGTCCCAGGACTCATGTTTGTGATTGCCGAGCAGGCGGGCGCCGACGGACGGCGCCGCGGCGGCGGCGGCGGCCAGGACAATGAAGGTGACCGCCAAGTCGACGACGTCGGGAAACTGGTGAAGCCAGTTGAGGATCATGCCCTGCGTTCCTCGCGACTCGGCCGCCGAGGCCAAGGTCAGCAGCGCTATAAGCTCGCCAGTGGAATGACAATCCGGCGCGACGCCGCGCCGTCGACCATGGCGCGGATTTTGGCGGCGCCGTAGCGGCAATCGTTGTAGGACGGCGCGCGAAAGCCGGTCTTGGCCGGCGTGTTCTCTCGCCGGGCCAGGTCGATGTCGAATTTGCCTTCCGTGGCGCGCGCCAACGACGCGCTCTACCGCCGCGTCGCCTTCGCGCTCATTCCCTTCTTGTTCGTCTGCTACGTCGTGGCGATGGTCGACCGGCTCAACGTCGGCTACGCCAAGCTGCAGTTCATGGCCGACCTGCATTTCGACGAGTCGGTGTTCGGCATGGCGGCCGGCGCGCTCTATGTCGGCTACATCCTGTTCGAAGTGCCGAGCAACCTGATGCTCGAGCGGGTCGGGCTCGCCGTCACGATGCTGCGCATCATGACGCTGTGGGGCGTCTTCACCATGGCGATGGCGTTGGCCGCCGATCGTTGGAGCTTCTACGCGATCCGCTTCATGATCGGCGTGGCGGAGGCCGGTTTCTTTCCCGGCGTGCTGTTCTATCTGACGCTGTGGTTTCCCAACGCCTGGCGGGCGCGCATCACGTCGCTGTTCGCGCTCGCCGTGCCGCTCTCCGGCGTTCTCGCCGCGCCGCTGTCGAGCGCGATCATGACCGGCATGGCCGGCCTCGGCGGGCTCACGGGCTGGCGCTGGCTGTTCGTCATCGAGGGCGCGCCGGCGATCGCGCTCGGGCTCGCCGCCTGGCTGTTTCTGCCGGACCGGCCGGCCGCGGCGCGCTTCCTGTCGGCGGAAGAGAAGCGCGCCATCGCCGCCGATCTCGCCGCCGAGGCGGGGGCGCGCGGCGCGAGCGGCGATTTCGCCGCCGCTTTGCGCGACCGCCGCACCTACATCCTCGCCCTCGTCTATTTCGCCTTCTATTCGACCCAGAGCGTTCTCCTGCTGTGGGTCCCCACGCTGCTGCGCAACGCCGGCGCGCATGACCTCCAGGAAATCGGCTGGCGCGGCGCGACGGTGTTCGTCGCCGGAGCGATCGGCATGGCGGCGATCGGCTGGAGCTCGGACCGGTTGCAGGAGCGGCGCTGGCATCTCGTCGGCTCTGGCGCGGTCGCCGGCGCGGCGCTGGCCGCCCTGCCGCTCGCCGCCCATAGCGCCGTGGCGACCATGCTCCTTCTCGCCGTCGCGGCGGTCGGGATCTTCGCCTATCTCGCGCTGTTCTGGACCGTGCCGACCGTCGTGTTCGGCGCCGGCGCGCGGGCCGGCGGCATCGCCCTCGTCAGCGCCATCGGCGCCTCCGGCTCGGCCTTGAGCCCGACCTTCATCGGCTGGACGCAGACGCTGACCGGCAGCCTGTTCGGCGCGATCGCCGCGCTGGCGGCGGTTTTCGTCGCGAGCCTTGCGGTCCTTGCCGTCTACGCGCCAACGCGGCGGCGGGCGGCTTCTGAAAATCTCCGTCCGTGCTAAGCTGACGGCGGCCGCATCGCGCGACGGGCGCGCGGCGGGCGGCGGCAAGCCGCCGACGTCCAGGCGACACAAAGCTTCGGGCGCGGCTGACCGCCGCGACAGAGCGTTGATCGGTTTTCGATTCACCAGGGCCAGGGTCGCCGCGGTCCGCCGCGCGGCGGCGTCCGAACACGGACGGAGCGGCGCATGGCGCTGTCGATCGGTTTCATCTTCATGGCGACGCGCGACGACGCGACGCTCAGCGACGCGCGCGCCTATATCGAGGCGGCGTTGGCGCTCGGCGTCGTCAATCTCGGCTTCAAGGACGTCGGCCTGCCGCGCCCGGCGTTGCGCGAGCTGGCGCAGGCGATCCGCGCCGGCGGCGGGCGTTCGTTCCTCGAAGTCGTCTCGCTCGACCGCGACAGCGAGCTGGCCTCGGCGGCGGCGGCGGCTGATTTCGGCGTCGATTGGCTGCTCGGCGGCGTGCGCGCCGACGAAGTCGCGCCGATCGCCAAGGCCGGCGGCCTTCGCTACGCGCCGTTTCCCGGCGAGATCGTCGGCCATCCGAGCGTGCTGGCGGGCGGCCGCGACGAGATCGTCGACAGCGCGCGCGCGCTGTCAGCGCTCGACGGCGTCGACGGGCTCGACCTGCTCGCCTATCGCAGCGCCGTCGATGCGCCCGATCTGATCCGCGCGGTGACGGCGGCGGTCGACAAGCCGGTGATCGTCGCCGGCTCGATCGACGCGCCGAAACGGGTGCGCGCCGCCGTTTCCAGCGGCGCAGCGGGTTTCACCATCGGCACGGCGGCGATCGCCGGCGCCTACGCGCCCGGCGATCGCGATTTCGCGGCGCAGATTCGCGCCGTCCTGCGCACGGTCGCGGAATTGACGTGACGCGCTATTTCTGTTGCGGCTCGGCGGCGGCGAGTTTGTCGTAGTCCTTGAGCACGAGGTCGATGTTGCCGGCGTTCTTGACCGGTTCGATCGACTTCAGCGCCTCGTTGAGCTCGGCGAGCGCCTGTTTTTTGTCGGCGGCCGGCATCTTCGCGTCGGCCTGCACCTCGGCGATCTGCTTTTTCAGCAGCACGTCGGCGCCGACGTATTTCTTCGTCTGCGGGTCGACCCCGTCCATCACCAGGCCGATGTTGGCGGCGACGTCCTGGTAATCCTCGAACGAGGCGAACTGGTGCTTCTTGGCGGCCGCGTCGAGCTGGGCGAGCAGTTTGGGATCGAGCTGGTCGGAGTCGCTCTGCGGCGCCTTGTCGAGCACGGGCTCGATGTCGGCCGCGGCGGCGATGTAGGCCTGGACCTGCGTCTCGGTGAGCGCGATCTGCTTCATCGGCTGGTCGGGCTGAGATTGCGCCAGAGCGGCGTCGGCCGCGAGCGGCGACGGCGCCGACGCCAGGCAGAAGAGCGCGAGGACGGCGGCGAGCGGGCGAACGAGACGGACCATCGGAATTCCTCCCGGTTGAGGCGCGGAACCCTGCCGCGCCGAGGGCCGCCGCGCAAGCCTCAACCGTTCTGCGTCAGCGGCGTCTGCGGCGGACGCGCGATCGTGCGTGGCGCGAAGGCCTTGGTCAGCGCAAAAATCGCCGCCAGCGTGGCCGCGTAGACCACCACCTGCAGCACTGAAGGCTGGTCGGAATAGCCGATCAGTGTGTGCAGCACGCGGCCGAACAGGCTGGTGTCGGAGAGAATCGCCGACGTGTCCCAGGCGGTGTCGCTCATCGCCGTCGCCAGACCCGCCTGCTGCAGAAAGTTCGCCGCCTGCGCGGCGAGGCCGGCGGCGAGGAAGGTGATGAGGCCGGTCGTCACCGCGAACACGCGCCGGGGCGGGATCGTCACCAGCCCGAAATAGGTGACGGCGCTGACGGCGACGCCGGCGGCGAGGCCGAGCGCCGAGCCGACGAGCAAGTCGTTCGCGGTCGTGCCGCCGGCGGCGACGAGCCCATAGAGGAACAGCGCAATCTCCGAACCCTCGCGCATCACTGCGACGGCGACGACGACCGCCAGCGCGAACAGCGAGCGCGCGCCGCTGCGAACCTCCTGGCCGAGCTGACGCGCCTCGGCGGCGAGTTGGCGGCCGTGGGTCGCCATCCAGATGTTGTGCCAGGCCAGCATGCAGACGGCGAGGCTGAGGATCGAGGCGTTGAACAGCTCCTGGCCGACGCCGTTCAGCGCCGAGGCCAAAGCGCCGGCGAACGCGGCGACCAGGCTCGCGCCGACGATGCCGGCCGCGACGCCGGCGCCGGCCGTCAGCCGGCTGCCGCGCACGCCCTGGGTGACGGCCATGACGATGCCGACGATGATGCCGGCCTCGATCACTTCGCGAAAGACGATAATCAGCGCGCCAAGCATGGGGCGTCCTTTCCGGTCATTGAGCGACGAGGAAGCCCTGCGTGGTCGCCTCGTGATAGTCGTCGAAGAAGCGATAGCGGCCGGGCTTGAGGGCGCGCACCTTGACGATGATCGAGCCGCCGCCGGCGACGACTTTCTCGACCCTCAGCTCCTTGCTTTCGAACTCGGCCGGAGTCGCATCCTGGTTGGCGAGCTGGATCACGATCGGCTTGCCGGCGGGAACCGTCGGCTCGGCCGGATCGAACTTGTGGTCCTTGAGCGTGATCTGCACCTGGGTTGCGTCGTCGGCGAGCGCCGGCGCGGCGGCGCCTGCGGCGAGAGCGATCGCCAGCGCGAAAACAGAAAGCGGCGTCGTGCGGGTCATGGCGTTCTCCACAATGGGAATGAGCCGGCGGCGGCGATCGTTGCGCGGAGTCGCGTTACGACGCTCGGCGGGCGAGGACAGTGGCGATTGAGGCGGCGGCGGCGGGCGGCCAGTCGAAGAACGGCGTTAGGAGCTTGGCGCCGGCGTAGCCCGCAACGCGGACCAAAACCAACTTTCGCGCCTCTCGGCGCGCGCCGTCATCGTCGCACATCCCGTCCTCGCTAACTGGCGGGGTCAAGGCCCGCTGTCGCTGCGCAGGATATAGCGAAGAGAATATCGGCTCGCAAGTAAGTTGTCGCAATTTAGATGATTTCTAATCAGCCATATAAACTGTAATATCTCGCCTATTAAGGATTTGATCGAGGAAAATGATTAATGTATTGCCTGTCTACACCTAAGTCAGTGACGCGCATCGGCGCAATATTCAGCGAGATGTCGGAACAATGACTTCGCGTTTGTTGCTCGCCGCGCGTCGCTGCGAGCGCGCGACCGATCGTCGATTGCTCGCTCCCGCGCTCGTCGCCGGCGCGGCCGACGAGCGTTCGCGCTTCGCCGCGGCGGAGGAAGCGCCCGCCGCGCCGCCACAGGGCAGGGCGTTCATGACTCTTTTGCGACAATGGCGGAAATGCCGCCCCCGGTCGAAAAAACCGCTTGCAATTGAGGACGATTCGCACAAATAAGCATCTGCCCAATACGCACGTGCCTGTGGTCGTGTGTCGGTCGGCGGGGATCTGGACAAGAGGCCAGTTAACCGTCCGTGCAAAGACCGGCAGCCGGAGGCGAACCGGCGTACCCCGCCAAACGGGGGACGCGACTTGAAGCAACGACGGACCGGGCTTTTTTGGTCTCTGCCGACCCTCCAAAGGTCGGCTTACCGAAGAGGCTTGTCTATCTTGCCGGGCGTGCGGAAGGGACTCTTCCCCTCCAAACGATGGCTGTGAGAGCGGCGCAGGCTTTTGGCCTGCGAGGCCCAAGCAGCCACGGCGCAGCATCTGGTCGCGCGACGCGCGCCTGCCGCGGCTCTTAAAGCCGCGTCGAGCGCCAGGCGCGCGGCCTCGGCGGCGGGTCAACGCCAACGGGTCGCGTCTCCACAGCGCGGTCCGCAACGCGCATCGCCGACGGTCCTGAAGCTCTTGCCCGGCGGCATCGCGACCGCTCGACGGAGGCGCCGATATGACGGATCGCATCAAGGACTTCCTCGCCCGAACTCGTGACGACGGACCGCGCCTGGTCGTCGACCTCGAAGTCGTGCGCGACAATTATTTCGCCTTCGCCAAGGCGTTGCCCGACACGCGGGTCTTCTACGCGGTCAAGGCCAATCCCGCCCCTGAGATCCTCGATCTGCTCGCTCGGCTCGGCTCGTGCTTCGACGCCGCTTCGGTCGCCGAGATCGAGCAGACGCTTGCCGCCGGCGCGAGCCCCGATCGCATCAGCTACGGCAACACGATCAAGAAGGAGCGCGACATTGCCCGCGCCCACGCGCTTGGCGTGCGCTTGTTCGCCGTCGACAGCGAAGCGGAAGTCGACAAGATCGCGCGCGTCGCGCCGGGAGCGAAGGTGTTCTGCCGCATCCTTTGCGACGGCGCCGGCGCCGAGTGGCCGCTGTCGCGCAAGTTCGGCTGCGCGCCGGGGCTCGCGGTCACCGTGCTCGAGCGCGCCCATCGGCTCGGCCTGGTCGCTCACGGCCTGTCGTTCCACGTTGGCTCGCAGCAGCCCAACCCGCGCGCCTGGGATGGGGCGCTGAAGGTCTCGGCGACGATCTTCAAGGAGCTCGCCGAGCGTGGCGTCCAGCTGTCCATGCTCAACCTCGGCGGCGGTTTTCCGACCCGCTACCTCAAGCCGACGCCAAGCGTGCGGACGTATGGCCAGACGATCTTCCGCGCTTTGCGCAAGCACTTCGGCAACCGCATTCCGGAGACGATCATCGAGCCGGGTCGCGGCATGGTCGGAAACGCCGGAGTCATCGAGGCGGAAGTGGTGCTGATCTCGCGCAAATCGGCGGACGACCCGCGCCGCTGGGTCTATCTCGACATCGGCAAGTTCAACGGCCTCGCCGAGACGATGGACGAGATGATCCGCTACCCGATCCGCACCGACTATGACGACGACGTCATGTCGCCGTGCGTGATCGCCGGACCTACTTGCGACTCGGTCGACGTGCTGTACGAGAAAGACCCGTACATGCTGCCAGTGAGCCTCGAGATCGGCGCGAAGGTGCTGATCGAAGGAACGGGCGCCTACACGACGACTTACGCTTCCGTCGGTTTCAACGGTTTCCCGCCGCTCAAATCCTACGTGATCTGACCGCCCACGCGAGGGCGGCGCGATGCGGCGCTGCGCCGGCTTGCGCCCAATGCGAAATCGGCGTTGAATCGACGCGCCTGTATTCCGACATGGGAGGGTCGGGATGAGCCTCATTTGGGGCCTTGTGGCGTTGCTCGTCGCCGCGATCGTGGCGACATGCGGGGTGCGCGCAGCGCGTCGCGCCCTTGCGGGCGGGCTGATCGGCGAAATCAGCGAAACTCTGAGCTTACTTGAGACACACAACCTTGAAGCCGCGCTCGCCCATTGCGGCGAAGGCGGCCGGGCGCCGAGCCTCCCAGCTCTGTCGACGCTCAGCTATCAGGCCGGCGCGGCGTGGATGGCGTTGCTCGGCGCTCATCTGGCGCGGCTGTCGGCGAGCTTCTACGCCTCAGCCCACGCGCTGCAAGACGAATTGCGGGGATTGTCGGGCGAGACCGCCGAGAGCGCGCGGTCGGAGCGCGTCAAATCCGCGTCGCAGGAATTGCAACGAACGATCGCGCTGGGCGATGAAACGCTGCGTTCGCTGCGCGACGTCGTTTCCCGCCGCCGTTGCGGCTCGATTTCGCGCTCCTGATCGGGCGCCGTGGGCGGCCCAATGAGCGCCGCTTTTCCCATTGCCGCCGAGCGCCCTGGCTGAACGAGGGCGAAGCGATCTCAAGGCGGAGTTCGCTGCGGCTCCTGGTCGGGACGGCTTCACGTTCGCTTACGTTGACGATCCCGCCTGATCGTGTTCCGTCCACGGCGGGCCCAAGATGGCCGCCGCGGCTTGAGAATGATAAGAGCCGCGACCGACGCGACCCGCTTCCCGGCGCCGCGGTTCGTTCGTGCTGAGGGCTTCCTCCATGGTTTTCTGGTTGGATATAGCCGATTTCGCGCTGAAGGCGGCGTTGATCGTCGCAGCGCTCGGCGCGCTTGTCGCAATCGTCGCGCTGATCGCCGGGCGGATGCGCGGCGGCGAAGCGGAGGGGCCGCGGCTCACTGTGCGTTCGCTCGACGAGCGCTACGACGCCATGACCGACGCGATCAACGAGCGTCTGCTCGACAAGAAGGCGCTGAAGGCGCTCGCCAAGACGCGCAGCCGGCAGACCAAGGCGGCGGAGAAGTCTGGCGCGCGCGCGGGCCAAAAGCGCATCTTCGTCCTCGACTTCAAGGGCGACTTGCGGGCGCGGGCGGTGCGCCGGCTCGCCGCCGAAATCGACGCCGTGCTCACGGTCGCGCGGCCGCAGACCGACGAAGTCGTGCTCAGGGTCGAAAGCCCCGGCGGCACGGTGACCGGCTATGGCCTGGCGGCGGCTGAAGTGATGCGGCTCACCGGCCGCAAGGTGAAGGTGACCGCCTGCGTCGATCAGGTGGCGGCGAGCGGCGGCTATTTGATGGCCTGCGCCGCCGACTGCATCGTCGCCGCGCCGTTCGCGCTGGTCGGGTCGATCGGCGTCGTCGCGCAGGTCCCCAATCTCCACCGCCTGCTGAAGCGCAACGACATCGACTACGAGGAAATCACCGCCGGCGCGTACAAACGCAGCGTCTCGGTGCTGGGCGAGATCACCCCGCAGGGGCGCGAGCATTTCCGCGGCAAGATCGACGCGACTCACGAGGCGTTCAAGCGCTTCGTCCAGGAGCGCCGGCCGGGCCTCGACATCGCCAAGGTCGGCGACGGCGACGTCTGGCTGGCGAGCGAGGCGCTCGGCCTCGGGCTCGTCGACGCGCTGGCGACCAGCGACGAATTCCTGTTCGCCGCGCGCGGCGAGGCGCGCCTCTACGAGATCGCCGCCGTGCAGCGCAAGACCCTGGCGCAACAGCTCTTCGGCGGCTTCGGCGCCGATGCGCGGGCCGCGCTCGAAAGCGCCGTCGCGCGTCTCGCCGGCGCGCCGAAATAGGGCGGCGCAAGAGGGCAGGGCGGTCCACGGCCCGGCCCTGATGTCTCGATTGATGTGCGTTATTGACTTTTGTCCCTGATCGGTCGATCGCTATTTGCATTTATGACAGCATTGCTGTCCTATTATCTCCTCTCGGCTGGGGGTGCAGATTGTCTCCGTTCAAATCCGATTCCTGGGAACCTCGTTACGCGCGCCGCGCCGAACGCATGAAAGCCTCGGAAATTCGCGAGCTGCTGAAGCTGCTCGATCAGCCCGGCGTCATTTCGTTCGCCGGCGGCATTCCCGATCCCAAACTCTTTCCCGCCGCCGAGGCCGCCAAGGCTTATGCCGACGCCTTGGCCTCGCCGGCGTCGGCGTCGGCCGCGCTGCAATATTCCGTTTCCGAGGGCTATGCGCCGCTGACGCGCTGGATCGCCGCGCATATGGCCACGCTCGGCGTGCCGGCGACGCAGGAGAACATCGTCGTCACCTGCGGCTCGCAACAGGCGCTCGATTTCGCCGGCAAGCTGCTGTTGAGCCCGAACGACACCGCCCTCGTCGCCGCCCCGACCTATCTCGGCGCCTTGCAAGCCTTCTCGGCCTACGAGCCGCGCTACGACACGCTGCGGCCCGAGCACGGCAATCGCACGCCGCAATCCTATCGCGACGCGGCGGCGGCGGCGGGCGGACAGGTGAAATTCGCCTATGTCGTGCCGGATTTCGCCAATCCCACCGGCGAAACCCTGACCTCGGAGGCTCGCCGCGGCTTGCTCGCGCTCGCCGACGAACTCGACATTCCCGTTCTCGAAGACACCGCCTATCACGCGTTGCGCTTCGAAGGCGCGTCAGCGCCGTCGCTTCAGGCGCTCGACGTCGCCCGGGTCGGCTCGCTCGACGCCTCGCGCGTCGTCTATCTCGGCACGTTCTCCAAGACGATCGCGCCGGGCCTGCGCGTCGGCTGGATCTGCGCCTCGCGCGCGTTGATCCGCCGCTTCGTGCTCGTCAAGCAGGCGAGCGACCTCAACGTCTCCGTCATCAATCAGATGGTTATGCATCGCTTGGCGGAAACGCGGCACGAGGCGCTGATCGAGGCGGCGGTCAAGAGCTACCGCGTCAAGCGCGACGCGATGCTGGCCGCGCTCGCGGCGCACATGCCGAAATCGGTGCGCTGGACCAAGCCGCAAGGCGGGTTGTTCGTTTGGGCGACGCTGCCCGAGGACGTGTCCGGCGCGGCGCTGCTCGAACGCGCGGTTCGCGACGTCAAGGTCGCCTTCGTGCCTGGCGGCGCGTTCTTCCACGACGGCAGCGGCGCGAACACGATCCGGTTGTCTTATTCGCTGCCGGAGCCGGCGGCGATTACGGAAGGCGTTCGACGCTTGGCGTCGCTGTTCTAGAGCACTGCCCGGTTTCGATGAATCGAATGTGATGGGCGGGAGGATTCCCGAACCGGACGAGGTGTGAATCGATAGGCGCTCTGATTCGGGAGGGCGCTATGGTCGGTCGGCCGTATTC
>Ga0181535_10008174_pt1 | contig 10356 bp, 9 predicted proteins | sample PEATcosm2014_Bin_44_FD_119774 | JGI IMG/M metagenome (GOLD analysis project Ga0181535, IMG submission 119774) | Peatland microbial communities from MTU Mesocosm Facility, Houghton, MI, USA - PEATcosm2014_Bin17_30_metaG | ecosystem: Environmental > Terrestrial > Soil > Wetlands > Peat | place...
ACGGCCGAGCCCACCAGGCCGAAGCCGCTTTGGCCGAGATGGCCGGTCTTCACGCCGTCGGCGCCGATGGCCATGGCGAGCAGCGGATTGCGGTTCTGCTGACGGACGCCGTTCCACGCGAACTCGGGCTCGCCGAAATAGGGGTAGAACTGCGGGTAGGCGCCGATGACATAAGCGGCGAGGCGCGCCATGTCGCGCGCCGTCACGCTCTGCCGCGGACTGCCGCCGCCCCAGGCGTTGACGAAATGCGAGCGGGTCATCCCCAGCTCGCGGGCGCGCTGGTTCATCAAGGCGGCGAAGGCTTCCTCGGAACCGGCGACGCGCTCGGCCAAGGCGATCGCGGCGTCGTTGCCCGAGGCGACGACCAGACCGCGCAGCAGATCGTCGATGCGGACTTGCGCGCCGGCCTGAGCGAACATGCTCGAGCCGCCGGATTCGGCGTCGCGCTCGCGCGCCGCGCGCGGCGAGATCGGCGCCGTGTCGTCGAGCCTGAGCCGGCCTTCGACGACGGCGCGGAAGACGATCTCGGCGGTGAGGATCTTGGTCGTCGACGCCGGCGACATCGGCGCGTCGGCGTTCTTGGCGAACAGCGTCGCGCCGGTGTCGAAGTCGACCAGCAGCGCGTATGGGACGCTCGTCTGCGGCGGGGCGGCGCGCCCGGGCGCGAGGCCGGCGAGCAGCAGCAGCGAGGCCAGCGCGACAAAGACGGCGTGAGGATGCATGTCGAGGCCCAGGAGGTTTGGGTCGCATAGAAGGCCCGGCCGCCGTGGGCGACAAGGGCTTCATCGGCGCTGTTCGCCGCCGGAATCCATGCGCCGTTCGCCCGTCTGAGGGTCTTGAGAGCGCCATGATCGTCGATTTTGTTGGCGCCGAGCGATCCCTTTCGGCGCTCTGAATCGACAAAACGTCGACGCGTCGCCATCGTCGCAGCGTCGACGCGTTTGGTCCGCGAGACGGCCATCGGGATGGAGAAACGCCATGCGCGAATTGCCTTATCGTTGGGTGATTGTCGCCGCCGGCGGTCTGCTCGGCTGCATGGCGATCGGCGCGATGTTCTCCTTGCCGGTGCTGCTGACGCCGATCACGCACGACGCCGGATGGTCGGTCAGCGGCGTCTCCGGCGCGATGACGATCGGATTTCTCGCTATGGCCTTCGGCAGCATGGCCTGGGGCAGTCTGTCGGATCGTTTCGGGTCGCGCCTGATCGCGGTCGCCGGCTCCGTCATCCTCGCCGCGAGCCTCGCCCTGGCGAGCCGGGCGACGTCGCTGCTGGCGTTCCAGCTCACGTTCGGCTTGATGGTCGGCGGCGCAACCGCGGCGATCTTCGCGCCGATGATGGCCTGCGTGACCGGCTGGTTCGACACCCAACGCAGCCTCGCCGTTTCGCTCGTCTCGGCCGGCATGGGGATGGCGCCGATGACCATGTCGCCGCTGGTCGCCTGGCTCGTCTCCAGCCACGATTGGCGCACGACCCTGCAAATCGTCGCCGCGATCGTCGCCGTCGTGATGATCCCGACGGCGCTGCTAGTGCGCCGGCCGCCCGCCCTGGAGGCGAAGAGTCCTGTTGCGTCGGCGGGCGAAGCGCCGGCGCCCGACTTGGGTGTGGGGCAGGCGATCCGTTCGCCGCAATTCGTCATTCTGCTGCTGACCAACTTCTTCTGCTGCGCGACGCATTCCGGCCCGATCTTTCACACCGTGAGCTACGCGGTGAGTTGCGGCGTCCCGATGATCGCCGCGGTGACGATCTACAGCGTCGAAGGATTGGCGGGCATGGGCGGCCGCATCGTGTTCGGCGTGCTCGGCGACAGATTCGGCGCCAAGCGCGTGTTGACGACAGGTCTGCTGCTGCAGGCGTTCGGCGCGCTGGCCTATTTCTTCGTCCGCGAGCTGGCCGCTTTCTACGCCGTCGCGGCGGCGTTCGGCTTCATCTACGCCGGCGTGATGCCGCTCTATGCGGTGCTGGCGCGCGAGAATTTTCCGCTCAGGATGATGGGGACCGTCATCGGCGGGACGGCGATGGCCGGCAGCCTCGGCATGGCGATCGGCCCGCTCGCCGGCGGGCTAATCCACGACGCTTTCTCCGATTATCGCTGGCTCTATGTCGGCGCCTGGGCGCTCGGGATCGGCGCCTTCCTGATCGCCATGACCTTCAGGCCGTTCCCGAAGGCCGAGCCGGCGCTGGCCGAATGATAGTCTAGCGCAAGGCGGTTCCGGAAGCCGAGGCTGCAAGCGCTGGCCCCCACACCGGGCCCGCGGCGTTCGCCCGCTTTCGCTCTGGAAGCGACTTCGACAATGACATGGTTTTCCAGTACGATCACCGAGGGACCGGGACTATCTGATCACCGAAGGTTTGCGCCGCAGCGGGGCGGAGCTCCTCGTTTCAACTTCGGTGATTTAAGGATGGCGTGGCACTCTCGATGGACAACGCACTGCTCGAGTGGGCGAAGGTGTTCGTGGCCGCCATCGGGGGCGGTTTCGTGGTCAAGTTGCTAGATATAGGCTACCTCGAATTCCGGCGTCGCGACGAAAAGCAGCAGTCAGTCGCTAATTTTGTCGACCAGCACCTTGATCCAATCCTCAAAGCGGCCGACGAACTTGTCGGCAAGCTCCTTTCTCTCGGTAAAGAGGATTTCCAATCACTTGCCGATATCCCTGAAGATAACCCCTTTGGCGATTCTGACTTCGGCAGCACAGCTTATCTGATCGCTCGTTTGTGGGCGCAGATCGAAGTCCTTCGCCAGCAAGCGTTGTATGTTTCGATCTCTGAGGATCAGAGGGGTCGTTGGCTCCAGCAGTTCCTCAACTGCATGGAGTCGCGTGGCGTGCGGCTCCTCGATCGGATTTCGCAGCGTGCGGTCGGCGAAACATTGATAGCAGATTCGGGCGCCGCCACTGTGCGCTACATCGACTTCATCAATTCAGTGGAGACTTCCGACGCGGCGCGCTGGCTGGCGCCCCTAGCAATTCTACTCAGAAAGGCTACGCATACGACGGAGCGGCAACAACTGCTTCAGTACGCGGTAGTAGTCCATGCAATGATTGACACCCTCGACCCCGGCCACTCGGTCACTCGTGATCGACCAGCGATTCCGGGCAAGCTGACCAAGCAGACCTGGAGGGACTTGAAATACCGGGTGTTTGGAACCTACTTGACCTTCGTTGCCGATGTCGAAAAGTACGTCGGCCGCCCGAAAACTCGGGCGGCCGACGTGAGCCGATAATAAGGTAAGGTGGTGCGAAAAGGCTTTTTATCCCGTGGGCTCACGCCCGTTCGAAATGTACGCCTGTTGGACCACCTTTATTCCGTTGCCACCTTTCGGCAGCGCACCACCTACATACTCCGTCTGGCCGAATTTGTCCAGAGAAACGCGCGTCGAGCGAGGGTGTCCCATCGTCCGACACTTCGTTCGCCGTTCTCAAGCGGGAAGCAGAACAGCTGGCTGCGCCGCTTAGGCGCATCGCCAGCGCTGCCAACTGCGCCCCTCACTTCGAGTGAGCGAAGTCCCAATAGAGTTGGCGGGCGCGGCGAAACAGGGGGCCGGGCTGCAGGTTGCGGCTCTCCATGCGCTTGACCGGCGACACCTTGCCGTAGTTGCCGACGACGAAGATCTCGTCGGCTGTTTCGAAGTCGGCGAAGGCGAGCGTCGCCTCGCGCACGTCGACGCCGTCGGCCTTGAGCAGCTTCAACACGCGCTGACGCGTGATCCCGTTGAGGAACGAGCCGTTGGCGACCGGCGTCATGACGATTCCGTCGCGCGCCAGGAACACGTTGGCGGTCGCCAGTTCGGCGACGGCGCCGAGCATGTCGGCGAGCAGGCAATTGTCGAAGCCGCGCGCGCGCGCCTCCATCAGCGCGCGCGCGTTGTTGGGGTAGAGGCAGCCGGCCTTGGCGTCAATCGGCATGGTGACCGCCAGCGGCTTGGCGTAGGGCGAGCGGGTGATCGCGACGCCGTCGAGGCTGGTCAGCGGCGCCTCGTAGATGGTCAGCAGGAACTTGGTCGACTCGGGATCGGGCGGCACCGAGCCGGGGCCGTTGCGTTCGGCCCAGTACATCGGCCGGATGTAGAGCTGCGTTCCCGGCGCGAACTTCTTGATCCCGTCCCAGGCGAGCTGCTGGATCGCCTCGGCCGCCATCGTCGGCTTCAGCCACATCGTCTTGGCGGAATGGTTGACCCGCGCGCAATGCCGGTCGAGGTCGGGGGCGACGCCCTCGAACGCCCGCGCGCCGTCGAACACGCTGGAAGCGAGCCAGAAGGCGTGGTCGCGCGGCCCGAGAATCGGCGGGTTGCCCTCGATCCAGCGGCCTTCGTAGTAGGTGAACGTCTGCGACCATTCGGACATGAGCGACTCGCCTCGGCTTCAGCTTGCGGACCGGGATGGCGCGACAATGCCCCCTTGCGCGCTCGCGACAAAGACGCTTGTCGCCGCAGGGTTAGCCGGCGGCGCGCGTCACCCGGCGCGGCGCAGTGGCGCGGCCGTCCCTGGCCGCAGCGTCGCGGGCGCGGAGGCCCGCGCCACTGTGGGCGCGTCACCCGGCGCGGCGAATGAGGAAGCGGAAAACGCCGTCGCGCTCGACGCTCTCGACCAGCGCGTCGCCACTCTTCTCGCAATAGGCGGCGAAGTCGACCGGGCTCAGCGGATCGCTGGCCAAGACTTCGAGCGCGCCACCCGGCGGCAACCCGCGCAACGCCTTTCTGGCGCGCAGGATCGGCAGCGGGCAATGGAGGCCGCGCAGGTCGAGCGTCACGTCCGCCAAGACAGCTCCTCCTCAAACGAAGGCGAAGACGGCGCTCGCCGTCGCCGCCGCGTCCGGCGCGTCGCCGAAATCGGCGAGCCGATATTCGGCGAGACGCTCGAGCCGCGCGCGCGGCAGGGGCGCGCGCCATGGGTCGCCGATGAGCGCGCCGATTCCGGCGTGGCGGCAGCGGTCGAGAAAGGCGACGACGCGCCGCGCGAGGTCGGCCTCGTAGAACAGGTCGCCGACCAGCACGAGGTCGACCGCCGGCGCGGGGCCATCGAGCGGATCGTCGCAGAACGCGGCGATCCCAACCGCGTTGGCCTCGGCGTTGAGCGCGATCATCTCGATCGCGTCGGGGTCGACGTCGATCGCGATCGCTTCGCGCGCGCCTGCTTTCATCGCCGCGATCGCCGCCAGCCCGCCGCCGGCGCCGAGATCGAGCACGCGTTTTGCCGCGACGGTCTCGGGATGGTCGAGGAGATAGCGCGCCAGCGCCAGGCCGCCGGCCCAGGGATAGGCCCAATAGGGCGCGCCGACGCCCGACGCGAGCCGGGCGAGACCGCTCGCCGGGCCGGCGCGGTAGAGACGAAGCTCGGGCAGCGACGCCGGCGCCGCCAGCGTCAGCCGGGCGCTGAGGATTTCGCGCCGCAAGCGCGAGCGAGGGGAAGTTCGAGCGAGAATGCGCGTTGCTCGGTTGGGCGCCGCCGATCGCTCTGCCTAGCGGGAATGTGAAACGTCGTCAAAGCGTTGAAAGCGCCGCGCTTGCGCCCGGCGGCGATTTGGTTCATCGCAGGGGCGAAACAGCGAGGGCCGCGCCACGAGGCGGCGCGCGCCCGAGGGACCAATCCGCGCCATGCTCAGCAAAGACGACATTCTCGCCGCGCTCGCCGCCGTGCCGGGGCCGGACGGCAAGACGCCGCTCAACCAATCGGGCGCGATCGACGGCGTGACGATCCGCGACGGCAAGATCTTCGTCGCCATCCGCGTTCCGCCGGCGCGGGCGCGCGAGCTGGAAGGGATGCGCGCCGCCGCGGAGGCGCGGCTCAGGGCGCTTCCCGGCGTCGCCTCGGCGCTGGCGACGCTGACCGCCGAGAGCGCCGGCGCGCCGGCGCCGGCGGCGGCGGCGGGCGGCGCCCACGCCCATCGGCGCGCGCCGGAAACGCGGGCGATCCCCGGCGTCGCCAAGATCGTCGCCGTCGCGTCCGGCAAGGGCGGCGTCGGCAAGTCGACCACCGCCTGCAATCTCGCGCTCGGCCTCGCCGCGCTGGGGCTGAAGGTCGGCGTGCTCGACGCCGACGTGTTCGGCCCGTCGATGCCGCGCCTGTTCGGCATTGTCGGCAAGCCGGACCTCGCGCCCGACGGCCAGAAGCTGAAGCCGATGGAGGCGTTCGGCGTCAAGGTGATGTCGATCGGCTTCCTGGTCGACGAAGGCGCGGCGGTCGTCTGGCGCGGACCGATGGTGATGTCGGCGCTGAACCAGTTCCTGCGCGAAGTCGAGTGGGGCGAACTCGACGTGCTGGTCGTCGACATGCCGCCGGGCACCGGCGACGCGCAATTGACGATGGCGCAGAACGTGCCGCTGTCGGGCGCGGTGATCGTCTCGACGCCGCAGGATCTGTCGTTGATCGACGCGCGCCGCGGCATGGCGATGTTCCGGCAGGTCAACGTGCCGCTCATCGGCGTGGTCGAGAACATGAGCTATTTCATCTGCCCGCATTGCGGCGGCCGGTCCGACATCTTCGCCCACGGAGGCGCGCGTCACGAGGCCGAGACGCACGGCGCGCCGTTCCTCGGCGAGATTCCGCTCGACATGACGATCCGCGAGACGTCCGACGGCGGCGCGCCGATCGTCGTCAGCGCCCCCGCGAGCCCGCAGGCCAAAGCCTATCTCGCCGTCGCCGAGCGCGTCCGCGAGGCCCTGTTCGCCGGCGCCGCTCAGCGCGCCGCGCCAAGAATCGTGATCGAGTAAATTCTTCGCGCCGCAGGCGCTGTAGACGCGGCCGCTGGTCGCGCGACGCGCTCGCCGAGCGCGTCTACACGGTCGGCGGCGCTTCGTGCGAGGATCGAGGAGTCTTTCATGCCTGACCAGACGCCCGACCCCACCCCCACCGAGCTGCGCGTGCGCGATGGCGGTCGCGTGCTGCGCGTCAGCTACGCCGGCGGAATGACGGTCAGCATCGCCGCCGAGCGCCTGCGGGCGGCGACCCCGAGCGCCGACAAGAGCGCCGCGCCCGCCGGCGTGACGATCGTCGGCGTCGAGACGATCGGCAATTACGCCGCGCGCTTTTCCTTCAGCGACGGCCACGACACCGGCCTCTACACTTGGAAGCTGCTGCGCGAGCTGGCGGCGGGGTGAAGGGCGGCGGCGGGCAGGGACGCCCGCCCAGTGCGGAGTGGGGTGGGCCTCCGCGCCCGCCTTGTCGCCAAGCAAGCCGGTCCGCCGTTGACGCGCATGCGCCGAACGGCTCCAAATGCGCTCAGGTTCAGCGCGCGCCATTATGACCGCGACTTTCTATCGCCGCAGACTTCCTCACCTTCGCGTCGATAGCGCCATCTATTTCGTGACTTGGCGGGTCCGGTCTGGACAGCCGGATCTGTCGGACGGCGAACGCGACGAAGTCGTCGCCGCGATTCGCGCCTTCGACGGCGATCGCTATGTCCTACACGCGTATGTCGTCATGAACGACCATGGCCACGCGATCCTCGAACCGCTTTCCGATTTCCGGCTAGAGGCGATCCTGCACTCGTGGAAATCCTTCGCCGCCAATCGGCTGCAGCGTCGGTATCGGCGCAGAGGCGCGGTTTGGCAGGCCGAGTCTTTCGACCGCGTGGTGCGCGATGAGGCTGAATACGAACAGAAACGGGATTACATCCTCGGCAATCCCTTTCGCCGCTGGCCGGACATCGAGTCTTACCGTTGGTCGTGGGCGCTCGGTATGGATCGGCCCGAAACATGAGCAGCGGGTGGCGGGCGCGGAGGCCCGCCCCACTGAGGCGGAGGCTCGCCCCGCCGCGGCGCTTCAGCGCTCCGGCGCCGCAGTCGCGCCGAGGCCGAGCGAGCGCTGCATCATCGCGAGTCGGTCCAATGACCGAACTTGTAGCCGACCGACGGCAGCCGTCCGACTTCCTGGAAGCCGAAAGATGTGTGCAGCCTGAGCGAGGCCTCGTTGGCGCCGTCGATGTAGCCGATCATCTGGCGATAGCCGCCCGCGGCGCAGGCGTCGATCAGCGAGGCGAGCAGCATCCGGCCAATGCCGCGGCCGAGGCGGTCGTTGCGCACGTAGATCGAGTGTTTGACGGTGTAGCGATAGGCGGGCCGCTTGCGGAACAGAACCGCGTAGGCGTAGCCGAGCACTTCGCCCGCTTCGTCGGCGACGACATGCGGCAGCCGGCCGCGCTGCATGTTCTTGCGCCGGCGCTTGAGATCGTCGGCGTCGGGCGCGTCGATCTCGCCGTCGTAGTTCGGATCGACGCCCTTGCGGATGTGATGGAGATAGATCGCCAGCATCGCCGGCACGTCGGCGTCGCGCGACGGGCGCACGATCACGGACGGCTGGGCGAGCGGCGGGGAGAGGTCGGGCGCGGGCGTGCTCATTCCGCTTTGTCCAATCAGACGGACGCCTCCCGCGCAAGAGGGGGAGGGGTCACTCCTTGACGACATAGGTGCGGAAACGGATCGCGCCGCGCTCGTCGACCTCCCGGTAGAGGCCTTGGATCTCCGATTCGAAGCCGGGAAAAAGATTGGCGGCGCGCTCGAAGGTCTTGAGATAGTCGATCATCGGCCGCGCCCGCGGCCCGAGCCGTTCGCCCGGCACGATCGTGGCGATGCCGGGCGGATAGACGACGAACAGCGTCGTGGCGATCCGCCCTTCGAGCTGATCGAGCGGCAGGTAGTCGACGTCGTTGCGCACCAGGCGGCGCGAGGCCGCGCGCGGCGTCATCGCCATTTCAGGCAGGTGCTCGGCCTGGAACTGCGCCCGTTGCAGGCCGCTGACCCCCGCGTCGCGGAAATAGGCGTGCATTTCGGCGCACAGGTCGCGCAAGCGTTTGCCGTGATAGCGCGCCGGCCGCCGCGCGACGAATTCCGGCATCAGGTCGTCGAGCAGCGCGTTGTCGTCGTGCAGGCGCTTGAACGCCACCAGCGACGACACCAGCGTGCCCGCCTTGCTCGATTCGACGCCGGGCGTGAGCAGGAACAGCAGCGAGTTGAGGTCGTTCTTCTCCGGTACGACCCGGTTCTCGCGCAGATATTGCGCCACCACCGGCGCCGGCACGCCGTGCGCCTCGTAGGCGCCGGTTTTGCGGTCGAAGCCCGGCGTCAGCAGCGTCAGCTTGGCCGGATCGGTGATGGCGAAGCCCGGCTCCAATCCGCCGAAGCCGTGCCAGGCTTCGCCCGGCGCGAGTTCCCAATAGCGCGCGTCGCGCGCCAGCAAGTCGGTCGAGACGCTCTCCCACGGCACGACATGCGACGAGCCCTCGTTGGCGACGTCGGGAATGGCGACGCGGTCGGGCACGAACGGATCGAAAAACCACCGCCGCGCCGGATCGCGCTCCTTCTCCTCGAACTCGCGTTTCACCGCGCGCAGCTTCTTGCGCAACTCGATGCCGAGCCGGATCGTGTCGTCCCACAGCACTTCGCCGGAGCGCCCCTTCATCATCTGGGCGCCGACGTCGAGCGAGGCGAACAGCGGATAGAAGGGCGAGGTCGAGGCGTGCTGCATGAAGCCTTCGTTGAAGCGGCGATGCTCGACGCGGCGCCGCTGGCCCTTGATGTGGCGATCGCGCACATGAATTTGCGAAGCCTGCGAGAAGCTCGCGAGCTGCTTATGGGCCGATTGCGTCGCCACGATCCCCGGCGACGCTTCGCCGAGGCCCTTCAACCCCATCGCGAATCGCCGCTCGTAGAGCGGATGGAACTTCATGAAGCCGGCCCAGGCTTCGTCGAACAGGATGTAGTCGCACAAATGGCCGATGCGCTGGACGATGCGTTCGGCGTCGTAGATCGTGCCGTCGTAGGTGCACTGCTCGATCACGGCGACGCGGAACGGCCGCTCGCGCTTCCACGCTTCGGGGTCCTTGACCAGCGGGTTGACGCGGATGCTCTCGCGGATCGCCGCTTCGTCGAAGGCGTCGGCGGCGATCGGGCCGATCAGGCCGTGGGCGTTGCGCTCGGTCGACAGGAAGATCGGCACGCCGCCGCTGATCAGCAGCGCGCCGTGGTGGGCGGCCTTGTGGTTGTTGCGGTCGAACAGCACCAGGTCGTCTTCGGCGACCAGGTTGCCGAGCACGATCTTGTTGGAGGTCGAAGTGCCGTTGAGGACGAAATAGGTCTTCTCGGCGCCGAAGATCGCCGCCGCCTCCTTCTGCGCCTTCAACGCCGGCCCCTCGTGGGTGAGCAGGTCGCCGAGCTCGAGGATCGAATTGTCGAGGTCGTCGCGGAACACCGCTTCGCCGAGATGCTCGACGAAGATGCGGCCGATCGGGCTGCGCGAGTAGAAGATGCCGCCGTTGTGGCCAGGGCAGGTCCACAACTGGTTGCCTTCCTCGGCGTAGTCGACGAGGGCGCCGAAGAACGGCGTCTTCAAAGTTTCGGCATATTGCTTCAGGCGCGAGACGAG
>Ga0181535_10008175_pt1 | contig 10356 bp, 12 predicted proteins | sample PEATcosm2014_Bin_44_FD_119774 | JGI IMG/M metagenome (GOLD analysis project Ga0181535, IMG submission 119774) | Peatland microbial communities from MTU Mesocosm Facility, Houghton, MI, USA - PEATcosm2014_Bin17_30_metaG | ecosystem: Environmental > Terrestrial > Soil > Wetlands > Peat | place...
CATGAATAGTCGACCCAGCGCCATTCAGAGGCCGGTTGGAACCTTGCAGCAAACCCAGCCGCATCAAGCAGTCTACGGCCGAAGAGGTGGCTAGAATGCGCTCGTTAGGGACCCCCTGGATTCGGTATTCCCCTCGCTAGACCATGCTACTGATCGCCTGTGAGCCAGTAATTTGCCCGGGCAACAATGTGCGCCCCGTAATCCTGCTTAGTCTTTACCCGAATCGTGTGCAGCCCCGGACTAGGGTCGGAAGGGCTGAAGGTGAGTAGATAACGGTTCCGCGCATGTTTGGCCGCATCGACCACTCGCGCCTCAAAGCCTTTATCACCTGTGAAGGACGTGTACTCGCCGCCGCTCATGTGCGCCACTTCATTCGAGACATTCTTCTTGAATGCCTGCACCACCATTGCCAGGGCCGAAACCATATTCATGGTCCGGTCGCCTCCGGAGTCCTTAAGGTCGTGAAGAAGTTCTGCCCGTGAGGGGGAAAACGACACGCTTAGCACCAGCACGTCCGACCTGCCGATCTTCTCGATCAACTGCTCCGGCTTGGTGTGCTTACTGCCGTGGTCGCGCTCCTCGCTGATCAGCAGCAGAACGCGGCGATACTCCTTCGGCTGCGTCTCCAACAGATCAACGGCGTAGCTCACCGTATCCAGAATCGCATCGCCGCCATTGCCCGGGTCCAGATGCTTCAGGGCGTCGTCCACATCCTCGCTGGAATGCGTGTAATCAACAATCAGACGCGGCTTCGAATCAAACCCGACCAGGGCCGCCTGGCTCCTGCCATCGGAAAGGAATAGATCGAGCAGCGGACCGAGTTTTGCCAATTTGTCGAATTCCAGAACGCTGGCTCCGCCCTCTTCGACAGCCACGACCAGCGACACCGGGGCATTGTCCATCTCCTCCTGCACCCGTATCTTTTGCGGAACCCCATTGTCCTCAAGCACGAAGTCGTCCTGCTTCAGTCCGTACACGATGCCTCCGCCGTGTTTCTCCACCAGCGTGGGCACCAGCACCTCATTGGCTGTGACACGCAGAGACGGGGCGTCGCTATGGGCGGATGGAAAAGGAGCGGGAGGTTCCGCTGGAGGCATTTCCTGCGCAGCCGCTACAAATGCCGAGACTAGAACATTTGCGAGGATGCCTCGTTGAAACCAGATTCTTGATGACCTCATGAGAGAAGAGCTCCGACAGCAGAGATACGCGCCCGGGATCCTAAATCCGCTTGCGCACTTCCCTGTCCAATTGACCGGTCCAAATAAGAAAACTCAATAGCTCCCAGCGCGAGGCCCAGACGAACCCGAGAACTGCACTTGTGGTCAACGACTCCGCCTTCTGGCCGGAATAGGTTTCGATTCGCCAGCGTAAATACTCACTCCGCCATGGGGCTAGCCGATGGCCGCGCGTCGCATTCCACACAAATCGAATTGGAGCAAACAAGTTGGAGCCCTCTCCTGAAAGTATAGACGGACACGGGTGGCGAAATGCGCTATTGCAACTTGCTGAACTGGCTGTTCGAGGCAGATTCGAGCTGCGCGATCACATCCTCAAGCGCAGTCTGCTGGGTTTCAGCAAGGGAAAGATGCGCGGCGACAGGGGCCACATCTGCCTGCATCAGGTTGGTCTGTGCTGTGGTCAACTGGGTTTGGTCGGTGCTGACAGCGTCAGATGCGGCGGTGAGGTGGGTGATGGAGTTGTCAATGGTCACCCTCGGCTGGGAAACATGATTCATTGCCGTGCTCAATGCTTCCGTATCGCTCACAGCCTGTGCCGTATCGGCGGAGCCGCTTGTGCAGTCGGCCACCAGGCTGTTCAATGCGGCGAATACATTACTTGCAAGCCCGCTGGCAGCAAAAATCTGGCTCCGGGGACGTTCAATTGTATCTTCTGTCCATTCGGCGTTTGCAAATAGTTCACATCCATGTCGCCGTTATAGGTGGTGGTGGCTGGCGAGGTGCTCGTATTTGTATTGAATGGCGTCGTCGATGCGCCGACGCCGGATTTCTCAGACACCCGCGCCAATTTGGCCGCCGGCGCCAACGGTGATTGCGAGGTAGCCATCTGTGCGGGTTCATGCAGCTAGGTGTCCGGAAACAATGCAAAGCAATTGGAAAGAACCCATCACTGTGCCGGACTACGCGCCGCCCATCCACCTCAACCCGCTTCGCTGCTACACTGGACAGGAGAGCCAAGTGAGCATTCTGCGCCGGTGATGCGCAGGAATCAGTGCGAATTGAGGGCAGGAACATGTCTGAGCAAAACGAAAACAAGAACTTTGCATCCACCAGCTTGCGGCTGAAGGTGGGCCTGGCAGAAATGCTCAAGGGCGGCGTCATCATGGACGTGATGAACGTGGAGCAGGCGCGCATCGCCGAGGAATCCGGTGCAACCTCTGTGATGGCGCTGGAGCGCGTACCGGCGATGATCCGCGCGGAAGGAGGCGTGGCGCGCATGGCCAAGCCGAGCCTGATCAAGCAGATCATTCAGGCGGTTTCCATCCCAGTAATGGCCAAGGCACGGATCGGGCACTTTGCCGAGGCACAAATTCTGCAGGAGCTGGGCGTCGACTTCATCGACGAAAGCGAAGTCCTCACTCCCGCCGACGAAGCCCACCACATTGACAAACATGCGTTTACCACCCCGTTTGTCTGTGGCGCACGCAATCTTGGCGAAGCCCTGAGACGCATTGCCGAGGGGGCTGCGATGATCCGCACAAAAGGCGAGGCGGGCACTGGCGATGTAGTCCACGCAGTCCAGCATATGCGACAGATTACACGGGAGATGCGCGCGCTCACCGTGCTTTCAGAACAGGAACTCTACGCAGCGGCCAAGGACCACCAGGCTCCCTACGAGCTGATTCGTATGGTCGCTCAGACCGGCAAACTCCCAGTGCCCAACTTTTCTGCCGGCGGGATTGCAACGCCTGCCGATGCGGCGCTGATGATGCAACTGGGCGCTGAGGCCATCTTTGTGGGATCCGGCATATTTATGAAGGAGCGCGCCACTCCGCTCGATGTCGAAAACGACCCGAAGGAACGCGAGGAGGCGGTCAGCCGCGCCAAGGCAATTGTGGCCGCCACGACGCACTACAACGATCCCAAAATTCTTGCTGAAGTCTCCGAACAGGTTACAGGAACCATGAAGGGGTTGGCTGCCGCCGCCATAGACGAATCGCAATTGCTGCAAACTCGCGGCTGGTAGCCAACTGCTTCGGGGTCGACACTCCCTGATTGCCTGCCCTGCGGCGCGGCTTTCCACCCGTCAGCCGCAGGAATGCGCAGGGCATCGGCGCAACATGGCCAGATTCTAACTATTCACAGGAGTGCATGGCTTGACCGAGCAACGCGCCCTGCCGCGAATTGGCGTATTGGCAATTCAAGGTGACTATGCCGCTCATGCGGACGCGCTGGCCGAGGTTGGCGCGGCGCCACAAGAAATACGCAAGCCAGAACAACTGGCTGGTCTGCATGGCCTGATTTTGCCCGGTGGCGAATCAACCACCATCCTTCGATTCCTTGACAAACATGGCTTTTTTGAATCCTTGCGAGAATACTCTGCTACCCACCCCGTATTCGGCACTTGCGCGGGAGCCATTCTGCTGTCGCGCGAGGTAAGGAGTCCCGCCCAGCGGAGTATGGGAATCCTGGATGCCGTGGTCGAGCGCAACGCCTACGGACGGCAGATCGACTCGGCCATTCTGACAGCCGACACCACGTTGCCGGGCGGGCCGCTGGAGATGGTGTTCATTCGCGCTCCGCGCATCGTCGAGATCGGGCCTGGCGTTCAGGTGCTGGCGCTGCGCGATGGCTTCCCCGCTCTGGTCAGGCAGAACCATATCATGGCGGCAACTTTTCACCCTGAGCTATCTGTTGACCGCAGGGTCCACAAGCTGTTCGTCGAAATTGTGGCCCAGTCCTCTTGAACTCCCGCCGCTTCAAGCTGAATCGTTCCAGCTACATCCACTCGCTCTTGTTTTGCGGGATCAATCCTGGTTACAAATTACAAAAAATCCATCGGATTCTGTGTGCACCCAAACCGAAGTGAGTGTAGTCTCATCTTCACAGAGGCCCTGTATGCCTTCCACATTTACCAGGACACCGGCCGAAACAGAACGGAAGGAGCCAGGAATTGGCGGCAAGCCGCCTGTCGATCGGCGTCCGACCGGCGGCGGTGGTGGAGGCGGGGACGACGACTGGAAGAATGAACGGCACGGCCCCAGGGAGCGTCTCCACCGCATCAGGTTCTTCCTCTTTTCCGCCCTTGCTGCGGACATGATTTTCTTTGCTGTGCTGGTGCTGGTGTTTTTCGCCCGCCAGGCGGGAATGTTGATGGATCCCCGCACCCACGTCTTTACCGGCGACTGGCACCCGATTACGATACCCCGGATCTTGTATTTAAATACCTTGGTGCTATTGCTGAGCACCTTGACCATCGAGCGCGCCCGCAGAAATATCTTTAGAGAAATCGATGTGCTGGAGGAGTGGCTGGGACTCGGCCTCCCGGCCCTGCGCCGCACCATCCCCTGGGTCGGCGGCTCCCTGCTGCTTGGAGTTTTGTTTCTCGCCGGCCAATTTGCGGCCTGGCACAAGTTGACATCAGTGGGCTTCGGATTCGATCGAACGTCTGTAACCCCGGCAAGCTACTTCTTTTACCTCATCACCGGTCTGCACGCCGCACATCTCTTGCTGGGCGTGCTTGGGCTCATCTTCTGCCTTTGCGCCCTCGCCAGATTCAAACGAGTTGAAAATCGACAGATCGCCGTGGATGTAACTGCCTGGTATTGGCACACCATGAGCTTGGCGTGGCTTCTGCTTTTTGCTGTGCTCGCTCTGGGACAGTAGTCAACTGGGGCTGCTCTAGAAAGCCTGTTTGCTGGAGGCTGCTTTACAAGCGGGGCTCCTTGATTGCTCGATGGTGAAAGAATGCATGCCAGCGCTCGCCAAAGCTGACGATCGCAGGGCACTGGTAATACACTTCGCGGTTGCAGGCCATCAGAATCTGCGTAGCCTGTAGCTGGGGATTGTCAGTCGTAATGGGCGCATCGCCGTGAATGAATTCATCGGTCAGATACTCGATAGCGTGGCCCAGAATCTCAAGCGCGTGTCCTTCTTCGGGTGTGATCCGACGTCGGTGAAAGCCGCGGACGCGGACTGTTGCAACCGGCCTTACAGCGGGAGCAAAAAAGCCACTTGATGTTGATGCGGCCATGGTTTCAATCCTCATGCGGTTCTTCGGCATCTCCACAATTCCAAACAGATGACAAACGTAACCGCTGACGCACAGTCCTAAAGACGGAATGAGTGTCTTTTGGTGATGCCCCTGGCGATAATTTGCTTCCGCCGTTCCTCACCTCCGCCTTGACGGAAGGCGGCTGAAAACCTAAGCTCAAACCAGCGTCCTGTTTGACCGGAGTCTCTTCCCGTTCCTTTGGACTGGGCGCAATCTAGCGGACTCATTTCAGACTGGGCAGCGATGAACCCCACCCCCTATTACTGGCAGTACTTACCGCTATTCATGCAAATCGTTGCGGTATTCCTGCTTGGCCTGGGGATGGTCATCGGATCGTGGTTTGTTGGGCGGCATCGCAATTCTGCCACCAAGCTTGCCGCGTATGAGTGCGGAATCGTTGCTGTGGGCGATGCTCGCCAGCGCTTCAGCGTGCGATTCTACCTGGTCGCAGTTTTGTTCATCCTGTTCGACGTGGAAGCGGTCTTCATGATGCCGTGGGCCGTGGTTTATCGAAAACTTCCCCAGATCACCGGTTCTCCGCTCTTCGGGTTCTGGGAGATGGTCGTCTACCTGGGTTTTGTTGCCGTCGGCCTCTATTACATCGTGCGCAAGGGTATCCTGAACTGGAGCCAGGACAAGGCGGACCTCTAGGATGAGCGCACAAGACAGATTCATCGGCAAGGGAGCTGTGCTCGCGGGTATCCCCGAGCACCCTGCCATCAAAGCCATTCTTGCCTGGAACCCGCAGGCACTTAGCGATGCATGCTTTGACCGAAGCGAATTGACGCTGACCATCGTTGCGGATGAGATTCGCGGTGCCGCAGCCACCGTCCAGGCAGCTGGGTACAACTTTTTTGAAGACATGACGGCGGTCGACTGGTTCCCTTCCTCACCACGCTTTCAATTGAGCTACCACATCCTTTCCCACTCCTTGAAGGAACGCATCCGTCTGCGTGTTCTGGTTGACGAACAACGCTCTTCCGTCGATTCCATTACTCAGGTCTGGCCCTCAGCCAATTACTACGAGCGCGAAGTCTTTGATCTCTTCGGCCTGCGCTTTGAGGAGCATCCGAATTTGCGCCGGATCATGATGCCCGATGAATGGGTGGGACATCCGCTGCGCAAGGACTATCCGGTGGAGGGATACCGCTAAATGACGGACGTGATCGGTACACCTATCCTTGAAGCCCCCGTTGCCCAGGGCGCCAAAGACCAGCACATGGTCCTGAATATGGGCCCGCAACATCCCGCAACACACGGTGTTCTGCGCCTGGTGCTTGAAATCGACGGCGAGATTGTGGTCCGGATCTATCCAGAAGTTGGATACCTGCACACCGGCATTGAGAAGACCTGCGAGGCCAAGTTCTATCAGCAAGTCGTGCCCATGACCGACCGGATCAACTACCTTGACCCTCTGTCAAACAACTTGTGTTACGCGCTTGCGGTCGAGAAGTTGCTGGACCTTCAGATTCCAGAAAAGGCGCAATGGCTCAGGGTTTTGCTGGCCGAGTTGAGCCGTCTGAATTCACATCTGATCTGGCTTGGGACCCACGCCATGGATATTGGCGCGCTCACTGTGTTTCTCTACACGTTCCGCGAGCGCGAAGACATTCTGAGGCTTTTTGAAGCGGTGGCCGGTCAGCGCATGATGACCAGCTATATCCGTATTGGCGGCCTGGCCATGGAGCCGCCACTCGACTTTCTTGACCGCGTGCAGGCCTTCGTCCGGACTTTCCCTGAAAAGATCGATGAATACGCCAACCTGCTCACCGGCAATCCGATCTTCAAGGGCAGGTTGAAGGGTGTGGGCTATCTTTCGGGTGCAGATGCCATTGCACTCGGCGTTACCGGCCCCCCGATGCGCGCCTCAGGCGTCGATTTCGACACGCGCAGGGATATGCCCTATTCCAGCTACGAGAAGTTTCAATTTCAGGTGCCGATTTCGACTTATGGAGATTGTTGGGCTCGTTACGAGGTCAGGCTCATCGAGATGCGCGAAAGCGTCAAGATCATCCAGCAGGCGCTGGACGGAATGCCGGAGGGACCGGTCAAGGCGGATGCTCCCAAGATAGTCTTGCCGGACCGGGAAAAGATGAAGACGCAGATGGAAGCGCTGATCCATCATTTCAAAATTGTCACGGAAGGATTTGAAGTGCCGGCTGGCGAGGTTTACCAGGGCATTGAAGCGGGCCATGGACAGACCGGCTACTATGTGGTTTCAGACGGCACTGCCAAGCCATACAGGGTGCATATGCGTTATCCGTCCTTTGCAACTTTGCAGGCGCTTGAAACCATGTGCAAGGGCAGGATGCTGGCTGACGTGGTTGCCGTGATCGGGTCCATCGATATTGTGCTTGGAGAGATTGACCGTTGAGCGGTGTTGGCGGAGATGTATTTGCAGAGCTCTGGGTTTCGCTTGCTTCTCTGCTCCGCAGCTACACTGCGGCGCACGGGCTGAACGGCAAACGGCAGGCAACGGTCGAATTGGGCGCAGAGCATATTCTTGTGCGGCGCGGAGACGAATGGCTGGATTTGCGTCGCAGCGGCCCGGTAGTGAACTGGAAACGAGAAGATGGCAGGGCTGGAAAACTGGAATTTACTCAACACGGGCAATTGCAGGGCGAGGCAGGCGAGGAAGAGATGGATATTGCGGCAGAAGCGTGGGCGCAGGACCTGATGCGGGAGTTGCCTCGATGAGCCCTGAGACCATGACGCTGTTTTCGCCCAGGCTGGCGGCGCGATTTGACGCGCTGGTCCAGAAGTACCCGCTGAAGCGCTCGGCACTGATTCCCATGCTCCTGTACGCGCAGGACGAGATTGGCTACCTTTCAGACGCGGTTGTGGCCGAAGTAGCCCACCGGATTGGCATCACCGAGCTCGAGGTTCGCAATGTGGCAACCTACTATTCCATGCTGCGCTTCAAGCCGGCGGGCAAATACAACGTGCAGGTATGCACCAACATCAGCTGCATGCTGCGCGGAGCGTACGAGGTGTACGAGCGCTTTCAGGAAGAGTTGGGGATCGGGCACAAAGGCGTCACTGCGGACGGAGTCTTCTCGCTCGAAGAGGTTGAGTGCATCGGAGCCTGTTGCTGGGCTCCGGCCATCCAGGTCAACTACGACTTTCATGACGAGCTCTCTCCTGAGCTTGTGCCGTGCCTGATTGCACGCTATCGCGGCAAGCCGGGCGCAGAGAAGCAGGCTTCCCATGCCTAGGCTGGTTTCACATCCGGATGAAGTCAAGATTGTGACCCGGCGCTTTGGTCTGGGCGCGGCCGAAATCGATCGCTATATCGAGCTGGGCGGCTATGTATCCGCGAAGAAGTGTCTCGACGAAGGGTCTGACTGGATCATCAACGAGATGAAGACAAGTGGGTTGCGCGGCCGCGGCGGCGCCGGCTTCCCGACCGGGATGAAGTGGTCATTCGTTCCCAAGAAATCAGACAAACCCAAGTACGTTCTGGTCAATGGCGACGAAAGCGAGCCTGGAACCTGCAAGGACCACTTGATCTTCCTGCACGATCCGCATGCAGTAATTGAAGGTACCATCATTGCCGGTCTTGCCATTGGTGCGAAAGTGGGATTCATTTACTTGCGGGGAGAATATCGCTATCTGATCGAAATTGTCGAAAAAGCGGTTGCCGATGCCTACGCCAAGGGCTTTCTCGGAAAGAACATTTTCGGTTCCGACACGGAATTCCAGATCATCATCCAGAGTGGCGCCGGCGCGTATGAGGTTGGTGAAGAATCGGCATTGATGGAGTCGCTCGAGGGCAAGCGCGGTATTCCGCGCATCAAGCCACCCTTCCCAGCAGTGGTAGGGCTCTACGGCGGCCCGACGGTGATCAATAATGCCGAGACCATCGCCACCGTGCCCCACATCTTCGAAATGGGCCCGGGGGAATACGCCAAGGTGGGATCGGAACGCAATGGCGGAACGCGGCTCTTCAGCATCAGTGGCCACGTCGAGCGCCCCGGTGTGTATGAATTGCCGATGGGCTACAACCTGAAAAAGATGATCTACGAAGTGGCAGGCGGCGTTCGCGGCGGGCGCAAGTTGAAAGCCGTGGTTCCCGGCGGATCGTCTACTCCCGTACTGCTGCCCGCAGAGATTGAAAACCTGGGGATGGATTTCGACCAGGTCGGCAAGGCGGGCTCCATGCTCGGCTCAGGCGGAGTGGTGGTGATCGATGACCAGACCTGCATCGTCGAGTTTGCGCTGCGCACCGTCAGCTTTTACCAGCACGAGAGCTGCGGTTGGTGCATCCCCTGTCGTGAAGGCACAGACTGGCTGAAGAAGTCATTGACCCGCTTCCACGCAGGGTTTGGAGTGGCCAAGGACATCGACAACATTCAATACCTTGCTGAAAACATGATGGGACGCACCTTCTGCCCGCTTGGTGATGCGGCAGCCATGCCCACGCTGGGGTTTGTGAAGAAATTCCGCAAGGAATTTGAGGATCACCTGAACGGACAACCATGCCCGTTCGCAAAACACGTAGAACTGGCCGTAATTTAAGGGCTCTGGAGACGAATGGCGGACGTAACCTTCACTGTCGATGGCAAGAAACTCACCGCATCTGCGGGGACGCTGCTGATTGATGCGTGCCGCAAAGCGGGGATTGAGATACCAGCGTTCTGCTATTACCCCGGGCTCAGTCTTCAGGCGGCCTGCCGCATGTGCGTGGTCCGCCAGGAAAAGGTGCCCAAGCTGCAGACCGCGTGCACCACCATCGTCGCCGAGGGCCAGGTCTTTACCACCGAATCGCCGGAAATTGCACAAGCACGCAAGGCGACAATAGAACTCCTGTTGGGCAACCATCCCCTCGACTGCCCCGTCTGCGACGCCGGCGGCGAATGCGAACTGCAGGACATGACCTTCAAGTACGGCGCGGGCGAAAGCCTCTACGCCGAGGCCAAGCAACATCGCGAAGAACAGCAGTGGTCTCCAGCCGTCTTCTACGATCGTCCCCGCTGCATCCTCTGCTACCGGTGCATTCGCATGTGCGGCGAAGGCATGGATGTCTGGGCGCTGGGCGTGCAAAATCGCGGCGTGAGTTCGGAGATTGTCCCCAACGGCCTTACGCCGGACGGCCAGAGTGGCCAGTTGGACTGCGAGCAGTGC
>Ga0181535_10008178_pt1 | contig 10354 bp, 4 predicted proteins | sample PEATcosm2014_Bin_44_FD_119774 | JGI IMG/M metagenome (GOLD analysis project Ga0181535, IMG submission 119774) | Peatland microbial communities from MTU Mesocosm Facility, Houghton, MI, USA - PEATcosm2014_Bin17_30_metaG | ecosystem: Environmental > Terrestrial > Soil > Wetlands > Peat | place...
TAATCCCAATCCTATCGGTTATTTGTGGGTGACGATGTCCGACGGCCAGATCGAGATCGGCAATGGCAATCGCACCCCCACTTTTGTGTGGCGAATGCCGATCACCAAGCGACGGCATCAACTGATTCATGAACACGTGCTACATTGGAAGTACGACCAGCTCGGCGTGAGGACCAACAACTGCGTTGATATGGTGACGGAGGCAGCAGAACTGGCCGGCATTAACCTGATTCACCGCATTCACCTCACTCTTCCACCGGAAACAAAGATCATGGGAAAGACATTGCATTTGTGGACGGACCCTCAGTATCGCATACTTGAGTACAGCACGCCCGATGTGCTGGAAGCCGATCTGCGCTCCCTCGCCAGATTTGGAATCGGTCGTGATGTCACCAAGTGGTACTTGGGATCTGACATGGCTGCGCCAAAGTCGAAGGATAAAGACAGGCCCCGTGACGGCAGCGGCGAAAGAGCCGAAGATGGTATGTGATGCCACCGTCGTCGCCTTATCAAAACAAAACCGCGGCAAGAAACAACATCACGAAACCGCAGATTGACGAATGATGAAGTGCGATGCAAGCTCGTGCCGTTGCCGGACCGTCCGGCACTTCGACATTCAATATTCATGATTAGGCAATCTGCGGTTCATATTGAGTTGCGGCCTATCGGCCGCCCTAGAATACACCTGGCAAGAGACATCTCGTTGATTTGCAGTAGTCGATATATTCCTGCCCAAGAGTCTCGACCAGAGAGGATTCCTCCACCCTAATGCGGTAGAGAAGCGCCGAAAGAAAAGGGACAACGATAACGGCAAAGCTGAGCCAATTGCCAAAAGAAAGCGCCATGCCAAGAAACAACAGAACGAGACCGGTGTAGGATGGATGCCGCACCAGTCGATAAAGCCCCCTTCGGACAAGCCGATGATCCTGCTGAATGGCCACCCTCGTGCTGAAGAATCTGCCGAGGGTAAGAATCGCTGTCAAGCGAATGACAAGTCCACTCACAAGAAGCAACAGGCTGATGCCAAGCCACCACGGCGTCGACATCCTGATGCTGGCTGATGAGACGCTTTGGGCTGCTGTGCCTGCAGCGATGCCCGCACCGATGACACACCAGAGAAATATCCATGAACCGCGGTCGCGAAGTGATGCGTTGCTGCGATTCCGACGGGTATACACGATCAAGCCGACTTCCGAGAGAAGCCAGACAAGGTTCACGATATGCACGATCCTTACTAGATTCATTCCTCAGTCTCCTGCCAAACCGCGTCGAATTCCATCTTCCTACAAGTGGAGCACTCCCATATTCAAAAATTGAACCGCAGATTGACGAATAATTAACCGCAGAATCTCGAAGTCAATCCCGTCCATTCACAGCCGTCTTGAGATTCTCCACGAAAACGAACACGCAGTCACCAATGTGGCAACATCTTTCTTTATTATTCCAAATTCATCATTCGTCAATCTGAGGTTCAACTATCTTGATATTCTCATGGTATCACAGTGAAACAATACTAGTCTGCAGACTTTGCACGCACATCGCCCACCGGTCGGTGTGTCGCTGGATAATCCTGATCAATCCGCCAGAGGCCACCAGGCTCATGGGCGAGAGGTCTTCCATTTTCGGCACCGGGCCCACGGTTGTCTCGCAGAAGGAGGATCAGGTCTGAACTGACAGCGGGATGCCCGTAGAAATAGAAGTGGCTGTCACGCCAGGAACCGGCCACGCGGGCATCAATGAACTCGATATCCGGCAATTGCTTCAGCAGTTCGGTTCTACGCGGAGTCTTATCTCCTACATGGGACTGGCCCAGGCGCTCCTTACTGCCAAAAAAGTAACTGGCCAGGCGGAGGCGCAGGTCCGTGGGAGAAACGTACAGCACCATCTGCTCCGGCACTTGCATGAGGCGTTCCGCACTTACCCGCTGCGAGCTCACCTCTAGATCCATATCCGCCGCCGCCAGAACTAGGCAGCCGAGTTTCAACACTCTCCGCGTATTGAAACCCGATGCGTGAATCTCAATGTTCAGTTCGCGAATTGCAGAGAGAACGATGTCGGTTCCACGGCTGTGGGCGATAATGTGGATCTTTTCGATCCCGGGACATGCCGCCAGGAGAAGCAGGAACTGCTTGAAGTGGAAGATCGTGAACTCGCTCGACTCGCGGTCGTAATCGTAGCCGCCAATGGAATCTCCGCTGCCGCCAGACGGCCACGTGTAAACAACCGGCACTCCGCAACGGCCCATAAAGTGCCAGAGTCCAGCCATCGTGTACATGGGACTCGTAAAGTCGCTGCCTGTGCCATGGATGAATACATAGACATCTTTCTTGGGTGTTAGGGCTAGACGCTCTGCCACCAGCGCCTTTAGTTGGGCTTCCGCAGCCAGACGGGCATCCACGCTTTCCCGTGATTCCACCCACTGTCCATCTTCTTTAATCTCTCTCGTCGGCACCGGTGGGAACCTTCCCACCTCGCGCGTTCCGACAGTGCTCATTGGCACGCTACTGCGTCGTTCAGCAGAGCGGCTGACGGTCACAAGCTCGTCCCACGATCCCGCCTTGTCAGAACCGATGCGAACGGTGGTAATCCCGAAGGCAAGCGACAGCGACCGACGGAGCCCGTACTTGGGATCCTTGCTGGGATTGCCATCTGGGGCACGATCTGTCGCGTAGATGACGTCCACAGTATTTGTGCGAAAGACCGGCGGCACGTCAGCAAATGGGTTGTCGGAAGTGTGTCCATAGAGGTTTGGCGTCGGCATAAGCGATGGACTGGCACAGCCTGCCCCCAGGAAAATCGCCAGAACCATGCACAAACAGGAAGCAAGAACGGTCCGCCACAGGTCAACTCGCGACTCCCGCAGAAACGCCATGGTGCCTCCATGGCCGTATTCCGATTTAGGGAAGACATCGCTCACCACTATTTTGCTCCTTCTTCAACGGCTGGCCCGAAGGGCAATTCGATTGGCTCTTCTTCTGAGATACCTGTGCGCGAAGCAGTTTGGAGTGCGCTGGCCCCACATCCTGCGGAGTAAACTTGACACTTGTCCCGCCAAGGGCCGGAGCGCTTTCTCTGCTGAACCAAAAGCGGCGACAAGCCGTCGCACTTCAAACATGCGTATCGCGAGAAAACAAGCTAATCTTCGCACAATTCAGACTGAACCTGCTTCGCTAGAACCATAGAAAGTGGTCGCCCAGTATTACGCACCCCGGAAGCAGCAGGCATGCCGAGATCAGCATTAACACCACGACTACGGCAAGGATGGTCTTTCTTATATTCATGCCCTTCCTGACCTCCATTTCAGCATATTCTGTCGTCTTAGATCCGGCCCATAAGAACCAGAATGAGCAGAATCAGGACAACGAGTCCGAGTCCGCCGCTTGGAGCGAACCCCAGTTCCTGCTGTGTGGCCAGGTTGGTAATGCGCCAACGAGAAAGAGAATCAAAACAACCAATAATATTGTTCCTAGAGACATACTGTTGCTCCTTTCAATCTATCTGTCTGACTTTGCCGCCGACTGGTGCGGGAACGCACCAGCCGGTGACAAACCGCCAAACTACTTGGTTTTAATATTTTCAACCGTCATCTGGTTCTTAACGCTGGTCACGCCCTGAATGTCGCTAACGAGCTTGGTTACCAGTGACTTTTCAGCATCGTTCTTTGCAATGCCGGTCAACGTGACCTCGCCGTTCCGTGTCTCGACCTTGGTGTTGATGGAACTGGTCGAACGATGATTCAAAAGCGCCGTCTTGACCTGAGCCGTGACAGACGCGTCATCTATCTTCTCGCCAGCCGTTCGCTCCACCAGTTCCGGAGTCGCCGCCACCGTCATCTCATTCTTCACCTCTTTTACGCCTTCGATATCTTTGGCGTATTCGGCGGTAAGTTCTTTCTGTGCTGTGCTGGAAGCTTCGCCTTTGAGCGTCACGATTCCATCTTTCACTTCGACTGTGGTCTTGACGGCGTTGACGTTCCGATGGAACATCAGGTCGAGCTTCACCTTTCTGACGATCCACATATCCGCGTTTGCTGCTGCGGCTTCGTTTGTGGTCATCAGTTGATTATCCACATGCGTGACCCCGGGCAGACTCACAACGGTATTTTCAGCCAACGCCTTGTGGGATTCTTCGGCCACAGTCCCTGTCAACTTAACGTCACCGTCTTTGGCCGCGATCTTGACCGAATCATCATTGAGATACGTCTTGTAGACGTAAGTCTTTTTGAACGACGATTCGATTTTATCATCACTGTCCGACGCGCGTACAGACGCGGTGGAGACAAACATTGCGGCCGCAGCCGCCATAAACGCCAAACGATACATTGCTTCCTGTTTCATTTTACTGCTTCCTCATTATTTTCGTTGTTGCGGGGAATGCCCCATACTCAGTGCACAGTTCAGACTCATGCTTCTCGTTACTACACACCTCCATTCTAACTTTTCGTATTGTTTCTACTGTTGATAAGATAGGAGATGAGGCGATTGCTTGCTATGGGGTGTAACCCTACCGCATCTGACAGCCATGCGGCTTATGTTGTGCTCCATGTAAGCCGCATTATCTTGCGTTATAGACGGTCTTGCAGCTACGTCATACTTTCAATTTTACGAAATGCTCATGGCGATCGTCTACCAATGGAAGTGTTGTTGTGGCAAGTTCTTTGCCGTCGAGAAAGAGTCCAGATGCATCGTCGGCGCGTCGGGCGATGGTGATGTGGTAGATGGTCTGCCGATAGCGGTAGTGGATTGTGAAGGTCTCCCAGTTGCCCGGGATACGTGGAGCCAAACGCAATTGATCGCCTTCGCGATTTACGCCAAGCAAGGTTTCGATCAACAACCGGTACATCCAACCGGCGGAACCGGTATACCAAGTCCAACCGCCCCGTCCCGTGTGCGGCGCAGCCGCGTAGACGTCTGCGGCGACGACGTAAGGCTCAACCTTGTAGGTTGCTATTTGTTCAGACGTTCCGCCGTGATTGACGGGATTTAGCAGCCCGAAGAGTTCCCATGCGCGTTCGGTTTCGCCCATCAGCGCAAAGGCCATAACCGTCCAGATTGCGGCATGAGTATATTGGCCGCCGTTCTCGCGGACACCTGGAATGTAACCCTTGATGTAGCCTGGATTGAGCGGAGATTTGTCGAAGGGCGGATCGAATAATTGAATTAGTCCGGCGTCGCGGCGCACAAGGCGCCGGTCCACGGACTGCATCGCCTGGCGCGCGCGGGCTGGTTCACCGGCGCCGCTGATGACCGACCAGCTTTGGGGCAGGGAATCTATCTGGCATTCCTGACTTGTCTGCGAACCAAGCAGTTCGCCGTTGTCGAAGTAGGCGCGGGTATACCATTGGCCGTCCCATGCGTGCTTCTCGATGTTCTGTTGCAACTGCCGGGCCTGTGCCAGGCAGCGCTCGGCAAACGCTGGATCGAGATGCGTGCTCGCCAGTTTGGCGAACTGTGTGAGCACGTCGTAAAGAAAGAACCCCAGCCAGACACTTTCGCCGCGGCCCTCGTTCCCAACCCTGTTCATGCCGTCGTTCCAGTCGCCGGAACCGATCAACGGCAGTCCGTGCTCACCGAATCTCAATCCGTGCTCGATGGCGCGTACGCAATGCTGGTAAAGCGTGGCCGATTCGTCGGAACGATTGGGCAAATCATAGTAAGTTTCCTCATCGGGCTTGACCAGCCGTCCTTCGAGGAAGGGAATCTTCTCGTCGAGCACGCCGGTGTCCGCGACAGACGACACGTAACGGCAGATGGCATAAGGCAGCCACAAATAGTCGTCGGAAACATGCGTCCGAACGCCGCGACCGGCCGGCTGGTGCCACCAATGCTGCACGTCGCCTTCTCTGAATTGATGCGTGGCGGCTCGCAGCAGATGCCCGCGGGCGAGGGCGGGTTCCGCATGAACCAGCGCCATCACGTCCTGTAACTGATCACGGAATCCGTAGGCGCCCCCGGATTGATAGAAGCCTGTGCGCCCCCAGAGGCGGCAGCTCAACGTCTGATACAACAGCCATCCGTTCGCCATGACATTCACGGCTGGATCTGGCGTATCGACATTCACCGTGCCAAGCGTTCTATTCCAATATTCCCAGACGCCTTCGAGCGCGAGGCGGACGGCATCCGGACGGCGAAAACGCTGGATCAGTGTCTGAACTTCCCCGGCATTGCGGCCGACCCCGAGGCGGAAACTCGTTTCGCGTTCCTGCCCATCCTGCAAAGTGAAGACGACTTGCACTGCGCCACATGGGTCAAGTCCTGCGCCGACCTTGCCGGAAAGACGCACGCGCTTCAGGGCTGCGGGCTGTGCCAGACTCCCGTTTCTGCCAATGAACTCCTTCCTGTCTCCACTGAAAGTTCGCGTCGTATCGTTCACGTCAAGGAACACAATGCGTTCGGGAAATTCCGTGTTGTAATAATTACGCGCCAGCAACGCTCCGGTCTTAAGGTCTATTTCTGTTTGCACGTGCAGCAGACTCTTCTGCCGTAATTCGGCCAATACCCATTCCCAGTAGCCGGTAACCGACACACTGCGCGGACGGCCCGAGACATTACGCAGTTTCAGCACCGTGAATTTCACCGGGGCGTCCATTGCCACATATACCCACAACTCGGAAGCTATGCCGTTTTCTGTGTGCTCGAATACGGTATAGCCAAAGCCATGGCGAATGACGTATGGCGACGCGCCTCGCGCGGGGGCAGGCGTTGGCGACCAAAACTTCCCGCTTTGTTCGTCGCGTATGTACAAAGCCTCGCCCGGGGTGTCCTGTATCGGATCGTTGTTCCATGGCGTCAGCCGGAATTCATGCGAGTCTTCGACCCAGGTATATGCGGAGCCGCTCTCGGAAACGACCGTACCGAAATAAGGATTTGCCAGAACATTCACCCATGGCGCCGGCGTCATCTGGCCTTGCTGAAGAGTGATCACATACTCGTGGCCGTCGTACGTGAAACCGCCGAAACCGTTCGAAAAGATCAACTCGCGTTCGGGCAGGGGCACCGGCAAATCCACGAACCTTGAGCCGGACGTCTTCAGGTCTGAAATGGATGGTTCCCAAACGCTCCTGTGTTCCAGTTGCTCCTCCAAAGCACCCTTCTCGTCGTCGAGAACGATTCGCGCCACGGATTGCAGGAGCACACGGTCGTCACTCGGGATCTGTTCGAGCCGACGCACGAAGATTCCGCCGGGCTTATCAAGCATTTGCGCCTCCATTCCCGAGGCAATCAACGCGGTTATTTGATCGTGCAGCGGTTGGTGGTATCCTGAGACGTCTTCGTTCAGGATGACCAGATCGACGGTCAACCCCTTCATGCGCCAGTAAGAATGCGCCTGAAGCAACTGGCGAACGATCTCGATCCTTGTCATATCGCTTACCCTGAGAAGCACAAGCGGCGCGTCGCCGGAAATGCCATAACTCCAGAGTCCGCTTTGGCCGCGCCGATTGTTGCGCAGTATGTTGGCGTTGGCGCGGCGGGCCGGGTCGGCGTAGATCAACGCGCCGGCCAGGCGACTGTAAAGTTGGGCTTCCGCATCCGTGGCGTTGAGCTGCTGCAATGTCATCTGGCTGTGGGTCCACGCGAGTTCGAAAGCGCGTTCAGCCATGCGCGAAGCCTGATATTTGTCCACCTGCGCCAGCGCGGCATCCCGATTCTCGGTCATGCCGAAAACCAGGTCAACGACAGCCGTCCCATGGGGCGGCAGGGAAACTGTGCGGCGAAGCGAAACGATGGGATCCAGCACGGACCCGACGGTGTTCGACAATGGCGACATGCTCCGCATGGCGGCGGGGTCGGCCAGGCTGCCGTCGCGTCCAATGAATCTGGAACGATCCGTTTCGCAGGAGAGTTCCCCTTGCTTATCGTCCTGACTCACCATCAGATGCATAAGCCATGCCGGCTTTTCTTCCGGGGAATGCGGCCGGCGGGTGCACAGGATTGCTGACGAAGCCCGCACGAATTCCGTTTGCACGAAGAGATTGCTGAAAGCGGGATGCGCCGCGTCAGCCGCCGGGTCGGCAAGCACCACCTCCGCATAACTCGTCAGCTCGATGGCGCGGGCAACGGGTGTGCGATTCGTGATCCTGATGCGCCGCAGCTCTACATCGTCCTCCGGCGATACGCCGATCTCGGTGTGGATGTCCAGGCCGGCATGACGTTGCCGGAACTCCGCGCGAGCCTGTGTGAAGATGGCTTCGTACCCTTTTGTCGCGCGCAAGGTGGGTTGGTACGCGGTGGACCAGTAATTTCCATTGGCCATGTCGCGCACATAAACGAACGTTCCCCAGCAATCGCGCGTGCTGTCTTCCCGCCAGCGTGTAACGGCCAGATCGCGCCAGCGACTGTAGCCACCTCCGGCGCTGCTGATGACGACGTGATAGCGACCGTTGGACAAGAGGTGAACCTCTGGCGCCGGCGATGTGGGATTCGTAAAAATGCGCATCGCCCTTTCATCGGCCGGCGGTCGTACTGCTTCCGGCGCCGGTTCTTCACTGAAGACACTTGCCGCCGTCCTTGGCACACGCTCCTGCAGAAGCAAGTCCGTAGCCTTGAGCCACGGACATGCCATGAATCGGCGTTGCATGGGGTAATCCCGCAATAGATTGTCCAGCGCCAGCAAGCTCATCCCCTGATGATGCGCCATGAAGGATTCTACCGTTGCGCTGGTTTTGTCCGGCGGCAGTCGTGACGGCGTGTAATCCACCGCTTCGTAGAAACCATAAGGACCTTCGCGGCCTTCTGTTGCCAGCCGCTGCATGTTTTCGCACGCTTCCCGCGGCGCTACCATCAGCGCCAGCGCGGTCGCGTAAGGAGCGATTACGAGATCCTCGGCCAATCCCCGCTTCAAGCCAAGACCCGGCACGCCGAAGGCGCGGTATTGATAGTTCAGATGAACGTCGGTCAGGTTATAACCTGATTCGGAAACTCCCCACGGTACTCCGCGCAATTCGCCATATTCGATTTGCCGTTGCACGACCGACTTGCAGGTGTGATCGAGCAACGTGTTTTCATAGTTCGGCATGACCAGCAGCGGCATCAGATATTCGAACATCGAACCGCTCCATGAAACCAGTATTGGCTCGCCCCGCTGAGCGACCAGCAGACGCCCCAGTGAGAACCAGTGCTTCTGGGAAACTTGCCCGAGCGCAATTGCGACATATCCGCACAAACGCGCTTCCGAGGCCAGCAGATCGTAGAAGCTCGTGTCCGTCCGGCGTTCGGCAACATTGAAGCCGGTGCAAAACAGATCTCGCGCCTGGTCGTACAGGAAAGTGAAGTCCATCGCGGCGGCCAACTCATCGCTTTGTTTGGCCAGCGCGTCCAATGCGAGCATGCGTTGCCGGGCGCGGTCGCCGGCGTCACGCAAACGACGCGAGAGCTCCGTTAGATAGTTCTGTTCTTCCGTGGGCGAATTGGTGCGCTTCGTCTGGAGATCCGTCAATGTCGCTTCAATAAGCGGGCACAGCGATTGATCGAATGTCGAGATCTCCCGCAACGTGAGTGCACGGTCGAGCTGGGCAAGCTTTTCTTCAAGAGTTACGGGCGCCGCCGGAACTTTCCCCTGCTGCTCGCCGGGACTTGGGGTTGGCAATGTCAGCCACGGCGCAAGGAAAAGCAAGTCCGCCAGGTGCTCCTCGCAATTTCGCTTCAGGGCCTGCGCCCATCCCTTGATTTCTTCCTTTTCGCCCGCGAACGCCAACGCAATCGCAGTTGCCTGGTCAGTCGCCTTTCTCAGCAAGTCGAACGCCGCGCGCAGACCGGCAGGCGCTTCCGCCAGCTCCTTATCGAGCTTTGTCAGCGCAGCATTCTCGCCGGTCAACCCCAGGAGAACTCTCGCCGTGTCGCGCAGCCCGGCAAAAAGCTGTGGAGTGAATGAACGTTCATCTGCCTGTTCCCGCAGCCCGGATGCGAGGGTCAATAAATGCCCGGCAAGATTTCCGCTGTCCACGCTGGAGACATACAGCGGAAGTAGAGGTCGCATTGTGTGTGTTTCATACCAATTGTAAAAATGTCCGCGATGCCGTTCGAGGCGTTGCATGCCGGAAAGAGCGTCCTGCGTGCGTCGAATCAAGCCGCCAGCCGGGAGATACCCCAAATCGCGGGCCGCCAGATTGGCGAGAAGAGCCAGGCCCATATTCGTGGGCGATGTCCGGGCCGCGATCGCCGGGATGCGCGCTTCCTGGATATTGTCCGGCGGCAGCCAGTTCTCCTGCGCTGTCACAAAGGTTTCGAAGAAGTACCACGTCTTGCGGGCGGTGCGCCCGAGGAATGTCAATTGCGCCTCCGTCAATTCAGGTGTCGTGGAGCCAATCGGTTTGCTGATCCACCATGCAATCCACGGCGCAACGAGCCAGATTCCA
>Ga0181535_10008179_pt1 | contig 10354 bp, 9 predicted proteins | sample PEATcosm2014_Bin_44_FD_119774 | JGI IMG/M metagenome (GOLD analysis project Ga0181535, IMG submission 119774) | Peatland microbial communities from MTU Mesocosm Facility, Houghton, MI, USA - PEATcosm2014_Bin17_30_metaG | ecosystem: Environmental > Terrestrial > Soil > Wetlands > Peat | place...
CGACCTGCACGCCCGGCGCGAAGTGCCAAATCGCCGCTGTGCCGATCCCGACCTGCACGCCCGGCGCGAAGTGCCACTGAAGTAAGGGCGAAGACAGCAAGGCTTCAGTACTATGGTAACCACGCTACCACGAAAGTGGCAGCGTGTAAGCCGTTTATATTGAGGAATTTGCTTGAGTCGTAACGTGACCCTCGTTATCCTTTCTGAACGAGGGGAACATGTCCGACTGGGTTGATGTCCTGTTCAAGGTCGAGCCGGTACTGTTAGTGCTGGCAATCGTCTTGTTCTTCAAGTCCGGCTCGGCGCGCCGCATGCCTGCCCTGGCAACCTACCTCGTCGTGCGGCTCGTGTCCCTGGTCTACTTTGAGGTTGTTTACAACCTTGGCGGACCGATGCAGGACACCATGTCGCTTCGATACTATTTCTATTTTTACGGCTACTGGGCGAACTACGTCGTCATGAGCGTGACGATCTTCTTTGTTGTTCAGGAAGTCTTCAAGCGCGTCATGGAGCCGGTTCCCGGCCTCCGCCGTCTGGGCTTAATGGCATTCCGCTGGGTCAGCGTCGTTTCCGTGGTGGTCGCGGTTGGCGCCGTTGCGCTGCCGAACGCCCTGGCTGCGCACACCGATGACCCCAACAAGCTTGGTCCTGTCTGCGTGCAGACCATGCGCTGCGTGAGCGTCATGGAGCTTTGCCTGCTCGCCTTCCTCGCTCTGTCGATCCATTCCCTCGGACGTTCGTTCCGCAGCAGGCTGTTTGGCGTCGGGCTTGGCTTTGGTGTGACCGCGGCCACAGAACTCATCTTTTCAGCGATCCCACACAGCTGTCCAGGACTGACCGGCTGGTCGAATTTCGGCCAACAGGCAATCGCGCTCGTGGTTCTGGGCACGTGGGCTCTCTACTTCGCCCTGCCCGAGCCGGAAGCCGAGCGCAACATGATCGTGCTGCCGCCCAGCTCCATGCTGGCGCGGTGGAACGCGTTGGCCAAGGGCCTGGGTCAGATGCCCGAGCCGGTGATGGTTGGGGCGCCGACAGGCTTCTTCCTCCAGGACATTGAAGGGGTAGTCGACCGGGTTCTGGCGAAGAATCCGGTGGTTGCTCCGCGATAAGCCTCCTCGTCTCCACCCCGCCCCAGGGCTGAGTCTGCAAGCGCTCAGTCCAAATGACAACCAGAATCCAGTCAACGGCGAACTGTCAAAACTCGAACTGTCTCACTCCAGGGGTTCACCCCAAAAAACTGTCAAGCCTTTGTGGAAAACACCAAGGTAATGACGCCTCATTCCATAAGGCTTCCCCGCCAAAAACACGAAACAAATTTGGCAGTTTTTCAGGCTGGACTTGGTATTCTGATAATAGAGGGTAAGAAAAAAAACGGTCGCTTCGGCGGCCGTTTCTGCTTTCCGCCACGGAGGCGAAGCAGGGCATCAGGACCCCGTGGATAACTCAAAGAAACCAATGAGATCAAGTTCAACTCCTGTCCCATCAGCGGATTCGAGGCGCCAACCTCCAAAAAGGAACCTAAAGTTCATGGCCACAGCCGCCTAAGATCGAAGTCGAACGATATGAATCGAATACCAGAGCTCGAAACTACAAAAACAAGCAGAATGAAACAGTTAGCCAAAAACGACTCCCCAGGGGGGGGATGCAGGCGCAAAAAAGGCCGAACTCGCCCACGAGTCCGGCCTGGTTTTTGGCTGGTGCAGTGAATTTACTCCGCGGCGATGGCTTCGACCGCAACGTAGCGGCCAGTGCGCCCACGGTTGATGAACTTCACGCGGCCATCGATTTTGGCGAAGAGCGTGTCGTCGGACCCGCGGCCCACGTTGAGCCCGGGCTTGAGTTTGGTCCCGCGCTGGCGGACGATGATGGATCCGCCGGTGACGACCTGTCCGGCAAAGAGCTTCACGCCCAGTCGCTGGGCGTTGGAGTCGCGGCCGTTTTTAGAGCTGCCTAAACCTTTTTTGTGTGCCATTTCTCTGATCCTGAATCCGCGCGCTGCGGAGTGAAGTTTGCCAGCTACTCGCGGCTGGAGGTGTAGCTGTTGCCGTCGACCTGAATTTCGCTGATGAGAACCTGGGTGTAACCCTGGCGATGACCCTGCAGCTTTTTGTACTGCTTCTTCCGCTTGAAGTGGAAGACGAGGATCTTGTTGTCGCGGCCCTGCTTCACAACAGTGCCGAAGACTTTCGCCGCTTTTGGCCTGACCAGCGAGCCGGACTCGCCGGAGAAGCCAAGGACGTCACCGAATTCGACCTTGCCGTCGTCGCCTGCAGCGAGGCTCTCGACATTCACGAGGTCGCCGGGTGCGACCCGGTATTGCTTACCACCAGTGCGGATGACCGCGTACATAATTCCTCCGGCGCCCGCGGCAAGACTCCACCGAAACGGCAGGCGCGAAAACAAAACTGAGCTGGGCGGAAACTGTGCTTCGACTCCGGCGGAAAATGGCTGGAGGGTCCCGGAGACACGCGGGACGGGCAGAATCGCCAAACCAATTCAGTCTATCGGGATTGGCGGAGTGGGTCAATCCTGGTTGCAGGGCACAGGTTGCAGGTTACCGGTGCAGGCGCATCAGCGCGGATTGGTGCGGCCGATGGTGCCGAGTTCGCGCTGGAGTGCGCGAGGTTCGAGGTTGGACAGGGGGAGAGCGAGGAGAAGGCTGATGCGGCGATCCAGCAGGGTGAACGCTTCGCGGAAGGCGCGGGCGATTTTGTTGGGGGCGCCTTGAACGGCGGCTGGGTCGGCGATGCCCCAGTGTGCAGTGATGGGCTGGCCTGGCCAGAGGGGGCAGACTTTGTTCGCGGCGTTGTCGCAGACGGTGAAGACGAAGTTCATCGCGGGGGCATTGGGCTGGGCGAACTCATCCCAGGATTTGCTGCGGAGGCCGGCGGTTGGGATGCCGGCGTCCCGGAGCTGGCGGAGAGCCTCAGGGCGGACGATCCCGGAGGGATGGCTGCCGGCGCTGTATGCGGTGAGGCGTCCGGCAGCTTTGTGGTTGAGAATGGCTTCCGCCATGATGGAGCGGGCCGAGTTGCCGGTGCAGAGGAAGAGCACGTTGTGATGGGGCATGGGAGTCGGGCTCATGAGCAGCAGCCTGGGGCGCAGCAGGGTTTGGCCCGACCGGTTGCCGGGTTGGTGGTTGGTTTGGCTTCGGGTTTTGCGGCTCGGATGAAGGCGCTGAGGAATTTGCCTTCGATCCGCGGGGCGATGGAGTCGACGTCGATGCCGGCTTCGGTGAGAAAAGTGCGGGGGTCTTCGATGTTGTAAGTTCGGGTGGGCTCGACGGAGATTTGGGCGAATCCGGCGGCGGTGAGGCGGGCGCGGTAGTCGGTTTCTTCGAGGGCACCGGCGATGCAGCCGGCCCATAGCAACATGCTTTCGCGCACGGCTGCGGGAACTTCTCCGCGGACGATGACATCGGAGACGGCGAAGCGGCCGCCGGTCCGGAGGACGCGGAAGGCCTCACGGAGCACGCGATCTTTATCCGCGGAGAGATTGATGACGCAGTTGGAGATGATGACGTCGACGGAGTTGTCGGGGAGAGGGATGTTTTCGATTTCGCCTTTGAGGAATTCGACGTTGTGGACACCGGCCTGGCGTTGATTTTCGCGGGCGAGGGCGAGCATTTCGTCGGTCATGTCGAGGCCGTAGGCTTTGCCGGTGGGGCCGACCCGGCGCGCGGAGAGAAGAACGTCGATGCCGCCGCCGGAGCCGAGGTCGAGGACGATTTCGCCGGGATGGAACTCGATGAGCGCTGTGGGATTGCCGCAGCCCAGCGAGGCGAGCGCGGCCTTTTCGGGGATGAGGCCTGTTTGCTGGCTGCTGTAGAGGTTGGTGGTGATGGGGTCGCAACAGCGGAGAGCGGGATCGCAGCAGGCCTGTACATTGGCTTTTTCGGCGACGGCATGTGCGGCGGTGGCGTATTTCCGTTTTACTTCGTCGCGGATCTGAGCGGCGTTGTTCTCGGTTTCTTTTTGGGCTGCGGTAGACATCGAGGAGCCTCCTTCATATACGCTAATGCGAATGTATTTTCGATAGACACATCTGTCAAGGCGTATATTTGCAGCATGGGTCGTGGCGGCAAGGCTTTTGATCTGGCGCGGATGTTTGCGGCGTTTTCCGACCGCACGCGGCTGCGGCTGCTGAACCTGATGAACGAACGCGAAGTATGCGTGTGCTACTTCGTGGAGATCCTGGGGCAGAGCCAGCCGAAGATTTCGCGGCATCTGGCGTACCTGCGTAAGGCGGGGATTGTGAGGGCGCGGCGCGACGGGAAATGGATGCACTACAGGCTCGAGACGCCGGCCGATGCGGCAGCGGCGGCGATTCTTCGGACGACACTCGAATCGCTGGAGGCAGATCGCGAGATGCAGTCGGATCTGGCCAGGCTGAACAGGGCTTGTTGCGCGCCGCTGAGATTTGTCACGCTGCAGGGAGCGCCGGCGCCGGCGAGGGTGGAATCTCGGGTGAGCTGATTATTTCGGCTTGGTGGCTCCGGAGGTGATACCCCAGCGGTAGACGAGTTCGGCGTAGCCGAGCTGGATGGTTTTGTCAGTGGGATAGATAGCGCCGGGAACGCTCTTGCCCCAGCCGTGGCCGTAGTAGAAGTCGACCGCGACGTTTTTGGTGGCTTGCCAGTCGGAGCTGATGTCGGCGACGGAAGCAAACGACGTGTGGCCGTTGGCGGGGCGGCCGGTGAATCCAAAAACCTTGTTGTCGAATGCGCCGCCGCCTGTGTACCAGAGATCTTTGCCGGAGGTGAGGTCGAGCCAGTGGAGTTCGCTGCGGAGATCCCAGGTTTTATAAGGCTTGTCGATGACCTGGACGAATTCGTCGGTGGAGTTCATGGCGTTGTAGAAGGGCAAGCGGGCGTAGACGCGGGGCGTGGGCAGGACCTGGAAGAAGGTATTGTTCTTTGTGTCGGCGTTGTTGTTGTCACCGGTCGAGCGCCACCATCCGCCGCGGAACCAGGGGCTGGTGGGAACTTTGGTGAAGCGATAGCCGCCTTCGAGAGCGGCGGCTCCGGCGGATTGCGAGAGCGCGCCCCAGTTGCCATCTTGCAATGCTCCCCAAAAAACGAAATCGAATGTGCCCGGGCCGGCGGGCGCGGTGGCGATGAGGTCGCCGCCGTAGGTGCCGAGGCGAATGTTTCTGTGGTCGGCGGCGCGGACGGCGAGGGGGCGGTTGTCGGTTTTGGTGATGCCGGTGCGGCCGTCGTGATAGCCGATACCGAAGGCGCGGGCGATGACGTGGCCGTGCGCGGCGGTGGTGGTGAAGGCGAGGTACTGCATGTCGACGTTGAGCTCGGGATTGCCGTTCATGTTGAAGACGCCCTGATCGGCGCGGGCGGCCATCGCGGTGATGTCCCAGGGGTGGGAGCCCGATGTCTGGCCAAAGTGGGCGTCGATGCCGTCGAAGCTGCGGAGGGCGTTGGAGAATCCGAAGTTGCCGACGAGCCGCTGCTGGACGCGATTGTTCTGCAGCCAGAGCATGGTGGAGTCTTTGGGATGGGTTTCGACGCCTTCGAAGAATTCGAAGCGGCCGAGGCGGATGTTTTTGTCGCCCTCTCCGCTGTAACGGATGAATCCCTGCTTGAAGAAGGCGGCGGCGGGCTCCGTGTTATTGGCGTTGGCGGCGTAGTAGGTTCCGCCGAAGCCGAGCTGGCCTTGGGCGGAGGCTGCGGAGACGGAGTGATTGGGGAGCGGGCCGACCCAGGTCTGCTCGAGCTCGGCCTGCCAGTCCCAGCGGTTGATGCGCTGGGCGACGCCGATGCGGAGGAGGGACTGGAGGTAGGAGTAGTTGTCGTTGAAGGGCGGAGCGGCGAACCACTGCCAGGTATCGTTGCGGGCGCGCTCGTAGATGGAGAAGGTGACTCCGTGGGAGGCGGGGACGGGGGCTGGAGCAGCGCCAGCCGCCGCGGGTTCGGGGGTGGAGACTGCGGGTTGCGCCCTGGCGGCGGAGGCGAGAACGAGGAGGCAGAGGAGGCCTGCGGAGGCTTTCAGCATAGGTTCGGCAAGGATGCCGGAATGTTGTTACGGGGGACAACCTACTTTGGATTGATTTCTGGGTAGAACCTGGGCAGGGTACAGGGGGCGGGGCGCAAAGAGCACCAGTCATCGTCCCAACCCCGGATCGAAAGCTAGAAGCTGGCGCCGCCGGTGTTGGGTTCGTTGCTGAGAATTTCTTTGCCTCCGCTTCGGCCGATGACATACACATCGCCGGGGAGGGCAGGGACCGTTTTGGGGGTGGTCCATAGCCAGACGCGGCTGGGCCCCTCCCAGAGTTCGCAGAGGGCGGCGGAGTCGGTGAAGAAGGTGCGGGGAGTGGGAGGGCCCAGGGTGGCGGGGGCGGTGACCTCGGCATTCGTCCGTACTTTGGGGGTGCAGGGAGCGGGGACCTGGGAGGATGCGGTTGGAGCGTTGAGGAGGAGCACGGGGTGCTCGACGTAGAAGACGAAGGAGGAGGCGGAGTCGATGGAGCCGTTGACGACGACGAGGTCGGCGGGGAGGACTTCGGGCTTGATGGCTTCAGCGAGGATGGCCGATGAGAGCACCGGCGAGAAGGTATTGAGGGCAAGGTGCGCGGCGATGAGGATTCCGACGATCATGCCGGCGAGAAAGCAGTTGGCCATGCGGGCGTTGTCGCGGAGGCGGTAGTAGAGGCAGGCGGAGACGCCGACGAGGATGGCGAAGAAGCTGATCCAGAGCGGAACGCGGAAGAGGCCGAGGGCGGGGCGGGTGAAGTCGAAGAGAAAGCCGAAGAAGACGGCGTGATGGCCGGGGTTGGGGCGGAGGAGGGTGGCGATGTCGGCATCGGGAGCAGGGTGGGGCGCAGTGAGGAGACTCCAGGCAATGAAAGCGGCGGCGGCGAGGCCGATGAAAAAGAGAATCCACGCGGCGATTCGGCCCTGGTGATGTGGGAGGGATTCATCTTCGGCGAGCCAGCCTCCGGCGAGGATCGCCATGGGCGGGAGGGCGGTGATGAGGTTGAATTCCTGACGCGCGGTGAAGCTGAAGAACACCAGGACAACGAGGATCCAGAGAAGACAGAAGAGGCGGGCTTCGCCGCGGCGGTCGGGGTTGGGTGAGCCGCCGATGCGCAGAGCGCGGATGGAGTAGATGGACCAGGGAACGATCCAGAGCAGAAGCAGGAGCCAGAAGACGAGGAGGGGCACGCGGCCGCCGGTCATGGGAGGCAGGAGGTTGATGAGGTCCTGATGGCGGAGTGCGTGGCGGGCTCCGATGTGCCACGGCAGGTAGAGCGCGAGGAAGACGAGGGTGGTGGGGATGAGATGCCAGTGCAGCACCCGGCTGATCCTGCCGGTTGCGAGCAGATAGAGGACAGCGATGACGACGGGAAGGACGAGGCCGGCGAGTCCCTGCGTGAGGACACCGAGGGCGCAGCAGCCTCCGAAGGCGAGGGCGCTTTCGAGATGACGTTTTTCCCGGGTGTGGGAACGCCAGAAGAAATTGAGGGCGAGGGTGGTCCAAAGGCAGAGGAAGACGTCGGGCAGGAGGAGATGGCCGAAGAGGAAGACGCCGCTGGAGGTGAGCAGACAAAGCGCGGCGTAGAAGGCCGCGGCGGGCGAGTGGAAGATCCGGCGGCCGAGGGAGAAGGTGGCGATGATGATGCCGAGGACGGCGACGGCGACCGGGAGGCGCGCGGCCCAGCCGGAGATGTCGAAGAGGCCGAAGCTGACAGCGATGGTCCAGTAGAGGAAGGGAGGATGGTGCGGATAGCGGATGCCGTTGGCGAAGGGGGTGAGCCAGTGGCCCGCGGTGAGCATCTCGCTGGCGATTTGGGCGCTGAGAGCATCGGAGCCGTCGAGGAGCGGGGGCTTGACGAGGGAAAAAGAAGCGTAGAGGAGCACCCAGAGGCCGAGCAGGGGAAAGACGAAGCGCTTGGCCGTGCGCAGGGTGGTCATCCGTTACAGGGTACAGGGTGCAGCAGGAAGCTGGAAGCGGGAAGGTCGCAGCGGGGAGGCTGGGAGCCTGGAGCTGTTCGCGACGGACTGTCGGCTAGTGGTTGGGTTCTTCACCGGTCATGGTGTACGCCCAGCGCAGCGACTCGGCGTACGCACGGGCGATGGCGACTTCGGCCAGGCTGAGCTGGAGCTGGACTTCTTCACAGCGGGTCCAGTCGCAGGCTTCGAGGCTGCGGATCAGGTCGAGGGCGAGGCCGGCGTTGCTGCGGTCGCCGGCGAGGGCGAGTTTCATTTCGTTGCTGATGGGAATGGACTGGAGGATGCGCGGGAAAGGCGTCTGCAGGAGGACGTCGAGAAGAGACAGCATGCCGAGGAGATACAGCTGAGCGGGATCTTCGGCGATGGAGGGGGCGATAAGTTCGCAGAAGCGGGCGCGGGTGAGGACCATGGAGATAAGCGCTGGAGAGCGCTGGCTGGCGACGGTTCCCGCCATAGCGACGGTGACCATGCGGCGGATAGCATCTTCGCCGACCATGAGAAGGGCTTCGCCGATCGTGCCGATGACGCCGGGATGATGCTGCAGGGCGGAGTTGGCGAGACGCAACATGCGGTAGCACAGAGAGGCGTCGGCGGCGATGACTTTTTCGAGCTTGCGCAGATCGGTGGGGACGCGATGGAGCTGGGCAAGGAGGTTGAGGTAGACGAAGTGGTTCTGGGGAATGGCGTGCGTTTGCGTCAGGGTGGGCTGGGAGAAGAAGTATCCCTGGAAGAGCGAACAGCCTTCGGAGGTGGCGATACGGAACTGGGTCTCGGATTCGATTTTTTCGGCGACCAGCTGGGCTGGTGTGCCGGAGGCGAGGGCGTAGATCTCGCGGCGGGCGAGAAAGTCGGCGGTCATGAAGTCAATTTTGAGGAAGTCGGCGAGGGCGAGGAAGGGGGCACGGGCAGGGCGGGAGCGGAAGCCGTCGAGGGCGAAGCGATAGCCTTTGGATTTGAGGCGGAGGCAGCAGTTGATCAGCTCGGGGTCCGGGTCGATATCTTCGAGGATCTCGAGGATGGTGGACTGTGGAGGTAAGAGGGTGACGAGCCCGTCGACGAGGGCGCTGCGCGTGCAGTTGACGAAGGAGGCGACCTGATTGGATTCGGGAATGATCATCAGCCAGTGGTCGACGACCTCGCGGGTAGCGAGCTCCGGATCGCCGGAGAAGTGGTCGGTCTTGCCCGCGCGGTAGAGGAGCTCGTAGCCGAAGAGGCGGCGATTGGCGTCGAGGATGGGCTGGCGACCGAGGAAACGATTGGGCGTCCGCGAAGACGAGTCGAGCGGTCGCGTGGCGGCGGATTGGGTTGGTGGAGCGAGAGTAGCCATCGGTGCGCAGGGGGCCGACTTGTTGGGTCTGCATTGCGGTTATCGGCGGGAACGGGGAGATGGCTCAGGGTGGCTGGAAAAGAGGCAGGGGGGAGAACGGCGTTCAGCGTCCGGCGTTCAGAAGGAAATGCCCCTACCCTGGTGCGTGGAAGAGACGCGCCCCGAATCGAGCCACGGTTGAAGGGCGCGCGGAGTCGGGATCAGGTCTGGATGGCCTGGCCGATCATGCTGGAGGCCCAGCGCAGGGATTGGGCGTATATGGCGGCGATAGCGCCTTCAGCGAGGCCGAGCCGGTGCTGGGTTTTTTCGCAGCCGACCCAGTCGCAGGCTTCAAGGCTGCGGACCAGATCGAGCGCGAGGCTGCCCGGGCTGCCATCGCGGGCGAGGGCGGATTTCATTGCAGGGGTGATGGGGACGGTCTCAAGGATACGGCTGAGAGGGATCTCGAAGAGCACGTCGAGGAGGGAGAGCATGCCGACGAGGTAGAGCTGGGCGGGCTCGGCGGACAGCGCGGAGGCGAGAAGCTCGCAGAAGCGGGCGCGGGAGAGAACCATGGAGAGGAGCGCGGGAGAACGATGGGCGGTGAGGGCGCCCGCCATGGCAACGGTGACCACCCTGCGGACGGCGTCGTCACCAACCATCAGGAGGGCTTCGCGAATGGTGGAGACGATGCCGGCATGGCCCTGCATAGCGGAGTTGGAGAGGCGGAGGACGCGATAGCAGAGGGGGGCGTCGGCGGAGATGAGCTTTTCGATTTTGCGGAGGTTGGTGGGATCGCGATGGAGCTCAGCGATGAGCTTCAGGTAGACGAAGTAATTCTGGGGAACGATTCGGGAGCTAAGCAGGACGGGCTGTGAGAAGAAGTATCCCTGAAACAGCGTGCAACCTTCGCTGATGGCGATGCGGAGCTGGATGTCGGTTTCGATTTTCTCGGCGAGGAAACTGGCGCCCAGGCCGGCGGCCATGGCATAGACTTCGCGGCGGAGATCGTAATCGGCGGTCTGGAAATCGATCTTGACGAAGTCGGCGAAATGGAGGAAAGGAGCGCGCGAGGGCTGCGGAAG
>Ga0181535_10008183_pt1 | contig 10351 bp, 9 predicted proteins | sample PEATcosm2014_Bin_44_FD_119774 | JGI IMG/M metagenome (GOLD analysis project Ga0181535, IMG submission 119774) | Peatland microbial communities from MTU Mesocosm Facility, Houghton, MI, USA - PEATcosm2014_Bin17_30_metaG | ecosystem: Environmental > Terrestrial > Soil > Wetlands > Peat | place...
ATGGCATAGGGGCCCTGCATGGCGGTGATCGCCGCCAGCAGCTCGCGCCACACCCGCACCACCGCGCGGCGCGGCAGATCGCCATGATGGCGGTCCAGCAGGCGGCGCAGGATGTCCGCCTCGCCGCCCGGGCGCAGCACCACCGGTCCGTTGCCATCGCCCGCGCGCAGCCGCGTCACCGCCTCCGCCCGCGTCATCAGCAGATCGTGGATGGCATCGTCCAGGCGATCGATCTCGGCGCTGAGCCCGGTCAGCGCCGCAGGGAAGGGGTCGGCCGGGTCGGGGGTGCTGGGAACGGTGCTGGACATGTCTGCGGCGGGTTTCGGGCCGGTTGGAATAGCGGATGGAGGGCCGGCTGCATAGGCAGCCCGCCACTACGGAGGTTGCGGCCCGCCGGACGGGGCCTTATGCGTTGCCGCCATGGACACGGCGCCCTCCTCCGTCAACCACCAGAACATCGTCTTCGACGACGGGTTCACGCTGGAATGCGGCGTGACCTTGCGGCAGCTGGTCGTGGCCTACCGGACGTACGGGCGGCTGAACGCCGAACGATCCAACGCCGTGCTGGTCTGCCATGCCCTGACCGGGGATCAGTACGTCGCCGAGACCCATCCGATAACCGGCAAGCCGGGCTGGTGGGACATGGTGGTCGGCCCTGGCCGGCCGGTCGACACCAACCGCTTGTTCGTCATCTGCGCCAACGTGCTCGGCGGCTGCATGGGCTCCACCGGGCCGTGCAGCCCACGCGACGATGGCGACGGCCCCCGGTGGGGCACCGACTTCCCGCCGGTGACCATCCGCGACATGGTGCGCGCGCAGAAGCGGCTGATCGACCATCTGGGCATCGAACGCCTGTTCGTCGTCATCGGCGGCTCGATGGGCGGCATGCAGGTGCTGGACTGGGCGGCCGCCTACCCCGACGCGGTGTTCGCCGCGGTGCCGATCGCCGCCGCCGCCTATCACTCCGCCCAGAACATCGCCTTCCAGGAGGTCGGTCGCCAGGCCATCTTCGCCGACCCGGACTGGCAGGGCGGCCGTTACTGGGAGAGCGGCAAGGTGCCGGCGCGCGGCCTGGCGGTGGCACGGATGGCCGCGCACATCACCTACCTTTCGGAACAGGCGCTCACCCGCAAGTTCGGCCGGCGCGTGCGCGGCGGCGACGGCGGGCTGTCGCTGTTCGGCGACATCTTCGAGGTGGAAAGCTACCTGCAGCACCAGGGCAGCACCTTCGTGGACCGCTTCGACGCCAACGCCTACCTCACCATCACCCGCGCCATGGACTTCTTCGACCTTGCCGCGGAATACGGCGGCGACCTGTCGAAGGCGTTCGCCGGCAGCCCAACGCGGTTCTGCCTGGTCAGCTTCAGCAGCGATTGGCTGTTCCCCACCGCCCAGAGCCGGGCCATCGCGCGCGCCCTGAACCGCGCCGCCGCCAACGTCAGTTTCGTCGAAATCCCGACGGACAAGGGCCACGACGCCTTCCTGCTCGACGAACCGGATTTTCATCGCACTCTGGCCGGCTTTCTGGCGGGCTGCGCCGAACACGCGGGGCTGGCGTTATGAACGCGCCGGTGTCCGCCGACGGCGTGCAGTACGTCGCCAAGAACATGCGGCTCGATCAGCGGCTGATCGCCGAGATGGTGGTGTCCGGCTCGCGGGTGCTCGACATCGGTTCGGGCGACGGCACGCTGATCGACTATCTCTACCGCACCCGCGGCTGCGATGCCCGCGGCATCGAGATCGACATGGCCGAGGTGACGCGCGCGGTCGCGCATGGGCTGCCGGTGATGCACGGCGATGCCGATACCGACCTGGCGCAGTATCCCGACGGCGCGTTCGACTATGTCATCCTTTCGCGCACCCTGCAGGCGGTGGGGCGGCCGCGCGAGGTGCTGCGGCAGATGCTGCGCATCGGCGAGCGGGCGATCGTCAGCTTTCCGAACTTCGGCCATTGGCAGTTGCGCTGGCAACTGTTCTGGCTCGGCCGCATGCCGATGACCTCGGTGTGGGGCCGGCCCTGGCACGAAACGCCGAACATCCACCCCTGCACCATCCGCGACTTCTTCGTGCTGTGCGGCGAGGAGGGCTATCAGGTGGAGAAGTGGCTGGCGGTGGACGATGCCGGGCAACGCTCGCCCTGGCGACGCTTTCTTGGCCTCGCCAACCTGTTCGGCGAACAGGCGTTGTTCCTGCTGAGGAAGATCTGATTCGATTCGTATGATTCTGTGCGGCTTCAGCGCGGAGCCTATCTCGCGTCGCGTATGGAACGCCCACGAAAGAAATCAGAGCGCGGCATCCGGAAGAAAAATAATTACAGGACGAGCCGCAGGAGAAACCGCTTGGCTCGCATCAACACAGAGACTTCTGCGCGAGGCGGGCCCGCCCGCGCGCAGCGGCGATCCAGGCAGCCTCGACGAAGGCGATCGCACATTGCCGGTTGTAGGCGTCGGAAAACGGCGCGTCCCCGGACACCGAAACATAAGCCTCGCGATAGCCACAGCCCTTTCGGACATAGTACCCGGCCTTGCCGACGAACGCGGCGATATCGGCGCAGACATTGGAGGTCGGGACGAAGTTCGTCGCGTCGGTATCGCTGAAGACCAGTACCGGTAGCTGGTCGGTTATCGCGAGCCCCATGCCGCGCGCGCCGCCTTTCTGCGGCGGGTTCACCACCAGGTCGCAGGCCTGCATCGTGGCGCGCAGATCCTGCGCGAAGTCGATGACGCGCAGGCGCGCGCGGTCCGGCTGCACGCCTGCACGGGAGAACCAGGCATCGATCCCGTCCGGCGTCTCGCCAATCAGGAGCAGCGACAGGGCAGGATAGGCGACCTGCAACTCCACCAGCGCAACCGCAAAAGCCTTTGAAAGCTCTGCCTTGTTTTCGCTGATGAGACGGCGAGGAAACTCCTTTGCCACCACGGCCACGACATAGCTATCCTCGGCAAACCCGAGTTCCGTCTTGGTTACCGGCGCGATAATGGGGAACGACGTTTGTGGCAGCGGGGCCAAAACGCAATGGAATTCGCGCTGCCGCTGCTCCGAGACCGACCCGTTGGGCACGAGCACGTCGCAATGGCGAATGAAACCCGAACCATTGACGACCTCGATCTGCAGCAGCGGCGACAACTCGTAGAGCACAGTCTCGAGGAACGAAGCTTGCCGCTCCAGGCAGGTTACGTACACATCCGGGCGCAGGACATCGATGTCCCTTGCGATGGTACCGACATAGTCCTCGGTCTCCTCCCAGCAGTTGACGTAGCGGAAGTCGATTTTCTCGGCCAGCGCGTTCCCCTCGTTGCCAAAATGCACCTTCATCAAGTCGCCCAACTCACCATCCGGGGGGTCCCATATCGCCGGCATGCGAGCATGATCATAGCCAAGCGTAATCCGGTAGACCCGGACCGTGATCCGGACCTGGGTGTATTTGGCGAGCACGTAGAAGTAGTCGCAGTAAAGCTTGGTCAGAGTGTTCAGCCGATCGATCACGAAGTCGTCCATGGCGAACAGCAGATGGAGAGTAGGTGTGGTCCCACGCAGTGCGGTGCACCGCTCGCGGATGAGCGAATCGACCATCTCCGCGAGATCGGGCGCGCGTCTGCCCGGCGGCTTCCGCTGCAAGGCCTGGCGGGCTTCCGCGGGAATTGGTCCATGGTCGGACAGGCTCCAGAGCTGGCTCGAGGCCGTCAGGAACGACCGCATCGCTATCAGCAACGGCCCGTCCAGCATGCCTCGCTTGGCGCGCTCGTCGAGATAACGCCGGAACAGGATCGTCAGGTCGTCGTATTCTCCGGCGACAAACGAGAACATGATGTAGAAGGACAACGTCTCGCTGGTGAGCGCCGGGCGAGGCCCGAACCTGTTGCGCAGTGCGGTCAGCACCCGCATCCTATCCTCGAAATGCTCAACACAGATCCCGATCAGTCGGCCTGCCAGCACTGAGAAGAACGTCTGATCCTTCACGTAACCCATCATGTCGGCATACATCTGAAAGACCAACTCGATGTCGCGCTGGCCAGGATCCGTTATGTCTTCAAATATCGGCGCCCCTCGCAATTCCATAAAAAATTCGTTTGCCTTGACTTTCTGGGCAAGCATATCGATCAAATTACCAATTGGAGTCTTGAAAGGCATTATTTGATCCTTTGTCTTGTTGCTGCCCGCGTTGCCTACCAGGAATCACTCAGACTCGAAAGGAAAATGTGCTCACGGAGAGGCAGCGCGGGACGCCGACAACGTACGGCGCTGGCCTCCTGGTCAGCCACTACCGGGGCCGTGCGGCGAAGACAAAGATCGCCGGGCCATCGGCTGCTGTAATGCCGGCACGGAGCGAGGAAATCAGCACGATCTCGGCTTGCCAGAAACCGGCGGCGCGCGCCATATCGACGATATCCCAGGCCGGCACCTGAAACACCAGCGACCCGCCGGTCGCGTCCATCGGGTTGCCGTGGAATTCCTTTTCCATAAGGTACTCGATCGAACCGTCGGGCCGCATGCGCGCCTTCGTCATCGACGTTTCGACGAAGGGTAGGAATGGGAAGGTGGCGAGCAGCGTGCCGCCGGGGCGGGTCACCCGCGCCAGCTCCCGCAGCGCTGCCGGCAGGTCGGGCAGGTGCTCGAAGACCTCGTTGCTGATGACGACGTCGAAGGCGTCGTCCTGATAGGTGAGGTTGGCGAGGTCCTGGTGCTCGACCGGCCTGATGCGCTTCCGCTCGACCTCGGTCGGCGCGTATTCGCTGCCGACAAAGCGCGGAAAGCGCTTCCGCAGTCGACTGGCGAAGTCGGTAATGCCTTCGGTCGCGTAGACCGTCGCGTTGCCGGCATCAGCCGCCGCCGACAGCGTTGTCAACAGGTCGAGCACGGCGCGCTGGCGCGGATTCAAACCGTCGGCGAGCAGGGACTCGCGATAGTTCAGGTCGGTGCAGCGCACCTCCGAGGGGGCCACCCGACCCACCCAGGCCCCGGTGATGCCCTGCGCCAACGCCTGCCCGGCAATCTGCCGCGCGCGTGCCGGCAGATGAATCCAGGGGTTCGCGGCGGACCAGTTCCGCAGCGCCGCGAGGCTGCGGAAGGTGCGGACCGTGTAGTCCGACCCGAGACAATCGTCCGGGAAAAGTGCAACCGCATCATCCATTGGTTCACCCGATAGCCTGCCAGCGGATCCGGGGCAACGCCTCCGCGGTGCCGTCCGCGGAATGGACTGCCAGCGGCACGGGCGAGAGGAATATTGTTATTTTTAATAACTTTTCACTTGACTGGAGATGCCGACCCAGAATAAAGTCCTATCGATCAGAGCCGATAATCTGCATGAAAAATGATGGCCGCCGCCGATGGCTACGTTAGCGTATGTTAGATAAACACCCCGATCCAGGAGATTCTGCGTGTCCAACTCCCTCGCGTGGATGAACAACATGCTCGGCACCGGCAGCAATGCGCCGGTACGGGCAACGCCGCCTCTGCCGAGCAAGCCGGTCGGTCCGTTGGTCCAGCAGGTCGCGATGGCGAACATCCCCGTCACCGTGTTCGCCGCCGGCAGCATCGTCAATGTCGCCGACATCATCAACCCGACGACCGCGACCGAACCACTCTATATCGATATCGTCGCGCCCGCCCTGGCCGGTTCCGCCACCTCGGTTCCGCTGCTTCCCGGGCAAGCCTATCGGGTTTCCAGCCCGATCTGCACGGCGCTCACGGCGGTCGCGGCAACCGCCGGGCATGCCTTCGTCGCGGTGAGTTACTGACCGATGCACCTCCTGAGACCTTTTTTTGTCCTGCTTGCCGCCCTTGGCATACCCGGGTCCGCCGGTGCGCAAGTCACGCCGCCGCCGGTACAATCGGCAACCGTCACGGCGCTCGGCAGCACCGCGCCCCGCTCTCTGGCCGCCCGCTTCGCCGACACAATCAATGTCCTGGATTTCGGGGCAAAGTGCGATGGCAGCACCGACGACACGGCGGCATTCCGCGCAGCCCTGGCGCTGACGTCACCGACGACCATCCGCATCCCAACCGGGACGTGTCGGATCAGCGGTGCCGCGCTGACGGCCGCTTCGGCGGTGTCGCTGGTGGGCGATGGGCGCGGCGTGTCGATCATCCAACTCGCTCCAGGTGCCGCGACGAGCGGCGCGGTGTTCTCTTGGTCTGGATACAGTAACGTTACGATCAGCAACCTCACACTTGACCTCAACGGAGCTTCGGCGTCGCCAACAGTGCTTACCGGAGCGATATCTATCACTGGTGGCTCCGGGCATGATATTGAAGACGTGGCAGTTATCAATGGCGGATCGTCCTATTGGCTGCTGCTTGCCCTAGACGGCGTTTCTGACACTACTATTCAGGACAACTTGCTTGCACTGGCCGCCGCTCATACGACACAAAATCAAGGCATAAACGTTTCCTGTGCATATTCAGCTTCAAACAACGTTCATATTACCGGAAATGTGCTGGTCAGCACTGGCATAGAAACTTGCATTGATGGCGGCGAGATCAGCGGGAACGACATTTCCGGCTTCGCTTTTGGCACTGGCATCGCGACCGAGGCCAGCCCTTTCGCCACAAACATCGCAATCACCAACAACCGCATCTACGACGGCGCGACCACAACCGATTCTAACGACACCGCAAGCGGCGGGGTCGAGAACTGGGCGCCGAATTGCGTAATATCGAACAATCTCATCTGGGGGAACGGCGGCGTCGGTATCGACCAGGGCGGCCAAAACTGCTCAGTAATTGGCAATGTCACTTGGGGAAATGGCCGGCGTACAGATGGCGGCGGTGGCTCGGGCATTGATATTCGCTACGCCAACTCGACATACAACGGGAACGGTAGCCTCGTCGCCGGAAACATCTCCTTCGGGAATGGTAACGCCAGCGGCGCCGGGCGAGGTTACGGCTACAACGAGCAATCTTCCAGTCTGACCGGTATCGTCTTTGGTATAAACTCTTGGGCTGGGCCGCAGGGCGCGACATCCATCCTTGGCACCCCGGCGATATCCTCCATGCCTGCGGGGCTTGCGGTCGCGGGCAACGAGACGGTCGGCGGCACGATCACGGCAAGCGGCACCAACAGCCTCGTGATGGCCGGCAGCAGCGGGTGGCCTACCATCACTTCGGGGGCGGGCGTGGTTGTCAACTTAACTGGGGCGAATGTAGGACTCTACGCCACCAATCAGGCCGCCGAAAATTACGTAAGCATCATCCCGGCGGCCACGGGCGGCGCCGACAATCCTGCTACGCAGGCCGGTGACAATCTTTTGAGTTTTAGCGCCGGTAGCCCTGGAACAGGCGTTCTGACGATTGCTCCGTATTCAGGTCCTGTCACGCCATACCTTCGCATGACGACGACGCTCACTACGCTGGGAAATGCGGTTGCACTCACACCCACCACGCCGGCCGGCAGTTCGGCGGCCTGCACCGCCGGCCAGATCGCGGTGGATGCCAACTACGTCTACGTCTGCACCGCGCCGAATGCGTGGAAGCGCGCGGCGCTGGCAGGCTGGTGACAGGACGGAGTCTGGCGTGCGCCCGCCGGCGGACGTAACGTCGGATCACGGTGCGCCGTGATCCGACCGGCGCGGAGGAGACCCGCATGTTCACCCTGAATGAGCTTCCCCCCCAGATCGACCCCGATCTCATCGCCCTGCTGCAGTCGGCGGAGCCGGCCACGATCGGGCATTTTCTCGACTTCGGCTTCGTCGATCCCGCCATCCACGCCCTGTTCCAGGTCCCCCGCATTGCCGGCACCGCCGTCACCGTGCGTTTCGCCGGCTTCGACGGCACGATGATGCACTACGCGCTCGGCCAGATCCGGCCGGGCGACGTGCTGATCGTCGACCGCTGCGGCGACACCCGCCACGCCGCGGTCGGCGGCGGCGTTGCCTTCGCCGCCCGGGCCGCCGGCGCGAAAGCCATCATCATGGACGGCATGGCCACCGATATCGGCGAAATCCGCGACTACGCGCTGCCGGTCTGGGCGAGGGGCCTGTCGGCGGTGACCACCAAACTGCGCTTCCTGCACGGCGAGTTCTGCGTGCCCGTCACCATCGGCGGCGTGCCGGTCGCCCCCGGCGATGCCGTGCTGGCCGACGAGAACGGCGTGCTCGTGCTCAAGCCGCACCAGATCAGGGAGGCCGCCGAGCGCGCCATCGCCATGCAGAAGGCGGAAGGTCCCCGGCTGGCCGAGGTCGCCAAGGGCCATCGCCTGCCCGACCTGAACGGCACCAACGCCCGCATCCGCGAGATCATGGCGACCAAGCAGCCGCCGGTCAGCAGCATCTAACCTGCCGACCGGCGCGCCGGCTCAGTTCTTGGTCTTGTCCACCAGCTTGTTCTTGGTGATCCAGGGCATCATCGCGCGCAGCTTCTCGCCGATCTGTTCGATCGGGTGGTCCCCGGCCCGGCGGCGCATCGCCTTGAAGTTGGCCTGGTTGACCTTGTTTTCCAGCATCCAGTCGCGCGCGAAGCGGCCGCTCTGGATGTCGGCCAGCACCCGCTTCATCTCCGCCTTGGTGGCGTCGTTGATGATGCGCGGGCCGGACACGTACTCGCCGTACTCGGCGGTGTTGGACACCGAGTAGTTCATGTTGGCGATGCCGCCCTCGTAGATCAGGTCGACGATCAGCTTGACCTCGTGGCAGCACTCGAAATACGCCATCTCCGGCGCGTAGCCGGCGCCCACCAGCGTCTCGTAGCCCGCCCGGATGAGCTCCACCAGGCCGCCGCACAGCACCACCTGTTCGCCGAACAGATCGGTCTCGCATTCCTCCCGGAACGTCGTCTCGATGATGCCGGCGCGTCCGCCGCCGATCGCCGAGGCGTACGACAGCGCGATTTCCAGCGCGTTGCCCGAGGCGTTCTGCTCCACCGCCACCAGCATGGGCACGCCGCCGCCGCGCTGGTATTCGCTGCGCACGGTGTGGCCGGGGCCTTTCGGCGCGATCATGAACACGTCGATGTCGGCGCGCGGCTCGATCAGGTTGAAATGGATGTTCAGGCCGTGCGCGAACGCCAAGGCCGTGCCCGGCCGCATGTTCGCCGCCAGCTTGTCGCGGTAAAGGTCGCCCTGCCCCTCGTCGGGCGTCAGCACCATCACCACGTCGGCCCATTTCGCCGCGTCCGCCGGGTCCATCACCTTGAGACCCGCGGCCTCGGCCTTGGCCACCGCGGTCGAGGCGGGGCGCAAGCCGACCACCACGTTCGGGCAGCCGCTGTCCTTGAGGTTGTTGGCGTGGGCGTGACCCTGGCTGCCATAGCCGATGATCGCGACCTTCTTGGCCTTGATCAGGTTCACATCCGCGTCGCGATCGTAGTAAACGCGCATAGGCTATCCCTTTCGTTATGTGTCTCGTGTTGGGGGCGACGGCTCAGATCACCCGTGTGCCCCGCGCGATGGCGACGACCCCGGTGCGGGAAACCTCGGCCAGACCGAGCGGCTGCATCAGGGCCACGAAGGCGTCCAGCTTGTCGGTCGAACCGGTCATCTCGAATACGAAGCTTTCCGTGGTCGCGTCCACCACCCGGGCGCGGAATGCGTCGGCCAGGCGCAACGCCTCGGCGCGGTCGCTGCCGCCGCTGCCATGGTGCGGGCAGATCACCTTGATCAGCGCCATTTCGCGCGCCAGGTACGGCCCGTTCTTGCTGAGGTCGGACACCCGGTGCACCGGCACCAGGCGGTCGAGCTGCGCCTTGATCTGCTCGATCACCATTTCGGTGCCCGAGGTGACGATGTTGATGCGGCTGCGGTTGCCGCCGTCCTCGACCGCGGCGACGGTCAGGCTGTCGATGTTGTAGCCGCGGCCGGAAAACAGGCCGACCACCCGGGCGAGAATGCCGGGTTCGTTGTCCACCAGCACGGCGATGGTCGCCGTGCGGAACGAATTCAGTTGGGAGTCGGGCATTGCGGTCTCAATTCTGGCGCGAGGAAAATCCGGAGCGGCGATACGGCGGGGGCTAGACGAGCACCTGCCCCTCATCGGTCACGCCGGCGACGCTGCCCGCGCTCTCGTTGCCCAGGATCATTTCGTTGTGCGCCGCCCCGGAGGGGATCATCGGGAAGCAGTTCTCCTTCGGGTCCACCGCGATGTCGGCGATCACGGCCTTGTCGCAGGCCAACATTTCGTGGATCACCCCGTCCAATTCGTCCACCGACTTCGCGCGCATGCCGACGGCATGAAAACTGTCGGCCAGCTTCACGAAGTCGGGCAGCGCGGCCGAGTAGGTTTCCGAATAGCGGCCGCCGTGCAGCAGTTCCTGCCACTGCCGCACCATGCCCATGTATTCGTTGTTGAGGATGAAGATCTTCACGGGCAGGCGGTACTGCGCCAGCGTGCCCATCTCCTGGATGTTCATCAGGATGCTG
>Ga0181535_10008184_pt1 | contig 10350 bp, 4 predicted proteins | sample PEATcosm2014_Bin_44_FD_119774 | JGI IMG/M metagenome (GOLD analysis project Ga0181535, IMG submission 119774) | Peatland microbial communities from MTU Mesocosm Facility, Houghton, MI, USA - PEATcosm2014_Bin17_30_metaG | ecosystem: Environmental > Terrestrial > Soil > Wetlands > Peat | place...
CGCCGTTCTGGCTGAACGAACTGATCGGTGGCTGGTCCGTCAGCGGTCTCCCCAATTGGCATACCGGGCAGGCTTACCAGGCCTTTGCCAACGCGTTTGTAGCCGGGTACGCAAACGATGCGCCGGCCATTCTGACCGGGCCGGTCGCACTGCTCAAGGCGCATGTCAATGGCGGCAAAGGCGGACCCGTGAATGGGTACTCTGATCCCGTCGCCGCACGCGCCGCTTATACCGGTCCTGTCGGCTTCCAGATCGGCACCCGCAACAACCTGCGCGGCCCAGGATACTTCAATGTGGATCTGGGCGTGGCCAAGACCTTCCCGGTCTACAAGGACAAGGTCAACCTGAAGTTCCGGGTGGACGCCTTCAACGCCACCAACCATCCCAACTTCTCATTCCCGGGCGAGAGCACCGACCAGGGCGCCAATGAGGGCAATGGCCAAGGTGCGGCTCAGGATATTACCCAAGCCGAAGGCGTTCCCTTCGGAACCATCTCCAGCACGGTGACTCCCCCGGACTCCGACCACTCTTCACGCGTCCTGCAAGGCTCGCTGCGGTTGGTGTTCTAACCGGCCCGCCCAACATTCACGCAGGAAGAATCAAAAGCCCCGGCACTTGTCCGGGGCTTTTGCATGAGATGGGATCCCAAAATTACCTTGCAAGCGGCAGATTCCAACCTGCTCAAAGCAGCGAGACCTTTACACCTTCAGAAAATCCAGCGCGCGAATCAGATAAGATTTCAACTCACGGCGGGGCACAACCGCGTCCAGGAAGCCTTTTTCCAGCAGAAACTCCGACCGCTGGAAGCCCTCGGGGAGCTTCTGGCGGATGGTTTGCTCGATGACCCTGGGGCCGGCAAAACCGATCAGGGCGCCGGGCTCGGCAATGTTCAGGTCGCCGAGCATGGCAAAGCTGGCCGTGACGCCGCCGGTGGTGGGGTCGGTGAGCACGCAGATGTAGGGCACCTTGGCATCGTCCAATTGGCCCAGCGCGGTGGAGATTTTGGCCATCTGCATCAGGCTCACCACGCCCTCCATCATGCGCGCGCCGCCAGAAGCGGCAACGACGATGAGAGGCTTGCGGCCCAAACGGGCCCGGTCCACGGCGCGGGCAATGGTTTCGCCCACTACGGCGCCCATTGAGCCGCCGATGAACGCGTACTCCATGGCGCTGAGCACCACCGAATGAGGCCCAAGCTGGCCAATGGCGTTGAGGATGGCGTCGCAAAGCCCGGTCGCTTCCTGCGCCTTGCGCAGCCGCGCCTTGTACGGCTTCACATCGGTAAAGTTCAGCGGGTCAGTGGAGCGCAGGCCGCCATCCACCAGTTCATAGCCAGGATCGAGCAGCATGTCGATGCGCTGGCGGGCGCCGATTTTGAAGTGGTGCCCGCACTTGGGGCACACATTCAGGTTGGCTTCGAGATCCGCCTTCCAGATGACCGCGCGGCAGCCGACGCACTTGATCCACAAACCCTCGGTGATCACCGTTCTGCCGGCCGCATCCTCGGCGCCGTTGTGGCCGTCGCCCGCTTCGTACTCGCCATCTTCACGCTTGAACCAGGACATTCTTGCTCTCTCTCAAATCGGGGAAGTGCTTTCTCGTTTGCTTCAGGATGGCCGCCAAGATCCTGCCCCCCGGTTTGCTGTCGCATCAATATTCTATGCCGCGCTGGGCCAGGATGCCTTTCTGGTAGGCGTGCTTCACCTCGCGCATCTCGGTCACCGTGTCGGCCAACTCCACCAGCAGCGGGTGGGCGTTGCGGCCGGTCAGGATGACGTGCACCATCTCCGGCCGCCCGCGCAAAGCCTCGGCCACCATGGCCGGGTCCAGCATTCCGTAACCGATGGCGTAGTTGATCTCGTCCAGAATCACCATATCCCACTCGCCCGAATAGATGGCCTCGCGCGCCTCGGCCCAGGCCGCTTCCACCAGGCGGACGTCCTCCGGATCGGTCTCTGCCCCGCCCACTTTCACAAAGCCGCGCCCCATCTGCTTGAGGACGAAGTTGGGGCCGAAGGCCTTCGCGGCGTCCAGCTCGCCATAGTGCCACGAGCCCTTGAGGAACTGCAGCATCAGCACCCTCATGCCGTTGCCCACGGCGCGCAGGGCCGTGCCCATGGCAGCTGTGGTCTTGCCCTTGCCGGGGCCGGTGTTGATCAGGATCAGTCCTCGTCGCGAATCGGTCATAAAGTACCAGGGGTCAGGGAACAGGTGTCAGGGGCTAGGATCAGGGAAAATTGTTAGTGGACAATTCCTAGACGGGATTTGTCCATCACGACCGAGGCCGTTAAAGGCCGATTTTCCGCAGTTCTTGGGTTGCAGGCCCCTGACCCCTGATCCCTGTTCCCTGTTCTCCGTTCAGTGGCCGGCGTGATACGGGTGGCCAGTGAGAATTGTAAATGCACGGTAGAGCTGTTCGGCCATCACCAGGCGCGCCAGGGCGTGGGCCATCGTCATGGGACCCAGCGACAACAGCAGGTTGGCCCGCTGGCGAGCGGCCTCGGACCATCCGCTGGCCGGCCCAATGGCGAAAACGATGTGCTGCGCCCCGTCGTCGCGTCGCCCGCCCAACCAGGCGGCAAAAGTTTCTGAGGTCATCAGCTTGCCGCGACTGTCGAGCAGGACGGCGAGCGCGGGTGTGCGCCCCTGCTGCCGCTCCAGCCAGTCGAGCATCGCCTCCTCGGTGCGGAACGCCTCGGTCCGGCAGTGGGCAAAAGGGGAGCAGCGTTGCAGATAGGCCGCGGTGAGGGCCTCGAATTCGTCCTTCGAGCCGGGACGTGCACCAACATGCGCCAAGGTCAGGTTCATGGGGAGGAGAATACCCCATGATGGCAGGGGCGTGTCGGCTCCCAAGGTCCCCCAAAAATAGGATCTTCCGCCAGAATTTGGAATCTTGGCCCAAGACCATCCACATTTTCATATTCCACAGCAAAACCCACTTTGTAAACCGAACTGATTATGTACCTTAGTTTCAATAATATGAGAATATTTTACCCTAATTCATGAGAATGGCAGTCCTCATGCATATCCAATAGGCCAAGTCGCACCCCATTCTCTGGATTGCATTTCGCACGATTTAGTCCAAACGACGACTTCATTCGACTTCCCATTTTCTCTTTTGACGTAAGCAGTTGTTCTGTCCTTTCACCATGGCCCCATCCCATCCCCCAACGGGTGGGCCGAAGCGGTACATGCGGATCGAGAAGCATCCCGACCGGGGCTTCAGGTTCCGAGAAAGTCTTTGGAGGAAGACAATGCGAGTTTTCCGGATTCACAGCGCTCTGTTCACACTAGGAGTCGCTCTGGTGTTAACCGCTGCCGCCCCGCTTCTACAACGGGCTGCGTACAGTCAGGCGTCCACATCCGCCGGAGCAATCCAGGGAACGGTTACCGATCCCTCGGCCGCGGTCGTGCCCGGCGCCAGGGTAACTATCGCCGAGCCGACTACGGGATTTCAGAAAGTCCTGAAGACCTCGACCGCGGGCTTCTATTCCTCTGGAGCCCTGCAACCCGGAACATACACGGTCAAGGTTGACGCCCCCGGGTTTTCCCCTTCGAGTATCCAGTTGATCGTTCAGGTTGGCCAGGCGGCAAACGGCGACATCAGGCTCGCAATGCAAGGCAACGTCACCCAGGTGATGGTGGAAGACACCGCCGTGCAGGTTGACGCCACAGGCTCTTCGGTTGAGGGAGTGCTGAATCGCCAGGAAATTGAAGCGCTCCCGTTGAACGGCAGAAACTTCCTCGATATGGCTCAGCTCCAACCTGGCGTCCAGATCCAGGATGGAACCAGCTTCGACCCCACCAAGAACGGCTTTGCCAGCATTTCGTTTGGCGGCCGGTTCGGGCGCACTGCGCGCATCACGCTCGACGGCGTGGACATCTCGGACGAAAACGTGGGCACCACCACCCAGAACATCTCCGAAGATGCGATTCAGGAGTTCCAGATTGCCGAGTCGAGCCTCGACATTTCAACGTCGCTCACTTCTTCCGGATCGGTGAACCTCGTTACCAGGTCTGGCAACAACAAGTACCACGGAGACGGTTTCTACAACTTCCGGGACCAGCGCGCGGGAGACGCAGAGCCGACCGGCTATATAGTGATTCCGGGCGTTGACTCGGATTACATGCAACGCAATAACATGGGGGCAGCCGCGGGCGGTCCCATCAAGACCGACAAGCTCTTCGTCTTCGGTCAGTATGAATACTTCCGCCAGAACGTGTTCAATCCGGTCGAGTTTGGCGGGCCGCTGGCGAGCGAGAACGGTGGCTACCCAGCCAAATTCCACGAGACCCTGACCGAGGGCCGCATGGATTGGAACGGGCCGCATGGACTGCGCGCGTTCTTCGGCCTGGCCTACAACAACAACAGCGACGTGGCGGCATTCGGCGGATCAAACTATTCGCCCTTCCTGAACCGCGACAACACCCCTGGCTACCGCGGCGGACTCGATTTTGCCAACGGCAACTTCATGCACAGCTTCCACGGGGGCTACTTCAAGTTCGTCAACCACATCGCCGATGCCACAGCAGGACTTCCTGCGTCCGAGAATCCGGCTCCCGGCATCAACCTCATCATCAACCCCTACAACTTCTCTTCGGGTCCAAACCTCCTGGCTCCGCAGGCGACAGTGCAGACCAACAAGCAGTTCAAGTACGACGGCAGTTGGGTCAAGGGCTCGCACACACTGCGGTTTGGCTCAGGCATCAACCGGCTGCTGGGCGGAGGCTACGCCAGCTTCTTCGGTCTGGGGCCGCAGGTCGCCATCCAAGGCACTTGCGCCGTGCTTCGCGCCGCTGAAGCCGGCCCCTTCCCCGCTCTCGGTTCTACAGCCCTGCAACAAACAGACGATGGGTGCGCGTCATCGGAAAAGGGCGTCAGCGCGGCCTACGGCGTGGCGACCAACCCGCTGAACTTCCCTGCGGCAGGGGGAACCAATCTGGTGATCATGGGCAACGGCGAGGGCTTCTTCACCGAGATTCCCCAGTTCGGCTTCCCCGGCGGAGGCCAGGCCGATTTGCGCTTCAACGCCTATTTCAGCGACACCTGGAAGATCACCAAGAGCCTCACGGTCAACTACGGACTCCGATATGTTCGCGACACCGGGCGCGACGATGAGGATCTGCCCGCGATCCCCATCCTGGATCAGGTGCAACCGGGACTTGGAGACAGGACCAGCGAGCCGAATTTGAACTTTGGCCCCCAGGCCGGGTTTGCCTACGACCTCAAAGGCAATGGCAAGACCGTAATCCGGGCCGGAGCCGGCGTTTATTACGAGAACAACGTTTGGAATAACGTGCTCTTTGATCGCCCGCCAAAGCTTCAAAAGGGTCTCTTCTTTGGCACGGCGTTACTGTGTCCGAACGTAGCCTGCGGCCAGCCTGTTGGGAACGTCTATAAAACGATTGCCGCCGACCAAGCTGCGTTTCAGAGTGCGACGAAGGCCGCTGGTCCGGCGGCGAACGGCAGCTACGTCGGATCCGCCATGTCGGTTACCTCGGGGTCGGGACTGGAGATCTTCTCACCGAACTACAAATCGCCCAGTTCATATCAAATGAACTTCGGCATTCAGCGTGAGCTTCGCCCCGGCATTGTCTTGAGCGCCGATTATGTCCGCAGCGTGGGCATTCATTTCCTCGTCGGAATCGACGAAAACCACGTCGGCGACGCGCAATATCTGAACGTCCCTGGGGCTCAAGCCGCCATCGCTGCCACCGCAAAGAGCTTCGGGTGCTCCGACTCCAGCGCGCCCATCGACTGCGCCATTAAAGCGGGCGCCAAAATCACCGATTTTGCGGGTAACGGCCTTGACTCTGAAAATGTGACCGCCGGCGGTAATCCGGGCGCAAACGCCGCCTTCCCTGGGAAAAACGCCAGCTGGGGCCAGGTTTCGGTCCTCAATCCGCTGGGCCGCTCCGTCTACAACGCCCTTGACCTCCATCTCCAGGGCCAGGTTCACCACCTTGCGAGGGGAGCGGATGATGTCAGTGTGGAGAGTTCCTACACCTATTCGCACTACGATGCCACCGGCACCACCACCCAGGGAGATGCCGACTTCGGTGGGAATGCCTTCGACAACAACAATCCCACCAGCTACTTTGGCCCCACTTCGCTGGATCGTCACCATCAGTTTTCCATCGGTCTGAATTTGAAGACCTTCGCGGGCGTCGACTTCAGCACCGTCGCTCACCTCTACTCATCCTTGCCGGCCAGCCTCTATCTGCCCATCGTGGGCGCTGCCGACATCTTCACCTCCGATGCAAACGGCAGCGGCGCGCAGGGTGATTTCCCAGGCGGACTCGGCTATGTGGTCCCTGGTACGAACATCGGCGCCTTCGGCCGCAAATACAACGGCGCCAGCATCAACCGGCTCATCAGCCAGTACAACAACACCTACTCCGGCAAGCTGACCCCGGCTGGGCAAGCGCTGGTAACAGCGAACCTGTTCACCGAAACCCAGATGACTGAACTCGGCGGCGTCATGGAGTCGCTCACTCCGGCTCCCAACAATCAGGCAAGCAACGACATCCTTCGCACCTGGGATGTGACCCTGGGACGCACCATCAAAGTCAGGACCGAGCGGTTCACCGTGCGCCCCACCATTGCGTTCTTCAACATACTGAACGCCGTGAACTACAACAACCGCACCGGAAACAACGGTGCAAACATCATCAATGGTGAGATGACCGGCGCCGAAGGCAGCCCGAACGGTACCGCTGGCCACATACAGGAACAGAACTTCCGCGTCAGCGCCGGTTCCGGCGTCTACGCGGAAGGCTCTCCTCGCCAGATGGAGTACGGGCTGAAGATCAACTTCTAGCCGGACCAGGACAACGGTTGTTCAAGGGGGGGCCTTCGGGCTCCCCCTTTTCTGTGCGCTGGCTCTCTGCGCTAAACCCGGCTCAACGCTCCTGCCAGAAGCGGAAGGGGCACAAGGCCGCCGCCTGATCGACCCCCTGACAAGGTGGGTCCGGAAGTACCCAAAAACGAGAGGCGGCGCCAGTTTTTGGAATTTACATCTACATTTATACATATTTTCATATTTCGTGGTGATCCTCGCAGCCGAGAGTCACAAAACTATGTTCTTTGTTTTCAATAAGGAATAAATATTCTCTCCTGATTTGGGAGAATGGCACCCGCCATGCAAGTTAATCCCACAAACCCATACCAAATTTTTTCCGGGGTTGTGTTCGCACGCCGCGATCCAGGTATGAGCCTGTATCTGATTCTCTCTTGCTGTCTTTACGCCATTTTGTCTTTCAACCGCAGATCGGGTCCCCCCACACCGAGATGCTGCAGTACACGAAGCGGATCGAGAAGTCCCGCATCTGGGCTTTCGATTCCCAAAGATTTTCGGAGGAAGTAATGCGATTTTCCTGGTTGCTGAAATCAGCCTTGGCGTTGAGCCTGTTGGCCGCATTCGCCTTTGTGGTGAGCGCCATTGCCCCCGTTGCTCATGCCCAAACAAACACCACGGGCGCTATCGTTGGAATCGTCGCCGATTCCTCCGGCGCAATTGTTCCTAACGCAACGGTCAAGGTCACCAGCCTGGCAACTGACACCGTCCGCGTCATTGTCACCAGTGCCGCCGGAGAGTATCGCGTTCCGCAGTTGCCGCCGGGAGCCTATACGGTCGTCGTCGAGGCATCCGGCTTTGAAAAATCCAGGCAGACCATCGACGTAAGCGCAGGCACTGTCGCTTCTGCCAATGTTGCCTTGACCATCGGCAAGAACAGCGTGACCGTCGAAGTCACCAGCGGCGCCGTGCCCCTGTTGCACGTGGATGATGCACAGTTGGAAACCGCATTTACCGAAGAGCAGATCCAGACCCTTCCCAACCCCGGGAACGATCTCACCTTCATCGCACAGACTGCCGCAGGCAGCGTGATGAATACGCAGAGCGAGTATGGGAACTTCTCCTCGTTTGGTCTGCCCGGCACGTCGAACACCTTCACCATCAACGGTGGATACGACAACGATCCATTCCTCAACATCAGCAACTCTGGCGCCAGCAACCTGGCCCTGGGCGCGAACGACATCGCTTCCGAGACCGTTACCTCGAATGCCTACAATGCATCGTTCGGCGGCATGGGCGGCGCGCAGGTATCTGAAATCTCCCGCTCGGGCACGAACAAGTTCCACGGCAACGCCACCTACAACTGGAACGGCCGCGTGATGAACGCCAACGACTTCTTCAACAAGCTGTATGGCAACCCGCGCTCCTTTGACAATGCGAACCAGTGGGCGACCTCCATCGGCGGCCCCATCAAGCGCGACAAGTCCTTCTTCTTCGTCAACTACGAGGGCTTGAGAGTCGTCCTGCCCAGCCGCAGCACACTTTACGCCCCCGACTCCGACTATCGGACCATGGTTCTCGGCGGCACATTGTCTACCGGACAGACGGTTCAGGGCAATCTGAATGCGAACGGCTTCGCCTCTGAAATTCCGGCCTACACGAAAATCTTCGACCTCTACAAGAACGCCCCGGGCTTCTCGAATGCAGTAGAAACCCCTGTTGACCCCAACAACCCCTGCGCTCCCTACTGCACCGTCACCTTCAACGGAACAGCGGGCAATTTCACGCATGAATGGCTGATGAACTTCCGCATCGACCAGACCCTCGGCGACAAGGACCATCTCTTCGGCCACGCAACCGTAGACAAGGGCGTACAGGCCACCTACACCAACCTGCTGGACCCCAGATTCGACGCGCTCAGCGCTCAGCCTTCTTATCAGGGACAGCTTGGCGAGCAACACATCTTCTCGCCCGCGGTCTCCAACCAGTTCCTCTTCTCCACCATTTACTACGTTGCTGTTTTCAGCAACGCGAATGAGGCAGCCTCGGAACAGGTTGTACCGTTCAGCCTTATCTTTGCGGACGGCAACACCGGGAACAACCCGGGCGCCGGATTTATCGGTGGAGAGAATTTTGCCTTTCCCCAGGGCCGCAACGTCACCGGCTACCAGTTCCAGGACGATCTGAGCTGGACCAAGGGCAAGCACACGGTGAGCGTCGGCTGGACCATGCGTCGTAACGACATCACCGACTACAGCCCTTCGGAGTTCACCACCTCGCCACTCGCGGTGGCCACCAACGGCAGCTTCGAGCAGGGCTACGTTGACGATTGGCAACAGAACTTCCCCACCCGCTCCACCCAGCCGGTTGCACTCTACGACATGGGTTGGTATGCGCAGGATCAGTGGAAAGTTCTGCAAAACCTGACCCTCACCTACGGCCTGCGCATGGAGCACAACTCCGATCCCATCTGCCGGACCAACTGCTTCGCACACCTGAGCGGCGAGTTTGCCAACGTGAGCAGCAGCACCTCGACCGCCTACAACAAGCTGATCTCATCCAACCTGACCCAGGCGATGCCCAGTCTCCAGATGATCGGCTGGGAGCCCCGTCTCGGCTTCGCGTTCCTCCCGTTCGGATCGGCAAGCAAGACCACGATCCGCGGCGGATTCGGCATGTTTGCTGACGGTTTTCCCGGAATCATTGCCGATTACATGCTGAATAACGCACCAACCAATGTTTCGTTCTCCATCCTCGGACCGGGCTTTGGTGGCGGCAACACCCTGCTCGTACCCGGCGCCACTTACTCTCCAGTAGTACCACCTGCGGAGTCGCGCCACGGCAACGCCCTGCACGCATCCGGCGCCACTTCACCTGAAGGTCAAGCAAGCGTGCCGAGCAGCGCGGCCGCTATCGCGGCCGCCTCGGCCCAGGCCTTTGCAAATGGTTATCAGAACGGGGCATCCTTTACCACCCTTTCCGCCGGCCTTGCCGCCGCCGGTCTGCCCGCCTTCTCTGCGCCCAGCGTAACCAATCCGGCATTGAAAATCCAGAACCCGACCTACGAAGAGTGGAGCCTGGCCATCGAGCAGCAGTTGAACAGGTTTGACAGCTTCTCCATCATGTACGTCGGCAACCGCAGTTATCATGAGCCGGAATTGAATAACAGCATCAACGCCTGGAACTCGGGTGGCGCCATGGGTTTCCCGGAGCTCTCCACCACCTCGGCTCCCAATCCGAACTTTGGTGCGGTTGACCAGATCACGAGTTCCTCTTCTGGCAACTTCAACGGCGTCGTCCTCTCCGCGCAGCACCGGTCGAAGAGCCTGACGGTTACCGTCAACTACGAATACAGCCACGCGCTCGACGACATCTCCAACGGCGGTTTCCTCCAGTTCTCCGGCAACAGCATCTACCCGCAGAATCCAGGCAACCTGAAACAGAACTATGGAAACGCGGACTACGACATCCGCCAGTACGTGAGCGGCAGCTACGTTTACTCGGTTCCCCACTTCCGGGGACCAAGGCTGGCGGTCGATAACTGGCAGCTTTC
>Ga0181535_10008189_pt1 | contig 10349 bp, 8 predicted proteins | sample PEATcosm2014_Bin_44_FD_119774 | JGI IMG/M metagenome (GOLD analysis project Ga0181535, IMG submission 119774) | Peatland microbial communities from MTU Mesocosm Facility, Houghton, MI, USA - PEATcosm2014_Bin17_30_metaG | ecosystem: Environmental > Terrestrial > Soil > Wetlands > Peat | place...
AATGGGCTGCCGGCCACCTGGCTGAAAGCTAAAGATCACAGCCGCTTTGGCCATTTCTGCTTGCCATGAAAGACGGCGATGAGGTCGAGTCGGCCGGTGCGGACGCGATAGGGTATCACGTATGGAGTGCCGGGAACAATGAGTTCCCGCGTGCCGGCAAGCCGGCCCGGCCTGCCCGAATGCGGCTGGTGCACGAGCCTATCGACGCTCTCGACGATCTTGGAAACTACTCCAGCCAGCCGCTTTGGGATTGTTGTCTGCTTCGATGTAGCCGCGAAGCGCGGTAAGGTGCCGTATCGCGCGCGGCGACCATACAACCTTCATCGCGGCGGAGCACTCTCCGACGGCTTACCCCAAGAGCGCAGCCAGTTTACAACCTTTTCGTGTTCCACCATCTTACCGCTGTCCAGTTCCGAAAGACCTGCGGCGATTTCCCCGCGTTGCCAATCTTCGGCGTCCACATAAGCGGCAATCGCTTCGGCCGCCAGAAAGGACTTCGATCGCTTGGTGCGATCGGCCAGTTTCTCCAGGCGTTGCTTCACGCTAGGATCAAGTCTTACCGAAAGCGTCGTGGACATAAATGTGCTCAGTTGTATACAGGCTAGCACGCACCCACTACTCCCGGAACCCGATGCCGGCCACGACCATGCCCAGTTCGCGGCGATCGCCGGGCGCAGAGAACGTGCGGTCTACCGTGAGGGTCACCGTGGCGGTCTCGCCCGCGAGCGGCTGCGGCGGGGACTTCAGCGTATAGGCGCCGGGGCCGCCATACGTCTCGGACGCGGCCACGCGGCCATCCAGCAGCAGTTCGACATGGCGCGCGGGCGCTGCATCGGGTATCGTGAACACCGCCTCGATGGGCAGCGGCTGGGCGGGACTCTTAAGCAGGACCACGGCGCTCCGCGACATCCACCGCCATGCGCCACTCTCCACCTCGTACAGGCCGCTGATAATCTGATCGCGCGCTTCCGGCGCATTCATGGGCAAGTAAGTGAGCGTGGGATGCCGGTCGAGCACCACTGCGGCGCGCACGATATCGATGGGCGCGGTGGAGATGTCGAACGGCCGCAGCCCTTTGGTGGCGGTGGAGTAGCCGGAGCGGGCTTCCAGTCCGATGAGTTGTAGCGGCAGAGTGGCGCGAATGGCCCGCTCGGCGATGGGCGCGGTGGGTGCGGTGAACGCGATCGGATAGGCCAGTTGGCTCGAAACCACGATATCGCCGGCGCGCAGGACCTGCCCGCGTTCGAGCGGCAGGCCGCCATCGGCTTCCATGTAGTAGCGCAGGCCCCATTCGCCGTCGATGTACACGCGGTGGCCGGCAGTCGCCGAACGGATTTGCCGGGCGAAGCGCCGGTAGCCGTCCCAATGCTGGTAGTTCACGGTGGCCAGCGCCAGGCTCAACGCCAGTTGGGCGGCGAATCCGATCGCCAGCCAGCGTACCCGCAAGCGCGAAACGAGCAAGGCCACCGGAGCGGCCATGGGCAGCAGATACCGCGCCGATCCGGCGAAAAAGAGGAGAGCCGCGCCTCCGAAGAACAGCGCGATCCACGCGGCAAGGAGGGCGGTCTCCCGGTCGCGCCGCTTCCAGCACAGCAGGACTGCCCCGGGCAGCAGCGCGGGAAACACCATAAAGCAGGCGTGTACCGCCAGCGCCGCGGCGCTCGGCAGTTTGTTGGCGAGCGTTTGCAGCCCATAGCTGCTCATATATCCGGCCGACACCGCGACCGGCAGCGCGCCCGAGTGCCAGCGCTCCAGCAACTGGCAGATCACCAGGGCTGCCGGCGCAACGAGCGTAAGGAGCCAGGCGGTACGGTCCCGGCGCCGGTGAATCCAGACATAGACCGCCAGAATGGGCGTCAGGAAAACAGCCTGAAAGGCACTCAGCGCCGCCAGCGCCATGGCGATTGCGGCGGGCGTCCATTTGCCTGCCACGAAGCACGCCACAGCCGCCATCCAGAACGCCAGGAACGGCAGGTCGGATTCTAGCGAGTTGCCGTTGACCACGAAAGCCGGAACCGCCAGAAACAGCAGCGTGGCCCACAGGGGATGAGGCGAGAAGCGCTTGGCGAGCGACCACATGGCCAGCGCCGCGATTACCGAAAACAGGATGTAGGCGGCGTGGAACGGCACTTCGCGGATATCCCCGATCACGGCCAGCAGCAACGCCAGGAACCAGGCGTTGAAGGGCGGATGCGGAAAGCCGCGCAGGTCCACGCGATCGCCGATGGCAACGTATTGGACGTGGTTGGGATCGAGCGGCTCGATCTGCGCGTGCTCGGCTGCGGCCAGGTAGTAGACGTCGTCGCCCTGAATTGCCTGATTGAGAAACGGCAGGCGGATGAGCAGGACAACGGCGAGGATGAGGACTAGGGCGAGACGGGTGCCCATTTGAGGACCGGCTTGCGCGCGGCCTTCACCTCATCCACGCGACTGGTGCGCGTCGCGTGCGGCGCGGTCTTCACCGTCTCCGGCTCGGTTTCGATCTCTTTGGCGATGGAGATCATGGCGTCGATGAAGAGGTCCAGTTCCAGCTTGCCCTCGGTCTCGGTAGGCTCGATCATCATCGCGCCGTGTACAATCAGCGGGAAGCTGACGGTGTACGGGTGGAAACCGTAATCGATCAGGCGCTTGGCGATGTCGCCCGTGCGCACGCCCTGGCGCGCCTGGCGCTCGTCGCTGAAGACCACTTCGTGCATGTTGGGCAGCGCGTAGGGCAGGTCGAAGAATGGCTCCAGCTTCTTGCGGATGTAGTTGGCGTTGAGCACCGCATCCATGGTGGCGGCGCGCAATCCGTTGCCGCCGTGCGCCATGATGTAGGCCAGCGCGCGCACCAGCACGCCGAAGTTTCCGTAGAACGCCTTCACCTTACCGATGGAGAGGGGGCGGTCGTAGTCGAAGGCCCAGGCGTCGCCGGCGCGCTTCAGCCGGGGCACGGGCAGGAACGGTTCCAGGTGTTTTTTCACCGCGACCGGACCGCCGCCCGGACCGCCGCCGCCATGCGGAGTGGAAAACGTCTTATGCAGATTCAGGTGCATGACGTCCACGCCGAAATCGCCGGGACGCGCGATGCCCACCAGCGCGTTCATGTTCGCGCCGTCCATGTAAACGAGCGCGCCCTTGCGGTGCAGAACTTCGGCGGCCGCAATGATGCGCGATTCGAAAACGCCCAGCGTGTTGGGATTGGTGATCATCAGCCCGGCCACATCTTCGGTGACGGACTGTTCCAGCGCGGCCAGATCCAGCAGGCCGCGCTCGTCGGAACGGATGTTCTCCACCACGTAGCCGGCGATGGCCGCGGTGGCGGGGTTGGTGCCGTGCGCGGAATCCGGAATCAGGATCTTCTTGCGCGGATTGCCCTGCTGTTCGAGCAGCGCGCGGATGAGCAGGATGCCGGTCAGTTCGCCGTGCGCGCCCGCCGCCGGCTGCAGCGTGACCGCGTTCATGCCGGTGATTTCGAGCAGCGCTGATTCAAGCTGCGCCATCACTTCCATGACGCCTTGCGAGAGCGATTCCGGCTGATAGGGATGCGCCCAGGCGAGGCCTTCGGTGCGCGCCACCAGTTCGTTTACGCGCGGATTGTACTTCATGGTGCAGGAGCCCAGCGGATACATGCCGTGGTCGATGGCGTAGTTCCAGGTGGACAGGCGCGTGAAGTGGCGGATGGCTTCCACTTCGCTGACTTCCGGAAATCCCTCGATTTCCGCGCGCACATTTTCGGCGCCGAGCGCGGCGTGCGGGTCCACGGCGGGAACGTCCAGATCGGGCAACTGGTAGGCCTTCTTGCCGGGGGAGCTGCGCTCGAACAAGAGCGCTTCGTTCGGCGAGATGTGGGAGCGGACCTTCTTAATGGGCATCAGTGCAGACCGCTCCCTCACAGGCTAAAGCCTGTGCCACCTCATCCATATCGTTCCGCCGCGACATCTCGGTGGCACAGAGCAACATCGAGTCGGCTAGCTCCGGATAGAAGCGGCCTAGCGGCAAGCCTCCAATGATCTTCTTGTCTAAGAGCGCGGAATTAATGGCTTCCGGCTCGGCGGTTGAAACCACGAACTCGTTGAAGAACGGTCCAGAGAATCGCGGCTTCCGTTTGCCCGCCAGATAGTGCGCCTTGGCCAGATTCTGCTCCGCCAGCTCACGCAGTCCCTGCTTGCCGTAGACGCTCATGAATACGGTGGCCATCAAGGCGATCAGCGCCTGGTTGGTGCAGATGTTAGACGTCGCCTTCTCGCGGCGGATGTGCTGTTCGCGCGTGGCCATTGTCAAACAAAACGCGCGATTGCCGCGCGTATCCGTAGTTTCGCCGACCAGCCGGCCGGGCATCTGCCGGGCGAATTTCTCGCGCGTGGCGATGATGCCCGCATACGGTCCCCCGTAGCTCGGCGAGATGGCAAACGATTGCAGTTCGCCCGCCACAATATCGGCCGCCGGCGGCTCCAGGATGCCCAGCGAAACCGCCTCGGTGAATCCCATCACCAGCAGAGCCCCGCGCCGGTGGGCGATCGCGGCCGCGCGTTTCACATCTTCCACCACGCCGAAGAAATTGGGGGATTGTACGATCACCGCCGCGGTCAGATCGTTGAGCTTGCGCTCCAGATCGTCGAGATCGGCCGCGCCGGTTCCGGCATCATAGTCGAACTCGGTTATCGCCATGCCCTGGTTCTTCGCGTAAGTCTGCAAGACCTCTTGATACTCCGGATGCACGCTGCGCGCCACCAGCAGTCCGCCTTTGCTGGTGAGGCGCGCGGCCATCAAGGCAGCTTCCGCCAGCGCCGTCGAGCCGTCGTACATGGACGCGTTGGCCACGTCCATGCCGGTGAGCTGGCAGATCATGGTCTGGAATTCAAAGATGGTGGTGAGGGTACCCTGTGAGATCTCCGCCTGGTAAGGCGTGTACGACGTGAGGAACTCGCCGCGCGAAACTACCGTATCCACCAGCACCGGACGGTAATGCGCATACACACCCGCTCCCAGGAAGCTGGCGTAGCCGTTGGCGTTCTCGTCGCCCCGCCGGCGGAAATAATCGACGATCTCGTATTCGGAAATACCCGGCGGAAGCTGGAGCGGCCGCTTCAGCCGCACGGCCTCCGGAAGATGGGCGAACAAATCTTCGGGGCTCTCCACACCGCAAGCTTCCAGCATTTCGCGGCGCTCGGAATCGGACTTCGGAAGATAGCGCAAAACCTTACTTTTCCGCTCCTATGTAGGTTTGATAATCGGCCGCGGAAAGTAGATTCGCCAATTCGCCGGGATCGCTCAAACGGATCTTCACCAGCCACGCTTCGCCGTGCGGGTCCGCATTCAGCTTTTCGGGCGCCTCGGCCAGCGCGCCGTTGACATCGACGACGTCGCCGGAGACCGGCGAATAGATGTCCGATACGGCTTTCACCGACTCCACTGAGCCGATGGTTTTGCCCTGCTCCACACGTTGGCCAGGCTTCAGGGTCTCTCTGCCGTATTTGAAGTCCACGTAGACGATATCGCCCAGTTCGTGCTGGGCGTGATCCGTGATGCCGATGGTGCCCGTGTCGCCTTCCAGGTGCACCCACTCGTGTTCCTTGGTGTAGCGGTAGTCTTCGGGATACATTATTTAGCTCGTTTGTAGAATGGCGTTTCCACGGTGACCGCGGCCACCGGCTGGCTGCGAATGACGACCTCGATGGCGCGGCCGATGCGGGCCTCCGCCACGGGCAAATAACAAAGACCGATGTTCTTGTTCAGAGCGGGCGCGGGCGATCCGCTGGTGACCCAGCCGGCCGGCGCGCCGTCCACCAGCACTTCGTAACCGTCGCGGCCGATGCCGCGGCCGGTCATCTCGAATCCGATGAGCTTACGCTGGATGCCCTGTTCCTTCTGCTTCGCCAGCGCGGCGCGGCCCACGAAATCGCCCTTGTCGAGCTTCACGATCCACCCGAGGTCGGCTTCCCAGGGCGTGATGGAGGCGTGGATTTCGTGGCCATAAAGTGCCATTTTGGCTTCCAGACGCAGCGTGTTGCGAGCGCCCAGACCGCAGGGCTTGACGCCGAACTCTTTACCCGCGTCCAGGATTTCATGCCACAGGCGCGTACCTTCCGCGGGCGCGACGTAGATCTCGTAGCCATCCTCGCCGGTGTAGCCGGTTCGTGCGATGCGGGCCAGCGTGTTCGAGACCGCGCCGTCGGCGAACCAATAGTAGCGGATGCCGGCCAAGTCGGTGGCCGTGAGCTTCTGCAGCGTGGCGCGCGCGTTAGGACCCTGGATGGCGATCTGCGCGTAGTCGTCGCTCGACAGGCGGACCTGGGCGTCGAAGCGGTTGTGCGCGCGGATATGCTCGAAGTCCTTTTCCTGGTTGGAGGCGTTCACGCACAGGAAATAGTGGTCGTCGTCAACCTTGTGGACCAGCACGTCGTCGACGAATCCGCCGTGTTCGTAGAGCAGGCCCGAATAGTGGATCTGGCCGGTCTTGAGGCGGCCGGCGGCATTGGTGGTGACGTACTCGGTGAGGAGCAGCGCCTCCGGGCCGGTGATGTCGATCTCGCCCATGTGGCTGACATCGAACACGCCCGCGCTCTTGCGCACGGCGAGGTGTTCTTCGACCAGCGAGGAATACTGGACGGGCATGTCCCATCCGCCGAAATCCACCATTCTGGCGCTCAGCGAGCGATGGGCGGCGTTCAGGCAGGTGGCTTTCAGGGCGGCGGTGGCGGGCATCAAACTGGTACTGTAGCACGGGTGGAGAGTGTCAAACCGTGTATGTGCGATCGGTTCCATAGAGCTCTCATCGTTATGGCTTTTCGGAACGAATCAGGATGCGAAGGACGATGACCGTCTGCTTCGCCCGATGCGACGGCGGAACACGCCCCGCCAACTGTCTCAGCGCTCGCGCAGCGCGTTGCTGAACACCCTTTGGTGAGCTGCGCAGGTACCGCTCAGCGTCTTTGGTTAGCTCACAGGCCCAGGTCATGCTTGACCTTGGACCATGGCCGGGTGTTCCCTGCCGCAAGGTGCTCCATGGCATGCCGCACTTTCTTCGCGTCGACCGCTGTGCGTATTGGCCGATGCTCCCCGCCAATACCAGGCACGCTAGAGGTGTCGCAGGCGACACTTGCGATTCGTCGACGGTGTACGACTCTACCCGGACGCGCTGTATCGAGCGCCGATTTCAACTTGGCGGCCATCGGTCGCGCCTCGGGAGTCGGGCACCGGACCGAAGTTCGGCGGAACGAGCACGAACACACCTTCGGCTCCCGGGAACGCTGCCGCAAGCGGTGCGACATCATTGATATCCGCCTGCGTGATTTCGCAGCCATGCTGCGCCCAGGCTTCACCTTTGCGGACGTCGCGCACCACGGCGAGGACAGGTCGCCTGGGGAAGATTCTCTTCGATGGCGAAGGCCAGGTGCGCGGCCACCTCCGCATCCAGGTCGCGGTCCAGGGGCACTTTGCGGAAGAAAGCGCGCAGCCGTGCGAGTGCCTGGTGAAGCGAGTCTATCACCGGTCGCCCCCTTCGCCTTGCATGGCGAGTACCCGGCCCATCACGCTGGAGAGCCTCTGCCAATAAGCGGCGTCCTGGGCCAGTTGCTTGCGGCCTCTTTTCGTAATCGAATAGAACTTGGCCTTGCGGTTGTTGTCCGAAGTGCCCCACTCGGCCGAGATCCAGCCGCGCTGCTGCAGCTGCACCAGCGAGGCGTAGATGGTTCCCTGGTTCAGCAGCACGGCGTCGCCGCTCGACTGCTCGATGCGCCGCGCGATGCCGTAGCCATGCAGCGATCCCATGGCGGCCAGCGTCTGCAGCACCATCAGGTCCAGGGTGCCCTGCAACAAATCGAGCTTCTTCTCCGGCAAATTGGGCCTCCTGTGTGATCCCCACAGTAGCAGGGCAGGGTTTCCTGTGTCGATGCCACAGGAGGTCGTGGGTATGCCACACAAACGTGGGGACCGCCCTGAGCGTGCGCGTACCCAAGGCAGAGCGCCTTTGTGGGGCACCGTCGAAAACCCGCTGGAGGGCGGCCAATCTTGGCCGCAGCCGCCTTTTAGGCGGCCAAGCCGGCTAAAAGCCGGCTGCGGGCAGAATTGCCCGCCCTCCACTTGGTTTTCATCACTTTTGGTGGCCCGCAGGGCCATGAAGACAGCTTGGCAAGCTGCGGCCGATTGTCAATCGGCCAACACCAGCTATTCCACCTTCATCTCACGCAACCGCACTCCCACTTCAATATCGTGCGGCACGTCCAGCGCCAGGATGCCTCCAGCGTCGGTCTCTCCCTCCGAGAGTTCTTCGTCGTCGACCTCAATGAGGTAATTCCGGAGCGGCTTCAGCCCCACCACGAACACCGGCGCTTTGCCTTCCGCGGCGACTTTGAATTTCGCCGTGTGCGCGCCGAACAGAATCACGGCTCGCCCGAGATCCAAAGGCTCCGCTGCGGCGTGCGGATCGAGCACGGCGACGCCTCCGTCCTGGAACATTTGCAACTCGCCCGAGAAGTATCCCAGCCACGCGGCGGTTTCATCCCAACTGGACCGCACGAACAGGCGTCCCAAGAGGCTGTCATGCACCACCAGCGGCGCCTGGAAATAGCTGAGGCCGGGTTGGTACGGATTAGCCCACAGAAACTCATAGGGCGCGCCGAACGTGCCGCGCATCAGGAAATGGTCGTTCAGGAGCCAGCCTTGCAGAAACTGGCTGCCCGGCGCGTTGCTGTCGAAAGCCACCATGGCGAATTCGGCGGCGCGGGACAGGGCCGCGCGGCGCAGGTCCGGCTGTCCTTCCGCATGCAGCGCCGCGGGGATGCGATAGTCGTTCTCGCCCGCAGGAAACGTGGCGGGATAGTAGCTGAGAAGCTGCACCATGGGCAGATTGGTGAAGAAGCGGGGCGCGGCCTCGCGCAAATCCTGGTTGAAGTTGTCGCGCACCACGTGCAGAATCTCCATCAGGGCGTAAGCGTCGTCGCGCGCAATCGCCTCGCGGCCGCCATGGATCGCAGGGATGATCTGGCCTTCCCACCATTTGCGCACCACCTGTTCGATCTCCCGCTCCGGGACATCCGGCACGTGCCCGGATAGAGCTACCGCAGCCAGCAGGCGGGAGCGGATCGCGGACACCGATACGTCGCGGCGGCTTTGTTCAATGCCCCGCGCGATTTTGGCAGCCAGGGTTTTGGACTGCGCCTCGGTGAGAATCTCCTGGCACCAGTCGAACACCAGCGCCAGTTGCCGCAGGTCGGAGCCGGCGCCCAGCGCCCAACCCACGGCCTGCTTGCCGGCTTCGGCGCTGCCGGACACCTGATAATACAGAGCCTGGGCGAACCCCGGTTCAGGCATGGGAGCTTTGCCAGCCATCAAAAGGTGGAACTGGTTCCAGCGCAGGGACTGGCGCTCCCGCTCCCGGCGCAGCAACCGCAGCCGCCTTGCGCCCAGAAAAATGCGGGGGTGGGGTGCGTCGGCCCGCAGGGGTTCCTCCTGGCTGAGGGCCTGGCTGTGAGCAATGCCGGGCGCCATGCCGGCCAGGGCGGCCACGGCCAGCGCCAGAGCGGATACCCGGCGAAGGTTCATTCACCCCGATTGTGTCATAGCGACACAGTGCCCGCCCAGCGGGCCACGCCCAGCGGAAATGTGAATCTTGAGACGTTGCGCGATTTCAGCAGGATACAGAGCATTGACAGTTGGCCGTCTGGTTGCTATTTTCGGTGATGAATTGGCGAAGTAACTTTTAACCTGCCCTCTGCTGCAACAGGCAGGCGGAAGAAGAACGGGCGCAACAAGACAACGTGCTTGCGGGAGCCGGTGTCCGTAATAGTATTTGGGCTCGCTAGTCTTCCCTTGTTGGTTGCAACAGAGGGGTTTTTTTGTCATTTTCTTACGATCTCCCCGGGGGTCTGCGGTTGCGGTAGTCATCTGGCATTCGTGGCGAGGAAAGTTTGGACGCGGACCTTACCAGGAATGCCGCTCCATCCAGATGGTCCGCCGCCGGATCCCAGCCCAACCTGGGCGAGCCGCATCGGCAGGAGGCTCTAGCCGGTCCTCAGAGCAACCCCGATGCGGTTTTTCTTTTTTACAGCCATTCCAGTTGCGCGTAGCGCTCGCCGGTCAGGTGCAGGAACAACTGCTCTAGCGTGCGGAATTCCTTCCCATCGTGCGAGATCGCACCGTCGCGGTCGAGGGCGCTAATGTGCCCCTGCCACACCAGCTTGCCGGGCTTGGTGATGATGGCCACCTGCGAACAGAGGCGCTCCACGGTCTCCAGCACGTGCGTGGTGAGGAACACCGTGCGGCCCTGCCCGGTGATCTTGTGCAGCCATTGCTTGATGGAGGCCACCCCGGCCGGATCGATGCTCTCGAACGGCTCGTCCAGGAACAGCAGGTCCGGCCCATGAATC
>Ga0181535_10008190_pt1 | contig 10348 bp, 6 predicted proteins | sample PEATcosm2014_Bin_44_FD_119774 | JGI IMG/M metagenome (GOLD analysis project Ga0181535, IMG submission 119774) | Peatland microbial communities from MTU Mesocosm Facility, Houghton, MI, USA - PEATcosm2014_Bin17_30_metaG | ecosystem: Environmental > Terrestrial > Soil > Wetlands > Peat | place...
GACTTTCTTGAGCAGTAACTCAAGAAAATCTCCGTACACGGACTCCGCGACCTGCACCTGCTTTACGGCGCAGCAGATCTGGCCTGCGCCGTTTGTCAGGCGGCCTTGCACCACGGCCTCTGCCGCGGCCTCAAGGTTCGCTGTTTCCAACACCAGCATGGCATCGACTCCCCCAAGTTCGTAAGCAGTCTTCTTGAGAGAGTTGGCAGTCGCTCTTGCAATGGCCCTGGCAGAGTTGATGCCGCCCGTGAAACTGACCATTGCAATTTCTGGATGGGTAAGCAGAGCGTCTCCCAAATCAGCCGGATAGCCGGTGATCATCTGCAACCCGTTGGCCGGAAGTCCGGCCTCTCGCAGGATCTTACCGAGTTCCAGAACGGTAAGCGGGCATTGCTCAGGCAGCTTTGTGATTACAGCATTGCCGGCCGCAAGCGCACCCGGAACCTTATGAGCAAACAACTCCGCCGGATAGTTGAACGGAACAATTCCAACGATGAGTCCCATCGGTTGCCGAATGGTATAGGCGATCATGTGCTCGAGCCCGGCAACCGCATCCATGGGAATGGAATCCCCGTGAAGACGCTTCGCTTCTTCTGAGAAATCGAGAAAGAGTCTCTGCGTCGCCGTCATTTCCGCGCGGCACTGGCGGATAGTTTTGCCGTTCTCCATGCAGAGCAGGCGGCTTAGCTCCTCGTGTCTGGACGCAATGATGTCAGAAGCCTTGCGCAGAATGTCGCTGCGGCGGTGCGCCGGCATATTCCGCATCTCCGTTCGGCCCTTTATGCCGGCTTCGATCATTCTTTCGACATCGCCCACACCGGCCCTCGGAACCGTGCCAACCAATTCACCCGTGGCTGGATTCCTGACTTCGATCGTTGCTTCTGTTGATACCTTTGCCAATGGATTCGCTATCGACATTTGCAATCTCCTGCTTTCCTGAAAGGAGGCAACACTTACTGCCTGTAACCTTACTTAGGACTTTGTTAGGTGGAGTAGATCAGTGAAACAGGTTGTCTGGTGATAACTTCCCCACTCAGGACCATCCACTGCTCCCTTGATATAGGCCCTGTCTCCCAAGGCTTCGCGGGGCTCACCCGGAATCACTCCTTCAAACCACCCACCGTGTTTGCGATCAAAGTAGTTTGTCCGCACAAATTCAAGACATCTGTCGAACACAGGCCACAGATCTTTGCGGCCATGCAAGATCGCATAGCGGGCAGTTACTTTCATCGTCTCGCACTCCGTCCACCAGATCATGTATCTCCGTGCCGGCCCGCCTTGCGCATTTGCAATCATCCAGACGCCTCCGGTTGCATTGTCAAGGCCAACCTTCAGCCCGAGATCGATGCTTCGATTGCCTAACTCGATAAACTTCGGATCCGCTCCAAGCTCGACTGCCCGGCTAAAGAGCGAAGGCCACTCAAAAAGATGCCCGACGTTAAAGGATGTCGGTTCGAGCGGCTTCCAATTCTCGTCATACATTTCCGGCAGATAGCCCAGGTGCTGGTCGTACATCTTGGCCATTGCATCCATTTCGGTCTCAATTTCTTGCCATAGTGCTTTATCTTGGGTCGTCTCGTACAGCGCCAAGAGCGCCTCAAACATATGCACGTTCAGCATATGGTTGCGTGGGTTAAACATGGGCATGTTTTGTGGGCGAGCGTTTCCTGCGCCGGAGGGGTTGCCAAAGTTCATCGGCGCCGTCCCGCTGAAGTCCCGCTTCATGCTGTTGAAGAAGAACTGGCCATCGCGCATCTTCGTGCTGACTTCCTGCCAGGCCTTCATTGCTTCCTGCGCGTACCTCTTCTCTCCGGTGATCCGGGCAATGTGAGCCAGGGGGAAGATCGCGAAACTCGTGTAGCCGGTCTTTGTGTCGTCAATTACCTTCAGGTCCGGCGTTGTGCGGTTATAGAACCCTCCGTATTCAGGGTCCCTCATCTTCAACAGAAACTCGGCGCAGTTGTGCATCGCATCCAGATAGTCTTGCCGGCGTGTAAGTTCATAGCCCATGGCCATGCAATATAACTGGCGTCCTTGGCCATTCAGGCTTGCCTCGCGCTGAGTTCCCCACGGCTTCCAATCTCGATCCAGATTTTCCTGGATGAAGCCGCTCGGCATCACTGACCCTTTCAGCCAATAGTCGAGCAATCCTCCGACTAAGGTCTCCTTTACCCAGTCATGGTCAATATGGTTGACCCACTCCGGCAACTTTGCAGTCTCGCTGGCTTCCGGCGCGGCACCATCCTGGCTCAATGCCATGGCAAATTTCGCGGATGCGGAAGACGCGATCCCACTTGCTGCAACATACTTGGCAAATTCCCGCCGCGTAATCATTTTTTAGAATCTCCTTCGGCCTTGTTAGCCGGAATGTTATCGCGCTAGTTAGATGCGTATTAATGCAGATGTTGACTTTCTCCACGAACGCACTCAGGCTTGGCCTGGAGCAAGCGTCCCTATCATCGTGCTTCCTTTCTCCTCTTCTCTGCGCAGCAGCTTGCGGGAGCAAATCAAAATGAGAAAAATGGCCAATGATAAAACCGGCAACAACAACAAGCCGTGTCGGACACCCATTGGATTTGAGCCGGATAACCAGCCAATTACAGGTGAGCTCATCATCAGGCCGCTAAATCCGCACGTAACAGTGAATCCGATTGCTGTTGCAGACTGGTTCTTGAAGAGCTTTCCCACGATCGCGATCGTCGTTGGAAACACCGGGGCCATGGCCACGCCAGTGATGAACACGCTCGCGCCGGTCATCCATTGAGACATCGGATGCAAGACTAAGTAGGTGGTTGCGATCATCAGGATTGAGCACACGGTGGTGACAGTTAGCGGCGAAATGCGCCACAAAAGCGTTGTAGCGACAACGCGACCGGAAAGCAAGCCGCATGCGAAGCCCAGCGAAAGGATATTCAACGCGATCGCGCTCGGTATGCCGGACGCAATTAGATACTTAGGCAGCCAATTCCAGATTCCAAACTCGCAAGCGGTGTAAAGTAGCGTGACGGCGGACAGTAGGTAAAGAGCCGAGCTTCTGAATATCCATCCGCCCTCTCCGGACTTAACCTTACTGCTTTGCAGCTGGTTGCCCATCGGAGTTAGAAGAACAACTAGCAGAACCACAAGCGTTGCCACAATTCCGAAGACCGCTATCCTACCTGGATTGGCTCCCAGGAAATTTCCCGCGATAAAAGGCGTAGCTAAACCTCCAAGACCCGAAAAGACGTTCAAGAAATTCAAGGCGGCAGCTCGCCTCTTGTCTCCGACGTCGCTGGTAATCGCGTTTGCGCCCACGATGACGATGCTCCCGCCGCAACCAAGGATGAGCATCGCAGCCGCAACAGATACCAAATTCGTGGCGTGTGAAAGCAGAAAAAGCCCCGCGATTGTTGCGCATAGTCCGGCCGTCACGCCTATCTTCTTGCCTCTCCGATCCATGATCGCGCCAGCGATGACAGACATGCCTGCCAGGCCGAATCCTTGAGCGAGGCCAATATATCCAATTTCAGCATTGGTCAGGTGGAGAGAGTCACCTAACCCCGGAATAATCGTGCCCAGAAGGGACGACAGCATTCCATACACAAAGATCACCAGACAAGAAACAAAGATCAGCATGATGGTGGCTCCAATCGCCCTTTCCGCAGAGACCCGGACGGCCAGTCTGCCCAAGTCAACCTACTAACTTCATTCCTAATGCGCATGTGTTACCGCTTGGATCCCTTGCGCCGCCTTCACGCCTTCAGCTTTGGAAAAATACTTACGCGCAGTTGCGTTGCACCGAATGGCACAAGCGTTAGCCGCTCAACCTGATCGCTTGCCTTTATGTTTTCAGGATCCGGCAGACTTGGCGTAAATCTCTGGTGCGGCTCCTTCGGATTTGTCTCGTAATCCCAACCCTCGAGTTTTCTTGCCTGCACGGTCAGTGTGGTTGGTGCATCCGTCCATGGCCAGGCGGACGCCTCAAGATTCTGCGCAGCTTGTTTTTGAACAACCTCGACCTGAGCGCTGACATTGGCTGGATCGAGCGCAACACCGTAGTTCCACTCGCCGACCGGATTCGCTTCCCACGTTGGAAATTCCTCGGTCGAGTAAGCGGCCTCGGCGACTGATGTCCACTTCGTCTCAATCGGCAACGCGTAGACCAAGGGCCCGCGCTCGATGCCAATGCCGTTGTTCGGCCACTCCGTAGCCTTGACGCTCATTGGAAGATTGAGGGTGACCACATCGCCCGACTTGAACGTGCGGTGCACAACAGCGAAACCGTTTCGCGGCTCAACTGAGCCAACCGAGTTGCCATTCACTTTGATGTGAGGCGCCGTGCACCACGCCGGGATTCTGAGAGAGAGCGGGAACGCTACGGCTCGATCGGACTTGATTTCGAACCGAATCTCTTCTTCGAACGGATAATTTGTCTTTTGTGTGATCTGCACCTGCTGATTCGCTGACCCAACCTTGGCGGTCACCGTCGACGGCCCATACAGCGTCGCGGCCAGACCGTTGTTCTTGGTCTGCATCCACATACTGAGCGCATAGTTGGGCAGGAAGCGGTGTTTGTTGCCGCCGCAGCAACCGATCAACTGGGCCGGATTGGGTTGGTAGGCGAGCCGGCGGCTTCCGAACCACCTCTCCGTGTTGTGATCGCAATTCAGATTTGCCAGAACCTGATTGGGACTCCCGAAATATTGAATTCCTGTCCAATCGGGTTTGGTCACGCCAGGGTGAGCGTTGAAGCATGCACGCTCAATGTGGTCGCCCCAGACTCCGTCTCCCGTTGCTTGAAGCACGTAGGTCCAAGCCCAGGCATGATCGGTAATATCGCAGGTCTCGTGCTCGTCGAGAGCCGTCGTGCCCGCATATCCTTCGGATGAAGAAGGAATCCCATCAATGAGCATGTGATGGTCGAAGATGCGGCGTTGGGCCGCGACGGCAAACTTGCGATACTCCTCTTTGCCGGTGTAGAGATAGAGAATCGCAGGGAGTTTTGAGGTTTCAGCGTAGGAAACCCCGTGTGACCGAATGGGCGAATCGGCAAACACAGCGGATGGAGCCAGATCTGTGTGCATTGAAAAGGGCCGGCGCAGCGGTGTGCCCTTCGCCGCTGCCTGCGCTGCTGCGGTCACTTCGTCTTCAGCATCCTTCATGTATTGATCCCATGTCGTCTGCGCCATTTCCAGCAATTTGCGATTGCCGGTTCGCTCATAGCACCAGAGGATCACTTCGAGATTCGTAATGTTCCGGTTTCCGCTGAGATAGGAAGCTGGATCGCTCAAATAATGTTTTTGAAGTGCCTCGGCGATCTTTGCCGGGTCCACCTTGTCCGGGCTCGGCTGTGCATCGGCCAGCGCCATGAAGCCACGATTCAACACCGTGTTCGGCCAGCGGTTCAGACCTCCGAAGTCGTCGCCGAATTCAAGAAACTTCGGGCCCAGAAAGCCATTGCTCGATGGATGGTCGAGTGTGTAGTCGAGCGAAGCCCGCGCTTTGGCCAGCAGCGCTTGATCTCCAAGAGAGAGGGCAAGCCGCGTGGCTCCGTCCACCCAATACGCTTTCTGTTCCCAGGTGAACCAGGCAGGCGAATTCTCTTCACCTTCCCAGAATGTTCGGCTGAAAAAAGGGTACGAGATCTCGGGCAGAGCACTCGCAAGCTTCGCCTGTCCCTCCATGTGCGATCGAAGCCAGCCTTCGGGCTTGATGGCGCCAGGGGGCAGGCTGCGGAGTTCCGCATAGGGACGCGACGAAGTCGACGCCTTCTCTGCTTCCAAAATCTGAGGCAATCCCGTTGCCAGCACGGCTGAACCTGCAACTGCTCCCTTGATGAACTCGCGCCGGTTCAATCCTGTGTCTTCTGATTTATTCTGATCCATGAATCCCAACTCCTCGTCAAACTTGTGGTCTGCCTTCAACCTCGTTAAGCTCTTTGCGATGCATCATCACGCTTGAAAGAGCAGGGGCGCAAACTTGTTCAGGCATATCCGCCAGGTCTGCCATTCGTGAGCTGTGCCAGGCGAGTGGTACTGAACGATCTTGATATTCGCGGTGCGAAGTTTTTCAGCGTTCTCGCGCAACGATTCGTTCAGCGACAACTCGGCCGTGCCTGCGCCCATCCACAGCAGGCGGACCTTGCTGTTGAATGCGGCTGCATCTGCGAACGCTCCGCCATACGATGTCTGCGGGTCAAAGGGCGGCGTTGCAGCAGCACCCTGAGATGACGAGGGCGGCCTCATGAACTGCGCTCCGCTGAAGGTGCCGATCGAGGAAAACATGTCCAGATGCGCCAGGGTAACGGCCATCGTCTGCATGCCGCCCATCGACAATCCTGCCATCGCGCGGTGATCGCGATCGGGGATTGTCCTATAGTTGCCGTCGATCATCGGAATCAGTTCCTTGACGACGACAGACCCGAAAGCCTCTACGTCGTTGCGAATGAAAGCCGGGATGTAACTCTCAGAAGCATCGCGGCTCTCCGGCGCTGTGCCCTCTTTGTAGGTGGCATAGCCATTGTCCATTACCACGATCATGGGTTTGGCTTTGGGTGCGCTCGCCATAAAAAAGCTGCTTGAGTTTCCCTGGATCGCGTTGTCCATGATGAAGTTGACGCCGCCCTGCCTACTCCATCCGGTCTCGTCTTCTCCGGCGCCGTGCTGCAGACACAACACTGGGTAGCGAGCGCCAGCGTTGGCGGCGTCGTGATATCCGGGAGGCGTATACACAAAGCAGCGACGCCATTTGCCGGTGACCGCGGATTGATACCAGTGCTCGTGAATCTGCCCATGCGGGCCATCGTGGGGAGCGTAAAAAGGAATGACCGGAGCCGTGACAAGATCTGAAGAAATCTGCTGGGGGTCGGGTATTTCTATCCCGCTGGTTTCCTTGTTGTAGCCAAAGAACGTCTCACTTCCTGGGTCGTTCATCGCCGTTCCGTCTACGTTGAACCAGTAGTAGTGGAAGCCCATGACCGCCGGCGCAAGCGTCACGCTCCAATTGCCATCGGCATCTTTGGTCATTGGAACGGGCGCCGAGCATAGACCTTGGCCTCCCTCCAGTTGAACGGATTGCGCAGCGGGCAAATGAACTCGGAAGATCACGCGTCCATCCGCATAGACGCGGGGATATTCCGCCGAAGGCACGGTAGTGGTTGCAGGCACTGCCTGCGCTGCGCCGGGCAACGATTCGTTGATCAGCTGATTGTAAAATCTCATTTAAGAACCCCTGACTGATATTGCATCCTTACCTGCAAGACCACCAACCGTCGGCCTCAAAAAGTTGCATATACTTCTTTTTGTGCGCAGAAGCCGGTCTCGGCAACGACCGATTTTCTTTGCACTTGCGCCGGACAAAACCGCCGCTACTTGTGGTGCGCCGATCTTCCAACGGCGAGTTAAGACCAACACAACAAAGAGAACTAATAACTCGCGAGCGGTATGCGGGCGTACCAGGAACCCAGAAACCCGGCGCGTCCATCCCCCCAGACTATGTGCACGAAATCGTTATCGACGGCGATTGAGCTGAGATCGTTGCCATCCCAGTTATTGCCACGGTCCTTGATGGATTTTCGCGCTGGCGACGGCTCCTCGCTCACCTCAAGCGGCTTGCTGAATTTGCTGCCACCGTCATGAGAGGCCGCCGACCAGCAAGTGAAAGTTTCATCGGGCTTGAGCGCCATCCATACCACTGCCAGTTCGCCGCGGGGAGAATAGGCAATATCCGGTTTCACGATCGTTGTTCCTGGGGTGCTGCCTGCCGGAACCGGCCCACTCCACGTTTTTCCATAGTCGTCGGTGACGAAGACCTGCATCGCTGCGTCGCCTTCGGTGAGCGACATAATCGCAAAGCGGCCCGGATGGCTCGGATCGGCCGCTAGCCCAGGCGCACCCATTCCGGTAAAGCCATGCGGAATGGGAACATTGGACTGCACAATGTGCCGATCAAAGGTCTTCCCTTCATCGCGGCTTGCGCCGAAGACAATGCAGGGGCACTTGCCTCCCGGCGCCGACGATGCCATGTACGCCACACCGAGCACTCCGTTTGCCGCCGCCGGGCGCGCTGCCATTCCGCCCTCGGGGTATTCCGGAGAATCGTACGCGTAGACAAGTCCAAAGGTCTGTCCGTTGTCATCCGAAGCGCGAATGAATGTCTCCGAGTGAACTGGCTCGCCGCCTGAACCATTACCGGGGATATAGACAGCTCCGGTGGATTGATCGGTGACAATGAACGGGCGATCGTAAGGGGTCTTGCCAAGGAATCGCGGCTTCAATCCCGGCCCATATTCCTGCTGCGGAGTAGACTGGCCCATCACATGCACGGGCGTGCTCAAGGTCTTCCCCTGGTCCGTTGACCAGGCGAAGTCCGTGTAGCCGTAGAGAAGTCCAGGGACAGGCTCAAGCTCGTTGGTACGCATCAGTGGTGTAGCGTCCCGGGGGAAAAAGCTCATCGCCCCGATGAAGATCCTTCCATCCTTGCCAAATCCCACCGAGGTATCGGCAATCCGGTTCATCTTGGAGTAATCGCGAAAAGGATCGTCGAAGTAACGCCAGGTCCTTCCACGGTCGTAGGTAACCGCAAATATCGCTTTGGTAGCGTCGCGCGTATTCGCGTACGTGACGACCGCTTTCCAGTTGAGATCTTTGAAGCCGGATGGTATGGGTTCGCCTTCCACATAGTTCGAGCTGGCCATCGCGCCCACGAGAATGTTATTTGGATCGTTTGGATTGATTGCGATGACAGGCTCACCCGCGCCGCGGTTTGCATCGCCGATCAGCAGGAATTCTTCTCCCTTGTAACTCGTCGCTTGATTCACGGGAAGATCAATCGTGGATTGCTGCGCGCTTGCTGGAATGCCTCCGCCAAACACCGCGATCAAACCTGCGACTCCTGCAAACAGCCACTTTGTGTTCTTCATTTCAAAAATCTCCTCTTCGCGTGGGTCAATCGGCCCCAGTCAGCACCTTGCGGACCCACCGCTCGATCAATTCATAAATCATCTGCTAGGCAGCATAACTACGACTAGCATTAAAATCGCGCGCCCTCGACGCTCAGCCATTCTTAACTATGGCTTTTCAAATCTTGCTCCCTGGTAACTCACCCTTCCCAACTCAACCTTTCAAAGCTGAACTAATCGCTGGTCAGTTTCTGGCACTCGTCGTCCATGTGCTCGCGGAATGCGCACTCGTCGTCGAAGACCATAGTCCCATTTGTCGATGGATCGAACGGCTTCCAACGCGGAATGCCGGGATGATTGGGATTGCCTGTACGCGCAAAATGGATCCACGCCTCGCTCATCCGAGCGGCGAGTGCGCGCGCCCTGGGGCCATTGCCGGTCATGTTCTCAAAACGAGCCGTGTTGTCGAATACGAATGCCAGATCTCCGCCATGGAGAGCAAGCGGGCGTCCATCCAAAGCCGGCATCTGCCAGTCGAAGCGGAAACAGAAAGCGGGGGCGGCCTTTTGCTCGCTCTTGAAGCGCGCCTCCTGCAATACCATGGCGCGCCCCGAGCTGGCGGCGATGACCGACCAGAGTTGGAAGTTATTCGCGCCTGGAAGGTTGTTGCGGTATGCCTGCACAATGGCATCGGACTTGTCCGGCCACGCCTTCCGCACCTTGGCTTTCAGTTCTTCCTCGGTCATCTTGAAGCAGTCAGGCTGGTCGATGCCGTTGACGAATTCATTGAGTGTGCCGCCGACGATCAGAGGTACATCAGCCGAGATATCCGGAGCCTTGGAAACAAAGGGCTGCTCGGGCATCGACGCATTGCCGGCGACCGGCGCCCATCCCAGCAGCAATGCCGAATGGCGAAAATCGATGATTCCGGACGAAGACATCGGCATGGGGCCAAGGTTCTCCGAGGCGCTTGCCAGTTGTTCCACGGGAACGTCATGGATCTTCTCAACTTGCGAAGCGTCGAGATTGAGTTTCTTCAGCAGCTTCTCCGCCATGATGCTGGAGGCTTCCATCGTGGCTGCGCCGGGGAACGATCCACTTTGAATAATGGCGCGATGAAAGAGCCCCTTTGCAGGCGGCATACCCATTAACAGGCCAACTTTTCCGCCGCCACCCGACTGGCCAAAGATGGTTACCCGATTGGGATCGCCGCCAAAGCGGGTGATATTGTCGCGCACCCATTTGAGCGAAGTCACAATGTCAAGCATGCTTATATTGCCCGATAACGCGTACTGATCACCATAAGCGGCCAGATTCAGGCAGCCCCACACGCCCACGCGATGGTTCACGCTGACCATCACCACATCGCCGCGATGGGCCAGATTCTCGCCATCGTACGAGGGAGATTCGGTGCTGGAACCCATGGTGTAGCCACCGCCATGGAGCCAGACCATGACCGGCCTCTTGCCA
>Ga0181535_10008192_pt1 | contig 10347 bp, 8 predicted proteins | sample PEATcosm2014_Bin_44_FD_119774 | JGI IMG/M metagenome (GOLD analysis project Ga0181535, IMG submission 119774) | Peatland microbial communities from MTU Mesocosm Facility, Houghton, MI, USA - PEATcosm2014_Bin17_30_metaG | ecosystem: Environmental > Terrestrial > Soil > Wetlands > Peat | place...
ATTCGGCAGGATGGACGAGAAGGGGACCCCATGGACCCGGCCCGGCAACCTGGTCGGAAACGGGGCCTTCACGCTCGCCGAATGGGTGCCCAACTCCCGCGTGAGCGTCGTCAAGAACCCCCTGTATTGGGATGCGGCGAGGACGCGGCTCAACCGCGTCGAATTCTATCCGATCGAGAACCCCGAGATCGAGGAGCTCAACTACAGGTCCGGGCAGCTCCACGTGACCTACCTCTTCCCGATGTCCAAGGTCGCGGCGTACAAGGCACACCGGCCGGCCGACCTAAGGGTCGACCAGGTCCTCTCGACGTACTACCTCTTCATGAACACGACGCGTCCGCCCTTTGACAACGTGAAGCTGAGGCTCGCCCTGGCGCACGCGATGGACCGCGAGGAGCTGTCGCGCGACGTCACGCGGGGCCTTTACCCGGTGGCGCGCTGCCTGACCCCCCCCAACTGCGGCGGCTACACGGCGCGCGCCCAGATCTCGGACGACTACGACCTGGCGCGCCGCCTCCTTGCCGAGGCGGGCTACCCCGGGGGCAGGGGGCTCGCCCCGATCGAAGTCGAGTGCTACGAGACGGAGGTGCCGCTGCGCATGCTTGAGGCGCTCCAGGCGATGTGGCTGAAGGAGCTTGGCGTCCGGATCACGATCGCCCAGCTCGAGCAGAAGACGCTCTTCCAGAACCAGCAGGACAGGAACTACACGATGGCCTACTCGGGCTGGATCGCCGACTACCCCGATCCCTCCACGTTCCTCGGCACCATGGTGACCGATTGCGGCAACAATTGGGCGGGATGGAGCAACAAGGACTACGACCGCCTGATTCTCGAGGCGTCGAACGAGGCCGACAACGGGCGAAGGATGGAGCTCTTCCAGAGGGCGGAGGCGATCCTGCTCGGCGAGGCTCCCCTGATCCCGCTCTATTTCCGGCCGAATGTCTACGCGATCAGCCCGGCCGTACGCGGACTCACGACGACGCAGGTCGGCTACCACGAATTCAATCGGATCTGGCTCGAGAAATAGGGCTTGTCCGCCGCCGGCGACCCGGTGCGGTTCCGCCGGCTTCTTAAGCGCCCCCTTGCGTTCACGGAAGCGCCGCGTAGCGTGCGGACGTCGGAGCTGTGCTTGCCCCGCATGGCCGGCTCCTTCCGCCAATCTCCCCGGGCCGCTGCGCCGCATGCGCCTGGGAACGGGAAAGCCCATGGCGCACATCCCCCAAACCCCGAGTAACCAGGATAGCCCCCATGAATCGACCCACGGCCGACCGCTCAACCTTCCCCGGGATGATGTCCCAGGCCCCGGCCTGGTGGCTCCGCGGCGGAGGCCTCGTGAATCGCCTGCTGACGGCCTCCTGCCTGGGGGCGGTCCTATTGACCTTCAGCCCGGCGGCGGTTTTCGGCGAGGCGGGGGTCGCGAAGCCGGTGACGCCCGGGGCCTCTCCCGAGGCGACGGCCCTCCTCCAGCTCCTCTATGACATCTCGGGAAACCACATCCTCACCGGGCAGCACAACTACCCCAACACGAAGAGCCGGAATTCGGAGTTCGCCTCGAGGTACATCGGCAAGACGCCCGTGATTTTCGGGTCCGACTGGGGCCACGCCAAGGCTGGCGACTCCGACTCGTACCTGGCGAGGCCCGACATCGTCCAGGAGGCGATCCGCCAGCATGAACGGGGCTCGATCGTCGCCCTCTGCTGGCACGCCGTCCCGCCGACCGCGAACGAGCCGATCACCTTCAGGCAGCTGCCCAACAGCGACCCGAAGGCGCTGTCGAGCGTCCAGGGGAAGCTCCTCGACGGGCAGTTTAGGGACGTCCTCACCCCCGGAACGGCCCTCTATGAGCATTGGTGCGCCCAGGTGGACGCGGTGGCCGTCTTCCTGAAGCAGCTCCAGGACGCGCACGTCCCGGTCCTCTGGAGGCCCTACCACGAGATGAACGGCGACTGGTTCTGGTGGGGCGGGCGGACGGGCGAGTACAGCACGATCGCGCTCTACCGCCAGCTCTTCGACCGCCTGGTGAACCACCACCATCTCAACAACCTGGTCTGGGTCTGGAGCATGGACCGCCCGAGCCGTCCGGGGATGGAGCACGCCAAGTTTTTCCCGGGAACCGAGTATGTCGACGTCCTCGCGCTGGACGTCTACGGCAACGACTTCGCGCAGTCCTACTACGACAGCCTCGTATCCCTGTCCCAGGGCAAGCCGCTCGCCCTTGCCGAGGTGGGCAGCCCGCCGACCCCCGAGATCCTCAGCAAGCAGCCCCGGTGGACCTACTACATGACCTGGGCCGGCATGGTCCGCAACACGCCGAGGAAGCAGTACGCCGAGCTGATGGCCGATCCCCGGGTGCTGAACCTCGAGGATCCCGCGTACTGGGCGGCGGCGGCTCCCTATCGGAAGGCCTGCGGCCTCGGGCCGCTCCATTTTGAGCGGCCCCCGATCGACGTCTCCGGGACCTGGGCGCTGAACGAGGAGAAGAGCGTCCTCGGCCGGATGGGCGCGGCGTCCGCTGCGTCGAGGCTCGAGCTCGTGCAGCGGGGCAAGGAGCTCACGGTGCGTTCGACCCGGGTCGTGGAATACGCGGACGACCAGGTCACCGAGGAGGGGATGACCCTGGACGGATCCGAGTCCAAGTCGGAGTTCATGAATTCGCCGCGCGTCAGCACGGCCCGGATTTCGGACAAGGGGGACGAGATCCTCGTCGATTCGACGGTTACGTTCACCTGGGGCGCCCCGGGCTCGAAGATGACCAGCAGGGAGAGCTGGAGACTCGAGAACGCGGGCAACACGCTCGTGATCGAGCGGCACATGATTTCGCCCAGGGGGCCGCAGGACATGACCCTCGTTTACCAACGCCTCTAGGCGGATGCACCGGAGGCCGGCTCGATCCTCTGGAAGGATGCCCTCCCTGGGCTCCGTCTAGGGGGGGGACGAGGCCGAGACAATGCTGAGCGAGCCCCCGCCGATGATCTTGATCGGGTGCACGATGGGGAGCGCGCGAGCCTCAAGGTGCTCGACGGAGCCTGCGGCCAGCTGCACGACGAACTCCTTTCTCTCGAGGCGGTGGCGCTCGGGCAGGCTGTGGTCGTCGATCGTAACGGTCCATTCCCCGGGCAGGAGCCGGTCAAAGGCGAAATAGCCCCGCTCGTCGCTCTCGGTGCGCCGCACGATGTCACCCTGGCGCACCTCGATCAGCACGTTGCCCACGACGCCGCTTCTGCGGAGGCCCGGCGGGGCCCCCTTTGCGAGCTCCTCGTAGGCCTCCGGCGCCGGCTCGAAGAGCGCCACCTCGCCCTCGATTCGCGAGGCGCGCACCGCCTCGAGCTGGCGCAGGGCCCGCTTGCCGCGAACGAGCTCCACCGTGTCCGGACCCGGTGCACTAAGGATGATACCCGGGCCCAGGGACCCCGAGTCGACCGTGAGCTCATGCCGTCCCGGCTTGACGAGCGGGAAGACGAAACGCCCCGCATGGTCGGTGACGGCCAGCAGTCTTTCCATATGGAGAATCACCCCCGCGAGGGGCTTCAGATCGTCCCCCTGGCGCAGGCGCACAACCCCTTCAAGGCTGCCATAGGCCTGCCTCCTGAGCGCCTGGATGGGCAGCGGGATGCTCCAGCTCAGGTAGGCGCCCCGATCGGGTCCGGCGCCCGTGGTCGCGGAATCGCGCACGCCAACCTGGACACTTATGCCGTTTCGGAAATCGTAGCCGAGAAGGACGTCGGCCGTCGCCTGCTGGGTCAGCCTTGGGGGGTCGTGCGACTGCGTGGCGGAGGCGATCGCGCGGACCCTCCAGCCGTTTCCGAAATTCACCTGGACGGCCCCGTTCACGACGACCTCCCTGAGCGGCTCCGCGGTGTACGGCGAGTCCCCGTCGGAGACGAGGAGCGAAAACGTGAGGTTGGGGTTCGGCTGGGCGATGCCGAGGAGCGAGACGGACTCATAGCCGAGATTCTGCCGAGGCGAGGTGTCGAGCTGGCGCCCGCCGTCTTCCACCGACGCCCGCACGGTGTAGACCGGCGTGGTCCATGTGCCCGAGAGGGCCACCGTGTCCTGGATAAAGGTCGGCTGGCCGTCGGGCAATCGGTCGGAATAGGACGTGAAATGGGGCTCGAGAGACACCGAGAATTCCCGCGTGACCGATCGGTCGATGCCGACCGACTCGTCGACCACTTGGAGGGCAGGGCCCTTCCTCGGATCGAGCTCGAGGTTTGATTCCGCATCCTCGAACGAGGCCCGCAGCCTCCAGTAGGCATCGATCTGCCAGGAAACGGTTCCGCTCGTCGAGGCAAAGTCGCTATAGTACCCAAAATAGTCGGGCGAGGCGTAGATGCGCTCGAAGTCGTAGAACACGGTCTTGCCCAGGTCCCCCTTGAGCCTCGCCCGGTAGGCATCGCCCGTGCTGAGTTCGCTGTTGTCGCTGAGGGCCCCCTCCAGTTCGAGGGTGGCCGACTTTCCGGGCTGCAGGAAGAGCTGCAGGCTCGGAAGGAAGCTCCGCGGGTCCATCCAGGGCTCGGTGACCGGGGTCTCCTCGAGGAGAAAGTTCGAACGCAGGCTGACGACGGGCCAGGGGGCAAACTGGGCGAAGAACCCGAGCTGGCGGACATCGATCGATTGCCAGGGCGTGTAGGCGTAATAGCCCCCGATGGCCGACGACGGCTGCTGATATTGCACGCCTATGCCGCGCCCGTAAAGCCAGCGCTCGGTCAGGGGCGACAGCGAGTAAAGGTTGTCCCCGAGCATCAGGTCCCAGGTGCGGCTCGTGTAGTTGAGCGTGTATTGGTCGTGGGCGAGAAGCCCTGTCTGGCTGCTGGTCGGCGCGGTGAGCACCAGGAATTGGAGCTGCTGGGTGCGGTCCTCGTCCAGGAAGCCCCCGCCGGCCAGCTGGGTCTGGTTGCCGAAACTCTGCCTTCCGTCCGCGCTGCGGTAGGCGCTCGTGTTTGTGAGCGTGGCGGAGAGCTCGTCGCCCGGGTTCGGGTTCGTGGCGAACTGAGGCATGATCCGCGCGTAGGATGCGGCCGTCTGGCGGCCCGATTCCCCGAGGCCGTCGACCTGGGCCTCAAGGAGCATGGCGTTTGTCTCCTCGTACCGAAGCTCGCCCGGCGTTTTGGCCGTCTCCCAGACGAGTGCGCTGCCACCGGGCCTTAGCGTCAGGGTGGGCGGGGTCAGGGACACGGCATAGCCCTGCGAGCATTTCGCGCGCATCCGGACCGAGACGGTGCGGTTGCCGCGGTTGATCACCCGCCAGACAACGGCGTAGCTGTCTCCCGCGAGCACCGATTCGGGCGCCGTCTCGGCCACAATCCGGAGCTCCGACACGACAGGGACGGTGACCGTCAGCGGAACCCGGATCAGCTCGTGCAAGGCGTCGTCGCGAAGGGAAAGGATGTAATAGATTCGGTAATCTCCGGCGGGGGCCGAATGCGGAACGGGCACGGCCACCAGGCGGATCTCCCCGCCCCGTGCCGGGACGAAGGGCTCGCCGTTCGGGGAGAGGGCCACCCACCCCTCGGGGAGGGCGAGCCGGTCGCAAAGGCTCACCGGCGGCGCACCCGGGTCAGGCAGGAGCGAGATCGTCGCCGAAAAGATCCCCCCGGGCGCGACGACCGCGGCGGCGCCGTAGCGCACCTCCACTTCGGGCGCGTGGATCGCCCGCAATCCGGGCAGGACCGACATCAGAACCGCCGTCGCCCCAAGGATCCTTCGGAGAATGGTCACTCAATCGTCGAGGTGAAAATGGTACTGTGCCCCGTAAGTTTCATCGTCCGTGTCGATCACGATCAGGGCGAGGTAGTCCCCGGCGGAGAGAGGCGGCAGCTCGATCCTGTGGCGCACCGATGTGCCCGGGTAGACGCGGGCCTTCCGGCCGGGGACCGCCGGCAATGCGCGGCCCTTCCCATCGAATACGCGCACCTCGACCTTAGGCTGGAGCCAGCGCTCCCCGTCGTTCGCAAGGTCGAACTGTAGCAGGTGCCTGCCGTTATCGTTGACGATCTCCTGGTGCGAGATCGAAGGCTTGGGCTCGGCGTTGTCGCCCACCTGCACGACGACCTGGACCCCGTAGCGCATCACGGATCGGACGGTCACCGTGTGCGGATCGGCTTTGGCGGGCATATCGGTGATGGGCTCCACCATGATCATGCTCCAGTAGGTGCCGGATAGCCGGTCTTTGGAGGGCACGTTGACCTTGAACGACACCGTGCGGGTTTCGCCGGCGCCAAGGACCGCTTCGCGCTCGCCGAGCTCGATCCATGGCGCCGTCGAACGCGGGTTGCTCCCGGGCGTTCCGTAGGATGCCGAACCCTCGGCGGTGAACACGTAGTCCGTCTGGTAGATGCGGGCGCTCCGCGTCTCGCCGGTCGGATTGTGCAGCACGAGCTTGCCCTCGGCCTGGCCACCCGGCCCCAATTGGTATACACGGGTCAGGTCGCCCGAATACGTGATTCGGCCTCCGGTCGGCAAACTGCCGCCAATGGCCGCGATGCTGCTCTCTGCTGCGCCTGCGATCGCAGGAGAAGCCATCAACAGCGAGGCGAGCAGGGTGCGGAGGGTGAGCCTCGGGGTGATCCGGGACATTTCGAGTTTGGCGTGATGGGTCCACCCGGAGCGCGCAGGATAAGGCGAGCCAGGGGGTTCGGAGAATGCGTTCAGTCGGCCGTTACCGTGTAGGTGACCTGCGCCGAGTAGGTGCCCGGCAGGTTCTCGACCGTCAGGTTCTGGATCTTGTAGATCAGGGTATAGGTCTGGCCCACGAGCGCGGTGGCGCTCGTCAGGAGCTGCTGGTCGGAGGTCCCGACCAATACCGGTGGCCCGCAGGTGTCGTTCACCATGACCGCGACCAGCAGATTGCCCGCGGTCAGCCAGCCCGAGCCCGATCGCCCCACGGACACCTGGCAGGCGCCGGGGGAGGTGACCTGAAGGGTGAAGGTCGTCGTGAAGCTGAGGGTGGTGGCAAAATCCGACCCCGCCCCTCCCTTCAGGTCCGTATTGGTCAGGACCCGCGACTGATCGCCGCCACCCAAAACGAGGTCATACTGCGCGAATGCCGTCACCGGACACACGGCGAGGACGAGCCAGAGTCCCATCCGCCATCCTCCCGTGCGCCGGGGGTAAGACATGGTAAAAAGGGCAACCCGCAGCACCCTTCGCGAATCAAGAGCTCTGGAGCGTGTAGGTAATCGTGGGGGTATAGGGCGTGGTTGTAGTATCCGTCGCCGCAGCAGTCAGCGTTAGGGTGTAAGTCAGTGGGATTCCGCTGGGATCAAGGGTGTTTGTCGCGATGTTGCTGATTCCCGAGACGAGGACCGTTGGCGTTGTGGTCAGGCTAGAAACGGAACCGGAAAATCCGGTGTTGTTGGTTCCCACGGTCACGCTGAGCGTTGCCCCCGTAACCGGATTGACCGAGGATGCCGCGGTCACCTCCATACCTGTCTGGTTTGTCGTGAGGAAGAGCTTCACGCTGGAAGTGTCACTGACGCCGGAACCGCCGGCGACTGCTCCTGCGCTCGGCTGGCTCACGGTAAGGACGGCCGTGCCGGTGATACTGAGCTGATTGCACACGGGAATGGTGATGGTGCATCCGTTTGTGCCTGAATTACCTGCCTGCAGACCCGCCGCGCCGAATACGGCGGCGGCGGTTGCGATTAAGAGACGGGGATGGATTCTCATGTTCATGGTTTCTCGTAGCTGTGGTTTCCTTTGCTTTTGTGTCGCGCTCCCGACCGGATGGGTTCGGTCGGGTGGGCGCAGAGGGATTTGGAGCCGCCGCTCCGCAAGCCGGTTGGGGCCTGGGAGGCGCTCGGCACGCAGGGCAGAAAACCGGGCGCCGGATCGGGAGCGACGCGCTCAATGTGGCAGCCTGGCCGCAGGTCTTTCCGGCGGGCTCTCATAGGGCGGACAGACTGCGACCGACTGCGGAGGCGGTTTGCTGCCCCGGATAATGCCCGCGCACCGGAAGGGCGGCATCCGGATCGACGAGCCCCATCTTGGCCGCGTAAAGCGACAGTTGAGCGGCCCTGCGCGCGCCTATCTTACGCATCAGGCTGCTGCGGTGATTCACGACCGTGTAAGGGCTGATCCCGAGTTGTTGCGCGGTTTCCCTGGAGCTGAATCCCAGCGCAAGGCAGCGCAGGACCATCGCTTCCCTCCTGCTCAGCGCCGCGGAAGGCTTCGGCTGCTCCGCGCGGCCGCGAACGATATCCTTGATCTGCCGGCTGATATCCGGGCTGAAGTAGCACTGACCGGAGGCGACCGCCTCCATCGCCGCGTTCAGCTCGTTGAAGGGGTCCATCTTCTCGACGATCCCGTGGGCTCCGGCCTCAAGCGCGGCACGAATGGCCGCCGGCTCCATGTGTCCGGAAAAGACCAGCACCTTTGTGTTCGGAACAGCCTTCCTGAGGTGAAGCACCAAACTCTGGGTGTTGGCCCCCCCCAAGACCCAATCGAGCACGACGATATCGGGCTTCAGACGCTCGCAGATCTCGGGGGCGCTCGCGGCTTCCAGCGCGAAGCCGACGACCTTGCTCTTGGTCAACGCCTCAATCATCGCCGTCATCATCTCGATGATCGCCGCGTGGTCGTCGACGATGACGATTCGGGTCGCCTGCGCCGCGTTGCTCGAAGGGAAATAGACCATGCGAAAAAAAAGTAAAAAAGCCCGGGCCATTAGATGCTGCGTTTGTCAGTAAACATCTAGTAAATAATGATTTATAAAACAAAAATGAGGAATTTACCTATACGAAAACTAGTGTGTTTTAAGGATACAGCATCGGGATGAATCGTCCCTCAGAGGATCATTTCAGAGTGCGGCGCCTCAAAAAATCGTTAGGGTGTCTTCCCAAACCGAAGACGGGCAAATCCGGCGCCCTTTCCCGGTCGGACTAGTTAGTTTACTCCTCTAGGCGCCTCGGCATAGTGGGTTCCCGTGCGTTCAAACCTAGAGCTCGGCCGGCCTCGCGGCGACGGCGCCCCTGGGTGCAGCCGCGGAGCGGTGGCCCTCTTGCGTCGATCCCCGGAGGAGCCGCAGCCCACCGGTCGCGCGGGAGGAACGGCGCCCACGGATTGGGCGCACGCAGCCGTCAGCGTTTGCACGGAGGAATGACGGCACTGGGGCCAAGGATTCCGGCGAGCCGGGGTTTGCCCCCCGTACGATGAGCGAGTCCGCGCGAACAGGGAACAGGCCCCGATGGATTGAAGTCACGCGGCCCTGGTGCTGGGCAGTTGCGGCCGCTTTTCTTGCATGGAGCCTCGGGGTATTCGTGGCAGCCCCGTCGCTGTTTCATTTCGAGCGCTCCGAGATCTTCTCCCTGAGGTCGGGCGATTACTTGCATCAGTGCGCCCATCCGCTCACCCGCGCACTCGGGACCCCGATCATGGCCTACCGGATTTTCGTCCCGACGGTCGCATGGCTGATCGGTGCCAGGCTCTGGCTGGCGCTGGCGTTGCCCTATTTTGCATCGGTCGCGATGCTTGCGGTCGTCTGCCACGCCATGAGTGTGCGCCATGGCAGAAAAATCGGGATGATCGCCACCATGCTCGTGGCCACCTCCTATGCGGTCACATGGCCCGATTGCATGCTCGGCTATCCCGACAGCGTGGCCCATCTGCTTGCCGCCAGCCTGCTGCTGGTTCGGCGGCCGTCGCTTGTCGCCCTCATCGTCGCGGCCGGCCTTCTGACGGACGAGCGGTTTGTGCTGGAGCTTCCCCTGGTGGTTCTCTGGCATTACTCCACAGGGGGGCCCCGAGGCGGGGGGCATTGGCTCGATTCAGCCTGGAGGCCCATAGCCCTGGCGTTGGGGGCATGGCTCGTGTTCCGCCATGCATTGACGGTGGGCTGGATCGGGCCCGGGATAGATCCGCTCAAGACCTACGGCGACATTCCGAACACCCTGAGGACGCTGCGGCCCTTGGGCATGAGCTGGGCCTGCTGGTGGGGCAATGCCTTCGAGTCATTTCGCTGGAGCTGGATCATCATCCTGGCGGCGATGGCCTGCCGCTGGCGGGCGGGTCGGCGCCGGGAGGCGCTGTTTTTCGGTGTCGTCCTCGTCGCCTCGGCCCTTTCCACGGTCGTCGTGTTCGATGTGGCGCGTAGCCTTGGTTTCAGCTATCTGTCCATCCCGCTCGCTCTCACATGGCTCTTGGAGACATCGCGGGGCTCGGCGGAACGTTTTGGGAGCTGGGCCGCATGGTTGTGCTACCTGACCCCCACGTTTTGGATCGTCCCGGGCTACCTCATCTGGTGGCGGCCTCTGCCCCTGCGGGTGTTCTCGTTTCTGACGGGCGTCGACCCTCTTTCGTGGCAACCATGGGTCCGTTGACCCGAGTTGGCGGGTTCTCGCGCGGGGGTTG
>Ga0181535_10008193_pt1 | contig 10347 bp, 6 predicted proteins | sample PEATcosm2014_Bin_44_FD_119774 | JGI IMG/M metagenome (GOLD analysis project Ga0181535, IMG submission 119774) | Peatland microbial communities from MTU Mesocosm Facility, Houghton, MI, USA - PEATcosm2014_Bin17_30_metaG | ecosystem: Environmental > Terrestrial > Soil > Wetlands > Peat | place...
AATCGAACGTTGCGCCGTCCCTACGGGACTCCGGAGTGCGTATTGAGAATCGCCTTCCCCACGCTGAAGCGCGGGGCTAACATGCTCTGCGCCTACGGCGCGCGGATTCTGTTCCACCCTAAAGGTTCTCGCAACGCGTGGAGTTCGCGATCCCACCCTAAAACCCTTCGCTGCGCTTCGAGTTTTAGGATGGGGCACCCAGTTTTGTGGAGAGTTGAACGCTCAAAGAGCAACTGCGGATCCCCGTTCGACTCGTTCGTCGAGGACGAACTCGCTCAGGGCAGGCTTTCGGTCGCACGGCGACCTCAGGATGACAGGGGCTAAGGAACAACGATCGTGTGCGGGCGAGGACGCCCGCACGACAGCCGGTCTGGAGACCGGCGCTACAAGTGCATCGGCTGTTTTCAGGGCAGATCCTTCGGTCGCACGGCGACCTCAGGATGACAGATTCAAGGGGTGTGCGATCCCAGGTCTCATCCGCCGCGGCGGAGAGACCTGGGGCACCCCATGATTTGTGTTGAATGAAGAAGATGGGCTGAGGCCAGTGCGATCCCACCCTAAAACCCTTCGCTGCGCTTCGGGTTTTAGGATGGGGCACCCAGTTTTGTGGTGAGTTGAAAACGCATAAAGCAGCTGCAGATCCTTCGCTGCGCTCAGGATGACAGAACGTAAAAACTGCGTCAGTCGGCGGCTTTGGCGGTGCCGTCGGAAGACGTGGGGCTCACGCGCGGCTGTGAGGGGCCGGCTTCGGTTTGTTCGGACCAGCCGGGGAGGGTTTGGTCGCCGGTGATGAGGCGCGCGCCGCGGGTGAAGGTGAAGTAGGTCCAAATCCAATCGGCCAGGACGGCGAGGCGGTTGCGGAAGCCAATGAGAAAGAAGATGTGGATGGTGACCCAGATGAACCATGCCGGGAATCCGCTCATGTGCGCTTTGAAAGGCCACTCGACTTTAGCGATGGCGGACATGCGTCCGATGGTGGCCATGTCTCCTTTATCGAAGTAGCGGAAGGGCGGGCGCGGTTTGCGTTTGAGGTCGGCGGCGATGAGTTTGGCGACGTGGTCGCCCATCTGCATGGCGGGCTGAGCTACGCCGGGAACCTGAGCGCCATCTTGCTCGAAGTGTGCGAGGTCGCCGAGGACGAAGACGTTGGGCAAGCCGGGAGGATTGAGGGAGCTGTCGACGAAGACGCAGCCGCGCTTGTCGAGTTTGACATTGGGCTGGGCGGCGAGCATTTTGCCGAGCGGAGAGGCCTGGACGCCGGCGGCCCAGAGAGTGACGGCGGTTTCGTAGCGGTGGCCGTTGGCTTCGACCCATCCGGGGCCGACGCCGGTGACCTGAGTTTTGGTGTGCACCTCAACGCCCAGATGCATGAGAGTGGCTTCGGCCTTGGCGGAGAGATCGGGGGGATACGCGGCGAGTACGCGCGGACCGGCGTCGAGGAGGATCACGCGGCTGGTGGCGGGGTCGATGTGGCGAAAGTCATGGCGCATGTATAGCTGCGCGATGTCGCTGATGGCGCCGGCGAGTTCGACGCCAGTGGGACCGGCGCCGATGACGACGAAGTTGAGAGGAGGGTGCCAGCCCTTTTCGACCATCTGACGCTCGGCGAGCTCGAAGGCGAGCAAGACGCGACGGCGGATTTCGGTGGCGTCTTCAATAGATTTGAGGCCGGGGGCGAACGGTTCCCACTGGTCGTGCCCGAAGTAGGAGTGGGTGGCGCCGGTTGCCAAGACGAGGTAGTCGTAGTCGATGGCGGCTCCGCTGGCGAGCGAGACACGGCGCGCGGAAGCGTCGATGGCGACGACGTCATCCATCAGGACCTCTGTGTTGCGCTGACGGCGAAGAATGGAGCGGATGGGCTGAGCGATGTCGGCCGGGGAGAGGACCGCGAGCGCGACCTGATAGAGGAGCGGCTGGAAGGTGAAGTGATTTTTACGATCGACTACGGTGACGTCGACTGGCAGGTGCGCCAGGCCTTTGGCCGCGTTGAGGCCGGCAAAGCCGGCGCCGACGATAACGACGCGGGGACGGCGAGCCGGCGTCAACGCGGAAGAGGGTGCGGTCGGGGTTTGGTCCGGATGTGCTGTTTCGGTCACAGAGTGTCCTTTCCAGGGCGGACTCGCGTTTTTTTCCCCTTTATATAAAGGATGCACGAAGATGCGCGAAGGTGGCAGTGAATGAATGCGGACGAGTCAAAGTGTGGGATTCGCTGCTTCGGCTTACACGGTTGGTGCAAGGGCTTGGAGGCTGCGGCCGTGCTGTAGCATCCAGCTATGATTGCGGGCGCGGCGATTGGCGGCGGGTCGATTTGGGGCGCGACGTGGGAGTGGTGGGTGGGGTTTCACGCGGTGGTGGCTGCGATGCTCGTGGCGGACTCGCGCCTGCCGGGCCATCGACAGGAGTCGCGGCATGCGCAAGCGTTTGTATGGCTGATGACGGTGGGACTGGCAGTGGCCGCGGCGGGGTTCGCGTGCTGGGTGGCCGTAACGATGGGCAGGCAAACGGCGCTTGAGTTTGTAGCCGGATACACGATTGAGACTTCGCTGAGCATCGACAATCTGTTTGTGTTCCTGGTGCTGTTTGAGGGATTCAGGATCAGCACGCAGCGGCAGCATACGGCGCTTGCATGGGGCGTGTGGGGAGCGTTTGTGCTGCGCGCGACGTTCATCGCGGTGGGGGTGACGCTGCTTAGCAAGTTCGAGTGGGTGAATTGGATTTTCGGATTGATTTTGTTATACGCGGCGTGGCGGCTGGTACGCGAAGGCTCGCCGCGAGCGGCAATTCCGAACTGGATTGTGCGGCTGCAGCCGGCGAAGGGATCATTGCTTCCGGTGATTGTGGCGGTCGAAGTGACCGATCTGTTGTTTGCGACGGATTCCATTCCGGCGGTGCTGTCGGTTACGCACAATCCGTTTGTAGCGTACACGTCGAATGTGGCAGCGATTCTGGGATTGCGTTCGCTGTATTTCGGTTTGGCGGCGATGCTCGATCGCTTCAAGTATCTGCACTACGGGCTGGGCGCACTGCTGGCGTTCGCGGCGCTGAAGATGCTGGCGGCGAAGTGGGTCGATGTGCCGGTGACGGGTTCGCTGGTGGTGATTGGGGTGATTCTGGCGGCGATGGCGGCGGTGTCGTGGAGACAGGGAATAGGGAATAGGGAGCAGGGAATAGGGAGCGGTGGGCGGTGATCGGGGGCCGGTTTCCCGGGGTCGCGCGGCCCGGAAACACTTTGGCGGGTGGCCGTTCCTGGATCAATTGGGCAAGGGAGTTGGTTGATACAGAAGGGCACGGACTGGGAATTGCCCCAGCCTGAAAACAAACTCGATGGTGATCATGACGGGAACGGGAGTTCTGCCGTCCTTTATTGCGGGCTTGAATTTGTATTGCCGAATGGCCTCGAGCGCCTTTTCGTCGAGGCCCATGCCGAGTGGTCGCACAACGCGAACATTCACGGGGTCCCCCTGAGCATTCACGATGAGGCCAATCAAGCAAACGCCCTGATAATTGGCCCGCCGCGCCTCTTCGGTATATTGCGCGGTGACGCGATGCTTGATCTGAGGCGCGCTGATGTGGCCGCCGATTTTGTAAAGGGGTTCATTGGATTGGGTCGGAGTTGTTGCGTCGGTGGGCGGGACGGCTTGCTGGGCGAGGACGACGCATGCGGGCAACAGCAAGAGGAGAGCGGCGGCGGATTCGCGGCGCATAGGAGTTCTCCGGAGTTGGCGAAGAGAGTTTAGCACTGAACGAGTGAGTAGCGGTCGACGGCAAAGAGAATGCGCAACGGTTCTGTGGCCCCCACGGGGCTCAGAGAATCTGTGGGTGAGCTTACCCAGGGCTGGCGCCCTGGGCTAACTTCCCTCGCCCCCTCCGGGGGCTGGATTTGTGGCGGCATGAGCGATTGTGCGGAGCGAGGGTGCGCGGGCCGGGAGGCCCGCACGACAGCCGGTCTGGAGACCGGCGCTACGTGAGCGATTGTGCGGAGCGATGAGTGGGGGATCTGGAGATCCCCACTACAGCCGGTCTGGAGACCGGCGCTACAAATGCAAGCCGTCTGGAGGCGGGCGGTCCAGGGCCGAATCGGGTGCTCGGGTCCTCTATCATTGAAAACATTGTGCAGACGATACGGGTAGAGACGGCTTCGGCGAAGTATGACGTGTTCGCGGGGAGCGGGTTGCTCGATGAACTTGCGCCGCGGATTCAGCGGGTGGTGGGAAGATTGCCGCGGCGCGTGTTTGTGGTGACGTCGCCGGAGATCTGGGCGCTGTGGAGCAAAAAGTTCCTGCGGTCGTTCCCAGAGGCGAAGCCTCATCAGGCGAATTTTGAAGCGCCGGTTACGTTGTTCCTTCCTCCAGGCGAACAACACAAGACCATGAAGAACGTGGAGCGGCTGCTGCGCGAGATGGTGCGGGCGGGCGGCGACCGCGGGTCGCTGCTGATTGCCTTTGGCGGCGGGATTGTGGGCGATGTGGGCGGGTTTCTGGCCGCGACGTTCATGCGCGGGATCAATTATGTGCAGGCACCGACGACGTTTTTGGCGCAGGTGGATTCGAGCGTGGGCGGCAAGGTGGGCGTGAACCTGCCCGAAGGGAAAAATCTTGTGGGAAGTTTTCATCAGCCGCGGGCAGTGTTTGCCGATATCGGCGTGCTGGGAACGTTGCCGGACCGCGAGCTTAGAGCTGGATTGATGGAGAGCGTGAAGGCGGGGTTTATTCGCGACAGGCCGCTAGTGCGGTTTATGGAGGAGCATGCGGAGGAGATTCTGGCGCGGGAGCCGAAGGCGCTGGAGCGGGTGATTACGGCGTCGGTGCGAATGAAGGCCGACGTGGTGCGGAAGGATGAGCGCGAGGGCGGGCTACGGATGATTTTGAATTTCGGGCACACCGTTGGTCATGCGCTGGAGCAGGCGACACGGTATAGAGCGATGCTGCATGGAGAGGCTGTGGCATGGGGCATGGTGGCGGGGCTGGCCGTGGCGCGGAGACGAGGAACGATTACCGGCAGCCAGATGGAGCGGATGGAGAAACTAATTTACCGCTTCGGTCCGTGGCCAAAGCTGAAGGTGACGGCGGCGAAGGTGATGGCGGCAACGGGACACGACAAGAAGAATGTAGGCGGGGTGAGGCGGTTCGTGCTGCCGGTTGGGATTGGCGACGCGGGCGTGGTGGAGGATGTGACGGCGCTGGAGTTGGAGGCGGGGGTGAAGTACATGCTGGTGCGGTCGAGGACGGCGGGACGATAGGGACTAGGGAATAGGGAATAGGGAATAGGGACGTAGAGACAGGTGTAGCAAGCCAGCGGGTCGGGAAGTTAGCGAATCAGCAACAGACAGGTGGGCTGAGGGTTGTGCTATCCCAGGTCTGAAAATCCAGACCTGGGGCACCCCTGTTTCAGTGGGTGTCTGGCGGCGGATTTGAATTTGCGTTGACAATTAGGGTGGGGCGGGCGAGTTAGCATTCATCTACAGGCGGCGAGTGCGGAAACGCAAGGCGAGTGCGCAGCTCCCCCAGCCTTCACAATTTCGTCGGCCTTCGAACGAGCATTCCCCATCATGCAGTTGAATTCCATTTGACCCAATCACGGAAATAGCGAGCGAGAATGAGCGATCAGGCGATGTACCGGTGGCTTGAGCAGCAGGGTGAGGCATTTGGGGCGCCGGGCCTTCAGCCGCGCTGGACATCGAGCGTGAAGGACGCGGTGGTGACGGCGTATTCGGGATCGAGCCGGATATGGTTCACCTGTTCGCACGGAATTATGAATGAGGTGTACTACCCGACGATTGATCACGCGCAGGTGCGAGACATGGAGTTCCTCGTGACCGACGGGGAGACATTCGTTCACGAGGAGAAGCGCGACATGAAGTCGAGCTTCTGGTATATCGATCCCGATGCGCTGGGGGTGCGATATGTGAACCGCGATCCGAGCGGGCGATACAACCTGATCAAGGAGATGATTGCGGATCCGCACCATGGCGTCGTGCTGCAGAGGATACGGTTGGAGGCGCACGAGGACCTGATGCCGCGGCTAAGATTGTTTGCGCTGCTGGCGCCGCATCTGGACGGGGGTGGGGCGGGGAATTCGGCCCGCGCGATGGACCTCGCTGGGCACAACGTGCTGGTGGCATGGAAGAACGGGTGGTCGCTGGTGATGACGGCGAGCTGCGGGTTCACACGGATGAGCTGCGGATTTGTTGGCGCGAGCGACGGCTGGCAGGACCTGATGCAGAACCTGAAGATGAACTGGGAGTTTGGGTCGGCAACGAACGGGAACGTGGCACTGATGGGCGAGATCGACCTGGGTTGCATCGACGATCTGAGGGGCGCGAAGGAAGGCGCGGCCGGCGAGGTCGTAGCCAAGGTCGAAGGCGAATTGGCAGTGCGGGAGTTCACGCTGGCGATCGGGATCGGCGATGGGCTGCATACTGCGCTGCAGAAGACGATGGGCGCGCTGGCGATGCCATTCGAAGAGCAGAAGGAGCGATTCATCGAGCAATGGCGGCGAGCGGAGCATCCGGATGAACTGGCGGCGAAGTCGCACGATGGCGGCCAGTTGATGCGGGCCAGCCACGCGGTGCTGCTGGCGCACGAAGACAAGGAATTCTCGGGAGCGTTTGTAGCGTCGGCGTCGATTCCCTGGGGACAGGTGAAGGGCGATGACGATCTGGGCGGGTACCACCTGGTGTGGACGCGCGATATGGTGCAGACGGCAACGGCGCTGCTGGCGTGCGGGCGGGCGGAGACGGCGCGCCGGGCGCTTGTGTACCTGGCATGCACGCAACAGGTGGATGGAGGGTTCGCGCAGAATTTCTGGATCGACGGGCGACCGTACTGGAGAGGAAAACAGCTGGATGAGGTCGCGTTTCCGATCATCCTGGCGTGGCGGCTGTGGAAGGCAGGCGGGCTGGGCGAGCTGCATATGTTTCCGTTTGTGGAGCGTGCGGCCGGGTGCCTGGTGCGCCAGGCGCCGATTACGCAACAGGAACGGTGGGAAGAGAATGCGGGTTATTCGCCATCGACGCTGGCGGCGGTGATTGGCGGGCTGATTTGCGCGGCGGAGATGGCGCGGGTGCATGAGGCAGAGGAGCTGGGCGAGTTTCTCGAGGAGTTTGCCGACTGGATCGAAGGGCATCTTGAGGACTGGACGGTTACCAACAACGGAGTGCTGCACCCTGATGTGAAGCGGCACTATATGCGGATCAGGCCTCCGGAGTGCGGAGAATCCTACGCCCACGAGGGCTGCGGGAAGGAAATGATTCAGCTTGCGAATCGGCCGCCGGGAACGCAGACAGATTTTGAAGCGCGCGAGATTATCGATGCGGGATTTCTGGAGTTGGTGCGATACGGGGTGCGGCGGGCGGACGACCCGCTGATTGGGGATTCGCTGAAGGTGGTGGACCTGGTGCTGAAGCGCAATATGCCGCAGGGGCCGGGGTGGTTGCGCTACAACTTCGACGGCTATGGACAGCGGCCCGATGGCGGCCCATACGACGGATGGGGCCAGGGAGGGGTGTGGCCGCTGTTGACCGGAGAGCGAGCGCATCGCGAGCTGGCTGCGGGGAACGACATCAGCGATCTGATCAGGACGTATGAGGAATTCGCGAGCTGCGGGCAATTGGTGCCGGAGCAGTTGTGGTTCGAGGCGGACTTGCCGGAGCGGAGTTTGAAGAAGGGCCAGCCGGCGGGATCGGCGATGCCGCTGGTATGGGCGCACGCGGAGTATTTGAAATTGTTGCGGTCGGCAGTGGACGGAAGAGTGTTCGACCGCATCGATCCAGTGTATGAGCGGTACTCGGAACCGGAGGGAAGGAAAAAGCGCCGACACGATGTGGAGATCTACACCCAGAAGCGGCCAATCGCGCGGATGGACGCGGGCCGGACGCTGCGCATTCTAGACGAGGCACGCTTTGAAGTGGTGTGGACCAACGACGCATGGGCGACGCAGCACAAGACGACGAGCCGGGGATTGGGCTGCGCAGGATTCAGCGCCGACATCAAGCCGGCAGCCGGCAGCCAGGAGTTGGAATGGACGATGCACTGGCAAGAATCGGATCGCTGGCTTGGATACAATGTGAAGGTCAAGATTGAGCAAGTGAAGGTGGAAGCGTCTTAGCGCTCAAAGCGAGACCATCCCTTCCAGGTTTTTCTATCCCACCCAAGCCGCAAAGACATAGACGCGGCGTCGGTGGGGCACCCGATTCGGTTGTAAAAGAAAGGAAATTCAGGAAAAATTATGGCTTCAGGTATTGCATCACTCTCACTCGACCAGCTTTCGATCGATACATTGCGCATGCTCGCACTCGACGAAGTCGAAAAGGCCAACAGTGGGCATCCGGGGGCGCCGTTGGGCTGCGCGCCGATCAGCTACCTGCTGTTTCACAAGGTGATGAAGCACAATCCGGCGCACTCAAAGTGGGCGGACCGGGACCGGTTTTTGCTATCGAACGGGCATGCTTCGGCGATGCTCTACGGAACGCTGTTTCTCTGTGGCTACAAGGTGACATTGGACGATCTGAAGAGCTTTCGGCGGTGGGGATCGATTACGCCCGGACATCCGGAGTATGGGTTGACGGACGGAGTGGAGGCCACGACCGGGCCGCTGGGGCAGGGATTTGGAATGGGCGTGGGCATGGCCATCGCGGAGAAGCATCTGGCGGCGACGTATAACCGACCTGGCTTCAATGTTGTAGACCATCACACCTTTGTGCTTTGCGGCGACGGCGACTTGATGGAAGGGATTTCGCACGAGGCGGCCTCGCTGGCAGGGACATTGGGGCTGGGCAAGCTGATCGTGCTGTACGACGACAATTTGGTGACACTTGATGGGCCGTCGGATTGGAGCTTTACAGAAGATGTGTACAAGCGGTTCGAGGCCTATAACTGGCATGTGCAACGCGTGATGGATGGAAACGATCTGGAGGGGCTGGAAGCAGCGATTGCCGCGGCCAAGGCGGTGACAGACAAGCCTTCGATGATCGCGGTGCGAACGGTAATCGGCTACGGAAGCCCGAAGGCGGGAACGAACAAGGTTCACGGCGAGGCGATGAACGCTGAGGATACGGCAGCGACGAAGAAGTTCTTCGGGTTTCCGGAAGACCAGAGCTTTTACGTGCCGGAGGACGCGCTGAAAAACTGGCGCGAAGCGGAGAAGCGCGGCGCGGGGCAAGAGGCAGAGTGGAACAAGCTCTTCGCTGGGTATAAGTCGGCGTTTCCCGAACTGGCGGCGGAGTTTGAGCGCACGCAGGCGGGAAAACTGAAAGCTGGATGGGAGAAGTCGGTTCCGAGCTTCCCGGTTGACAAACCGGTGGCCACACGCAATGCCGGGCAGCAGGTGATGAACGCGATTTTCGACAGCGTGCCGGAGCTGTTTGGCGGAGCGGCGGATCTGACGGCGTCGACGAAGACGATTTTCAAAAACAGCAAGCACTTTGCCGAGGATCCGGCGGGACGGAATGTGTTTTTCGGCGTACGCGAGCTGGGGATGTGCGCGGCGGTGAACGGAATGGCGGTTCACGGCGGGGTCAGACCGTTCGGATCGACATTTTTTGTGTTTTCAGACTATGCGAAGCCGGCGCTACGGATTGCGGCGATTATGGAAGCGCCATCGCTATTTGTGTTTACGCACGACTCGATCGGGGTGGGCGAGGATGGACCCACACACGAGCCGGTGGAGCACCTGATGGCGCTGCGCGCGGTGCCGCACATGACGGACTTCAGGCCGGCCGATGCGAATGAGACGGCGGCTTGCTGGCGGTTGGCGCTGGAACGCAAGGGGCCGTGCTTCTTTGCGTTGACGCGGCAGGATGTGCCGGTGATCGATGCAGCGAAGCACGACATCTATGCGGGCGCGAGCAAAGGAGCGTACCTGCTGGAAGACGCTGAGAAGGCCCAGGTGATCCTGATTGGAACGGGATCGGAAGTTCAGCTGGCCCAGGGCGCGGCCAAGCTGCTGGCGGCCGAAGGGATCAGCGCGCGCGTGGTGAGCATGCCGAGCTGGAAGATCTTTGACGAGCAATCGGCGGCCTACAAGGCAAGCGTGCTGCCGGCGGGCGTGCCCAAGCTGGCGGTTGAGGCGGGCGCGACATTGGGGTGGTGGAAGTACGTCGGCACCAGCGGCGACGTGATTGGGCTGGATCGGTTTGGCGCTTCGGCTCAGGGGCCGGTGGTGATGAAGGAGCTGGGATTCACGGCGGAGAATGTGGCAGCGAGAGCTAAAGCTCTCGTGAAACGGAGTTAGCGGAGTTAGCGGGGTTGGCGGAGTTAGCGAGTTAGCGAGTTAGCGAGTTAGCGAGTTAGCGAGTTAGCGAGTTAGCGAGTTAGCGAGTTAGCGAGTTAGCGAGTTAGCGAGTTAGCG
>Ga0181535_10008195_pt1 | contig 10346 bp, 7 predicted proteins | sample PEATcosm2014_Bin_44_FD_119774 | JGI IMG/M metagenome (GOLD analysis project Ga0181535, IMG submission 119774) | Peatland microbial communities from MTU Mesocosm Facility, Houghton, MI, USA - PEATcosm2014_Bin17_30_metaG | ecosystem: Environmental > Terrestrial > Soil > Wetlands > Peat | place...
GGACACCGTCATCATCGAGCCGACCAGCGGCAACACCGGCATCGCGCTGGCGTTCGTCGCGGCGGCGAAAGGATTGAAACTCATCCTGACGATGCCCGAGACGATGAGCACCGAGCGCCGCAAGCTGCTGAAAATTCTTGGCGCAAAACTGGTTTTAACCGAGGGCGCGAAGGGCATGAAAGGCGCCATCGCCAAGGCGGAGGAGCTGAACCAGCAGATTCCCAACAGCTTCATCCCCCAGCAGTTTTCCAATCCGGCCAACCCGGAAATCCACCGCAAAACGACCGCCGAGGAAATCTGGCGCGACACCGACGGCAAGGTGGATTTCATCGTCGCGGGCGTCGGCACCGGTGGCACCATCACCGGCGTCGCCGAAGTCATCAAGAAATTGAAACCGTCGTTCAAGGCGGTTGCGGTCGAGCCGGCGAAGTCGCCGGTGATTTCCGGCGGAGCGCCAGGGCCGCACAAGTTGCAGGGCATCGGCGCGGGATTCATTCCTGTCAACCTCAACACGAAAATCGTGGATGAAGTCATCAAGGTGGACGAGGCGGATTCCGGCCCGATTTCGAAGGAAGTCAATCAGCTCGACGGCATTCCGGTCGGCATTTCCAGCGGCGCGGCGATCTGGGCGGCGTTGGAAGTGGCCAGGCGGCCGGAGAACAAGGGCAAGACTATCGTTGCCATCGTGCCGTCGTCGGCCGAACGCTACCTTTCCGCGTGGCTGTTCGCCGACGTCAACACCGACTCGGACGATATTAGTGGCTTGCTAACGGCGGCATAAAAGTTTTTGCTTTTGCGGTTTCAAAATTGTGCCGACCAGACAAACAGGAGCAAAAAAAAATCGGGTGTTGCCGGGCTTCAAATTGACGCTCGGCTTCACTCTCTTCTACCTGGGGCTGATCGTGCTCATTCCGCTGACGGCGGTGTTCATCAAAACGAGCACGCTATCGTGGGCGCAATTTTCGCAGACTGTTTTCTCCCCGCAGGCGCTGGCGGCGTATCGCTTGAGCTTCGGCGCGTCTTTTTTTGCGGCGTTGATCAATGCGGTTTTCGGTTTGATCGTCGCCTGGGTTCTGGTGCGCTACAGTTTTTTTGGGAAAAAATTCGTGGACGCGCTGGTGGACCTGCCGTTTGCGCTGCCGACCGCAGTCGCGGGCATCACGCTGGCGACGCTTTACGCGCCCAACGGCTGGATTGGCCATCTGCTCGTGCCGTTCGGCATCAAGGTTTCCTACACGCAGCTCGGCATTTTCGTCGCGCTCACGTTCATCGGTCTGCCGTTCATCGTCCGGACCGTCCAGCCCGTGCTGGAGGATTTCGATCCGGAACTTGAGGACGCAGCCGCGAGCCTCGGCGCGAGCCGCTGGCAGATTTTCTGGCGCGTCATTTTCCCGACGCTGACGCCGGCGCTGCTCACCGGTTTCGCGCTGGCGTTCGCCCGCGCGCTCGGCGAATACGGCTCGGTTGTTTTCATTTCCAGCAACATCCCGATGAAGACGCAGATCGTTCCGTTGCTCATCATGAACGAACTGGACAGCTTTCAATATGCCAGGGCGACCGCGCTGGCCGTCGTGATGCTCGTCGTTTCATTTTTGCTGCTGCTCGCCGTCAATGTGCTGCAATGGTGGAGCAACCGTTACAACACGAACAACCTCGCATGACCGCGGCCGAAAAAGTCAACGCGCCGCACCGCATGGCCGAGCCGCCGTTCGTCCGCCGGCTGCTCATCGCGGTCGCGCTCGTGTTCATTGCGCTGTTCCTGGTCGTGCCACTGGTCTCCGTTTTTGCCGAAGCATTGAAGCAGGGTATTGGCTTCTATTTCCAAACGCTCCACGACCCGCTGACGTTGAGCGCGATCAAATTGACTTTGATTACCGCCGGGATTTCCGTTCCGCTCAATTGTGTTTTCGGCGTCGCGGCGGCCTGGGCGATTGCGAAATTCGATTTTCGCGGCAAAAACATCCTGCTCACGCTGATTGACTTGCCATTTTCGATCTCGCCCGTGATTTCGGGTTTAATCTTCGTCTTGATTTTCGGCGCGCAAGGCTGGTTCGGCTCGTGGTTCACCGAACACATGAAAATTATTTTTGCCGTGCCGGGAATCGTGCTGGCGACGATTTTTGTCACGTTCCCGTTCGTCGCGCGCGAATTGATTCCGCTCATGCAGGCGCAGGGCCGCACCGAAGAAGAAGCCGCGCGCGTGCTCGGCGCCAGCGGCTGGCAGACGTTCTGGCGTGTGACGATTCCCAACATCAAATGGGGTCTGATTTACGGTGTGATTTTGTGCAACGCGCGCGCGATGGGCGAGTTCGGCGCGGTCTCGGTCGTCAGCGGCCACATCCAGGGCCAGACGAATACGATACCGCTGCACGTCCAGATTTTGTATGAAGGAAATAATTTCACCGGCGCATTCGCCGTGGCGTCGCTGCTGACATTTCTCGCGCTCGTCACGCTCGTCCTGAAAACCTGGGTTGAAAATAAAAACACCGCGCTGCGCGGAACGGCATTCACGCCCGTGCCGATCGGGAATAAAGCGGCCTGAAAAATTATGAGCGTTGAAGTCCGCAACATCACCAAAAAGTTCGGGAGTTTCACCGCGCTCGACAACGTGAACCTCAAGGTCGAGTCCGGCGAACTGGTCGCGCTGCTCGGCCCGTCCGGCTCCGGCAAGACCACGCTGCTCCGCACCATCGCCGGCCTGGAATTTCCCGACAACCCCGGAACGGCGCGGGTCTTGTTTTACGGCGATGATGTGACGCAGATTCCCGCGAGCGAGCGGAAGGCCGGTTTCGCCTTCCAGCATTATGCGTTGTTCCGGCACATGAGCGTTTTTGAAAACATCGCGTTCGGTTTGCGCGTCCGCCCGAAGACGACGCGTCCGTCGGAGGAAAAAATCCAGGCGCGCGTCGGCGAGCTTTTGAAACTCATCCAGCTCGAACCGCTCGCCAGGAGATTTCCATCCCAGCTATCTGGTGGCCAGCGGCAGCGAGTTGCGCTCGCCCGCGCGCTCGCCGTGGAGCCGAAGGTGTTGTTGCTGGACGAGCCGTTCGGCGCGCTCGACGCGAAGGTGCGGAAGGAATTGCGCCGCTGGCTGCGCAAATTGCACGACGAAATCCACATCACGACGCTGTTCGTCACGCACGATCAGGAGGAAGCGCTGGAAGTGGCCGATCGCGTGGCGATTTTGCGCGATGGGGAAATTGAGCAGATTGGCACGCCGGAGGAGATTTACGATCATCCCGCGTCACCGTTCGTCTATGATTTTCTCGGCAACGTGAACCTGTTCAGTGGCCGCGTGCATGAAGGCTCGGTCGTGATCGGCGATTCAAAATTTGACGTCCCCGAATCCGCGGGGGAAACGGATTCGGACGCCGTCGCGTTTGTGCGCCCGCATGACATCCGCATCACGCGCGAGTCCGGCGGGCAGAAGACCTTTCCCGCGCGCGTCGTGCGCTGCAACGCCGCCGGGCCGATGGCCAATCTGGAACTGGAGCGGCTCGACGGCAGCGGGCCGTTCGCGGTGCAACTGGCCAAGGAGGAATTCCAGCGATTGCAGTTGAAGGCTGGCGAGGAGATTTTTGTGGAATTGAAGAACGTAAAAATCTTCCCGGACGACTTTTCGATTTAATTTTAGGTTTGTCCGTGCGCTGCCACGGCCAAGGAAAAGGGCTGGAACAATTGCCCATACCGGCTTTTGTTTTCAGCGTTCGGCTTTCACGCCCTTCGTGGCAAACTTGATTTATGTGATTGAAAACTTCGTCGCCAGCCCTCATTTTTGAAGCAGCGGGGCCGTGACGGCCTTGCGAAAGGTGAAAGGAAAATGCTATGAGCCAGAACCAAAACTTGCGTGGCAAAATTAATTGCAATCTTTCGCGGCGGACATTTCTTCGTGGTGTCGGGGTCACGATGACCTTGCCGTGGCTTGAATCGTTATCCCGCTTCGGCTCGGCGTCGGCAGCGGAGGCGGCGGCTCCTGAACCCGCTTACTCCGATGCCGTAAAGGCCGTTCGCGCGAAAGTGGGTGAACAGCCGTTCCAGGAACTGTTGGTGCGCCTCCGCAAAACCAACTCCGACATTCAACTCAAGGGACTCAAGACCATCCGCGGCGTGCCCAACGCTGGCGGCACATTTCTCACGGGTTACCCTTACACCGAGTTCTACGATTGGGATCTGTATTTTGAAAATCTCTACCTTTCTTACTACGGCGTTTTTCCCTACTGCTACACTAACCTCAAGGAATTTCTCGCTCGCCAGACCGCCGACGGCTACATCAATCGTTCGCTCAACAAGCAGCGTGACCGGCAGCATTTCAAGCCGTTCCTGGCGCAGCTTGTCGTGCTGGGTGCGCGACAGGACAAGGACAACTATGACTGGGTCAAGGAATCGCCGACAGGCGCGACCGTTACTGTCCCGGCCAACGGCTCGTATTACAACCGCCTCAAGCTGTATATTGACAAGTGGTTTTCCTACGATGGTGACAAGAACGGGTTGCCGACTTGGAATTCCGCGGATGCCGCCGGCACGGACAATCAGTGGTCGCGCGCCGGGCAGCTTGGCGCCTTTGAAGACGAGGGCGTGGACTTGGCTGCGTATCTGGTCCGCGAATTGCAGGCCATGGCGGTCATTGCCGGGCAACTGGGCGAGAAGGCGGACGCGCAATCCTTCCGCGATCATGCCGCGAAGGTCAACCAGCTCATCAACGAAGTTTTTTGGGACGAGAAACAGGGGCTTTACTTTGACCGCAACGAAAAGACGAAGCAGCCGGTGCCGGTGAAATCCGCCACCAACTTCATGCCGCTCTTTTGCGGCGCGCCGAGCGATGACCAGGTGAAACGGATGGTCAAGGAACACCTGACCAACGAAAACGAATTCTGGCTGGCCTATCCCGTGGCCAGCTATGCCAAAACCGAGCCGGATTATTACCAGGGAAGCCATGTTTTGGCCAACGGCTCACACGAATGCAACTGGCGGGGCAGCACCTGGGCGCCCACCAACTACATGATCTTCCAGGGCCTGATGCGTTACGGCCAAATTGACGTTGCCCGCGAACTGGCCGTCCGCTTGTTCGAAATGGCCGTCGTCAAGAATCCCATGCTCCGCGAGTATTACAATGCCGAAACCGGGGAGGGCCTTGGCCAGACCAATTTCTGGGGTTTCACGGCGCTCTATTACGTGATGCTGCTGGAGTGCGAGCTGAAGTATGATGCCTCGGCACTGGAGGGCAAATTCCGGCCCGTTATTCCGGACGAACTGGGGATCAAATACGAGGCCTGATGTTGAAACACAGATTACGCAGATCAGGTTTAGACAGACTTGAGCCGTTCTGTGAATTCTGTCCAAGGAATCAGCGCAATCGCCGCGGGCGAGGCCGGCGTGACGCAATAATCCCGCGTGGCACAAGATTTTCAATTGCTGGCCACTCGCGGTCAAACGTGGCAACCTCCCGCTCCGATTGACAAATCCAACCACCACTCCGAACGGTAAGCGTCTCTTGTCGCGATTGATTGGCTGGGGGCTGGTGGGTCAAATCGCAGTGGCCGTTTTGCTGCTAGTCCCCGGCACCGCGAAATACTGGCAGGGTTGGGCGTTTATGTCCGTGAATCTTGTCGTCACGGTCGCCTTTTGCACTTATCTCTACCAACTCGATCCCCAAGTGCTCGAACGCCGGCTGCTCCGAAAGGAAAAAGTCGGCGCGCAAAAAATCGTCCTGTTCCTGATGAAAGAGGTTTCCGTCATCTTTTACCTGTTGTGCGGCTTGGATAATCGCTTTGGCTGGTCCCGCGCTTTTATCGGGCCGGTGCCGTGGTGGCTCACGCTGCTGGCGCTGGCTTGCTATGCGGGTGGTTATCTCCAGTTTTTCCCCGTCATGAAGGCCAACCGCTTTGCCTCGAGCATCATCCAAGTCGAGGCCGGCCAGACCATTGCCGACACCGGGCCTTATCGTCTCGTGCGGCATCCCATGTATGCAATCGGAATTTTCCTTTGGTTCTGGATGCCATTGGCGCTTGGCTCATTTGTTGTGCTGCCCGTCGCCATGCTCATCATTCCAATCCTCATGTTCCGCCTGCTGAACGAGGAAAAAATTCTCCGCCGCGAACTGCCCGGCTATGCCGAATACTGCCAGCGCACCCGTTACCGGCTCATCCCCTTTGTCTGGTAAAACGGCACCCTGACAAAATCACGCGCCGCCAGTCAGGATTTTTCGTGCGCACGCGGGGCGGCCTCCGTATCTTCAGGCGGCTTTATGGCAACGATCAAACCCTTTGCTGCGCTGCGACCGTTACCCAAACTCGCCTCGCAAATCTGCGAGCTGCCCTACGACGTTTTGTCGGCGGCGGAGGCGCGCAAGTTTGCCGCCGGCAATCCGCTTAGTTTCTTCCACGTCAGCCGGCCGGAAGTGGATTTGCCGCCCGGCACGGACGCCAATGCGCCGGGTGTTTATGCGAAGGGCCGGGACAATTTCCAAAAGCTCATCCGCGACGGCGCACTGCAACAGGATGCGCAGCCGTTTTTTTATTTATACCGGCAAATCATGGGCCGGCACTCGCAAACCGGCATCGTCGCCGCCGCGAGCTGCGAGGAATACCAGCGCGGCATCATCAAGAAGCACGAACTGACGCGCCTGGACAAGGAGGACGACCGTGTCCGGCACATCGAGACGCTGAACGCGCAGACCGGCCCGGTTTTCCTGACATATAGGTCTCAGCCGTCACTTGATTTGTTCAAGGAGGCGTCCCGTTCGGCATTGAATCGCAAGCCAGATGTGGATTTTATAGCAGCTGACGGCGTGCAGCATACAGCTTACACCATCAAAGACGGAAAGACGATTGAATTCATTCAGGAGGTCTTTGAATCAATTCCGTATCTTTACATCGCCGACGGGCATCATCGCAGTGCGGCGGCAGCGCGGGTATTTCAAAGCCGCAAGGGCGCGGGTGGCAGCGGACAGTTTCTCGCCGTGATTTTTCCGCATGACCAAATGCAGATTCTGCCCTACAACCGCGTGCTGAAGGATTTGAACGGCCATTCGCCGGAACAATTATTGAAAAAACTTCAAATCCATTCAGATTTTTTGATTTCGAAAAGCGGAAGCGCAACGCCAAAGGGGAAATGCGAACTCGGTTTTTATTTTCAAGGGAAATGGCGGACGCTTTCAATCCACCCGGTAAAATCGCGGATGGACGCGGTTGAGAATCTGGACGTGACATTGCTGCAAAAAAGAATTCTTGCGCCGATTTTCGGCATTGACGACCCGCGCACGAGCAAACGCATCCATTTTGTCGGCGGCATCCGCGGCACGGCGGAGCTGGAAAAACTGGTGGACAGCGGCGAATACGCCTGTGCGTTCTCGATGTTCCCGACCGGCATGGACGATTTGATGGCCGTCGCCGACGCGGGCGGGATCATGCCGCCGAAAAGCACCTGGTTTGAGCCAAAGCTCCGCGACGGGATGTTCTGCCATTTGATTTGATTCCCGTAGCGGCGTTTGTGAAAACGCCGAATCCGCGCTTTCACAAGCGCGGCTACAAACTTGGCGTTGGCTGTAACAATTTCCCTTCGCGGTTGTCTTGCGGTTAAATGATGCCAACCGAAATGACCAGCAGCGCGCAACAGGACGAATCCGCCGTGGCGGCCGTGCGGCGCGGCGACGCGGAACGCTACCGCGAACTCGTCGAGCGCCACGAACGGCGGGTGTTCGCCGTGGCGTGGAGCCGGCTCGGCGATGCCGCGCTGGCCGAGTAGGCGGCGCAGGAGGCCTTCATCCGCGGTTACCGGCGTTTGTGGCTGCTCGGTGACGGCGCAAAATTTGCCGCGTGGATCACCACCATCGCCCGCCATGCCGCCATCAATCTGGGGCTGCGCCACCGTCGCGAACTGAACAAACGCGAACGCTGGGCTTTGGAACAGCCCGCCGCCGCCAGCCCGGCCACCGGCGAAACAACCGAACTTTGCCCGCCCGAAACGCTGCGCCAGACGCTGGCCGAATTGCCCGCCGCGCACCGCGAATGTCTCGTGCTGTTTTATCTCGAAGGCAAAAGCGGCGCGGAAGCGGCGGCCACGCTGGGAATTTCGGAGGCGGCGTTGCGCGTGCGCCTGCATCGCGCCCGCGCGGCGCTGCGGGAGCGGCTGGAGGAAAACCTCGAAGGTTCGCTGGCGAATTTGCGTCCGGCCAAAACGCTCGTCTCTTCCGTCATGGCCGGTGTGTTGGCGTCATCTTCCGCCAAAGCCGTCACGGCGGGCGGCATTGGCGCGGCAATTTTCGGAACGCTGGCAAAATTCACGCCATTCAAATGGCTGTTCACGCTGTTTGCTTTTATCCCGCTCATCCTGCCGGTGATCATGATTTTGCCGGGGCTGCTTTTTCAGCGTTGGCAGAGGCGCGATGAACAACGAAATTATCGGGATCAAAAGGGATTTCGCGCCAGCCTGCACCGTCAAATTGACATAAGCTATCTGGTTTTTTTTGCGCTTCTCATCGGGATGACTTTTGTTTCTGTCGCGGCGATGACCCGTCCTTTTGGTTTTGGAACCAAAGACCTGTTTCTTGTCATCGGATTGTTCGCACTGGCGGTGGTGGGTTTTGCCGGACGACTGCTCGAAATCAATTGCAGTTGGTTTCGAATCGGTTTTCTGTTCTGCAATCTTGTCATGTCCGGCTTTTATTTATGCATCGGTCTGGGCTGGCTTCCGATTGCCGCTGTGTTTCCGACAATCATGATTTCCACACTTTTCACAGTTTTTGCGAACCCGAACCGTTTCCGTCCGCTGCGGATGGATAACAATCTGTTTCTCCGCGCCACGCAGGACATGTTGCCGCCCGCAGATTTTCCGGTGCGGGAAAAATCTTCAATCCGTTTCGACCGCGCCGTACTTCGCGCCTTTGCCCGGTTTCTAGGCGAACGCCAACTGGCAAGTGATTTTCGCTGGGGAACTGGCGGTATGACGCTTTATCTGCCTGCTGTGAAATCACCTTTGACAACGATGTGGAACCGGATTTTTCCGACGGTTAGGAATAGTTCAAGCATCACGCTCGGATGGGATGGCCTGGTCGCGGCGCACTGCGGGAAAAAAGACGCTGCGGGTTTGGAAGCGTTGCGGGACAATTCCATTTCCAACCTGACGCAATTGGAAAATCAAGTGGCTCTGGCTGTCGGGCAGGCGTGGCAGGATTTCCGAGACGGAAGAATTGCATTTGCCGAGCGGGCAATCGGAGAAATTTCCGACACGGAAATTTTTGTCGTGCCGCCCGGTCGAACCCGGGCGAATCGCTGGATGCGAATTGTGACGGGCGGCTTCATGGCGGTGGCATCGGTTCTTCTGGCAGCAGGCTGGCTGTTTCCAGAAAAACTTTCCGGCCTGAAGCCCGTCTCAACCACCGAGGCGCAAGTCCGCGCGTTTTTGGGCGGCATCAAAACCAACTCAAATTACAATATCATTTCCCCCGACAGTCCGCAGATTGCAATGGACTTCTGTTTGGTCTTGCCACCGGCAAATCTTTTCAGCCGAGACGGATTGCTGGCGACAAGGCAGGAGGTTTTGAGGTTTGGAGGTTTTAATCCGGGCGGAACATTGGAATCAAAATATGCGAGTCTTGGAAATTCTTGGACTTTTGGAAAAGCGATTGCGGGCGGTTGGTTCAGTTTGAACGACTTGGGCGTGGATTCCGGCAAGATGTCGGCGGCTTTGCACAACCCGAAAATTGATAGTTGGATGAAGCTCCGTTTTCAGTTGTGCCAGTTCCAATGCAGCAATGACGGAACAAATTATACCGTCGGGCAAGTGAACAGCATGATACTGGGGCAGCTTCGCCTGTTGCGCGACGTAAATTGTCTAGACTTGGTGGATCGGGAAAAAATCATCCAGCAACTTTCCGCGTTGCAGGTTCTTTCCGGCGAAGCCTCCGCGGGCCGTCCGCCACTGCGGAATTGGCGCGACATGCGCGGGTTGTTTTACACGCCCGGCTGGCCGGCGCTTCAAGACACTTATTGCGACCTTGCCGCGCTGGAAGTTCTTGGTGGTCTGGACAGGATTGACCGCGAGGCGTGCATAAAAATGATTTTGAAACTTCATCGCGGCAAAGGCTTTTTCGCGCCGCCGGACACGGATGAAAAATGGCGCGTGCAAATAAATGGCGACGCGCGTGACACCATCGCCGCTTTTGAATCGCTGCGCATTCTCGGTGCGCTGGATCGCGTGAAGGATTTGGACAAATGGCAGTTCCGCGTGGCGTCGTATCGCGCCTCCAAATCCGACGCGAACGGTGTCCGCATCTTGACCTGGGACGAAATCGAGGCGTGGGTCTGCCAGCAGCGGCTGGGAAAAATTCTCCGCGAGCGGAAGGAAAA
>Ga0181535_10008196_pt1 | contig 10346 bp, 9 predicted proteins | sample PEATcosm2014_Bin_44_FD_119774 | JGI IMG/M metagenome (GOLD analysis project Ga0181535, IMG submission 119774) | Peatland microbial communities from MTU Mesocosm Facility, Houghton, MI, USA - PEATcosm2014_Bin17_30_metaG | ecosystem: Environmental > Terrestrial > Soil > Wetlands > Peat | place...
GGGCGACTCCCGGCCCGACTGCAATTCCTCCGTCCAGTTGAATCTCAAAACTTCGGCGTGCTTACCTTTGATCCGCCGAGTTCAAAGTCGATAGGAGTACTGATGAACGATTTCGACACGTTCCTACAGCTACCATTCAGTGCACAAGCAGCTGCAATCTGCTTCTTCGTATGCGCAACTTGCCTCTTTGTGATGGTCCTTGCTGCGCCGCGGAGGGATTGCTTTTTTTTGCGGTGGCGCGCGGAAGTAAGATTTCTAGCTTTGCTTTTCTCGCCGGTGCTGCTGATTATTTGGCCCGTTGTGCTCTATGCGCTGTTCCTGAGATCTCGCGGAATAGGGCCGGACGATCTGCTGGACTTTGACGACGATTGAGCGCCGGCAATGACCAGCGTGGCGATACTGCCTTATTCTGCCGGTTGCGTTGGCTGATATCTGATTGCGAACTGTGAAGCCCGGGCTCGCTGCGATTGCCCATTGATCCCTCGAGGACGCGAGCGCATAGCCCTCTCTTGGTCCACGCCAGATGCTCAGAAACCGGCCCAAATCCCCTGCTACTGACTCGGATAGGGTCCCCCGTACAAATCTCGAAAAGCCACCGGTCTCGCTAACCTATTGCTCTTTTAACCGGAACCACAGATTCGGACTAGCCCCGCTCGCGAAATAGGCTTACCTGTCCACAGTGGACATGTCTTGAAAAATGAGCAGAATCCTTCCGAGATGTCCTCAAGGTGTCCATACTTTCAGCTCGGACTTCAGCGCCTCAGAAGGTATGGACACTTTAATTAATCTGTCCATATGGACATGTGACCGCACGAAGTTCAGAGAAACAAACGCCCCTCACATGTCTATATGGGCACGTTTGTCCCGTGCCGGAACCCCGACGGCCGGGTTCCGCCCTTTCCCACCTCCGCACACCTCCGCTGGTCCGTTGAAAGGAGTTCTCTTTGTATCCTTATATATGTCCCGCGTCCGATCAAGCCCCTGATCTTGACACCTTGATTCAGACGGCGAAGAGCTGAATCTCTCGCGCCAAATCACCCACGACCCTGAAGGCATTCCGTCATCCAATCATCCGGAAACTTGTCCGGTCCGTGCACTCCGGGCGTGGCTTGATGCGGCTAAGATCACCGACGGTCCCGTCTTCCGCCGAGTCGACCGGTTCGGTTATGTCTCCCGCCGCGGCCTTCATAGCGACTCGATTGGCAAGATTCTGAAGCGGGCCGCGGCGCGCGCCGGCATGGATGTCGCTCCAATCAGCGGGCATTCGACCCGTGCCGGCTGCGTCACCCAGGCCGCAATGAACGGCGTTCCCGAGTACATCATCATGAAGCAGACCAGGCATAAAACCGTCGCGACGCTCCGGCGGTACATCCGCTCTGGTGAGATCTTCCGCGAGAATGCGTCCGCCGGTCTCGGGATCTGAGCGCAGAGAATTCCCGGAAATTCGATCTCACTGCCCGGGAAAATTCATTTCCCGGGCAGTGACAATTCCGCTTTTGCCGCCGCTGGAATCATTCAAAATCCAACCCAATCTCCGCCCTCGTTCCCGCCTTGATTGCCGCGACAACTACTCATCTGATCCCGCAACTGGAGTCTCTTCGTGACATTCAGTCCCGAACAGGACTGGGTCATCGCGACCTGTCCACCCTGCCTCCTGCGTCAATTTCGCGCCGCAAGTTCGAACCAATGCCGGCGCTGCTGCCGCTCACTGAACACAAATTGCCTCGTCCTTCCACTCGCACGAGACGAAAGGAAGGCCGGTCCGGTCTCCCGGCTGCTTCAGGTCGGGGGCCGGATTCGGCACCTGAAAATCCGCGCCGGCTACACCCAGGCAGCACTTGCCGAGGCACTCGTGACAGACCGGACGTACAACTCCCGGATCGAAACCACGCGGACCATTCCAACTTTGTGCACTCTCATCCGTATGGCGAACGCCCTCCGGCTCGAACGCGCAAGCTTCTTCGCGGCGCTCTTCGCGTGAATGCCTGGCCAGAGTTCTGTGCCTTTGTGGTCACGCTTGTTGTCGTTCAACGCACGCACCGGTGCACTTGCTGGAGCAGAATAAGAGGGCTCGATCGACGCAAAGGCGAGCGGGAAAGAAACACCATGGACGAAGACTGCGAAGACATCAGGTTCGAAGTCGAGGAGGAAACCGTGGACCGCGGAGAAGAATGTTCAGACGAATCAGCCAACGAAATGCTCGGCACTGCAACCGGCCGGACCACAGAAAGGGACGTAGATTTCAATCCGGACGAGCTTGACTGGGCCAGCGCCCCAGTGACCTGAAGCCTTAAGCCGGACAAAGATCTCCCCGAAATGGACCTGATCCTCGACAACATCGACATTCTCTAACCTTCAACTCAGGGCGGTGCGGACATCCTCATGACGGAATGCCACACCGCTTTTGACAGCTGAGATCTGCATGGAAACTCTGCCTGATTCCGTCCGTCAGCTCGGAGAACGGTGACTCGATCTCAAGGCTCTGATTGGTATCTGAGCGCGTCTTCAGTTCTGATAGGTGATCGCAATCCTGCTCGTAACGGCGCCAAAGCTGGGTAGCGTCGACAGCTGGTGGATGGTCTGGAGGCTGCTCGTTCTCCTCGGAGATCAAGCTCATCCTGGCTCGTCGGGCGATCAAGTTGCATCATCGATTGCGCCGTCTCCGACATCAATCCGCCATCCAAGTGCGTCGCAACTGTCACCATTCATCGGATGCAAACGCTGTGGCGGTTGCCTTCATAGCGCTATCGATAACCAAATTGCGCTCCCTAAATAGGCGCCCGAATGATGACGATGCTGCGCGACGGGATCGCCACACGCCATCCCTTCCTCACCAGTTCAGCTGCCACAAAGGAACATTCCAATGATCTATTCCATCCGTATTTGCAACGTCGATTCGGTCCATGTTGGTCCGTTCGTCACTTCCGTCCGCCACGGCGGACTGTACCGGGAGCTTGCTCAGCAAATGCATTGCGGGTATATCAAATGCGATCTTCTGTCGAGCAATGCCTGGCGCTTTCAAGTTCTAAGTGCAACATTGTCGACTTTAGCTAACCAGAACTTCTGGAAGTCGAAAGCGCCCTCGGGGAAGAACCGTTCGGCCGGAGCTTTCCAACCAAGCGACTTCCTTGGTCTTGCGTTAAGCATCTCGGCGATGCCGTCGAGTTCATCCTGCGAGTAGCGGCTGAGGTCTTCTCCTTTGGGCAGGTACTGGCGCAACAAGCCATTGGTGTTCTCGTTGATGCCGCGCTCCCATAGGCTGTGGGGATGGGCGAAATAGACCTTGAGCCCGGTTCGTTCCGACAGGCTCTGGTGCTGCGCCATTTCCACGCCCTGGTCGTAGGTCATGGAGCGGCGCATCTGGGCGTCGAAGCGGTTGAGGATTTGTGCAAAGGACTCGGCGGCGGTCTCGGCCTTGCCATCGTCGAGCTTGACCAGAGCGACGTAGAGGGTGGTGCGCTCGACCAGCGTGCCCACCTGGGACTGGTTGCGGCGGCCCTTGATGAGGTCGCCTTCCCAGTGGCCCGGAACCAGCCGTTCCTCGATCTCGATGGGCCGGTCGTCGATCAAGGTCATAGGGGTGATCTTGCCGCGGCGCTCGTCCCCGGCCGAACGCTTGCGGCGATGCATGTGGGCGCGGCGCAACAGGGTGAGGATACGGGCGCGCAGTTGGCCGCGCGGCATGGCGTAAAGCGCGGTGTAGATGGTTTCATGCGACAGGCGCACCGGTTGCGGCATATGACTGAGTGTGAACGCGATCTGCTCGGGACTCAAGCGCTGGCGCAGATGCCCGGCCACTTGGTTGAAGAGCGGCGAGCCGGGCACGAGCTTGCGCTCCACGCGGGGCTTGGTGGCCAACTCGGCGGCGCGCTGCTGGGCCGCCGCGGCGCGGTAGCCGCCTGCCTTGCGAGGCCGTCCGCGCTGTCGCCGGGCTGGCTCGGCCCGCCAGCCCGGCGCGCCATCTCGCGGGCGATCGTCGAGCGCGCCCCTCATCCAATCGATTTCTGCTGCTGGAATTTTGGCAACCGGCGGCGGCATTCAGCGCAGCTCAACAACGTCCTGAGGCGAAAGTGCTGGCGTCATTTCTCCGCAAGCTTGCAACCAGTTACGAAGACCTCGGAGTCTTTGGATTCCTCCCTCCGCGGAATATGGGCATCGACTCGGGCTCTGAAAACACACCGGAGATCCTTGGCCATGACGCGGAGATGACCCGGTGAGTCGAACTTCAGAGCTGTCAGTACTTCGCCACCGAATGCATGTTCGCGATGAAGCCGCCAGCCGGCGACCTCGAAGTTTCTACTCCGCTTTGAGTCAGCACCTCTGCAATCATGCTGCCGAATCTCGTCCTCTGTCTCACCCGCAAATTGCTCACATCGGAAAGCCATTGATGTGATCCGCCTCACATCTCTGAGGGTCGATGCCACCAACAAGGGCTTGAGTCACGCGATCGCTTCGAATGACTGCTGGATACTTTCGAGCCAACTGCCGATATGGAGTACATGGACAAGTCGGGACCGGGAGATGGGTTCGCGTCCGACCCAACCGGAGCAGAGCAGATAGTGACCTACGATCGCAGATGGATTCACCGTCTACTGACCGTTGCAGAAGAACACAAGAAGAACGCTAGGATTCTGCACGAAATGCTCTGGCTGCTGAATATTCACCCCAAGCTGCCAGGGCTCGTACAGGTATTCCGCCATATCTCGGAAATCAACAAGGTCCTTGTTGAATGTCCTGAGACTGACAGGTTGCGAGCGCAGATTTCATCGTGGTCTCCGCTCCTCGAATGGGTTGCCGCGGACCCCACGAAACTAGCGGCCCAGCTATTTCCAGAAGCAGAGGCCAACTGGAAACGGGATCGGGAGAGGTTCCTTCGATCGAGAAAGCCTAATCCATTAATAAGACACGGTATTACTCGTTTCGGGCTCCACGGAGCTCTCTGGGCGTCCCACCCCAAGCCGCACCTTCAGAAGCAATTCCGCTTGATCCAAGGCCGAGTGCTGGATGCGCACATGATTATCGCTCGGCGCGACTTCGCCTTCAGTGACTGGGAAGCCGGACTCAGACCGACCAATAGCTTTGAGGATGGGCAGTATCGATCGACCTGGGCCGTGAGGCGATTCGCGACCGATGACGAAGTATGGCGCAACCATCTCGGCAAGATCAAACCCGAACATACGCGATCCGAACTGATTGAAGCACTTACTGCGATGGCTGACTCGTTCATTCACTTTAGGAGACCCGACTCTGATGAGAATGACGGTGGTTGGCGGTTCCGGCGATTCGAGGCCCTGCGACACGAAAGGGACGCCTGCGAATCTGCATTACGCTCGATCGCAGGTTTTCTTGATTGGTCAATCCACCCGGACGAACGCAAGAAGCGGTCTGGAGGTGGAGGAGGAGCACACGGCGGAGTATCGACGCCGAGTGTTGTGGAGGGAGGAGCCGGTGATGAGGATGAGGACGGCGGCGGTATAGATCCAATCATCGACTCGCACCACTTTGGAGAGGGGCACTCAAATCGCCGATCCGGGGTCTATCTCCCCAACCGTTGGCGCAACCGCTCTGAGAAGTATCGCGCGACAATAAAGGCGGGAGATCATCCAGGCGAGGCGTTCGCGTCCCAGCCGCAAGCCCTATCTGAAGATGCAGCAGGGGCTGCATTTGCCAGAGGCGGTGGAATCGAAATATCTAACCAGCTCCTTCCCTGGTCGTTCTCTGAGATGTCAATCGCCGAGATGGGCGAAGTCCTTGTTCAGTTAGAACGTTTAGCCGAATCCGGGAATCTGGAATTTGTCGAACTCCTCGCCCTCGCGAAGACGGTGCTGTGGACGGGGTCCTCGCTCAAACGGGCCCAGTCGCTCGCGATCGGTCCCAGCATTGCATCAACCGATAGCACTGCAATATTCCTTCAAACTATTCCGGGAACAGAGCTGTTTAGCCTGGCTGGTGCTGAGTGGAAGATACGTCCACTGGAGCTCGAGTTCAAAAGTACTGACTTCGATTTCAGAAAAGCTCGTCGGCTGGCAGATCCGAACTTTATGACGCTTCCTGTTCCGCGAAGCGTCACGGGGGCGATCGAGCGATTTCTGCATCTCCGTCGCGAGCCCGACGGCGGTAGCATCGAGCGACCTGGGTCGCCAGGCAGCGTAGTTCGACCGTTCGAGAAGTCCTCCGGAACATATGAAGCCGTCCTGGCTCGAGTGTTTGCTGATTCCTCTGTGAATGTCAGCTTCGGTCGAATCAGCAAGCTTCTTTTCCGGCGGATTTACCAGCAGACTGGAGACGACATCGTCGCCGCCGCTCTTATCACGGGAACGGATCATTATCTGGCCTCAGTTCGGCGTCACTACTGCACGCCCAGAATCGATGATCTCCGCGGAATCTACAGACGGGCGATCACATCGATAGCCGAGGATTTGTCAGAGCGCACCTCTTCCCTCGGTGCAGAGACCTTCCCGAACATGACGCCGGACTCGGATTCTATCGGCAGTCCGATTTGTCCAACTGATAAGTCTTTGGCCAAAGCGTTCAGCGACATTAGACGAGACATTCGTCTTCTCAAGAATGCGCCCTGGAACCGGAGCGACAGTCGATTCCAACGTCGCCACAATTACTACACCTTTTACACCGTGCTCAGCTTTAGCATCGCCGCGGCGATGAGAGGAGTCAGCACGCCATACTTGCATACCATTGACGTGGACAGCGAAACCGGATTTGCAGTCGTCACCGACAAAGACTCAGGCTCGGGCTACAAGTCCAGACTTGTATGGCTGCCAGAGGCCGTGCGAAAGCAAATGAAGCTCTACGAAGATTACCTTGCTGCGATCTCCGATCGTCTGCGCCTCAGAGCGTCTACGAAAGAGATGCCGTGCTATTTTCTCGATGAATTTGGTGAGACCTTGGAAGTTCGACCGAAGAGTCTTGTCCCATACCTTAAGCAATATCTTGATCTCCCCGCGAACGCGTCGCGCCACTGGACTTGTACTCATCTCAGAGAGAAAGAAGGTACGTTGTCGAGGGAGTCCATTGATGCTCTAATGGGTCACTGGTGGAGAGGAGAGGAGCCTTGGGGAACCTTCTCGTCCTTCTCTTATAGTCAATTCCGCAAGGAAATGGAGAAGCCGATATCAGAAATTTATACAGATCTGGAGTTTCGCCCCCTCGGAATCCGTGAACGGCGAGGTGACGCGTGTTGAACTCCACAGATACCCCTAGCCAGGGAGTTTTTAGCGATCTATCGGCGTTGAATCTCACTCCTCGCCAGACGACTGTGGTCCTGCCATCCCTCCTGGCGTTTCTCAAGGTACATTCGACAAAGATCGGAGATATTCTCAACGGTGGGACGGGAAAGTGGTCTGGCAAAGACCTGCGCGTACTGGAGCGCGTCGTCACTCAGGATGCCACGAGCAGCGAGCGCGCTGCAGACTACCTGCGCGTTTTGAGGAAGGCGTGCGCCTTTTGGGCAGCCAGAGAGCGGCTCGATGTTGGATACCCCCGGATCCCGACACTTCTAGTTTACCCGCCCAATCCTTTCCGTGGAAATTTCGCGAAACTGCTCCGGCATTACGATTTGTGGAAGCAGGTGCTCGATCATTGGCTTGATGCTACGAACAGGCGTGGCCCAGAACCCGACGGGGCCTCAGCAGGATTGGCTCTTGATGCTCTTGTGCTGTCATGCATCATCTATGGGGGCTTACACACGAGGTCATCGGTTGCGGCAATGTTACGCGCCCTCGCGGATGCGCAGAATCGAACTTTGTGTGTCGACGGACGAATGCACATCGAGTTATCGCTTTCCTGGCGTGGAATTCCGGACGTTGAATTCAGGCGGTGGCAACCAGATGCGCTGACGGCAACACTGTGGGCTACCATGCCCGACGGAGCGACTGGAGTTCTGCTGGATCCAGGGATCGAGCCAGCACAGTTGAGCGCATTATCTGACGTCGAACTTGGAAAGAAGGTTAAAGAGAGAATCGAGGCACGTCTGAAGCAGACATCAGGGCTGGAAGAAGCGCCTCGTGGGGGACTAGACCGCCTCCTCCAGGCAGCCAATCTCGCGGCATATACCGAAATTCCCTCGATCCTCGCTGCTTACGCTGGGCGAAAAATGATCTCGCACTCGCTGAAACGACGAGCATTTGAACGTCTTTCATCAGAGAAGTGGAAGCCACTCTCGAACTCACCTGCAACTATCGAAACGGCCCCCAACATCAACGTAGTCGACGCCAGCGTTCTTCGAACACCGCGAGATCTCGAACCCGAGTGGCTTCAAGACGTCCGCGCCGCATTATCCGCCGAGACCGCACGTGAAGCAAGGGAGGCAATGAAGCTGCTGTCCGCAAAGACGGAAGGTCCTTCCTTCGCAGGCAGACTTGCGGATTTTCTGGAGTGGCTCCTCATTGTCCGAACGCCGTCCGGAAAACCTCGAACACTGAGCTCCGCCAAGCGAACGGTCGTTGAGTTGGCGCGATCGATGGGTCCTCTTCTGGAGTTGCCTGATCCTTTGGATATTGATTCTGCCTCTCGTGAGGAACTCTACTCTCGCATGATTGAGAGTAAAGGCTCGCTCCCATCGGAAGGCGGCACCAGCAACAGCCCCAATGTGCCGGCTGTTTCGAAACGAAGACGCAACCTCAGCCGCGCACTTTATGAATTCGAACGATATCTCGTCTCCAAAGGGAAGGAGCGAGTCGAAGATGAAAGCATCTTCTGTGGGCGCTTCGGTCTTTCGGCGGTCGACGCCAACCTCGTGACATTTGAGGAATACGACGCCGCGCTGAAAGAGGTGGACAAGGTATGGCCACCTCGTGACAATCCGGAGCTTAATCGAATAGGCAAGATTCTTCTTTGTTTAGGCTTCCGCTGTGGTTTGCGCCGCCGTGAAGCGTTGCATTGCCTGACGGATGACATAGGTCCGGCTCCGGATTACGAGTTCCTTGTGCGCCCTTCCGAGCATCGGAAGCTGAAGAGCCGTAGTGCGAGGAGACGTATCCCTTTGCGCCACTTTCTATCGAGCAAAGATGAACGGAACGAACTCGGACTCGTGCTCGATTGGCAGAAACAGCGAAGAAATGATCCCAAAGCTTCTGCGTTTTTGCTAGGGATCTCGAAGGATGACCTCCAAGTAGTCCCAGAATCGATCATTGAGGAATTGAATGAGATTCTTCGCAGAGTAACCAAAGACGACGAGGTTCATTTCCATCATTTGCGTCATAGTCAAGCCGGATTTAACTGGCTCCGATTAATGTTAGCCGACCTGCCTCCTATAGATCTCTTCCCACACCTCGAGCAAACGTCCGCATGGCTGAGAGAGGGTCCTGAGTTTCGGAAAGAGATCTATGGACACGGCGGAGTGACGCGCAAGCATGCATATTTCGCTGCTCAGCAATTAGGTCACTTGAGTCCTTCTACAAGCATGCAGACGTACATCCACTTTGCCGACTACCTTCTGGCGCTTTTTCTGAGCCGGTCAAGCCGCATGAGCCCGACAAAAGGTCAGATTCTAAATGCAAGCGGAAAGTCGCGTCAGACTGCAGCGCGGTCGAGCTTCGATGACACTAATCTGCGGCCATTGCCTGTTGCGCTATGGAACGGTCGATTCTGCAAGGGTGATCTTGATCAGCAAACCAGGGACGACCCTTCTCCGGCCAATGTCGAATGGACCAAGTGCGTGTATGAGTTCTTGCATGACATCGAGCGAGGCGTGTCAATTCAGCAGCCGGCGGAGCTACACCATCTGGACAGTGTGAGTGCCGATAAGATCTACCAAGGCATGGCTGATCTAGGCTATGCGCGATCGGAGACAGGACCATGGCTTCGGAAGAATAGAGAAGAGAAGACAGAGCGCTTGAGATGGCCGACTGATCCATGCGACCTGGCCATCATCAGACACTTTGAAGTGAAGCTTGCCGAGCTCGCCGAGACTGATGCAGAAGTTACTGCCGCGGCGCTTCGTTGCTATCAGGAATTGATTTGGGACACGAAGCCACTGGTTGTATTTCATGATCCTAGTGGGGCTGAGGGAAAGCGGGCATTCGCTTTCGTTCAGTTTCTGAACGCGTTAGACATCAGTCGAATGAAAATCAGATGGTTCTCCTTCATCAAAGGACGCAGGTCGACCCATCTGGCGAAGTGGAAAAACCAGGTGAAGTACAACAGGCATGACAACAGAATCGAGAACATACCACGTCCGGGTGGTGAGAAGTGGTTTGGCATCATGTCACGGTTAGATGAATGGGCGGGAGAACAACACTCCGAAAATCCGGGTGCCTATGGTTTCCGTTTCCTGATGCGCATGGCTTATCTGCGCTGGCGCTAGAGATGGAGACTAGAAGTATGCAGTA
>Ga0181535_10008198_pt1 | contig 10342 bp, 10 predicted proteins | sample PEATcosm2014_Bin_44_FD_119774 | JGI IMG/M metagenome (GOLD analysis project Ga0181535, IMG submission 119774) | Peatland microbial communities from MTU Mesocosm Facility, Houghton, MI, USA - PEATcosm2014_Bin17_30_metaG | ecosystem: Environmental > Terrestrial > Soil > Wetlands > Peat | place...
CTTCCGCGAGAGCTACGCCATCTGCGCGCCGATCGACCAGTACTTCCCGGTCGACGTCAACGTGCCCGGCTGTCCGCCGCGGCCGCCGGCGATCATCGAGGGCGTCGCCAAGGCGATCGCCATATGGCGACAGCGGTTGTGAGGACGGAGCGATGAACTTTCTGACTCTCTTCGCCCGCAATCTCAGACTCGGCCCTTACACCGAGCCATTCCCTCTTGGCCCGGCCACGCCGGCGCCCAAGCGCCTGCGCGCCCGCATCGAATTCGACGCCAAGAGTTGCGAGGGCTGCCTGCTGTGCGAGAAGCTGTGCCCGTCAGGCGCCATCCGCTTCGCTCGCACGCCCGCCGGCCTCACCTTCGACTGCTTTCACTCGACCTGCGTCTTTTGCGGCACATGCGCGTTCTATTGCCCGACCGGGGCGATCCGACAGACGACCGACTGGAGTCTCGCTCATCTGGAAGGCGAGACGTTCGCGCTCGCCGAGCACGGCCTGATCCCGCCGATCGTTTGCGCTGAATGCGGCGGCAAAGGCCTCGACACCGCGCCCAACGTCGCCAAGGTCCGGCCGCCGTTGTCGGAAGAAGAATACGCCGCCTTGCGCGCGCGTTGCCCGAAGTGCCGCAACAAGTTTCTCCGGAACCGGGGGAAGACGCCATGACCCGCTTGCCCGAGGACATTCAGGCACAGCTCGCCGCCGCCGCTCCCGGCGGGATTGAATATTCGTCGACGACAGCGCCGCACAGCGCCGTCACCGGATGGTGCGGCCTGGCGAACAGCGAGGATCTCCCCGCCGTCGGCAAGATGTTGCTCCAGCTCGGCGCGCGGTTGGCGATGGTCTCGGCGCTGCAGCCTCCTGTCCCCGAAGAGGAAGAAGACGAATCCGATGAAGGCGCGAGCGACGCCGCCAAGCCGGAGAAAGAGACTTCCAAGACCTTCGGCGGCACCGCGATCGACGGCAAGGCCTACGAGATCGACTACCACTTCGTGGTCGGCGGCGATTTTCTGACTGTGATCGCCTATGTGCCGGCCGGCGGGTCGATCCCCTCGCTCACGCCGCTCTTCCGCTCCGCCGACTGGCCGGAGCGCGAGATCATGGAGAACTATTCCCTCGTCATACGCGACCACCCCGATCCGCGCCGCCTGTTCCTCGATCCTTCGATCGACGCCGCGGTGCTCGAGCGGCTGATTCCGTTCTCGACGCTGGTCAACGCCGCCAGCACCAAGGCGCTGTGGGACAAGGTCCTGGCGGCGAAGGGAGGAGCGTCATGACCGCTATCGACGCAGCCAAGACCTACACCATTCCTGTCGGGCCGCTGCACGTCGCGCTCGAAGAGCCGATGTACTTCCACGTCGACGTCGAAGGCGAGACCGTGCGCGAAGTCGACATTCGCGCCGGCCATGTCCATCGCGGCGTCGAGTACCTGACCACCAAGCGTTCGATCTACCAGAACGTCGTGCTCACCGAGCGGATCTGCGCGCTCTGCTCCAACAGTCATCCCGAGACGTACGTCATGGCGTGCGAGCAGATCGCCGGGCTCGAGATTCCCGAGCGCGCGGCTTACCTGCGCGTGGTCGCCGCGGAGATCAAGCGCATCGCCTCGCATCTGTTCAACGTCGGCATCCTCGCGCACCTGACCGGCTACGACACCCTGTTCATGTACGCGATGCAAGTGCGCGAGATCATGCAGGACGTGAAGGAGACGTTGTTCGGCAACCGCATGGACATCGGCGCGATGTGCATCGGCGGGGTTCGCTACGACCTCGACGCCGAGATGAAGGCCTATCTTTCCGCCGCGCTCGACAAGCTCGCGCCCGAAGTCGAGGCGCTCGCCGACACCTATCGTCGCAACCACACCATCCTGCGGCGATCACGCGGAATCGGCCTGTTGACCAAGGAGCAGGCGATCGCCTGCGCGACCGTTGGTCCCGTCGCCCGGGCGTGTGGCCTCGAATACGACGTGCGCGTCGACGCGCCTTACGCCGCTTACGACCACCTCAAGGTCGACGTGCCGACGCTGGTCGACGGCGACGTGTGGTCGCGGGCGATGATCCGCGTCGCCGAGATCGGCGCTTCGATCCAGTTGCTGCGCGACTGTCTCCGCGACCTGCCGGATGGTCCGACGCGCCTGCCCGATCGTCCCGACATCCCGGCCGGACGCGCGATGGGCAAGTGCGAAGCGCCGCGCGGCGAGCTCGTCTATTTCCTCAAGACCAACGGCGCCGACGAACCCGAGCGAGTGAAATGGCGCGTGCCAAGCTTCCCCAACTGGGACGCGCTGCGCGTCATGCTGCGCGGCGCGAAGATCGCCGACATCGCCATCATCGTCAACAGCATCGATCCGTGCGTGTCCTGCACGGAACGCTGAACGTGCGTCGGCCTCACGAGGCCGCCGCGACAAGGAGAAGGAGACAAAACATGGCCCATCAGATTCTCGCCGACGTCTGCAGCGGTTGCGGCGCGTGCGAAAGCGAATGCCCCAACAAGGCGATCAGCCATAAGGGCAAGATCTTCAAGATCAACCCCGATAAGTGCAAGGACTGCAAGGGCGATTTCGATACGCCGCAATGCGCCGAGATCTGCCAGACGGGCGCCTGCGTCCCGCTTGAGCAGGCGGCCTGAAGCGTCGAAAAGGACGACTCCGATGGACGTCTACGAGGAATTGATACGCGAGCGCGACGCCGGGCGCAGTTGCGCCCTGGCGGTCATCGTCAACGCGACCGGCTCGATTCCGTCCTACGAGACGGCGAAGATGCTGGTGCGCGAAGATGGCTCGATCGTCGGCACCGTCGGCGGCGGCGCCGGCGAGGGCGCAGTGATCCGCGAGGCCAGGGACGCGATGGCCGCCGGCAGACCGAGAATGATCTCTTTCGATCTGCACGAGAACCCGCGCATGGATCTCGGCATGGTGTGCGGCGGCAGCCTCGACGTCTTCATCGAAGTGATCCGCCCGGCGCCGGTCGCCTACCTCTTCGGTGCCGGCCATGTCGGCCGCCTCACCGCGCAGGCGGCCAAACTGGCGCGCATCCAGGTCGAGGTGATCGACGATCGACCGGAGTTCGCCAACAAGGAGCGCTTTCCCGACGCGCGTGCGATTCACGCCGGGGAAACGGAGGCGACGCTGGCGGCGCTGAAGCCCGCCAGCCATTCGCTGATCTTCATCGCCACGCGAGGACACGCGTTGGACGCGCGCGCGCTGCGCTGGGCGGTGGACACGCCGGCCGCCTACATCGGCATGATTGGTTCGCGCCGGAAAGTTCAGTTCGTCTACGGCAGGCTGAAACAGGACGGGGTCAGCGACGAGCAGTTCGCCCGTGTCCACGCTCCGGTCGGCTTGGACATCGGCGCCGTGACGCCGGAGGAAATCGCCATTTCGGTCGTCGCCGAAATGGTCGCCATCATCCGCAAGTCGGACGCCGCGCGCCCGGCGATGCGCAACATGCGCGAGATCGCCGCGGCGACCGAGCGCAAGATCGCACAAACGAAGTCGGGAGGCCGCGACGCGGCGCCGGAAATCAAGCCCTCGCCAATCGGCGAGGGCGGTCGGGCTGTCGTCGCGGGTTCAAAACTCTGAAGGAGAGACGACATGAAGCGAACGCTACTGAATGTGAACGGCGTCGACCGCTGGGTCGTCGCCGAGAAGACCGCCACCCTCGCCGACGTGCTGCGCGAGCAGATGCTGCTGACGGGTTGCAAGGTCTGCTGTGAAGACGGTCAATGTGGCTCTTGCACGGTGATCGTCAACGGCAAGCCGGACCGCAGTTGTCAGACCACCATCGAGAAGCTCGCGCCCGGCGCGAAGATCGTCACGATCGAAGGCGTTGGCACGGCCGAAAAGCTGCACCCGCTGCAGCTCGCCTGGATGGCGCATGGCGGCGCCCAGTGCGGCGTCTGCACGCCAGGTTTCATCATGTCGGCGAAAGTGCTGCTCGACAACAACAAGTCGCCGACGCGCGAGCAGGTGCGCTCGTGGTTCAATCGCAACCGCAACCTCTGCCGCTGCACTGGCTATAAGCCGCTGGTCGACGCGGTGATGGACGCGGCGGCGATCATGCGCGGCGAAAAGACGGCCGAGCAGGTGCTGCCCAAGGCGAAGGAGAACGGTTCGATCCTCGGCACCCATTTCCAGCGGCCGTCGGCGCTCGCCAAGGTCACCGGTTCGTGGGACTTCGGCGCCGACCTCGCCCTGCGCATGCCGGAAGGCACGCTGCGTCTGGCTCTCGCCCAGGCCAAGGTTTCGCACGCGCTGATCAAGAGCATCGACACCAGCGAAGCCGAGAAGATGGAAGGGGTCGAAAAGGTCATCACCTGGAAGGACGTCAAGGGCAAGAACGCCATCACCGGCCTCATCACCTTCCCGACCAACAAAGGCGACGGCTGGGATCGTCCGATCCTCTGCAAGAACAAGATCTTCCAGTTCGGCGACGCGATCGCGATCGTCGCCGCCGACACGGTGGAACACGCGCGCGCCGCGGCGGACAAGGTCAAAGTCGACATCGAGGTGCTGCCGGCCTACATGTCGGGCTTCGCGGCGCTCGCTCCCGATGCAATGGAAATCCACCCCGGGGTTCCCAACGCCTATTATGAACAAGGCGTCGTAAAGGGAGCGGACACCAAGCCGTCCTTCGCCAGCGCCAAGGCGACCGTGGACATCACGACCTATTGCAGCCGCCAGCCGCATCTGCATCTGGAGCCCGACTGTGGCGTCGCCTACATCGACGACGACGGCGTGGTGACCATCCAGTCGAAGAGCATCGGTGTGCATCTGCACCACGCGATGATCTGCCCCGGCATCGGCGTCGAACCGGAGAAGCTGCGGCTGATCCAGAACCCGACCGGCGGCACTTTCGGTTACAAGTTCTCGCCGACCATGGAGGCGCTGCTCGGCGTCGCCACGCTCGCCACCGGCAAGCCGGTGTCGTTGGTCTACGACCAGTTCCAGAACATCACTTACACCGGCAAGCGCAGCCCGGCGAACATCAACATCCGCCTCGCCTGCGACAAGAACGGCAAGCTCACCGCGATGGAGACCGACTGGTGGCTCGACCACGGTCCGTATTCTGAGTTCGGCGATCTCGTCACCCTGCGTCAGGCGCAGTTCACCGGCGCCGGTTACCACCTTGAGAACATCCGTGGTCACGGCCGGACGGTCGCGACGAACCACGCCTGGGGTTCGGCCTTCCGCGCCTATGGCAGTCCGCAAGCGTTCCTCGCCTCGGAAATCGCCATCGACATGTTGGCCGAGAAGATGGGCGAGGATCCGTTCGAGTTCCGCTACAAGAATCTCTACAACGAGACCTCGACGACGCCGACCGGCCAGAAGCCGGAGGTGCTGGTGCTTCGTCAGCTCTTCGACATGCTGCGTCCGAAGTACCTGGAAGCCAAGAAGCGTTGCGCCGAACTCTCCACGCCGGAGACGAAGCGCGGCGTCGGCATCGCGCTGGGCATTTACGGCTGCGGCCTCGACGGGCCCGACAGTTCGGCGGCGCGCGCCGAATTGACGCCGACCGGCGTCATCGTCTCCAACTCCTGGGAAGATCATGGCCAGGGCGCCGATCTGGCGACGCTGACCATGGCGCACGAAGTGTTGCGGGCGGCCGGGATCAAGCCGGAGCAGATCAAGCTGCAGATGAACGACACCAACCTGCCGAACTCCGGCCCGGCGGGCGGCAGCCGCTCTAACGTCTTCACCGGCAACGCGACGCGGGTGGCGGCGGAGATGTTGCTGAACGCCATGCGCAAGCGTGACGGCTCGTATCGCACTTACGCCGAGATGGTGGCGGAGAAGATCCCCCTCGCCTACGACGGCAAGTGGGTGGCGGCGGCCTGCACGGCGTGCAGCTCGGAAACAGGGCAGGGCGATCCCTTCCCCGTGTATATGTACGAGGTCTTCATGCCGGAAGTTGAAGTCGACATGGAGAGCGGCGAAGCGAAGGTGGTCAAGTTCACCACCGCGGCGGACGTGGGCACGATCATCAATCGCGCCACTGTCGACGGCCAGATCTACGGCGGTCTTGCGCAGGGCATCGGACTCGCTCTGACCGAGGACTTCGAAGATCTGGAGCTGCACACGACGCTGAGAGATTGCGGCATCCCCTATCCGAAGGACGTCCCGGACGACATGGAGATCCTCTATCTCGAAACGCCGCGGCCGCTCGGACCGTTCGGCGCGGCGGGCGTCGGGGAAGCGCCGTTGACGGCGCCGCATCCGGCGATCCTTAACGCCATCTACAACGCGTGCGGCGTGCGCATCTTCCGCGTGCCGGCGCTGGCGGACAACATCAAGCTGGAGCTTGACGCCAAGAAGGCGCGCCAGGCCCCCAAGCACGCCGAACCCGTCTGACGGCGTTTGAAGCGTAGGGACGGGCCGCCGTTCTCTGAAGGAGCCGGCGGCTCGCTCCGCAACCGGGTAGGAGCGGCGGAACGAGGCTCGCCGCTCCGCTCCCGAGAGTCCCAGCCATGGACGGTCAACGCGTCAAACAGTGGGAAGCCCGCTGCATCGAGGAGCAGCCGCCGGCGTGCGTGGTCGGCTGCCCGCTACGGGTCGACGTTCGCGGCGTGTTGGCGAAGGCGAAGGCCGGCGATTTCGCCGGCGCCTGCGCGATCTACGCCCGCTCCGTCGCGCTGCCCGCCGTGCTCGGCCGCATTTGCGATCATCCCTGCGAGAGCGTCTGCCGCCGCGCCGAGGCGGGCGGCGCGATTCGCATCGGCGCGGTCGAGCGCGCGTGCGTTGAGGCGGCTTCCGATACGATCCGCCGCGCGCCGCAGCGCGCGCGCAAAACCAGACGAGTCGCGGTGGTCGGCGCCGGGCTTTCCGGCCTCACCGCCGCCTTCGACCTAGCGATGAAGGGATTCGCGATAACGGTGTTTGAAGCCCAGTCGCGCCCGCTGTCGCGGCTGACTCGCGACTACGCAAGCGCGCTGCCGCCAGCGGCGATCGAGGCCGACGTCGCCGCTGTGGCGAAGCTTGGCGTCGCATTCCATTACGACGCGCGAATCGACGCCGGCGTCGGTCCGCTCGGGCTCGAGACGTTGATCGGCGGCTACGATGCGGTCCTGCTGGCGCTCGGCGGCGGGTCGGCGACGCCGTTCGCTGCCGCGCTCAGCGTGACGGCTGAGGGTCATGTCGAGATCGACCCAACGACCTGCGCCGCCAGCCGCGCCAAGGTTTTCGGCGGCGGCGCGCATGGCGGGCCCTATTCGCCGATTGGCGCGGCCGCAGCCGGCCGCCGCGCCGGGATCTCGATCGATCGCTTCCTGCAGGGCGCGTCGCTGACGGCGAGCCGCGCCGACGAAACCGACGCGGGTTCGTGCCTCTATGTCAACGTCGCCGCCCACGCTCCCGTTCCGCCAGTTGCGCCGGCCGACGCGCAAGCCGGCTGCAGCGGCGCAGAGGCGAGCGCCGAAGCGGCGCGTTGCTTTCCCTGCCGCTGCATGGAATGCGTCAAGGCGTGCGAGTACCTCAAGCACTACGGCGCCTATCCGAAGCGGTACGTTCGCGACATCTACAACAACGTCAGCATCGTCATGGGCCTTCGCAAGGCCAATCGCATGATCGACAGCTGCACGCTGTGCGGGTTGTGCGACACGCTGTGCCCGAACGATCTCGCCATGGGCGAGGTCTGCCTCGAGGCGCGCCGCGACATGGTCGACAGCGGCCACATGCCCGCCTCGCATCATGACTTCGCGCTGCGCGACATGGCGCATAGCCGCTCGCAGGCGGCGGCCTTCGCCCGCCGTCAGCCCGGCCGCGCCGAATGCGCCGTCGCCTTCTTCCCCGGCTGCCAGCTGTCGGCGTCGTCGCCCTGGCACGTCGAGCGCGTCTATGCCCATCTTGCCGCGAAGATCCCCGGCGGCGTCGGCCTCATGGTCGACTGTTGCGGCGCGCCGGCGCTATGGAGCGGCCGCAGCGCGCTGCATGACGAGGTGACCGCGAGCCTGCGCGAGACCTGGCGCAGCCTCGGCGAGCCTGAGATCGTCACCGCCTGCTCGACCTGCCTGAAGACGCTCGGCGAATTCCTGCCCGAGATGAAGGCGCGTTCGTTGTGGACGGTGATCAACGCCATCGGCTGGCCCGACGGCGCGCGGCCTCGTCTTGCAGGTCCGCTGGCGATCCACGATCCTTGCACCGGCCGCCGCGCGATCGACGCGCAGCGCGCGGTGCGACGCCTCGCCGCCGGGCTCGGGGTCGAACTGCGCGAACTCGGCGGCGCGGAACTGACGACCTGCTGCGGTTTCGGCGGCCTGGCGTCGTTCGCCAATCCGGAGGTCACGGACAAGATTGTCGACCGGCGCGTCGAGGAGAGCGCCGACGATTATCTGACCTATTGCGCAATGTGCCGCGACAATTTCGCGCGCCACGGCAAGCGCTCGATCCATCTGCTCGACCTCGTCTTCCCGTCGCCCGGGGGCGGCGATCCGGCGGCGCGGCCCGATCCCGGCTTCTCCTTTCGCCGCGACAATCGGGCTCGACTCAAGACACGTATGCTTCGTGAGGTTTGGGGAGAGGACATGACCGATCCGACGCGCGAGATCGCGCTGATCGTGCCCGACGCCGTGCGCGCCGACATGGAGCGCAAGCTGATCCTGGTCGAAGACGTCGTGCGCACGATCGCCGAAGCTGAGGCGAGTGGCCGCAAGCTGAAGGACAAGGCGAGCGGGCATTCGATTGCGACGCTCAGGATCGGCGAATTCACCTGTTGGGCCGAGTACGAGGCGGCGGAGCAAGGCTTCCTGCTGCATCGAGCCTGGGGCCATCGCATGCAGGTGGAGGCGAAATCGTGACCGCCGCGCCGGACGCCGACAAACCATCGGGCCTGGCGGATCTCGTCTGCGGCGCCTGCGGCGTGCCGCTCGAGATGGGCAAGGTCGAGGCGTCCTATCTCGGTCAGAGCTTCCCGGTCGAGCTGCCGCGCTGTCCGTCCTGCGGCTTCGTCTACGTTTCCGAAGACCTCGCCCTCGGCCGCATGCTGAGGGTCGAACAGGCGCTGGAGGACAAGTGATGCTGTGCGCATCGCCAGCGCAAGACGGCTTGTTCGGTTGCGGCGCGCTGCGCGACGGCGCTGGCGAGCCGCTGCGCCCCGGCGGCTTGGCGCTGACGCGAGAACTGATCGACCGCGCCGATTTCCGCGCCGGCGACACGGTCGCCGACGTCGGCTGCGGCCTGGGCGCCTCGACGCGCCTGCTGCGTGACCGCGGCGTCGCGGCGATCGGCGTCGACGTCGTCGTCCCTTCCGGCGCCGGCGCGGGCGGCGTGGCGCCGCCGTTCGTCGTCGCCGACGCCGCGCGGCTGCCGTTCGCCGACGACAGCCTCGACGGCGTGTTGTCGGAATGCAGCCTGTCGCTGACCGCCGATCGCGCTCTGACCCTCGCCGAATGGCGCCGCGCGCTGCGGCTCGATGGTCGGCTGGCGCTCAGCGACGTCTATCGCCGCGACGGCGGCGGCGCGGGGCGGTTCGCGAGCCGCGAAGCGCTGTGCGCGGACGTCGCCGCGGTCGGGTTCCGCATCGAACGTTTCGAGGACCGCTCGGAATCGCTGAAAGGCTGGGTCGCGCGGTTCATCTTTCAATTTGGCTCGCTCGACCCGCTGTGGGGCGGCGGTTGCGCGATCGAGCAGGGTTCGGCCAGCAAGGCTCGGCTCGGCTACGCCCTGCTGATCGCCGCTAAGTCCTGCGAACGCGCGCCGGCTGGAGGCTGACATGGACGACGAGTCGTTCCGCATCGCCGAGTTGCTGCTGCAGGGCTACACTTGCGGTCACGTCCTCGCCAAGCTCGCGCTCGAGGCGCAGGGACGCGACAATTCCGACCTGGTGCGCGCGCTGTCCGGCCTCGCGCTCGGCATGGGCCGCGGCCTCAACTGCGGTTCTCTGACCGGCGGCTGCTGCATTCTCGGGCTCTATGGCGGCCGCGCCAACGACGACGAGCAGGTGCATCCGCGCTACGACCTGATGATCGAACAATTCTCCGCTTGGTTCGTCGACGCAATGGGCAAGACATATGGCGGAGTCAATTGCCAGGAGATCATCAATTTCGATCCGAAGCTGATGCAGCAACGCTGTCCTGGCCTGATCCTCGAATGCTGGCGGAAGATCAAGGAGATCCTGGCCGAGCACAGAATCGACGTCGCCGGGCCGGTTCCGGCGGTGTGGGAGGAGGGCTAGCGCATGGCTGCGCCCGCCGACCGCGATCCCGCCGCGACGACAGCCGCGATCGTTCTCGCTGCCGGCTTCTCCTCGCGCATGGGCGCGTTCAAGCCGCTGCTGCCGTTCGGCGGGCGGACGCTGGTCGACCACGTCGTGACCAATCTGCGCGCCGCGGGCGTGGAGCGCATCCACGTCGTCACC
>Ga0181535_10008199_pt1 | contig 10341 bp, 9 predicted proteins | sample PEATcosm2014_Bin_44_FD_119774 | JGI IMG/M metagenome (GOLD analysis project Ga0181535, IMG submission 119774) | Peatland microbial communities from MTU Mesocosm Facility, Houghton, MI, USA - PEATcosm2014_Bin17_30_metaG | ecosystem: Environmental > Terrestrial > Soil > Wetlands > Peat | place...
AATTGCCGGGACGCACCACCCAGGAGGCCATCATGCGTTTCGCCGCGCTGGACCAGGAGTCTACGCAATGATGCAGCGGCTGCTGCCGTTCTTGAGCCTGGTGGTTCTGTTCGTGGCGCTGGCGATGGCATCGCCGCATTTCCTGACCGAGACGAATCTTTCGAGCGTGGTGCGGCAAACGGCGGTGATCAACATCATGTCGCTGGGCATGACCATGATCATCATCGCCGGCGGCATCGATCTTTCGGTGGGCGCCATGCTGGCGATGTGCGGCGTGCTGGGCACCATGGCGCTGGAGCACGGCATGCCGGTGCCTGTCGGCATCCTGGTGGGCCTGGCGACCGGGTTGTTCTGGGGATCGGTGAATGGGCTGCTGACCACGCGGCTGCGCATCGCGCCCTTTATCGTGACGCTCGGCACGCTGGGCATTATTCGGGGATTGACCCTGATTATCACCAACGGTTTGCCCGTGCACCGCGTCCCGCAGAGCTTCGCGTTTCTGGGCGAGGGCAACCTGTTGGGAGTGCCTTTCGTGCTGTGGGTGGTGGTAATCTGCGCGCTGGCGACGCATATGATTCTGGAGCATACGCGCCTGGGCCGCCACGCCTTCGCTATCGGCAGCAATCCGGATGCGGCGGTCTACGCGGGAGTGCCGGTGTCGTTCTCGACCACCGTGATATATGCCTTGGGCGGCCTGCTCACCGGCCTGGCGGGCATGATCGAAGCGTCGCGGCTGATGACCGGCCAGCCCTCGGGCGGCAATGGCTACGAACTGCAGGCCATCGCCGCAGTAGTGATCGGCGGCGGCAGCCTGCGGGGCGGCGAAGGCAGCGTCATCGGCACGTTGATCGGCGCGTTGATCATGGGGCTGCTTGCGAACGGCAGCGACTTGTTGGGCATATCGCCTTACCTGCAGCAGGCTATTATCGGCGCGGTGATTATTCTGGCGGTGACGGTGGATGAGTTGCGGAAGCGGCGCGGCGGGGCGGAGGTGTGATTGGGGCCAGGCCTACTCAGGCAGGCTCTCCAAATCCGCCAGGTCCTTCGCCCGCCCGCTGGCCGCCTTGTTTTGCCGCAGACGAGCCAGGCTGATCACGGGAACCACTATTTCCTCAATCCGGTTCGTTTCTCTTTCGACGTAACACGATTCAAACTCGACCCCGCGGAGATTGACGTGAGGATCTCGATCCGAATGGGCGGCACCCCCATGCGAACCACGTTATTCGGGGTAAGAAAGAGGCCGGAGGTCAGCCCGGCCGCGGCGAACCCGAGCTCGCGAAGCGCCTGCTCAATTCTGTCGGCGTTTTCCGGGCTCATGTTGACCCACACGTCGAGATCGTTGGTGGCCCTGATATGACCGTGGATGCCGACCGCGTACCCACCAATCAACAGGTATTCAACGCGGTTCGAGTTGAGCGACTTCAAGAACTCTTTGAAGTCCCTCGCTAGCGCTGGTATAGCCATAGAAGGTCCTTCGCAAGAGTTCGAGCGCTCGCAACCGCTCTTCGACCGGGCGGGACAACCAGTACTCAACCGCATCGTCCGGGTCCGTCAAGCGGACGACGGAAAAATGCGTGCGGTCTAGCCGGAAGTCGTCGAACCCATCCTCAGACGTGCTCACAACTCCAGTTTACCGCCGAATCGAGATATCGCAGATTCTGTAGGTGACGGTGGACGAGTTGCGGGAACGGCGCGGCGGAGGTGTGATCGGGGCGGAGGCTCGCCAGGCAGGCGCTAGCGATGCGTGTGCGCGCGGTGCTTCCAATTGTAGAGGCCCCACGCCAGGATGGCGACCAAACCTAGGGCGATCAGCATTTCCGGGATGTCCAATGGGCGCATATGCGTCCTCCCGGTTTCGATTATACTTGAAGCGAGATGTAAAGTAAATGTAAAGTCCTACGCCGTCTGCGCTCCTGCGCCTACACCGATTCTTCGAATTCGGCCTCGGGCCTGGGCAGCACATCCTGGTCCCCCGCCACCCAGACGTACAACGTGGGCAGCAGGAAGATGTTCATCAGCATGGCGACCATGAGGCCTCCCACGATCACAATGGCAAAGGGCCGTTGGGAATCGGATCCAATGGCGCGCGACGTGGCCGCCGGCAGCAATCCCAGGGTAGCCACCAAGGTGGTCATCATGATGGGCCGCAGCCTCAGGACGGCGCCCTCCACCGCGGCATCCATCACCGAGTGACCGCGCGCGCGAAGCTGGTTGATGTACTCCAGCATGATCACGCCCGTCTGCACACAAACGCCAAAAAGCGCCAGGAATCCGACGCCGGACGAGACGCTGAAGTGCGTCCCGGTAATCAGGAGCGCCATCAGTCCACCCAAAGGCGCCATGGCGATATTGGCCAGCATGAGCGTAGCCCACTTGAAGGAGTGGAACATCGTATACAGGATGACGAAGATCACCAGGATGGTGATGGGCAGTACGATCATCAGCCGCTTTTGGGAGCGCTGCTGGCTGGCATACTCACCGGCCCAATTAATGGTGTAGCCTTCCGGCAGTTTCACCTGCCGGTTCACGTCCCGGATGGCCTCCTGCACGGTGCTGCCAAGGTCGCGGCCCCGCACGCTGTACTTGATCGCCACATAGCGGGAATTCGCTTCGCGATAGATTTCCGAGGCGCCGTCCTTCACCTCGGCTTTGGAAAGCTGCGCCAGCGAGACGCGCTCCCCTGTCGGCGCCAGCAATCGAACGTTCTCGATGGCCTCCCTGGTGTCGCGATAGGGCGCCGTATATCTGGGCACCAGGTCGAAGCGCCGCTCCCCCTGCAAGATCTGGCTGACGGCATTGCCTCCCACCGCGGTCTGGATGGCGTCCTGAACGTCGGACACGTTAAGCCCATACCGGGCGGCCTGGTCCCGGTCCACGGAGAAGTTGAGATTGGGCTGGCCGATGACCCGGAACAGACCCAGGTCTTCGACGCCCTTGATGTTCCGCATCACGTTGACGATCTGATCGCCCGTCTGTTCCAGCTTCACCAGGTCGTCGCCGTAAATCTTGATGGCCAGTTCGCCCTTAACGCCGCTCACCGCTTCTTCCATGTTGTCCGCAATCGGCTGCGAAAAATTCCAGAGCACGCCGGGGATTTTCTCCAACTCGCGGTCCATGGCGCCAATCAACCTGACTTTCTCTTCCTTGAACACCGGCCGCCACTGATTCTTGGGCTTCAGATCGACGAAGTATTCGGTGTTGAAGAAGCCCGTGGTATCGGTGCCATCGTCGGGGCGGCCGACCTGCGAAACCACCTGGGTGACCTCCGGAAAGGAGGCCAAGACGAGGCGCGCTTGCGTCATCAGCCGGTTGCCCTCGTCCGGGCCGGTGCTGGGGGCCAAGGTGCCCCGCGTCCAGATGGCGCCTTCGTCGAGGTGCGGCAGGAACTCGGAACCGATGATGCCGCTGGAGGCCAGCCAGCCGGCTACCGCTATGCTAGTCACAGCTACGCCTGCCGTGACCCAGCGGGCGCGAATGGCCAGGCGCAGCGTCACACGATAGCGCCCGATCAGCCACGCCAGCACCGGATTACGCCACTCCCGCGTGTTCTGTCCGAACGCCAGGCTGGACAGCACCGGGGCCAGAATCATGGAGAAGATCAGTGCGCCCAGCAGCGCAAAGGCCACCGTCCAGGCCATGGGCTTGAACAGACGCCCTTCCACGCTCTGTAGCGTGAAGATCGGCAAATACGCCGTGATGATAATCCCGATGGCGTAAAAGACGGGCCGCTGCACCTCGTGCGCCGCCTCGCGAATGCGCTCCACCACTGGCCGCGGTGGGCCGCCCTGGTGCCCCAAATGCCGGACGATATTCTCCACCATCACCACCGCGCCATCCACCACCATGCCGAAATCCAGCGCGCCAAGGGACAGCAGATTGGCGGGAATGTGGTTGAGGTCCAGGCAGATCGATGCGAATAAAAGAGAGAACGGAATGGTGATGGCCACGATCAGGGCGCCGCGGGCGTTCCCCAGAAACAGGAACAGGACAATGGCCACCAGGATAATGCCCTCGGTCAGGTTATGCAGAACGGTGTGCGTGGTGAAGTGGACGAGGTCGCTTCTATCGAGGAACGGAACGACTTTCACGCCCTTGGGGAGAATGTGCTCGTTCAGCTCCGTCACCTTCTCGTGGATGGCGTCCAGCGTGGCATCGGATTCGGCGCCTTTCCGCAGCAGCACGATGCCCTCGATTACATCATCGTTGTCGGCGATCTTGCCGTCCTTGCGGTGGAGGGCCTTTCCGATGCGGCCCAGCCGGATCTTCGGCCCCTGCATGACCGTGGCAATATCCCTAATGTGAATGGGCGTGCCGTTTTGAGTCTTGAGAACGGTCTTCCCGATATCTTCCACGTTGTCGAAGAGCCCGATGGAGCGCACGTTGACTTGTTGCAGGCCCTGTTGGATGAAACTGCCGCCGGCATTGACGTTGTTATTGGTTAGCTGCTGCTCCACATCGCCGATGCTCAGGGCGTACTCCACCAGCTTGTTGGGGTCCATCGCCACCTGGTATTCCTTGGTGATGCCTCCGAAGCTCGAAACATCCACAACGTTGGGAACCGATTTGAACTGTTTCTCCAGAACCCAATCTTCGAGAGCCTTCAACTCCATCAGGTCGTACTCGGGGTTGGTACTCTGCAACGAGTACCAGTAAATCTGGCCGACGGGACTGTAGTCCGTCCCGATCTGCGGCTGCAGGTTCTCGGGAAGGGTGACTTCCGACAGCCGCTCCAGCGCTTTCTGCCGGTTCCAATCGTTGTCCGAGGCGTCATCGAAGATCAGCATTACGCTGGAGAGCCCGAACAGCGAGGTGGACCGCAAGTGCTCCAGGTGGGGAAGCCCGTTCATCACGATTTCAATAGGGATGGTTACCTGCTGCTCCACCTCTTCGGCCGCGCGGCCCGGCCATTGCGTGATGATTTGCACGTAGTTGTTGGCTACATCCGGATAGGCTTCAATGGGGAGATTCTTGAATGAGATGATGCCCCACGCAAATAGCAGGATGGCGAGCGCCACCACCAGAAGACGGTTATTGAGCGAGAAATCGACGAGACCGCGAATCATTCCGTTCAGCTATGCCGTACTATTTTGCCGCTATTTAAAGGTCACCACATTGGCCGACGGCGTATGCGCGCGCGCATTCTTCACAATGGCCATGAAGCGGTGCGCAAGTTCCAGGATCCATTCCGACTTGCGATGCCGAATCGCTTCATAGGTGATCAACTCTTTGCCGACACCGATGGCGCTGGCTCCCGCGCTGATGAAGTGGCCGGCTGTGTGCTGCTGCACGCCGCCTCCCGCGATCAGGCGTATCTGCGGCAAGGCTACCTTCAGCGCTCTGATATAGCTATCTCCGCCCAGCGGCGCGCAGGGAAACACTTTGACGAAATCGGCGCCCGCCTTCCATGCGTTGATAATCTCGGTGGGCGTCAGTGCGCCCGGCAACACCAGGACACCTTCCTCAACCGCCAGGCCCACTACGCTTGGGTCCATTCCGGTGCTGGTGATAAATCGCGCGCCGGCTTCCACTGCGCGTCGCGCCGTATCCGCGTCCAGCACCGTTCCAGCGCCTACCACCATGTCCGGAAAATCGCGCAGCAGCGCGGAAATCAGGCCCAGCGCTCCGGGAACCGTCATGGTGATCTCGGCAATGGGCAGCCCGGCGCGATAGACGGCCTCCGCGGCAAACCGTGCGTCTTCAGTGGAAGGAAGCCGGATGGCGGGGATGATGCCAATCTCTTCGATGCGCGCGCGAACCTCTTCTTTGGTCATGTTTTACTGTATTATTGTTCCGCCGTGGCTTGCAAGACCAGGGCGTTCGATACCACTTCTTGGCCCGGCCGGATACCGCCGGCGATCTCCTGGAGGTTGCCGGGCAGCATTGTTCCGCCGGTCACCTCCACGCGCCGGAACTGCCCGCCATCCGCCGGGACATAGACCCAATCGCGGTCATGCAAATGCAGCACGGCCGACGATGGAACCGTGGCGTGCGACTCTTTCTGCAAGCCATGGAACGTCGAAGTGACAAACATGCCCAGCCGCATCGATCCCGGATTCGCCATTTCGAGCCTGACTTTGGCCGTGCGCAGATTGGGATCCAGAATCGGGCTGATATTACCGATGCGCCCTTTGAAAACCTGCTTCGGATAGGCGTTCAACTTCACGTCCGCGTACTCGCCCAGATGCACTTGCGCCAGGTCGTTCTCATACACATCGCAAAGAATCCAGATATGCGAGAGATCCGAGATGGTGAATGGATTAGGAGAGGCCAATCCCTGTACACCGGACGCGGTGGTCACTTGCTGGTCCGTGATCACGCCCGCAACTGGCGCACGCACTTCCACAATGGCCGATGGGTGATCCGGATCCGCGCCCAGCACGTGCAAGTGGTCGAGCGTGGTCTTGACGGTGACTTGAGCCTTCGTCTCGGTGTCTTGGGCGACTTCCAGATCTTTCTGCGCGATGGCTCCTTTCTCGAAGAGAATCTTGGAGCGGTCGAGTTGCGCCTTGGCCAGTGTTTCGTCGGCCTGGGCCTGCTCGTAATCCGAGTACGCCCCGGCGATATCCGCGCTCTGCACCTTCATCAGGAGCTGGCCTTTGGTTACGGTATCCCCCAAGCGGGCCAGCACTTCAATCACGCGGCCGGACGCCAGCGTAATCACCGGAACAGTCCGCGATACATCGGCGCCGACCACCCCGGTCACGTTCAGCTCGGGCGCCGCGTCGATCTGGCCCGCGGTCGCCAGCGGGAATTTGCCGGGGTCGTCCACCTTGAACAGGCCCGCGGTCTGGACGTGCTCCACCTCGGCTGGCGGCGGCGCCTCGGCCTTGGGGTCGCCTTTGCCCTGCGCGCTGCAGCCGGCCAGCACTAAGGCCAGGCACAAGATCGAAAGAATCAGTTCATGCCGTTTCATGGGATCACCTCACGGCCTACCGCGAGATTCAGTTGACTCGCAGCGGATAAGTAAGAACCCACCAGGTTCAGATAGCTCACTTCGACGGCCCGGTAATCTCTCTGGGCGTCCAGATAATCGACTAAGGCGGCTTGCCCGTGCTGGTACGAAAAGGCGATCGTATCGCGCACTCTGGCGGCGGTTTCCAGGTATTTCGTCTTGTACGGCCGCAGGAGCGTCACGGTATTGAGCAGAGTCGCATAGGCGGAATCCACATCGCTGAACACCTGCGCCTCGGTCGCGTCCCGCAGCCTCTCGTTGCGCGTAATGTCCACCTGCGTGCGCGCCTTCTCCCCTTGATTCTTGTCGAAGATGCGCAACGGGATGGTGACGCTCACGCCCATGTACACCGGGATCGGTGGATTGCGCCCGAAGTCCACGCCGATCGTCGGATCGGTCGACCCGTTAGCCACCGCCAGCTTGTAATCGGTTTGCGCCTTGTCAACCGACTGGGCGGCGGCCTTCAAATCCGGCCGCTCTTCCATGGCGATGCGCCGCAGCTCGCCCGGAAGCGGAACTTGCTCCGCGAATTCGAAGGGCCCCTGCACGTCGAACTGCTCGATCGGGGTCCTATCGTGCAGCAACTGCAAGAGTTGGATCTTCGACGTCCGCAGGTTCACTTCCGCGGTTTGCAGATCGGACTCGTAGGTCACGCGTTGCAACTCCAGACGGTCCAGATCGACCCGCGCGATATCCCCGGCTTTGTAGCGGTCCTGGCTGATGCCTAGGGCATGATCGAAGTAAGCCAGGTTCTCCTTCGCCAGGTCGCGGACGGCCTTGGCTTGCAAAGCTTGCACAAACGCGCCGCGCAAAGTGAAAAGCAGGGTCCGTTCCTGGTCCGCCAATTGCGATTGCGCGATGGCGGTACCCTTTTGCGCGCTCTCCAGACGCAACTCCCGCTTGCGCTGCCGTTCATGTAGGTAACTTCCCGAGACGAATGGCAGCGCTTCGGAAAACGGGCTGTACTTGTCGACAGGGTTTTTCCAGAAAGGATTGATCTGGTCCAGGGTAACGGTGAGATCCGGGTTGGGACGCAGATAGGCAGTGATCTCTTCGTCCCGCGATTCGTCGATGCCGATGCGGGCCGCCCGCAACGTGGGATTCGACTTTTCGAACTCCTCCCGCGCTTGCTGCCACGTCATGGTCTTCTGCGCGGCCGCCTGCCCGAAGATGGCCTCGGCGAAGCAGCCTGCAAACAGAAGCCCCATCGACAGCCGCCAGAAAAGGCGTCGCACATCACCTCCATGACGAATTGGTTTGCTGTCTTTGTTCAGGAGGAAGGTTAACATCTGCCCACGGGGAAGACCGGGTTGATCCTCTAAGGCGCACGCGCACCCGGGTCTTTTCATCATATCATTGCGATGAACGGGGCCCCTTTGAGCCGCATCTATCTTTCGACCAGGACAGCCTATCTTTCAGTCAACAGCATGCCCGCTGGGGGGCGCGACATCAAAGTGGAATAGCTGGCGGTTGGCTACCGCCGCTGTTGGCCGATTGACAATCGGCCGCAGCTTGCCAAGTTGCCCCACAAGGCGCGCCGCCGGCGTCCCACAGTGTTAAAATCGGGGCGAAATGCGAATCCGATATTTCTTGCCCATAGCCCTCACCGCTTTCGCCGCAACCGTTCCCGTGATCAAGTGGAAGACCGGCGACCGCAGCCGGCCGTTGCCCGTCATGGTCACGCCTGGCGAACCCAGCACCCAACAGCATGCCGGCACGGCTCCTTCCGATGCCGTGCAACTCTTCAACGGCACGGATCTCGCCGCCTGGCAGCAGCACGACGGCAAGCCCATCGCCTGGAAACTGCGCGACGGCTACTTCGAAGTCGCGCCCGGCACCGGCGACATCGTCACCAAGCAGCCCTTCGGAGACTGCCAGTTGCACGTCGAGTGGGCCACCCCCAATCCGCCGCACGGCGCCGATCAGGAGCCGGGCAATAGCGGCGTGTACCTGCACTCGTTATACGAAATCCAGGTGCTGGAATCCAACCGGAACAAGACCTACGCCGACGGCCAGGCTGGCGCGATCTATTGCCAGTATCCGCCGCTGGTGAACCCCGCCCGTCCTCCGGGCGAGTGGCAGACCTACGACATCGTCTTCCATGGCCCGCGGTTCGCGCCCGATTCGAAGTTGCTGGAACCGGCCACGGTCACGCTGCTCTTCAATGGCGTGTTGGCTCAAGACCACGCCATGCCGACGGGTCCCACGGATTATATGAAGCGCCCGCCCTACAAAGCGACGCCGGCCAAGCTGCCGCTTCTGTTGCAGGACCACGGGCAGGCCGTACGCTATCGCAACATCTGGATTCGGGAGCTAAAAGCGGCGGAATAGGTCCGGTTACAGCCGCCCTGCCGGCGCCGCCAGGGAGCAATTCGTGATCCGGCTGTGGCACAGGTACTCCAACAACAGAATCATCTTGTGTTCTTGATCGCTGCCGCAGTCCGGGGAGGCGCGCCGGACCTGTTCGAAATGCGCAATGCCGTCGGCCAGCTCGCTCCGGCTGAGCGCGGAGCGGCCCAGAGACTCCAGAACGCAGGCGCCCAGAAACTCCGCTATATACTGCAATTCATCCCTGGATAGACCCTGCAAGAATTTCCGCGCCTTCTTCTGAAAGCGCCGCTCGGCACACACAGTGATGGCAGAAATCAAGGCCGTTCTCAACCCCGAGCTCCTGTCTCTAGGCGAGCCATAACATCGGTGTTGTCAATTATGCCCGAAAAGGAAAGCCGGGCGCAAGGGCCAGCCGCGCGAGCACCTGCATTCGTTGTGGGGCGGTCCCCCTGGACCGCTGCCGACGCCCTCGTCGGCGTGTCGCCGCGGCACGGGAAAGGCCGATCGACAATCGGCCTGCAGGTTAACAACGTTAACAACCTGCCCCACAAGAATCGTCCGAACCGGCGAGCTTCGCTCGGCGAGCGGGTCTGGAGACCCGCTGCAGGCGTGGACGCCCGCCCCACAGGTACAGGAGCATTGGGCTGAAGCTTTCGCCACCACGCTACAATCGAATTAACCCCGGCATGTCCACCGATGTCAAAGCCGCTCCCAGCGTGCACCGGTTCTTCGCGCGGCACGGCGCGCTTTCGAAGTGGCATCCGAATTACGAATACCGTCCCGGCCAGTTGGAGATGGCCGAGGCGGTGGAATCGGCGCTGGCGGACCGCAAACATCTGATCGTGGAGGCCGGCACGGGCACCGGCAAGACGCTGGCCTACCTGGTGCCCGCGATCCTCTCCGGCAAACGCATCGTGGTCTCTACCGGCACCAAGAACCTGCAGGAGCAGCTCTTCTTCAAGGACATTCCCTTTCTCCAGCAGCATTTTCCGCGCCCGCTGCGCGTCTGCTATATGAAGGGCCGCAACAACTACGCCTGCCGGCAGAAGATCTACGAC
>Ga0181535_10008201_pt1 | contig 10338 bp, 6 predicted proteins | sample PEATcosm2014_Bin_44_FD_119774 | JGI IMG/M metagenome (GOLD analysis project Ga0181535, IMG submission 119774) | Peatland microbial communities from MTU Mesocosm Facility, Houghton, MI, USA - PEATcosm2014_Bin17_30_metaG | ecosystem: Environmental > Terrestrial > Soil > Wetlands > Peat | place...
ATGCGCATTATCTATACCACTAGATATTATATGTCAAAAAAAATCCCGAAATTTGAATCTTTGAACTTTTTTGCAACGCACCCGCCGCGAGGAGAGCGGCCGGGGAAGAGGGCAGGCCAGAATGGCGCTTAGATATTTCCGGGGCCGAAGTCTCGGTCATCCACCCCGGATCGTTTTGTTGACGTCAACGTGATTTGGAATGATGATTTTTGATGTCGCACGGATGGAATCGGACGGAAGCCAATATGCTCATGAAAAGGCCAATGAAGAAAGCCACCAAGGCGCCGGTGCTCTACGAACGGGTGCGTGAAATACTTGCCGCCGCGCGGGCTGGCGTGGCGCGCACGGTCAACACCACGCAGGTCGTGGCGAACTGGCTGATCGGGCGGGAGATTGTGGAGGAGGAGCAGCACGGAGCCAGGCGCGCCGAGTACGGCGGGCGGCTGCTGGAGGAATTATCGCAGAAATTGACGCGGGATTTTGGGGTTGGCTATTCGGTGCAAGGCTTGCGCTATATGCGGCAGTTTTATCTAGAATTCCCTGAGTTGGTTCGTGCGCTGCCAATTCACCACACACTGCGTGGCAAATTGCCATTGCTGTCAGCCTCTGCCGCCGCCGAGATTCGCCACACACCGTGTGGCGAATCGCACCTCCCCTTGAAAGACTGGAAATCCGGGCAACTGCATCCAAATCTTTCGTGGTCCCTTTACCGGCATTTGCTGCGCGTGGAGAAAACCGAAGCCCGCTCCTTCTATGAAATCGAGGCCATCCAAAATAATTGGTCCGCCCGGGAACTGGAGCGGCAGATCAACAGCCTGCTTTACGAACGCCTGGCGTTGAGCCGGGACAAAAACGGGCTGTTGCGCCTGGCGCGAAAAGGACTGGAAATCCAGGGACCGCTGGACGTTTTCAAGGACCCGCTGGTGCTCGAATTTCTAAAAATTCCCGCCGCCGCCAAACTGGTGGAATCAGACTTGGAAACCGCGTTACTAAGTGAGTTGCAAACTTTCCTGTTGGAGTTGGGCCGGGGGTTTGCCTTCGTGGCGCGCCAGGAGCGCATCACGCTGGACGGCGATCACTTCTACATCGACCTTGTTTTCTATCATACGGTTTTGAAGTGCTACATCATGGTGGATTTAAAAGTGGGCAAGCTCACCCACCAGGACCTGGGCCAGCTCGAACTGTACGTTAATTACTATGACCGCGAACGGCTCACGCACGGCGACAACCCCACCTTGGGTTTGATTCTGTGCACGGACAAGAACGACGCCGTGGTGCGTTATACGCTGGGCGAGGCACAGCGAAAGAAAATTTTTGCCAGCCGTTACAAACTTCACCTACCCTCGGAAGCGGAGCTGAAGACGGAATTGTTGCGGGAGGTGAAAAGCCTCCGCCCGGCCACCTCTGCCCAGCCGGTCGCGCCAAAAAAGAAAACCAAGCCATGGATCCCGACCTGAAAGGGTCAAGGGCCAACGTGCGTCAGGGCCGCGAGGAGAGCGGCCGGGCTGGGTGAGACGAGATAAACCGGTGTGGCTCGCAGAGCCGTTTGGCCCGCCGGCAGCGGGTTGCCCATGAAATCGTAGCCCGTGACGTTTCCGCCCAGGGTGATGATTCGCGCCGGGTCGAACTCATCCCACGCGATGGCCACCACCGGGGCGCCCCTGACCAGCCGGCTGGTGTTTTGCAGGAGATAGGCGCTAAGCCCCGGCACCTTGAGCGACTCCACGTGTTCCGCCGGCCCGGCGAACCGCGCGAAAGCGGCTACCGCGGCGAATGTTTTGCGCGGTTCGCCGCCGTAGGCGAACAACACGCTGGCGCTGTCCGGGCCGTTGATCGTGCCGCAAGTGCCGGCGTGGAAGAAGAACTTTTGCCCGCCATGCGCCGCGGCCACCGTGGCGAACTTGACGACGTGCTCGGCGGCGGCGCGTTCGCTTTTCCAGCGGCAGCGGTTCATCGTTTCGTCGCCGGTGGTTTGGGGCACGCAGGCGGGGTCGTCATCGGCATAGCAGCCCCATTCCGTCACCCAAAACGGCTTCGGCCCGCCATGCGCGTTTATCTGGTTTTCCAGTTCGCTGAATGACGCTTCATCCACAGCGGTGGGATGTTCCGGGTCATAGATGTGCAGGTCAAAGACGTCCAGCAACTGCAGGCCGCCCTTGGTGATGAAATCTCGCGTCCACGCGGTCTGCACGCCCGCGCTCAGGCCGCCGACCACCTGGCAGTCTGGCCGCGCCGCTTTCATGGCGCGCGTCGCCAACTTCAACAAACGGAGATAGTCGTCCACGGTGTAGCCAAAGGCCTGCGGCAAGGCGTAGTCGGTATAAACCGGTTCGTTCAGCACCTGGAAGGTGTGGTTGCCGGCGTATTGCCGGACCACCGCGGCGGCGTAGCGGCCGAAATCTTCGAGGTTCGTGGGCGCATAGGCCACAGGCAAGCGCTGGAGTAAACCCTGGTCGCCACCGGCCGCGTGGGCCACCTCGCCCGGCTTGGCGGCGCTGGACCACAAGGCCGACGGGAAGGGCAACAGAATATCCACCTGGCCGTGCAGATCGGTCCGCGCGCGCCGGATCTGCTCGTCGCTCCGGCGAAAATCGAACTTCCCCGGTTCCGGTTCCACGATCTGCCACTGCGCCGACCAGTCGCGCCACCAATGGATGCCCGCCTGCTCCGCGCGTTCCTTCAGAAAACCCCACGGATACACGTGATTGAAACCGAACGGCGACTCCAGTCGTTCGGGCGCCATCACCGCGCAGCGCAGCGATTGCGTTTCGTTGGCGTTCGTCCAGTTCACCCGGAAGAAGCCGCGCCAGCCGGCCACCAAGTTTGTCAGCGGCAGCACCACATCGGCGTGCGGCGGCACCGTGAACTGCGGCTCGCCTTGGCCCACGGTGTGATCGAAGAAATCCGTGACCGTGAACCGGCCGGCGGGGTGTTGTGGTTCGTTGGAGTTGTTGAAGGCGCGGAGGCGGAGCGCAACGCCGGCGCTGACGTTCGTGAACAGGTTGCCCGGCTGCGGCGAGTCCAGGAAGGCCTCCACCGGGGTGCGCGGTTCGTAAGCGGTGGGGCGGGTGCCGCGCTCCAATTGCACCGCGTCCACCCACAGCGTGCCGGCGTCACGATGCGACGCTTCGAGGTCGAGGCCCACGGCAATGAAGAGGAACGGCTGGGCCGGCGTGAAGCTAAAATCAAAGCGCTGCCAATTCGTGCTCACGGTGACCGCGTGGGTTTGGAGCTGCTCCGGGGCTTCGATGCAGGCCAGTTGCCCGACCAAGCCGGCGGCGTCGCCGCGCAAGTAGGCGGAGAGCGTCAACGGTTCGCCGGGCTTTACGCGAAACCAGCCGCGGTTGGCCGCCAGCACCCGGCGCACCGGTTGCCGCACCGGCTCGTAATAGTCCCAGTAAAACACCGGCTCGTCGCGGGGATTCAAGGCGATCTTCAGGCTTTGCCGGCCATGTTCCGCCACCGCCGGGTCAACCACCCCTTCCAGTTGGTAGAGATTGCCGGCCCAGCCGGGCAGACCATAGGTGTAGCTGCCCCAATTCGCGCCGCCGCATTCGAAACTGCTGTTTGGGATGAAATTCTTAACCCCCTCGGTCGCAATCTGTGGAAACCATTCGCGCCCTTCGGCCACTTCCACGAGTGAGACGTCCGCCAGCCAGAACGTGCCGGTGTTCCGATGGTAAAACTGCAGCCGGGAGTCCGCGGCCGGGAGATCGCGCTGCGCTTGAAAGCGGAACTCGAAGTGTTCCCAGCGCGCCCCGGGCGAGTACGCCTCGGCCAAGCCCACCGACTGCCACGTGCGGGTGTCGGACAGGCCCAGTTCAATGGCACCCGCCTTGAGATTCGCCGCCTTGGACCAGAAGCTGAGCCGATACCACTGGCCGCGGCGCACGGTCACCTGGCCCACCTGGCAAAGCATGGCGTGGTAATCACCTCCGGAGCCGGAAAACTCCGTGCAATCCAGCCGCGCGCTGAAACCGCCATCGCGGCCGGCGTCGCGGGTAAGTTGCTGGTGAACGGCCGGATTCCCGGCCGCCTGCCAAGAATCGGGCGTGCCCGCGCGGACCTGGTCGTTGGCGAAGTCGCCATTGGCCACGAGGTTCGCAGGCTCGGCCTGGCTGCCCGCGGCCGCCAATAGCATCGCCAGCAAAAGTGGGAATTTCACGGGATCTTGATCGGAAAGGCTAAGGGCTAAAGGCTGAAAGCTAAAGGGGAAAATCTGTGCCCCTCTGTGGCGAGTTTGACAAAACCCTTGATCTATCAGGGGTTGCTCGCAAGGTGGAAGCTCAATCTACAATTTTCTTTGCGAGGCAATCCTGAAGCCCTCCACCGACTCCAAACCGTCGGATAATGGCGGTAACGTCTCCTTTGTCGTTCTTGATTACGAACAACTCCCCAAACGGTTCCATTTTGAAAAAGAAATTCGTTTCCGAAGCGGTATACACGGTAAGCGCAGGAGTGGTTTCGGCGCCGACTGAAAATTTCGCAAGCAACTGGTCGCCATCGCGCCAAATCACGATTTGCTGTCCATTCGGCAACACCGCGCACGGCCCGACTTCGTAACGACCAACACAGGCGTCCAGGAGCCTGGCGTCGGGCCGGATGCCGGCCCGCTGGTTGGCTATTGCAGGGCCTTTGGGCCACTGCTTGGCAACGAACTCAGCCGGAAATTCTTCGCTTGGCTCGGTTGCCGCAGCCACGGCTATCGCAGGAGCGGGAACGGATTTCAGGCCCGTCGTGTTTACTGTGCTTACAGCGTAAAGGTGTTTCCCGCCTTGCTTTGCTTCAGCGTCCGAGTAACGCATTTTCAGGAACGGCCATTTCGGCTCATCGCCGTAACCGATCTGTTGGAAGGTGGGCCGGCCGACAAAGTAACCTGTGTGCTGGTCTGGAAGGCGAGCCAGTTGCTTCCCATCGCGGTCAATCACAAATTCAGCGATGCCACTTTCCAAGTCGGCCTCCGCGTTCCAGGTGATTTCCCCGGTTGAACTGATCCGCACGTGATTTGGCGGCGGCGGCGGAGTCGAGTCACTTACGTTGCCGTCGTTGACGAAATCACACCAGGCTTTGGCGATTCGCACATCAGGCAACCAGACGGCGGTTTTGGGGTCGCCGCGGAATTTTGAAGCAGGTTGCGCACGCTGGCCGAGTAACGGAGCGAGCCAGGCGCTGTCGGTTGGCATCGGCTTCAACGTGGCGCTGCCTGCCGTGTCCGGCAGTCGGGCGGTGAGGCAGACATCAAACCAGGGAATGGCCAGGTAGCGCGAATTGCCGCAGTCATGGCCGCTGTTCGGATCCACGGCCACGCCGATCAGGCCGCCCTGGCCCCGAAATTCCTGAAAGAATTCCCGCACGCTTCGCCACATAAAAGCATGGTTGGTGGTGACCACGCCTTCTTGCGCGCCAAGGTTGCACATCACCGGCACGCTCAATGCGGCGGGAGGAATCGGCTCGGCTTGTTGCAGCGGAAAACTGGAACGCAACCAAACGGCGGCGACACGCTCCGGATGCAAATAAAGCATGCTTCCCGCCCAACACGCGCCGCCGGAATGTCCCCACAATGCCCAGGGCACAGTCGCCAATTCTGGATGGCCGGACCGCGTTGCCAATTCGGCCAGCGCCCGGATGAATTCCTTATCCGAACCGTTTCGCGGATCGAACCACCACCGGCAACTGGCGGTGGCAAGCGATTGTTCATACGTTGGCACCAGCAAAGCACACTCATGCTTGCGTGCCAGGGCCTGCCATTGCAAATCACCGGCCATCGCGCGAGCTTCCCGGTCGTCGCCGGGACCACATCCATGTTGATGCACGATTACCCCGCGCAAGGTCTTTGCGCCGGGCGGAAGCCATAGTGTATAGTTCGCGCTGATCTTCAGTTCGCCTTCGTTGGTTGATCCTTGATAATGAACCAGGTAGTAAGGCGGAAAAATGAGGCTGTTGAAATCCACCATAGCGGCGCGAACGGAAATCGCTGACCACAGTATTGTGGAACAAATGATTCGAGCGGTAGGGATCATTTTTGACATGTGTTATTCAACGCGTTCGACACCCGTAGTCGCGAGTTCCTTTGAATTTTTTCCGCCATGCGCAGATACCCGAAACAAAATCGCTTTTCTGGAATTGCTCCCGCCTAATGCCGACTGTCAGTTCAATTGCCAGCGCGAGGGCTGAAAAGCAGTGAAAAATAGTGGCGAGCAATGATAGATCAATGGAGTCCAAATTGACTGATCAAAGCAACAATTCGCCGTCTAACATTCTCTGGAGCCAGCGCCGATTGGCCGCCGCTTCTCCGCTTTCGCGGTTGATCGCAATGGCCCATCGTGCAAGGGGTCCTAAGCCGGCAGTTGCTTTAGGCCGCGCCGCCACAAATCCAGGTGGTACAAGGCCACCACCACCAGACTGTGCTGGATCTTCTCCTCGGCCACCAGCCGCGGGACGTCCGCCACCGGCACCAGCAGCGTTTCCAAATCCTCCGCGTGGTCAAATTCAGTCTGGTGCCGCAGCCGGCAGTTCTCCACCAGCACGGTGTAGGTGACATTGGAGAGGATGGCCGGGTTGGAGAACACGCGGCCCATCAAGCGCGCGTTTTCGCCCTCGTAGCCCGTCTCCTCGCGCAACTCGCGCACGGCGGTGACCAGCGGGTCCGCATCCTCCGCATCCATCATGCCGCCGGGGATCTCCAGCTCCACCGTGCCTGAGCCAAAGCGATATTGCTGCACCATCACGAGTTTCTCGTCCGGCGTGAGGGCGATGACGTTCACCCAGTTGACACTGTCGAGGATGAAGAAATCGTGTTCCGTGCCGGTGCGCGGATTCACGCAGGTATCGGTGTGGATTTTAAAAATGCGAAAATCGCCGGCCGGGACCGAGCGGAGTTTTTTCCAGGGTGTAATCATGGGCGTTTACGAAATGAACACGCGCGGATTATAGGCACGGCACCGGCCGGGCTCAAATCCCGTTTGCGCTCCTTTGCAAGTTGTCCCTAGAATGGGGCGCAGCCACCATCCCGCCGCCGCCGGGCCGTTCCTTCCCGGCCGCACGCGCCGCCGGAAGCCAGCGCGAACCGCGGCCGACGAGGTGCCGGGCGCGACGCTCCGTTGATTCACGGGCGCCGGCACGAGCTTGATTTATGAAAACACCAGCAGAATTGTTCTCACTGAAAGACCGGGTGGCGGTGGTCATAGGCGGCACGGGCGTGCTGTGCGGGGCGATGGCTGAGGGCCTCGCCGCCGCAGGCGCCGCCGTGGCCCTGGTTGGACGCGATGCCGCCAAGGCCCGGACGCGCCTCGATGCCATCGGGCAAAACGGCGGGCGCGCCGAGTTTTTTCCCTGCGACACCACGTCCCGCGCCGGCCTGGAACGCCTGCGGCAGGACATTCTGAAAACCTTCGGCCGCGTGGACATCCTGGTCAACGGCGCCGGCATCAACTCCCCCACCCCGTTTTTCGACATCACGGAGGAGGAATTCGACCGCCTTATCACGGTGAATTTAAAGGGCGTTGTGCTGGCGTGCCAGGTCTTCGGCCGGCACCTGGTCGCGCAGAAATCCGGCAGCATCATCAACCTGGGCTCCGCCTCCGGGCTCACGCCGCTCTCGCGCGTGTTTACCTACTCGGCCTCGAAGGCAGCGGTGCACAATTTATCCAAGAACCTCGCGCGCGAATGGGCGCCCGCCGGCGTGCGCGTGAATATCCTGGTGCCCGGATTCTTCCCCGCCGAACAGAACCGCAAAGTGCTCAACCCGGAGCGCGTGGCGCAAATCCTGGGCAAGACCCCGATGCGACGGTTCGGCGAACCGCATGAATTGATGGGCGCCACGCTGTTGCTGGCCTCCGACGCCGGCAGCTTCATCACCGGCGCGGAAATCGTGGTGGACGGCGGCTTTGCCGCCATGAGCATCTGAAGCAGCGCGTGCTCGCATTCCTGGCCCGCACCCTCCGGTCGCATTAATCAGGGTGCTGGCGTGAATAAAGTTTGCTTGGCGAAGCACGGTCCGGTCTTTATGCTGGCCGCAGGACTCAGGAGACCAACATTAGACCAATTATGAGCCACCTCTGGAACTTTTTCCGCGCCGGCGGATTCGATCAAGTAAAGCTGGCGTCGGGCAGCGACCTGGCCAGCCTCGACCAACTCGACCAAAAACTATGGGTGGCGCTGGCCTGCCCGACCCGCGGACTGGAATTTGATAGCCGGACCCTGGACCTCATCGACACCGACAAGGACGGGCGCGTGCGCGTGCCGGAAGTCATTGCGGCCGCGAAATGGGCCACCGGCCTGCTCAAAAATCCCGACGACCTGATCCAGGGCGCACCCGCGCTGGCGCTGGCGGCCATCAACGAAGCCGCGCCGGAGGGCAAACAGATTCTCGCCTCCGCCCGGCAAATTCTGGCCAACCTGGGCAAGCCCGGCGCTCCAACCATCGGCCTCGAAGACACGGCGGACACCGCCAAAATATTCGCCGCCACCCGTTTCAACGGCGATGGCATTGTGCCCGTGGACGCGGCCGACGACGCGGCCACCCAATCGGTGATGGCGGACATCATCGCCTGCCTGGGCGCGGAGACCGATCGCAGCGGCAAACCCGGCGTGAACCAGGCCAGGACCGACGCTTTTTTCGCCGAGGCACAGGCGTATGCCGGCTGGTGGAAACAGGCCGAAGGCGACCGGACCATCCTGCCGCTGGGCGATGCCACGGCGGCCGCCGCCGCGGCCATCAAGGCGGTGAAGGCCAAGGTGGACGACTATTTCACCCGGTGCCGGCTGGCGGGATTCGACCCCCGGGCCGCCGCGCCGATGAACCGCCAGGAGTCAGAGTACGTGGCGCTGGCCACCCGCGAACTCACGCCGAACGCGGCGGAAATTGCCGCGCTCCCGCTGGCGCATATCGCGGCGGGCCAGCCGCTGCCGCTGGGCGGGGAAGTCAATCCGGCCTGGGCCGGTGCCCTGACCACGCTGCAAACCGCCGCGGTCAAGCCGCTGTTGGGCGACCGGGAGGCCCTTACCGAGACCGATTGGAGTACACTGGGCGCCAAAGTGGCGGCGTTCGAAACCTGGTCCACCAGCAAAGTCGGGGTGCCGGTGGAAAAGCTCGGGCTGAAACGCGTGCGCGAAATTCTGGCCAGCGATGCCAAGTCAAAAATTGACACCCTGATTGCCCAAGACAAGGCCCTCGAACAGGAGGCCAGCATGATTGCCGCGGTGGAGAAACTGATCCGCCTCAATCGCGACCTCTACACGTTGTGCGTCAATTTCGTCAACTTCAAGAATTTCTACAGCCGCAAGGTGCCCGCCATTTTTCAGGCCGGACGGCTGTACCTGGATCAGCGCAGTTGCGATCTCTGCCTCACCGTGGAGGACGCCGCCAAGCATTCGACCATGGCCGGATTGGCCGGCGCGTATCTCGCCTACCTCGATTGCGAGCGGAAGGCCACGGGCGAAAAGCTTAGCATCCTGGCCGTGTTTTCCCAGGGCGATGACGACAACCTGATGGTCGGCCGCAACGGCGTGTTTTACGACCGCAAAGGCCGCGACTACGACGCCAGCATCACCAAGATCATCGCCAACCCCATCAGCCTGCGGCAGGCGTTTTGGGCGCCCTACAAAAAGTTCGTCCGGTTTATTGAAGAGCAAGTCAGCAAGCGCGCCGCCGCCGCCGATGCGGATGCCACGGATAAACTGACGAACGCGACCACCCTGGCGGCCAACGCCAATGCCAACAACAACAAGAAGATCGACGTAGGCACCGTCGCCGCCTTGGGCGTGGCCTTTGGGTCCGTCGGCACATTCGTCGGCCTCATCTTTGGCAAGGTGCTGGAAATCATTCATCTGGGCGCGCTCGATATCATCGGTGCCTTCCTGGGCGTAATCGCGATGATTTCCGGTCCCTCGGTGATCATGGCCTTCATCAAGCTGCGCAAACGCAACCTGGGCCCGATTCTCGACGCGAACGGCTGGGCCGTGAACGCCAAAGCCAAGATCAATGTTCCGCTGGGCACCAGCCTCACCGCGATTGCCGCCCTGCCCCCCGGCTCCCAACGGGATCGCACCGATCGGTTTGCCGAAAAGAAAAGCCCCTGGCCCATACTCCTCGCGTTGGCCCTGGTGCTCTACCTCGCCTTCACGTGGTTCAACGGCGACTTGGATGCCTACCTGCACGGCGGTTTGAAGCACGACACGTATTTCAAGCACGACACGTACTTCGAGCTGATTGGCACCAATAGCGTTCCGGGAAAAATCCTTCCGGACAAAACAAATTCCAGCACGACCAACCCACCGGCGCAAAAATGAACGCCGGGGGGGCCGGCCGGGCCAAAAGTCCCATTTCCTCCGACGCCG
>Ga0181535_10008202_pt1 | contig 10338 bp, 10 predicted proteins | sample PEATcosm2014_Bin_44_FD_119774 | JGI IMG/M metagenome (GOLD analysis project Ga0181535, IMG submission 119774) | Peatland microbial communities from MTU Mesocosm Facility, Houghton, MI, USA - PEATcosm2014_Bin17_30_metaG | ecosystem: Environmental > Terrestrial > Soil > Wetlands > Peat | place...
CGCCCATTGCCGGGCTCAGTGACGACGTCAACGACATCCGGCTCCGCACGGCCCGCATCGTCAACGAGAAGATCCTGCCCAACGAGTCGCTGCTCTGGCACGCACGGGGCAGCGAGGTCACCGACGCCGAACGGGCGGAGGCCAAGGCACTGCGCGGCGAGATCCAGGCGAAGGTGAAGGCCGAGGGGCTGTGGGCCCCCCACCTTCCCCCCGCGTACGGGGGCATGGGCATCGACTTCATGGCCCACGCCTACATGAACGAGATCCTGGCCTACGCGGTGGGGGCGGCGTCGCTCTTCGGCGTGGTGGCGCCGAACTCGGGCAACCAGACCATCCTGGTCAAGTACGGCACCGAGGAGCAGAAGAAGAAGTGGCTGCTCCCCCTCGTCGAGGGGACGATGCAGTCGGGCTTCTCCATGACCGAGCCGGAGAACGCGGGCTCGGACCCGCGCTCCATTCAGACCACCGCCATCCGCGAGGGCGACGAGTGGCTGATCAACGGGCACAAGTGGTTCACGTCCAACGGGTTGGCGGCGGACTTCTTCATCGTGATGTGCCGGGTCAAGGAGTCCAAGGACGAGGAGGGCCCCGGACGGATGGCCCAGATCATCGTGCCCACGTCGAACCCGGGGGTGATCATCGAGCGCGGCATCGGGATCTGGGGCAGCCCGAAGTCGGACCACTGCGAGGTGCGCTACGACAACGTCCGGGTGCCGCTCGACAACCTGCTCGGGCAGGTCGGTGACGGCCACCGGGCCGCGCAGGACCGCCTCGGCGCGGGGCGGATCTTCCACTGCATGAACTCGGTCGGGCAGATGTGGCGCGCCTTCGACCTGATGGTCGAGCGCATGCTGACCCGAGAGGTCCACGGCGGCCTGCTGAGGGACAAGCAGTTCATGCAGGGCTTCGTGGCCGACAGCTACATGGACCTGCAGGCGGCACGGCTGATGACGATCCACGCCGCCGAGAAGGTGGACAAGGGTGATCCCCAGGCCCGCACGGAGATCAGCGCCATCAAGGTGTTCGTCCCGGCCGCCTACAGCCGCGTCGTGGACCGTGCCATTCAGGTCTGGGGCGCCGCCGGGGTCACCAACGACCTGCCGCTGGCCCAGATGTACCTGGGGGCGCGCACGCTGCGCCTGGCCGACGGGCCCGACGAGGTGCACCGCATCCTCATCGCCAAGAACGTCCTCCACCACTACGAGAAGGGCGAGAGCTGGGATTTCGCCGGGTGAGCCCGCGGTGATCTGGGAAGCGGGCCCGGGGGTGGCCGCGTTCTCGGAGGGCCTGTTCGAGGGCACGGTGGCCGTGGTCACCGGCGGGGGCACCGGGCTCGGACGCGAGGTCGCCCACGCCTTCGCCCGCCTGGGTGGTCACGCCGTGATCGCGGGGCGGACGGCGGCGCGCCTCGACGAGGTGGCCGCTTCCATCGCGGCGAGCGGGGGCAGCTGCGTCGCGGTGCCGACCAACATCCGTGAGCCCGCACAGGTCGACGCACTGCGCGACGAAGTCTACGACCGCTTCGGCCGCGTCGACTTCCTGGTGAACAACGCGGGCGGACAGTTCCCGGGTCTGCCCAGCACGATCTCCGACAACGGGTGGCGGGCCGTGGTGGACCTGAACCTGAACGGCACCTGGAACATGACGAGCCGCTTCATGGGGCCGATGGCCGACGCGGGCTCGGGCGCCATCGTGAACGTGGTGCACACCTTCTCGTTCGAGCGGGGGGCGCCGATGTTCGTGCACTCGGGCGCCGCCCGCGCCGGCGTGGTCAACATGGTCAAGACGCTGGCGCCCTACCTGATGCGCCGTGGCGTCACCATCAACGCCTTCGCCCCGGGGGTCTTCTCGACGCCGGGCATGGTCACCTCGGAGCTGGCCACCGTCGGGCGCACCGAGGCGGGCTTCACCGACGAGCTGGTGGCCAGGGGGACGACCGTCCGCATGGGCACCGTCGACGAGATGGCCGCCATCGTCCTCTTCCTGTGCTCCCCCGCGGCGCGCTACGTGTGCGGCGCCACGATCATCGCCGACGGGGCCTCCATGCAGACCAACTGGCCTCACTTCTTCCCGGAAGGGGAGATGTAGGCCGGGTCCCGCTCCATCGTCGCCGGCGCCGTACGCGCCAGCACGGCCGCCGCCAGGCACATGGCCGCGAAGGCCGCGGCACTCAGCCCGAGCCGGAGCGGGTCGTCGGTGAACATCTCGGCGAAGACCCAGACGCTCAGCGCGATGCTCACGATCGGGTCGACGACGACGAGCAGGGGCTGGGACACACTGAGCGGCCCGACGTGCAGCGCGGCCTGGTTCAGCAGCTCCGCCGCGAGGCCGGCCACCGCCAGCGCGTAGACGGGCCAGTGCGTGAACATCCCGGCCACACCGAATTGCGTGAGCGTGTCCGTGGTCGCCTTGATGAACGTGGCGACGAGGGCCCACAGGATGGAGGTCGCGGCGCCCAGGAGCGCGGCACGCCGGACGGGGGAGCCGCGGCTGCCGAGCAGAGCGAGGAGCCCCGCTGCGCCGGCGGTGGCCACGGTGGCGGCGATCCAGGCGGAGCTCGTCGGGACGGCGTTCCCACCCGTGGGCTCGGACATGGCCACGAACAGCGCGAGCGACCCGCAGGTCAGCGCGGCCGCCCACCAGGTGATCGCACGGATCTGCTGGTGGATCCACAGCCGGCGCAGCACCAGCGCGAAGACCAGCTCGGTGACCAGCAGAGGCTGCACGACCGACATCTGGCCGTTGTGCAGCGCCAGGGCCTGGAAGACGAAAGCCCCGGCCAGGGCGATCCAGCCGAGCAACCAGAGCGGGTTGGACACCAGGTAGCGGACGAAGCGCCACCCCTTGGAGTGGCCGGGGTCGCCCGTGCTGGCGATGTGCTGCATGACGAGGTTGAGGGCGTTGCACAACGCCGCCACCAGCGCGAACAGGATCGTCACGTCACGCGCCGCCGTGCGAGGATTTCGTCATCGGCCGCGGCCGTGTCCCCACGACCCCGCGGGGCCACCAGGTTCTCAGCCGGCCCGGGCCGTGCACACCCACCCGAGGTCGTGGGTGCGCACCCGCACGGAGCCGAAGCCCGCCGCGGTCAGCCGACCTTCGAGCTCCTCGGGGGCGATCGGATTGTAGGTGTCGTTCTCGTGGAAGACGGCGCTGCCCTCGCTGTAGACGCCGTCCGCTGCCACCAGGACACCACCGGGGACGAGGACGCGGGCCAGTTCGGCCAAGGCCCGGTCCTGCACCTCGGCGGGCGCGATGTGGTGGAGCATGTGGAAGGACGCAGCCCCGGTGAAACGACCCGGAGCGAAGTCCAGCGCGGTGGCGTCGCCGACCACCACCTCGACGTTTTCGCCGGCCAGGCGCCGTGCCAGCGCAGCCGCCAGGCCCTCGTCGATCTCGACCGCCGTGAGGTGTGCGGTCTTGGTGCGCAGGATGTCGGTCGTGAATCCGGGGCCCGGACCGATCTCGATCGCCTCGTCGCCGAGCTCGACGTCTCGCAGCGCCACCGGCAGGATCGTGTCGTGCACCATCCGGCGCCAGTCCTCGCTGGCGCAGAACTGCATGTGCCCCTCGTTCATGACCCTCAGCCGGGCGGCCGGAGCTGGTACTCGTCCTTCCACCAGCGGGCGGCCCGCACCTCCTCGGGGTCGGTGCGCAGGGACGGGTCCTGGTCCAGGTCCGCGGGCGTCGGTCCGATGCGCTCGGCGATCGGCCGCAGCGCGTCGAGGTCGAATCCGTAACACCGCGCCGCCGTCTCGCCCAGCAGCTTGCGGGCGTCCTCGACGGGGATGCCGCCGAAGTCGCTGCGCAGGCGCTCCTGGGTGTGGGGCCAGGTGCCCTCGGGGTGCGGGTAGTCGGTCCCCCACATCACGACGTCGCAGCCGAGCACGTGGCGGCGGCGGATCTCCTCGCGCGACATGGTCGACGCGCCGATGAAGAGGTTCTCGCCGAAGTAGTCGGACGGCAGCTTCGAGATCTTCCCCTTGAGCAGCGCCGCCATCTTCTTGGTCGTGTGCCCGCCGCCCATGTACTGGTCCCACTTCCACATCATGTCGGCGGCCCAGTAGGCCGCCGCCTCGGTGACCACGTACTTGAGGCGTGGGTAGCGCTCGAAGACCCCCGAGAACAAGAGGTGCCACATGGGGCGGGCGGCCCACCACACCACCTCGGCCAGGTAGATGCCGATGTTGTCGTTGTACTCCTCCTGGGGCGCCTCCCCCGAGTGGGTGTGCACCGGGAACCCGGCCTCCTGGCAGGCGGCCCACACCGGGTCGTAGTCGGGGTGGTTGTAGGGCACGAGGTCGTGCCACATCGTCGGCACCATGATCCCCCGGATGCCCGGCTGCTCCACGAGCCACTCGATCTCGGCCACCGAGCGCTCGACGCCGTGCGTGATGGGCACCAGCGCGATGCCACCATGGCGCTCCGGACTGCGGGCGCACATCTCGGCCAGGAACCGGTTGTGTGCCCGGGCGCCGGCGAAGGCGAGCTCGGGGTCGGCGATGGCGCCGGCGGACAGCCCGGCTCCGAAGGGCGGCGACGCCATGCCGGTGATGGCGTCGGCATCGGCGAACATGACCTCGGCCGTGACGCCGTCCGCGTCGAGCTCCTTGTCGCGCTGCTCGATGTCCCAGGCGCCGCGGAGCCCCTCCTCGTTGTCCGTCTCCCATCCCATGATGTAGTCGTAATTCATCTGGAGCTGCTGGTCCCGGTTGGCGTGGCGCTCGGCCAGGTACTCGTCGAACTGCGGGTGGTACCTGGCGTCGAGGTAGGGCCGGTACTCCTCGCAGTGCAGCCCGGCGTGGGCGTCGGCCGAAATGATCGTGTAGCGCTCGCTCACCGCTTCGCCCCGAGCACGGAGAGGTCGTCGTAGCGCTGGTGGATGAAGGGCTCGAGCCCGGCTCGCGGCACCGGGCCGATGACGCGGCCGACCTGGGTCGAGGCCCGCTCCGTCCAGTTCAGGTCCACCATGCGGCGGACGACGAGGTCGGCCACCGGGTCGAGGGGGGCCTCCTTGAGGATGAGCTCGCCGTCGATGCCCTCGTGGAGCCGGGTGCGCTCGGTCTTCTCGCCGTAGACGAGGAGCGGATCCTGGTCGAGCTCGCCGGCCGCCTCGCAGGAGGGCGACAGCTTGAACCAGAAGTCCGTCTTGGCCAGCTCGTAGTTCTCCCGGGTCTCGCTGATCCGCCCCGTGATCTCACAGATGACCGATCCCATGCGTGCGATGTGTGCCGAGACCCGGTCCCCGTCGCGGTGCACCTCGACCTCGCCCAGCTTCTTGGGCTCGCCGTTGACCTCGCGGCCCCCGATCAGGGACTGCTCGGTCGTCATCGGCATCAGGATCGGGTACTCCCCCAGCCTGTCCTCGTGGCGCGCCTGGACGCCGATCCAGCCGGCGCCGAAAACGGGCAGGCCGGGCATCTCGACCCGGGTGATCGTGATGCGGACCAACGGCTCGGGGCCGGGCACCAGGGGCGGCGGCAACACGGCCGCGATGATCTCGGGGTCCGTCTCGTAGACGGCCGTGACGGCCTCCGACCAGATGTCCGCCTTCTTGGCCTCGATCTCCCGGTTGACCTGTTCGGCGCGCGCGCCGTACCTGACTGTCTGCATGTCTCCTCCCATCTGGTTCGCCGTCACCAGGCCCGCAGAATCTGGGTCGGGTCGAACGCGTTGCAGGTCGTGTCGGTCGGCCACTCCCCCGGGGGCAGCAGCCGGGCGACGTCGCTCACCCGCGGCCCGATGCGGTCGCCGACCGGGCGCAGCAGGTCGAGGTCGAAGCCGTAGAACGAGGCCGCCGTCGACTCCACCATGGAACGGACCTCGGGCTCGGGGTAGTCGGCGAACGCCACCCGCAGCGCCTCGGTGGTGTACGGGTAGCTGCCCTCGGAGTGCGGGTAGTCGGCGCCCCACATCACGTGCCCGACGCCGAGGTCGCGACAGAGGGGGGCCTCGCTCGGGCGCAGGAAGCTGGCGCCGATCCAGAAGTTGCGTGCGAAGTACTCCGTGGGGGTCATCGTCATCTTCGCCGCGGCGGCTCCGAAGAAGTTCGCCTCGGCCGCGTTGGCGGTCGTCATGCGGCCGTAGAACCAGTCCAGCGTCTGGAGGCCGCGGGGCAGCCAGGCCACACCCTGCTCCGTCACGGCGAAGCGCAGCGTCGGGTGACGCTCCAGCACACCCGAGAAGATGAGGTGCCACACCGAGCGGTGGCTGAACCACGGGATCTCGATCAGCATCATCGCCCGGGCGGCCTCGTGCTCGCCGTAGTCGGGCAGGGCGCTGCCACCGTGGATGTTGATGGGGACGTCGAGCTCGGCGCAGACACGCCACAGTGGTTCGTAGTGGTCCTCCCACAGTGGCGGCAGGTGGGAGTTGGGCGGGATGGACGGCAGGAGGATGCCGCCGAAGGGGTCGAAGGTGGCCGCGGCCCAGCGCACCTCGGCGAGGGCGTCGTCGATGTCGTTGGCGAAGACCTGCACGATGCCCGCCCGCCGGCCCGGCGTGCGGGCGCAGAAGTCGGCCAGCCAGCGGTTGTGGGCCTGCACCCCGGCCCAGCGCCGCTCGTAGTCCTCGGGCGTCGGCGGCAGCGCGACCAGGTTGCCCTCGGCGAAGAAGGGCGGGACGGTGTTGGGAAAGAGCACCTCGGCCGCGATGCCGTCGGCCTCGGTCTCGGCCAGGCGGCGTTCGCTGTCCCAGCTCCGGTAGGCGATCGGCGCGATGAGATCGGCGTAGGGGTTCACGTACTCGGCGGCCCAGGCGTCGAACTCGTCGTGCCAGTGCGTGGGCAGGTACGGGCGGTAGTCGCCGATGTCGCCGCCGGCATGGCCGTCGGCGGAGACGACCGTGTAGCGCTCCGGCGCCGCGGCGGCCATCAGCTCAGGGCCGCCGGGGGAAGCATCCCGGCCCCGATCGCGTCGGCCCGCCGGTGCAGCATCTCGGCGCACTCCTCGAGCCCGTGGCCGATGATGAAGTCGCCGCGCTGCACGCCGCGTACGCAGAATCGGCCGAGCTCGCGGAGGTCCACGACGTCCACCGAGCGGCCGGTCGCCTTGAGCTGCGCCTTGAACTCCTCGAACGTCGTGCCCGGGGCGGGAGGCCTCGGCTTGGTACGGGCGAGCTCGGACGGCCGGTTGCGCTGGGCGCTCCACAGGCCGGTGTCGAGCAGCCCGCCCGACGGGTAGAAGACGGCCGCCCTGACATCGGTGCCCGCGGCGATCAACTGGTGCGCCAGCGCCTCGGTGAGGCACGAGATGGCGGCCTTGCTCGACGCGTAGACCGACGCATAGGGCACGGGGGCGATGCCGCCGTCCATGCTCGACGTGTTGACCACCACGCCGGGATCCCCCGAGGCGATCATGCGGGGCACGAACGACAGCATGCCGTTGGCCACACCGAACACGTTGACCGAGAAGCACCAGGCCCAGTCGTTGGCCTCCTGCTCCCAGGGGCGACCGCCGCCACCCGACGTCACACCCGCGTTGTTGAAGAGGAGGTGGCAGGCGCCCTCCTGGGAGAAGACGTCCAGCGCGAGCGCCTCCACCGACTCCGCCGAGGAGACGTCGGTGACGACGCCGCGCACCTCCCCCGCGTCGGCCAGCTCCTTCAGGGCGAGCTCGAGCGCGGGCGCCTCGACGTCGGCGATCACGACGCGGGCCCCCTCCTCGAGCAGCGCCTCGGTGATGCCGCGGCCGATGCCGCCCGCTCCCCCGGTGACCACGGCCACCTTGCCGTTCAGATCGTCCAAAATTTGTCGCCCCCGTGTTTCTGACGCCCCGTCAGGGGCCCACCATATCCCCCACCTGGCGCTGGGTCGTCGGCTCCGGGCCGAACACCCGATGACCGGGGCCACCTATGGCCCGATCTGCTGCAACGGGTGCTGTAGCGTCGTGGCTGCAGTCCGAGACCGGGAGGTGGCCCGTGAAGCAGCGTCGTACGTGGCAGGGGATCTGCATCGGCATGATGGGCGTCGCGCTGACGCTCGCCCCGATGAGCGCAGCGTCCGCCCACAGCAAGCCCAAGCACCATTCGGGGACCAGCGCCAGCACGAAGGGCTCGGCCCCCAACAGCGCCATGTGCCAGAAGGTCAAGACGGAGCAGACCGGCTCGAGCTCGGTCGGCCTGGCCATCGAGAGGGCCATGGAGTCGGGCAACTTCGCCCAGGCCAAGGCGGCCATGCTCAGCGCCTACAACACCGACGCCGGCAACGTGCAGAAGGCGCTGGCCGTGATCAGGACCGCGCCCTCCAACGTCCAGTCGGCGTTCAAGAACCTGCTCACCTTCGTGCAGCAGATCAAGACCGACATCCAGAACGCGTCGAGCCTCCAGGGTTTGGTCACCTCCTTCGAGAGCCTGGGCAAGAACCAGGAGCTCGTGACCGACGGCACCACCATCGCCAACTGGTACACCTCGGTGTGCGGCGGCAGCCTCATCCCGGCGACGACCACCAGCGCCCCGTAGCGGTCGCCCTGGGGGCGGACCTCCATGCCCGAGAAGCCCCCGGAGCTGCGCGTCGCCCGGCCTGACGAGGCGGTGCCGCTCGACGAGATGCCGATGGCACGGGCATGGCTGCAGCACCTGCGCGACAGCGCCATCTTCAAGGTCGAGGGCCTGACGCCGGAGCAGCTGCGGTGGCGCCCCACGCCCACCGCCAACTCGCTGGGCGTGATCGTCGTCCACCTGGGCTACGCCGAACGGCTCTGGCTGCGTGCCATCTTCGCCGGCGAGCCCATGGACATGGGCTGGCGCCGCCGCATGTTCGAGCTCCCCGACGGCTGGGGTCTCGGCGACGTCGTCGCCTTCTACCGGGCCGAGTGCGTGCTGGCCGACGCCGTCCTGGACGGGGCCGAGACCTTCGACCTCCCCTCGGCCGGTGACCTCCGCCCCACGACGTTGCGCTGGGCGGTGTGCCATCTCATAGAGGAGACGGCGCGGCACGTCGGCCACATGGACGTCACCCGCGAGCTGCTCGACGGGAGCATCGGCCGCTGAGCGGTCCGGGGGAAGTCCGCCGCGCCCGGGCGGCCGGTTCCCATCCCCGGGATCGACCTGATCCACGATCTCGGCCTCCCGGGAGGCTCCATCCGGCCCTGCCCCCATTCCCGACCTGCGACGTGCGATCCTGGTGGCAGTCACGGGCGGTACCGTGATGTGACGGAAGCCCCTGAGCGGGGCCACAGAATCGGCGATAATTGGCGTGGTCAAGTTCGGGGCGTGGGAGGTCGAGAATCCGGCCATGGACGTACATGCCGACGAAGTGGGGCTGACAGCGGCCAATCCGGCCGTCCCGGCGGCGGACCCGTCCATGACCGCGGCCTACGAGCGGTCCGACCCGGCCGGGCAGGGACAGCTCTTCCCCGAGTCGCTCGCCTACCCGACCTACGCCGACACGGACAAGATCCCCGCCGTGGGCAGGGGCCGTGCCACCGGCCGGTCCGGGTCGGGCCGGTGGCTCCGGGTGGCCGTGGTGCTGGTGGCGGTCGCGGTGCTCGCCGCCGGAGCGGCCCTCGGGCTCGTGAAGGCCGGGGTCATCGGGACCGGGAGCGGCGGCGGGCCGGGCACGAGCGGGACGCCCACGACGGCGCACCCCGCCGCCCCGTCCACCAAGGCGCCGCCGCTGCTCACCGCCGCCGGAACCGGGCCGGGAACCGCCAGCTACACCATCGCCATCCCGGCGTACCAGGTCACCGTGACCACCACCACCGGCCGGTCCTGGGTGAGCATCGGCATCGTGGGCCAGAAGCCGATCTTCGCGGGCATCCTGGCTCCGGCCTCGAGCCAGCGCGAGATCCTCCTCGGGCCCTCCCAGGTCGACGTGGGCGCCGGTGGGACGAAGGTGGTCGTCACGTCCGGCAAGCGCTCCGCCACGCTGACGCCGCCCTCGGCGCCCTTCAGCTACCAGTTCACCCCCAGGTCCTGAGCCCCCCCGCCGAGGGCCCCCGGCCCCGACTCCCGGCCGAGATCGTCGACCGCGCCATCTTGGCGTACGGTCGCCCGCTGCACCCCGAAGAGAGGAGCCCATGAACCCGAGTCGTGTGCACGCGATGGATCACGTGGTGCTCGTGCTCTTCGAGAACCGGTCGTTCGACAACCTGCTCGGGCGCCTGTACGCGCCGGGGGAGGTGGAGGCCTTCGACGGGGTCGTCGGCAAGGACCTCCACAACCCGGTGCCGGACTGGGCCGAGCACGCCCCTGCGGGGGGCGTCGTGCCCTACGGGATCGCGGTCGGGATGGACGTGCCGGACCCGGACCCGGGCGAGGAGTACCCGCACACCAACACGCAGCTCTTCAACGTGCTCGACGAGGCCAATCGCTGCAAGGACGCCACCGAGATGGTACCGC
>Ga0181535_10008204_pt1 | contig 10336 bp, 9 predicted proteins | sample PEATcosm2014_Bin_44_FD_119774 | JGI IMG/M metagenome (GOLD analysis project Ga0181535, IMG submission 119774) | Peatland microbial communities from MTU Mesocosm Facility, Houghton, MI, USA - PEATcosm2014_Bin17_30_metaG | ecosystem: Environmental > Terrestrial > Soil > Wetlands > Peat | place...
GCATTCGCGCGGGCGCTGCGCGTGGCCTGCTCGCGCGACAAGCAGTTGGGCAAGATGCTGCCATCCACGAAGGGCCTTCTCTGATGCGCGTCACGGTCATCGACTATAAGGCCGGCAATCTCACCTCGGTGCTCAAGACGCTGCGGCATCTCGGCGCGGAGACGGTCGTGACCGACGGAGATTTGTCGCTGGTTGAGTCGGCGGAACGCATCGTGCTTCCCGGCGTCGGCCATTTCGCGGCCACTGAACGCCTCGACGCAACGGGCCTCACGGGCTCGATTCGAGAGGCGATTGCGCGCGGCGTGCCGTTCCTCGGCATCTGCGTCGGCATGCAGTGGCTTTATGCGGGATCGACCGAAGCGCCGCAGCAGACGGGGCTCGGCCATTTCCCGGAATTGTGCACGCGCTTTGCCGAAAGTACCGAAAAAGTTCCGCACGTCGGATGGAATTCACTCGAAGTGCGTAACAACTCGCGACTGCTCGCAGGCGTCGAACCCGGCGAATTCGTCTACTTCACGCACTCGTATAAGGGACCGGTCACAAACGACACCGCGGCAGTGACCGAGTATATTGAGCCATTTGCGGCCGCGGTCGAGCGAGGAAACGTGATGGGCGTGCAGTTTCATCCGGAGAAATCGGGCGAAACGGGGCTGAAGATTCTGCGCAATTTTCTCGCGTGGCAGCCGAGGGGAGCCGCATGCTGACCAAGCGCATTATTGCCTGCCTCGATGTGCACGCTGGCCGCGTGGTGAAGGGCGTGCAATTCGTCGATCTCATTGACGCGGGCGATCCGGCGACGCAGGCGGCGCGACACGCGCGCGAGGGCGCGGATGAGATTGTGCTTCTCGACATTACAGCAACGCACGAGGGGCGGCAGACGCTGCTCGATACGGTGCGGCGCACGGCGCGCGAGCTGTTTGTGCCGTTCTGCGTGGGCGGAGGAATCAAGTCAGCGCGCGACGCGGAGCAGGTGTTCGAGGCGGGCGCGGACAAGGTGAGCATCAACTCGGCGGCACTGGCCGACCCCACGCTGATCAGCGCCATCGGCGCGAGCTTTGGCGCGCAGGCTGTCGTCGTCGCCATCGATGCCCGGCGTGACCCTGCCGCCGCCGACCCGGTGCGCGGCGCGCAAGTGCATGTGCACGGAGGTCGCCGCCCCGTCGGCCGCACAGTCGTCGAGTGGGCACGCGAAGCGGAACAGCGCGGCGCTGGCGAGATTCTGCTCACTTCAATGGACGCCGACGGGACGCGTGCTGGCTTTGACTGCGAGCTCACAGCTGCAGTCAGCGAATCCGTCAGCATTCCCGTGATTGCCTCGGGTGGCGCGGGAACCGTCGCGCACTTCGCCGATGTGTTCGCGCGCGGCAAGGCCGATGCGGCTCTCGCGGCCAGCATCTTTCATTTTGGTGTATCCACTTCCCGCTCACTCAAGGAAGAACTCGCCCAGGCCGGCGTTCCGGTGAGGCTACCATGCTGATTCCCTCGATTGATCTCATGGGCGGGCGCATTGTCCAGCTTGTGCAGGGCGAGAAACTGCGCCTGGCCTTCGACGATTTTGAATATTGGATCGAGAAGTTTTCCAAATTCCCAATTGTCCAGTTGATCGACCTGGATGCGGCAATGCGGCAGGGCGACAACTCCGCTCTTGTCGAGCAGCTCGCGAAGCGGCTCCCGGTCCAAGCGGGCGGAGGAATCCACTCCATTGAGCGCGCCCGGCAAGTGCTTGACGCAGGCGCGAAGCGCGTGATCATCGGGTCGGCTCTTTTCTCGGCGGAGGGCGCGGTCAATACGGCGTTCGCCGCGCAGCTGGCCGAGAGTGTGGGCGCGGAGCGCGTGGTGGCCGGGATCGACACAAAGAATGGGCGCATCGCTGTGAAGGGATGGAAGGCGCAGGTGGAGCTTACGCCGGACGAAGCGATTCCGCAGCTCGAGCCCTTTGCTGCCGCTTTTCTCTACACGCATGTGGACGGCGAAGGATTGATGCAGGGCTTTCCCATCGAAACAGCGGCGCGCTTGCGGAAGTTGACGCAGCGGCAACTCATCGTGGCGGGAGGCATTCGCAGCCAGCAGGAAGTGGACGCACTCGACTCGATTGGCGCCGATGCGGTGGTTGGGATGGCGGTGTACACCGAGCTGCTGGCAGTTTGATCGCATTGGCCCCTGAGCTTTCGCAAAGGAATGCGGCCGAAATCGGCGGGCGCGGAGCCGGCTCGACTCACACGGAATCGATAACCTCATCGGCATCGCCGATGGCGCTGCTGGTTTCAACGCGCGTAGCGCGGAGCAGGCGCGCAATTTGCTTAAGATGGAGCTGGACCGCGTAGGCGCGCAAAATCTCAGCCTGCGAAAAGCCAATGCCGGTGTGGCGAACTTCATCCATGCGGGATTCCAGGTCGGCGATATCCTGCTCCAGGTTGATTCCCTTCGCCGGCACGCGGAAGCGCCACTTGTGAGTGCAGCTGGCCAGATAATTGAAGCCGGTGCGAATGTCGGCTGCAAGATGCGAGAGCGCCGGCTCCAACTGCTGCGCAAAACGGTCTTCGTGGCTGTCTTTTACCGCAAGCTCGAGTGCAACCAGTGCATCGTAGAGAGAGCGTCCAAATTGCGAGAGCATGCTCAGACCCTCGCGCCAGCCGGGGCCGCTCGGTTCGTTGCGCGCGGCTTCGAGCAGCTGGCTGTTGCCGCGGAGCAGAGCCAGCAAATCCTCGCGCAATGCAGGCAAATTCTGCGAGGTCGCGCCGCGAAAGCCCTCGAGAATTGCCTCGAAAAAGCTGCCGAGAAGCAGGAATTCCTGCGCCAGTCCATCGCGCAGCCACAGGCGCGCGCGGTCAGGGAAAACAAGCGTGGTGACCGCGAGCGCAACGACAATTCCAAGCAGCACCTCGCCTACGCGATCCAGCGCCAGCTCCCATCGTGAGCCGGAGTTGGGGACGAGCATGATGATGGCGATGGTGACGGCAGCAAGACGCGAGCTGTTGCGAAGACTGAGCAGGCCGCAGACAACAATCGCGAGCATAACGGCGAGTATGAAATTCCATGGCGGCGCGCCGAAGATTGAACATGCAAAGCCGAACGCAGCGCCCATGAATGTTCCCAGCAGGCGGTCGCGCGAAGCCGTTACCGTGGCCCCGACGTTCGATTGCAAAACGATGATGGCGCTGATGGAGCCCCAATAGCCGTCGTGCAGGCCGAATCGCAAAGCCAGCCACCAGCAGAGAGCCGCGGCCAACGCGGTCTTGGCTGCGTCGATCAGCAGGCGGCGCCGCTCGAAGGTGAGCAAACCCTCCTTATCGCTGCCTTCCACGCGCAGTTTCGCTGAGAGCTTGTGTTGGGACCACGTCTTTTTTGCTTTCAAGCGCATCGATGCGATGCGAGCTGGAGTCTTCTCGCTGTTTCAGGATAGATTGCGGCGCGCTTTGCCGTGAAAAGTTTTGCGCTTCCGGCCGGCGAGCGCCAATGAAGGATGGCGCCATGGACCTGGCAGGGCAAGGGCTGGGATACGATGGATTCGAGGAGCGCGCAACCATTCGTGCGCAAACAGACCGCATGCTGCGAGTCGGATACCCAGCCACTTTACCCGCTGAGTTGTTCCGCGATTTCCCCGAGGGAATCGAGCTGATCCCGGTGTCGGACAAGATGGACCACGACGTCGAGATCGATGTCTGGATTCCCGATCCCTATTCGACGAAGGCGATACGCGCGTGGCCGCGGCTTCGTGGCGTCAAGCTGGTGTTGGCGATGATGGCGGGGACGGAGTGGATTCCCGGGACGGTGGGTCCGCACGTAACGATTTGCAATGCGCGTGGAGCGCACAACTTTTCCACGGCAGAATGGACCTTGTCGGCAATTCTCACGACGCTGAAGTACTTTCCGCTGTATCTCGACATCCAGCGGTCGGGCGTGTGGAAGCGGCGAACTGAGGCCAGCGCGCACTACGCCGAAATCACCGGCAACACGCGCACAGTCTATCCGCCGGTACTCGCGGAAGAGCTGACCGGCAAGGCGGTGCTGCTGGTGGGGTACGGTGCAATCGGCAAGGAGATTGAGCGCATGCTGGCTCCCTTCGATGTGAAAATGTTGCGCGTGGCGCGCAGCGCGCGCATCGACCCGGAAGTACACGCTGTGAGCGAATTGGACAATCTGTTGCCGCGAGCTGAAGTGGTCATTTTGATTCTGCCGTCGACCGCGGAATCGCGCGGGCTGATTGGCAAGCGGCAACTCGGGCTGCTGCAGCAGGGCGCGCTCCTGGTGAATGCCGCGCGCGGACCGATTGTGGATACGGATGCCCTGGTAGAGGCGCTTAATTCGGGGCGGATTCGCGCCGCGCTCGACGTGACCGATCCCGAGCCATTGCCTGAAGGGCATCCGCTGTGGAGCTGCCAGAACCTGCTGCTGACGCCGCATATCGGCGGATCGACACCGCAGTTTGCGCCGCGTGCGCTGCGCACCGTGGCCGATGAGTTGCGGCGGTATATGAAGGGCGAGCCGCTGCACAACGTGGTGCAGGCAGCGGTCTAAGCATCTGCTGCCGCGCAACGCCAGTCGCGCAGGCCGAGGACGGCGAGAGGCACAAAGGCCGCATAGAGCAGCGCCGTTGGCCACAGGTCCTTGTAGATGTATTCGCCGACGTAAATTGCATCCACGAGAATCCATAGCCACCAGTTTGCGATGTGCTTGCGCGCCTGCCACCACGTGGCCACGAGGCTGTAGCTCATCAGCATGGCGTCAAGATAGGGCAGTGCGGCATGGAGACGCTTGGCCAGTGTTCCCAGCGCGAAGCTCCCAACTACTCCCAGGACCAGAGCGATGACCAGGCCTGACTTCGACAGCGGAACCACGCGGACATCGCCTTCTACGCGCACGCCACGCCACCAGTGCCACCAGCCATAGAACGTGAAGACGACAAAAAAAACCTGGAGCAATGCATCGGAAAAAAGCCCCGCGCGAAAGAAAACCACCATATAGAGAAAAATGGAAACGAGGGTGATTGGCCAGCAGATGAGGAGGCGCCGCGTAGTCAGCCAGATTCCGAAGGCCGCCGTGACGGCACCCGTGAGTTCCAGACCGTGAGTGGTGAGGTAAGTGGAGATTTCGGTCCAGATCATGGCTGAGCCGCTCCTTGTCTGCGGCGTGCCGCGGCGCGGCGGCGGATTGCGTCCAACAGCCTGAGGCCCGCCCGGCTGTGGAACCAGCGGGCGTGGCCGACAAGCCAGCCGTCGTAGGCCATGGCAGCTTTTTCTTCCGAACGCAGAACGCCGAGAAAGTAATCAGCCTCAGAAAGCGCAAATTCGGCGTGGCAGAGCGCGGTCATGGGCGCGAGGGCCGACGATTCTTCGCTCGAAAGCGGGCGAATGGATTCGTAGCCGTCGAGAAGCGCCTCGAGATGATCGAGGTGAATGGGCACATCGTCTGGGTGGGCGGGATCGTTGACGAGAGCGAGCCACTCGACGATGTTGCGCTCGATGGCATGAGCGATGTCGTGCACGGCGTTCGTGCGGTCTGCGAGGCCGAAGTCGATGACGGCGGTGGCGTAGGCGGTGAGATTGGCGCTTGGCCCCGCATCGCTCCAGAAGAGATTGGACGCATGGAGGTCGTTGTGCGTCCAAAGCGGGGCCAGTGCGGGTAAGTGCGGCGCGATTTCGGCGTAGAAGGGGTGCAGGAGTTCGAGCGATTGCTCGGCGCAGGCTCGGGCGGCTTTGTGCGCGGCGAGAGAGGAGCGAGCGGCGAGGTATCGTTTCATCGCGGCGGCTGGATCGCCGGCGGCGAAGATGGTGAAGCTGGCGACGAGGGGGCGCACCCGGCGGGGCGAAGCAGTGAAGTTTCGGGCAGCAAGATGAAGACGCGCCAAGGCGCCCCCTGCGGAGTGCGCATGGCCAGCGCTGCGGAAAGGCGTCCAGGAGATCGCGTCTTCGTAAAGGTCGATGCCGGGCGGAATCTCGTGGGTCTCGTAGGTCCATTCGCCCGTTTCGATGACCGTCTTGCCGGCCACGGAAGCAAGGACACGCGGCACGGGCGCGCCATGGGTGAGCAGATGCGACAAAAACCGGTGTTCCTCGAGGAGTCCTTCGCGATCGCGCACGGCGTTGTGATGGCGTTTGACGAAGACGCGGCTGCTTCGCGTGGCGACGACACCAGCCGCTGAAAATGGGCGCGGACTGACGGAAAGAATGTGCGCGGGATCGCCCAGGTCGGGGAATTGAGCAAGAAGTGGGCGCAGCTCATCGAGCGTGAGTGGGGGCCAGTCGGGCTCGACCAGCGAGCCGTCCATGCCGTGTGCTCTAGCCGTCTCGCTCGTCACGATTGCGTCCTTCATCGGTTCCATTGGATCTAGAAAGTGTAGTGGGCGTCGAGGCGTACCGTTGGTGGCGCGCCAAGCCAGACAAATGTGTCGCCGTAACTGGCGCCTGTGTCGGACCAGTAGCGTTTGTTGGTGATGTTGTCCGCGTAAATGTGGATCGTGACTCGGCCCTGCTCGCCGCCGGGCGTGTAACGTGCGCCCAGGTTGAAAAGGTTGTAGCTCGGCACGCTGACCACATCGTCGCGGGTGGCTTCCTTGCGCGAGGTGTAGCTCCAGCCGGGCATCAGGTGAAGGTTTCGTAAGTGGGGCAATGTCAGATCGGCAAACACATTCGTGTGCAAGTGCGGGACGTTGATGACCTGCTTGTTGTCGAAAGTGGTCGTGCCTGTGTCGTTCGAGACCGCGTTCATGGCCGCTGCTGAGCCATTGAGACGCAGCCAGCTGGCGGCTTTGCCTTCAGCGTTCAACTCCATGCCGTCGTGCGTTTCGCGGCCCTCTTGCTCGAAGCAGAGATCGCCCGCGTTGCCGTTGGGGCAGAAGCTGTCAGGTCCAGCGATCACTTTGGGGTAGAAGAACGGCGCGCGCATGCGGAAGAGCGCACCGGTGAGAAGAATGCGCTGTCCGGGCTCGTACTTTGCACCCACTTCAGCCTGGCGCGTAAAGAACGGCGCAAGAAACTGGCTGCCGTTGTCGGTCCAGAAGGGCCCCTGTGGACCGAGCGACAGCATCACGCCGTAGTTCGAGTAGAGCGTGAGGTTCTGGACGGGGTTATAAGTGACTGCGAACTGCGGCAGCCAGACTGGCTTATCGGTGATGGTTGGGGGTGCGGTGGGATCAGTGGCCCATAGCGAGTAGTTGTGGTCGCGCAGCGAATCGTAGTGGGCGCCGGCAATCAACTGAATGCGTGCGGGAAGATGGATGCGATCCTGGATGACGCCGGAGGATTGGTGGCTGTCTTCCCAAAGCCGGCGAGGACCGGCGGTTTCGTAAGTAGGTTCAAGCGAATTCGGATACCCTGGCGGCGGCACAGCCGCAATCGGCTGATAGATGTTTTCCGAACCGACGTAGGTGTAGACGGCGCCATCCTGAACAACGCCGTCAGGCGAGTATGGATTTGCCGCGGTGTAAAAGCCGGGCTGATGAACGCTGCGGAGGAAGAGGACCCCTCCGGCCATGACGTCTTGTGTAACGGCGCCGGTGTGAATGTGGCCGGCCAGCATCGCTTCAGCCTCGCCATCAATGCGCAGCTCGCCGGGGTCGCGGTAGTCGTAGATGTCATAGGTTCCATCGGGAGCGAAGAAATAATCGGGTGCGGTCCCACCATTGCCCTGGCACTCCGCTTCGTAATAGCAGCCATAGGCGTAGATCACGTTGTCCTGGATGAGCGAGTGGCTGAGGCTGGCGGTAGCGAACGCGAGCCACGAGGGCGAAAATGTGTGTTCGAAACGGACGTTCGTGTTGAACGTGTCATACGTGTCGGGCGGACCCCAGGGTTGATCGCCGAGCAGGTTTGATCGGTAGATGTGGTTGATGTCGGGCAACACTGTTCCGCCGAGAAGTTGATAGCCGCTGCCGTCGCGTTCTGTCTTGTGCTGATATTCGAAGTCGCCTTTGAGGATGGTCGCAGGATTCAGCTTCCAGTCGCCCGCTCCTGCACCAACCGCGCGCCAGCCGTTGGTGTCATTCATGTAGGGAACGATTCTTTCGGCGGCCAGATTGACCCGGGCGCCCACTTGCTTGCGGCTGCCAAAGAGGTGGCCAAGGTCAACCGCGCCGTAAGCCGTGCCGCGATGATCGGTCGCGAAATCAAGCGCCTCGACGTTGGCTGGGCGCTTGGTCACGTAGTCGATAAGGCCTCCCGCCGAGGCTACGCCGCTCTCCACGGCAGCAATGCCCTTGAGGAACTCGACCGCTTCTTTGTTTTCGAGCGGTACATCCTGCTCGCCGGCAATCGTCATGCCGTTGACTTCGAGCCCGGTGGCAAGATCGATCGGAAAGCCGCGAATCTCGTAGTCGCCATAGTAGCCCACGGGCACGTAGTCGTCGCCGACAGAAGCGTCGTTCTGGATCACATCGGAGAGCAAGCGCGACACTTGATTATTCAGCAGATCACGTGTGACCACTGACGCTGAGAGCGGAGTGTTCTTCAGTTCGGCGCCGTCCAGGGTGCCCACGGTGATGGTCTCTGGAAGGTAGTTTTCCCCCACGTCACCATGGACGACGACGGTGGTGGTAACTGGCGCAGGTTTCTGCTGCGCGGAACCGGTGCTTTGTGCGCCCGCTTGTGACGCCGAAGCGGGACCGGACGGCTGAGACGGCCTGGTTTGCGAGAACAACTCGACGCATAAGGGCAATGCGAGGCAGACGGCAAGCAAGGCCTTTGCCAGGCCATGGCCGTCGCGGATGGAGATCGATGATGATTTGCCGGCGTTGGATGCGGCTGCGTGCATGGATCCCTTCGTTTCAGTGCTCACATGAAACAAAGGAGCTTGCGCCGCGAAGGGAGTTGAGGAACTTGGCCGCTCGGTCGGAGAAAACTTCCCACGCCGGTATTATCCGGATCGGGTTCGAGGGTATTTCTCAGCCCCACAACGCGTGGAGCACCCCTGTTTCAATGGCTCGATTGAAACACCATGGACCGGCGATTGGCAAATCAGAGGCGCGGCTTTCAAGAAGATTTATCGACGGGCTGCTCTCGCGGGCATGTGGAGACCATGAGCGCAGTTTGCCGAATGGCGAGGCTTTCCCGGCAATGCCTGAGCGGCCATCGCGGCGATCGAGGAGCCGGAGAGAACCTGCAGCATCGCCTGCTGGGCACGCTCCCAAACCGGATGCGCCGGGCAGTGCGCTTTTCTCGGACAGGATCGGCCGTGCATGAGGCAGACGTTCAGGCAAATGACGCCGTCGATGGCCTCAATGACTTCAAGCATTGAAGTCTGGCGGCCGCGCGGCGTGATCAGGAATCCGCCGGATTGCCCGCGCTGCGAGGAGATGAATCCGGCGCGCGCCAGAGCCTGCAGCACTTTGGAGAGAAAGCTTTCCGGAGCGCCTGTAGCCTGGGCGAGCGAGGGAAGCGAGACGCGCGCATCGGACGGCAAAATGGCCAACTGAATCATCACGCGGACCGCATAGTCGGCGGCGCGAGTAAGTTGCATCGACGAGTTGGGTCGCTTCATCGCGTTGTCCTGCCAATCCGGTCTCTCGTCGATCGGGACGCCGGCTTGGGCGGCGTTTTCCAGAAGGGGAAAGACGACTGCGGTCAAATCGGCAGCGTAGTTGAAACCGTCACAAGCCGATGTGTTTTCCATCACAGACCTGTGGTCGCAACGGCACTTAGATTAACTTCTTCCAAATCAATTTGGAGAAAAACAGTCCAAAATGCTCCGCGCCGGCCCCACCGCATTCTCCCGCCCGCCTGACCCAGCGCAAAGGTGCGAAATGGGCCGTTCGTATTTGCCCATGGAGGCTCGCGTAAATCATCCGGCGCGAGCTGAAGAGTGAAAGGAATGATCAGAAGGTTATGAATGCCTATCCCGCAGTGGATCCGATTCCTTTGCCGGCGCCCGTGTGGCTGCTGAAGCTGCTGCATATCGTGACGCTGTCTCTGCATTTTGTCGCCGTGGAGATGCTGCTGGGCGGCTTGCTGCTGGCAATCCTGCTCAGCCTGTTTGGCAAGTCGGCAAACTCGCTCGTGACGGCGCGGGCGCTGGCACGGCGGCTCACTGTGGTGATGACGTTCGTGATCAATCTGGGCGTGCCACCGCTCCTGTTCGCGCAGGTGCTTTACGGGCGCGCGCTCTACACCAGCAGCGTTCTGATCGGGCTCTACTGGATTGCGCTCATCCCGACGCTGATGCTGGTCTACTGGCTGCTTTACAAATTCTCTGCCCGGCTTGAGGCGGGAAAATCGGCGTGGTGGGTGGGATTGATGGCCTGGCTGCTGGCTGGCGGCGTGGCGCGGATGCTGTCGACCAACATGACCCTGATGCTGCGGCCCGAGGCTTGGCGCGCGATGTACTCGGCCTCAGCGATGGGAGC
>Ga0181535_10008205_pt1 | contig 10336 bp, 3 predicted proteins | sample PEATcosm2014_Bin_44_FD_119774 | JGI IMG/M metagenome (GOLD analysis project Ga0181535, IMG submission 119774) | Peatland microbial communities from MTU Mesocosm Facility, Houghton, MI, USA - PEATcosm2014_Bin17_30_metaG | ecosystem: Environmental > Terrestrial > Soil > Wetlands > Peat | place...
CTTAACGGAACGAACCTCAGCGGGGCGACGAACACGTCGCTGGTCTTGAGCAATGTCCAACCGGGTCAGGCAGGGACCTATGCTGTGCTGGTCACTAATCGATTTGGCTCCATTCTTAGTTCCAATGCAGTGCTGACCGTCACCCCGGATCATTTCTCTTGGGGGCAAATCCCATCACCGCGATTCCTTAACACCCCGTTCTCTGTCACCATTCAGGCGCGGGACATGACCAATGGAATCTTCACCAATTTCACCAGCACCGCCTATTTGGATTCCACCAACGGCCTGGCCGTTTCTCCGGCCCTCTCCGGCAAGTTCGTTCAAGGCTCCTGGACCGGAACCGTGGTGATTTCTCAAGTGATCACCAACCTGGTGTTGCGAGCCGGCGACGGATTCGGCCATTCTGGTCTTGCCAACGCGATCAGTGTGGTTGCCTTGCCCCAGCTAACCGTGCGGATCTCTGGTCATACCCTGCAGTTTCTCTGGCCGGTCAGCGACTCGGGATTTGTGCTGGAAGCATCGGGCGGGGTTTCGCCGGCAGCGTGGACAGTCATCTCGGCTTCTCCCATCCGGCTGGGCAATCAATTCCTCGTTCCGGTCCAAATGCCCGGAACCAACACTTTCTATCGCTTGCAGAATACCAATCCCTGAGCGGGCTTAACCGTTTTCACAATCCGGCGTTTTTTATTCGCAGCCCGGTGCGCCAGAATGCCTTTTGGAGCCAACCATGGGGCAACCGCAGATGGTCCGGCGGAAAAACATCGTGCTCCGTACGCCGCGGCACGGCAAAAATTTTCGTTTTGGAGATTGACGTTTGCGGCGCGGCTGGTAACGTATCAGACTTCGCGGGCGCCACTAGGGTGCCCGCGCGTGATTGGCCTTTGGCGCCTTGGCGCTGATGCGCTGACGCCTCGGTAGCTCAATTGGTAGAGCAGTTGACTCTTAATCAATTGGTTTGGGGTTCGAGTCCCCACCGGGGCACCACTTTTAAAAAAATCCTCCCTGCCCAAACAGGGGGAATTTCGTTCTTGCGAGGGAAACAACTTCTTGTTTGGGCGACTGCGGGCGGATCAGACCCTAATTCATTGGCCCAGCCCACCGGCGAACCGGCCAACGCTCACTGGGTGCGCACGCGGAAGAAGTGGGCCGGGTTCGCCGGCTGGTTGGTCGCGCTAAAGACCACCCCGCTGGAGGCCAGGGTGTTGGTCTGCACCGGCACCCACACTGCTGCGACCAGGTTGGTACAGGTCTCCACCACCACCGTCTGGCCCGATGTGCCAGTAAGACTGAAACTGAACACACCGTTGGCCGGATCATAATGGCTACCCGTCACGACCGGCCGGGTTGCCGCCGGATTGGCCACGCCAAACAGGTCAATTTCAGCATAGCCTTCGTAACCGTTTTCCCCGCCGTTATTCGGGGTCGTAAAATTAAATCTCATGGCAGCCACCTGACTGGCCAGCATGGCGGCGCCGCTGGGGGCGATCGTCACCCGCGTGGCAATCGGCGTCGCGTTGTCGGCCGGCGGCAGGTAATCCACCGCCGTCAACTCGGTGAAGTTGGTCGGCGCATCAGCCGTGGCGTAGTAGATAGTGTATGCCTGTTCATCCCGACTGTCATCGCTCCACCCGCCATAGACCACAATGTTGGTCAATTGATAACTGCTGGCCCCGTTGGTCAGGAAATAAACGAGCGTTGTGCCACCGTTGATCCCGCCCGTGGCCAAGCTGCCATTCTTACTGCCACCGATAGGACCGATTTGGCCGTCAGTTAACACCGCCGCCCCGCCCGCACCTTGCAGGGTGAACATACCGCCATTCGTGTTGGGAACTTCCCCGGCAATCACACTATTGCTCGCCACGGTCCAAGTGGGGGTAAACGCGCCGGCGGCCGTTTGGTACGCCTCTTCGATGATCATGCCAGCGGCGGCGACCGCAGCGGGGTTGACGGTAAAACTGTTCGTGCTGCTAATCACCGCGCCGCCCGGGTTGGTGGCCACCAGCCAATAAGAACCCGTGTCCGTCACCGCCAAGTTGGACAAGGTCAGGCTGCCGTTGGTGGCGTCAACTATGGCCGTCACCCCGCTGCCGGCATTCTTATACCACTGCAACACCAGGTTGTCGCCCTGAACACTGGTGGTGAAAGTCACCTGGCTGCCGGCTTCATCCGCGCCAGTCAGGGGCAGGATATCGTGCAACAAAGCGGGGTAATCGGCTTCGTGGACGAGGCGATTGGTGGCGAGCACCATCTTCCACGCATTGGTGAAACGGTACGTCAACGTGTACGCGCCCACCAGGTTGGAGACCGTGCCACTGGCCGCAAGATTAGTCACCGTAAACGATGGCAGATTGAGCGCTCCAGCGCTGTCATCTCCCCAGCCGGCCACCATTCCGTTGCTTTCCAAGACCAGGGCATGCGTCGTGCCGGCCGCGAACGCCGCCACGTTGGTGATCGTCGCTGGGATCGATGCGGTGGCGGCGTTGCTGCCCCATTCGAGCACCGTGCCATCCGCCTGCAGCGCCGCGCAAAAGGATCCGCCCGCCGCTATCGCCGCCACGTTGGTGGCGGCCGTCGGCACATTCAACGTGCCGCTTTGCGTGTCCCCCCACACAATGACCGAGCCACCCGCCGTAAGAGCCAGACTGTAATCATCACCAGCGGCGACGGCCACCACATTCGTGGCCGCGGCCGGCACCGTCGATTCGCCGGCCGAATTGTCGCCCCAAGCCACCACCGAACCATCGGCCCGCAACGCCAAATTATGATAATAACCGGCGGCAATCGCCGTGACATTGGTTGCGGCCGCCGGCACATTGGTCTGTCCTGTGCTTGTGCCCGCGGCATTGGTGTTTGCACCCCAGGCCAGCACCGAGCCATCCGCCCGCAAGACCAGACTGTGCAGCGCGCCACCGGCCACCGCCACGGCATTGGTGGCCGCGGCGGGCACCGTGGCCTGTCCGGCGCCATTCGCGCCCCAAGCCACCACCGAACCATTGGCCCGCACCACGAGAGCGTGCATTAAACCGGCCGACACCGCCACCACGTTGGTGACCGTCGCCGGCACACTCAGGATGCCCAATCGGTTCGATCCCCAGGCGACCACCGTATCGTCGGCCAGGAGCGCCAGACTGAACTGACTGCCAGCCGATACCGCCGAGCCCGGCGTGGTAAAACTGAGGCCGGGATCCTGGAACGTGCTCCAAATTGAATTGGTCAACGGGCTGCTCCGGCAGATCACCGGGTCGATTGAAGCCCAGCGGCTTGTCATGGTCCCGTAGTTGTTGCTCACCACCACGCTATAAGTTCCCGCATTGGCAGCGGCCAGGTTGGCCCAAACCAACGCGGCGTTGGTGGCCCCGGTCACAACCGCCGGCCCCCACCGGTACCACTGGTAGGTCATCGGGGCCAGGCTGGCCGAAGTCACGCTCAATTGCCCCGTCGCCCCCAGGAAGGCCGCCACATTGGTGGGCTGCTTCGTAATCACCGGAATCAACAACACGGTGACGGTGGCGTTACTGCTGGTGGCCGAGCCGTAAATATTGGTCGCCACGAGGTTATAGGTGCCGGCATTGCTCACCGCCATACTGGTCCACGACAAGATGGTGTTGGTGGCGTTCGTCACCGCCCCCTGCCCCACCTGGTACCATTGGTAATAAACCGGCGCCGTGGCATCGACGGTTGCTTTCAACTGTGCCGTGCCGCCGGCGTTCGTCACGATATTCACCGGCTGAGCCGTAAAAACAGGCGCATGCAACACCGTCACCACCGCGTTGCTGCTGGTGGTGGGCCCGACCGTATTGGTCGCCACCACGTAATACGTGCCTTCGTTGGCCACCGCCAAATTCGTCCAGCCCAGTATGGTGTTGGTCGCGCCCGAGACGGCACCTGATCCCTGCTTATACCACTGATAATGAACCGGCAACGGGCTTTCAGCCGCCACGCTCAGTTGTCCCACCGCCCCGGTCAGGGCGGTAAAATTCGTTGGCTCGCTCGTGATAATGGGCGGATACACCACCGTCAATTGGGCGCTGCTGCTGTTGGTGGAGCCGAGAAAATTTGTCACCACCACGTAGTAGGTGCCGGCATTGCTGATGGCCAGGCTGCTCCAAACGAGCGCCGCATTCGTGGCGCCGGCGATGGCACCCACGCCCTGCTCGTACCATTGATAGCCCAGGGGAGCCGTCCCGTTCACCGTCGCGCTGAGCTGCGTCGTTGAGCCGGCCTTGGCCGTGAGATTGGTCGGCTGGCTGGTGATGACGGGCGGATACTGCACCGTCAACACGGCGTTGCTGCTAGTGGTCGCGCCATAGGTATTGGTCACCACCACGTAGTACGTGGCCGCGTTGCTCAAAACCAAGTTGCTCCACGCGAGAATGGCATTGGTGGCGCCCGCCACGGCGCCCTGGCTCGCTTGGTACCATTGGTAAAATAGCGGGACCGTGCCATCCACTGTGACGCTCAATTGCGCCGCCATACCGACCGGGGCAGCGATGTTGGTGGGCTGGGTCGTGATGACCGGGGCGTGGAGCACCGTCACGGTGGCGCTCGTGCTGTTGGTGGCGCCGTAGAAGTTCGTAATCGTTACGTAATACGTGCCACCGTTGCTGATGGCCGCGCTGCTCCAGGCCAAAATGGCGTTGGTGGCGCCGGCTACCGCGCCCTGCCCCAATTCATACCATTGATACGAAACGGGCGCCGTGCCAATGGCCGCGGCACTCAGTTGCGCCGTCGCCCCGGCCAGGACCGTGAGGTTTGTGGGTTCGCTGGTGATGACGGGCGGATACAGCACCGTCAACGTGGCGTTGCTGCTCGTGGCCATGCCCAGGCTGTTGGTGACCACCACATAATAGGTGCCGGCGTTGCTGATGGCCAGATTGCTCCAGGCCAGAGCGGCATTGGTGCCCCCCATCACCGGCCCCTGCCCGAGCTCATACCATTGGTAAACCAGGGGTGCCGAACCGCCGACCACCGCCAGCAACTCCGTCTCCGTACCCGCCAGCGCGCTGAGATTGGTGGGCTGGCCGGCGATCACCGGGGGCGAAGCCAGCTTGTCCAACGCCAATCCGTGCAAATGAAACGTGTCGGAAACGGTGGCGGGCGTGATCGCCAGCGTGGCATTGGCGTTCGTGGCCGTGAAATAATAATCCACCCGCACCCCGTTTCCTTCCCCGTAGGTGTCCTCATCCAAATATAAGCTGTCCCCCGCCCCCGCGAAGGTCGCATACCGGTTTCCCGGTTGATCGTAGGCCACTCCGTAACACATCAGCCGATACGCGGTACCTGCGTTTAAATTCGATACCGTCACCACCGCCGGATTGCCCCCATAGACAAAATTCGCAGCCAGATCCCGGCTCCCCGCCCCGCTCAGATTATCCGGCGTCTCTCCGGCAAAGGTTTCAAAATCGCTCGCCACCGCGAATACGCCCGACGCGTTCGGATCGCCACCGGACAATCCCGTAAAGGTGACTCCATGGATCAGGTAGTTGGTTGGTGCCGCAAAGGCATAGGCCCATAGCGTGTTGGTCGCAGCCACCCCCGCCGAGGCATCGTCCTGCCACGCCGTCACGCTGAAATAATCCGACCCCAGCGCGGTGACTTGGAAATCATCCAGCAGCAAGGCGCCCTCGTTGGTGGAGGTGCTGTAAACCACCAGCGGCGCCTCAGTGCTGGTGGCCATGAACACCCCGTAGGCGTAGTTATAGGGCGCGCTGCTGTTGCCGGCGGCATCCACCGGCAGCACGGTATTGGCGTAAGTCGGCTCGCCATTCAGATACAGCCACACGGTGGGCGGGATGCCATCGGCACGGGCATTGACCCGGCAGCTCACCCGGTACATCGTGCCTGCCGTCAAATTGCTGATCGACGTGGCCAGCCAGTTCGTGTTGCCAGTCGTCTCGATGAAAGCCACGTTCGCCCCATCGGGCGTCGCCCCGTTGTTCGCAAAGAAATTGCCGCCGGCGGGATTCAACCCCACCGCCGTCAGGTCGGAGGCCGTCCAACCCGTAATCGGGCTGTTGGCTGAGCAATATCCCGGATACATCGTGAACGAATTTGATTCGAACGATGGATTGTAAAATGTTTGTGCCGGACTTTCCGTCCGGGCCAGTGCTGCCAACAGCACGAAAGTTATCGAGATTGGGCGGAGTCTCTTCATGATTCGGCGACCAGCAATGGGTTCACACTGCAAAAAACAGCGGGAGGAATTGTGCTGCGATGAGTCAGTACGGTCACTGACGACAACGCCCCTGTTTCATCCAGGCACTTCCGGTTGGCGCCAGGCACAGCCCAGCCGACTGACCGAACCGGGACAACCTCGAGCCCGCTAAATATTGGGCGGGCGACAACGGGGCGCACGCCATCAAACTTCAAACCTAAAAACAATATAGCGCACCAGTCCCGGAGAACAACCAAAACCAATCCGCGGTGCTGGCAACCACGCCGACCGCTCCCACTCGTCACACAAAAACAATATTCCACCTGCCGCCGCAGTCACCATTCGCGCGTCTGATCACTGGCCCCATACTCCAGGAGCTTGCGCCAAACCCACTCCCGAATCTGCGGGTCCATCTCCCGGCTCCGGGCCTCGAATTCGCACCGGATGATTTCGGACGGGAAATGGCCGATCGGCAGCAAGACGGGGGTGTAATTCGCGCCCGGATTAGACTCGCCGCTATCAATGGCAGCATGGGAAAACCCCTCCTGCACCATCCAAGTCAACGCCCGTTCCTGTCCGGAGACGTCATAGCAAAGCTGAAAGCCAAGCAGACCCCCATTCGCCCCGTTCCAAATGAACAGGTCAAAGTACTCGTCGGCAAGCCAACGACGCGCCGGTTCGCCAGCCAATTGCTTGCATGATTGTTCGGTGAGCATGGCTCCCAGTATCGTCTCCGGCCACACCATCGCCGCACCGCACCAGGGTTGTCAATCGTGAATCAGTTTTCACAAACAACTCAAGGGATCAAAAAGCAGAATCTCCAGGGGACACTTTTTGCTCGGATTGCATGAGCCAAGTCTTCACACTCAGAAGTAATGAAGCGCACTTGCCTTGGCAATATTGCCGCTGTATTTCTTGCGACTGCAGCCCTGGCCGCCGCGGAGCCAAGCCCTGTAAACCTTGAACTCGATGGCCCAGCCCAAGGGCTGGTCGGCAACGGTCGCAGCGTCATCGTTGTGACGCCGGCAGGTTTTCATTATCAACGTGGTGGGGGGGGCGACGGAAAACTGCGCGTTTCGGTTGGTGGCCAACCGGTTGATCTAGGCAAACTCGATTGGAAAACCACCGCCTTCCCCGGAGGCATTGTCTTCACCCATCACACGCCCAATGCCGACCTTCAGATCTTTGATACCGCTTTGGCCGATGATCCCTATGGTATCTTGGTACAGCTCGGCGGCGATTTCACCAACGCCAGTGTATCCATCGAGGGTGGGCCCAAGTTCCAGTCCCGATCGGAGACGAACAGCGCGAACATTTCATCGTGCGTCTTTGGTTTCTCGGAAACCGGCAAGATTGCCAATGCTGATTTTGACACGCTGCGCGCGGCGGTGCTCACCCCCTACACCGAACGCGGCATGGTTCTGCACAGCCCCGACTTACTGCTCGATCAGGCGGTGCTCTTTAATCAATACCTCCTCGACCTTTCGTATGATGGCAACCTGATCGTCTGCGAATTGTTTAGATGGGCCGACCTTTGGAGCCGCGATGCGGGTTCGGGCTTTGTCCCGGGCAGCCTCTTCACCGGCCGCATCGAAGCCGCGCAAAAATGTATTGATGTGGATCTGGCCCGCCACGAAAAGGCCACGGCGCGCGCGTTGAAGACCACCGACGACGCCTCGCAAGGAGGCAGTGCCGAGGGGGTGGGCCACCTCACGACTGCTCTTTGGGATTACTATCTCATCACGGGTGACCGCGCCTACCTCGCCCGGGTCGCCAAGGGCATACGCCCCTGGGTGGACGCCTGGCTCGCTCGCGATTATGGGAATACCGGCCTCATTGTGGATACCACAGACTGGATGGACCACTCGCGTTACGCGATGCTGCCCTTCGGCAGCCGCACCCTTTACGCGAATGCCCAAATGGTTCGCCTCCTCGGCACCTTCACGCTCATCGAGCATGAGCTCGGCAACTCTGCGGGGGAGGCTCGCTATGCCCGCGAGCGGGATCGCTTCATTGCCGGCATCAACACCCAACTCTGGAGCGAAAACCTCGGAGCCTACGGCAACCTGCTCGTCGCGGGCCAGATTGATGAGCGCACGGCTTCGGCCGCCAACTCCCTCGCTTTGCTGGGAGGCGTCGCCGATCCCCAACGCGCGGCCCGCGTGCTGGCCACACTCAAGGCCAAAAACTGGCGGCCAAACGGCACGCTTACCATCACGCCCTTGATGACCTACATTCCCGACAACGACCAGAACGAAAAGATTTGGCCCTGGTGGGTCGCCTACGAGGCCCTGGCCCGCCTTAAGAACGGGGATGCTGACGGCGGCCTCTTCCTGCTTCATTCTTGCGCCGCCACCATCCGCAACTCGCAGTATCCCGGAATGATGGACGAAACCATGAACCGCGACGGTCGGACTGAAGGGGGGCGCGCCTTTGCCACGGCGGCCGGTTCGCTGCTGACCAGTATTTACAAAGGCCTCTTTGGAATCGAAATCCTCGCCGGCGGCATGCGCGAGGTAAAGGTGGTCCCCAACCTGCCTTCGGCCTGGCAAAACGCTTCGCTGCACCTGCCCACCCCGGGCGGTTCATTCGATATCGAAGTACGCGACCGCCTGACGCACATCACCGTGAACGATTCCCGTATTAAGGTCGTCTACACCACTGCGGACGCCGTCGTGAGCGGTGCCGAGAAAAAAATCTGGTCGGCTCCGGCTGCTCAAGTCGCCAGGGCGGGTGAGCTGATCGTCGCGCCGCCCTTGGTGGTACGCAAAGCCGCCTACTTTGACGAGCCGGGCTTCCCACACTCCGCGCCGATACCGCCGGGCTCAACCTTGTCTCGCGTCAGTTGCCAAAAGCTCGCTGCGTTGGATGCGTCCGAGATCGGGGCGGTCATCATTCGCGGGAACGCCCTGCCGTTTGCCACCGCCGATGGCCAGCCGCTTCAAGCCGCGCTTGACCGCTACCTGGCCGGTGGTGGCATGTTGATTTTTCAAGGTGTCACCATGCTCTCCAACCAGGGGGATGCCCGCCAACAACTCGGGGGTGATGGTGGCGTGATCGAATGGTATAAACAAACGAACAGCGATTGGTATCCCGTGCATCCGCGCACCGGTGAGCGCGTGCCGAAACCTCGACGCGACGGGACTATTTACTGGGGAGACGGTCGTTATTTCGGTGGCTGGGATACGGAGCGTGGCGCCTTCGGGTTCAAGGTCGATGGCCAAGGCGTTCAACTCGCCACCGGCTCGCCGTTGCCCCGTGGAGGGGAAAACTCCGAGGCACATGTCGAGGCTGCGTTCACCGATTTTGCCGTAAACAGCCCGTGGTATTTTCAACCACTCGCGACCACACACACCACCTTCAATTTCCTCCTGCCGGCGAAGGGTGAAAATCTCCCCTGCGCGGTTCGGCTCGTTAATCGGGAAACCCACGGTGAGATCATTCTCATTGCCAAAGGCGCCGAGTCCCAAATCGACCTTTCAAGCTTGCTGACGGCCCAGTGACCCGTTGTCCTGGAATCCACCATGGCAGGGGGCATCATCAACGACACTGGCTAATCGTGATCGACAAGGTCTATGATCATTTATCCCACTGGCTCATGACGTTCTTCAACAACTTGGCCTGGTTCGCCTGCTGCTGCTGGTAGGCCGTGAACTGCGCCGGAGTGAGTACCGCTTCCAACGCCTTGGTCTTTTGATCCAGCGCCCAAGTCATTGCCTCCCCCATGTTCGTCATGGAGGCCGGCGGTTTTAGATTCCCGCTCATCTGGTCAAAGCCCACGTTGTACAGCGCCCCATAGACGCCATCTAGTTGGTCGGACGACAAACTGAGGGATGATTCGAGTTGCGCGAGTTCCGTGTTGGCCGCCAGCGAGGCCGTGTGGGCAAATTCCTGTTGCTGGTATTGCGGATAGGCCGTCAATTGGTCCGGCGTTAGTAGCGCCTTGATTTGCGCCTCTGGATCGCCATTCGCCAGCGCCTGTTTCATCAGTTCCTCCCTGTTGATCTTCCCGCTCATGCCCTGCTGCATCGCCAGGGTTTGCACCTGAGCCTGCTTCATCAGGATGTTGCTGATGGATTGCATCTGGTCCGCGGTGAGATGGAGGGTCTCCGCCATGCGAGCCAGCTTGCCTTGCACCTGTTGTTCCATGGCCTGCGCCATGGCATCGGCCATGGCACTGGA
>Ga0181535_10008209_pt1 | contig 10333 bp, 10 predicted proteins | sample PEATcosm2014_Bin_44_FD_119774 | JGI IMG/M metagenome (GOLD analysis project Ga0181535, IMG submission 119774) | Peatland microbial communities from MTU Mesocosm Facility, Houghton, MI, USA - PEATcosm2014_Bin17_30_metaG | ecosystem: Environmental > Terrestrial > Soil > Wetlands > Peat | place...
CATTGATTGTAACTGGCGGCAGCAGAGGTATTGGCGCTGCCGTGGCCAAATTGGGTGCAGCCCGGGGGTATTCGGTTGCGGTGAATTACCAGAGCAACCAAGCCGCTGCGCTGGCGGTGGTCCGCGAGATCGAGGTGGCGGGAGGCCGCGCCATAGCCATTGGCGGCGATGTTGCCAAAGAGCAAGACGTGCTGCGCTTGTTCACCACGGCCACGCGCGATCTGGGGCCCATCACAGCGTTGGTGAACAATGCTGGCATCACGGGCAAGGCCGGTCGCGTGGAGGCACTTGAGCTTCAAGTTCTGGAACGCGTCCTTGCTGTGAATGTCGTGGGGGCGGTGCTGTGCGCGCGTGAGGCCGTGCGGTGCATGTCCACTCGTAAGGGCGGCCAGGGTGGCGCTATCGTGAATATCGGCTCCCGCGCCTCTGAACTGGGTGGCGCCGGCGAGTGGGTCCACTACGGCTTGAGCAAGGGCGCGATTGATACCTTCACCGTAGGCTTGGCCAGAGAAGTCGCTGCCGAGGGGATTCGGGTGAACGCAGTTTCTCCCGGCTTGATTGATACCGAGTTGCATGCTGCCGCTGGAGTCGCGGATCGTTTGCCCCGGCTTGCCGCTACTGTCCCAATACCTCGAATCGGTGAGGCTGCTGAAGTTGCCGAGGGTGTGCTCTGGCTGCTCTCGCCGGCGGCTTCCTACATTACAGGCGCAATTATCCCCATCAGCGGCGGGCGGTGAGTAGTTTCCCGTACACGAAGGGCCATCGCACTTAGGGACATACCACTTAGGTTATCTCCTATATTTCCTTGCCTAACAGTACTCTTCCGCGAGCAGCAATGAACCGGGACATCAAAATCGTTCCGCCGGAAAATGGCTATCCGGCATTGCGCCGGTGGGCGCGCTATCAAGCACACTTGGTCACCTGCCTCATCGCCCAAAAGCCAAAGAAAGCGGTTATTGTTCCAGGCCGTGGCTCGGAGCTGAACCACGGCGGGATGACTGTTTATGCCGGCGTCGAGCTGGCGGTCAATGAGCATGTCAGGGTCTCATTCACCCCGCCTTACAGTGGAGAGTCGATGACACTCCAGTGTGTGATTCGCGATCGCAACGGCTATACCTATGGCGTCGAATTCATCCACGACGAAATCGCCTGCGACCAAAGCAACCAGATGCAACGCATTCTGGACGCCATTGAAGAGTTGAAGCGCAAGTGAGCGACGGGCCCCCGCGCGGGTACACCTCAAAAATTCTCCAATATGCCAATGAATCAAGCGGGGTGGGTGGCCCATTCAAGCCGTCTGTTGGCTTGAGTGGGGCAGTTACTTTCTGAGCGTTCCAGAAAAAGTCTTTCTGAACCACTCAAGCCAATCTGGCCGCTAATCCTATCACTGCCGCGCCCAGGATCGCCCAAGCCGTCGAGCGTTTGGTGATCACCAGGAAGAGAAAGCTTCCAATGGCGATCACAATCGGAACGATCCCTGTCAGCGAATCGCGAGCGAGCGGGACGGTGGCGCTCACCAGCAAGCCTGCCGCGGCAAATGTCACGGCCCGTATCGCACTCCTCACGGCTGGCTTGTCGGCCTTGCGGCCCAGGTATTGCAGCAATGGGATGATCAGGAACGCCGGCGTGATTACGGCCAGCAACCCGGCGAGGCCCCCTGGAACGCCGCCGACAAAATATCCCACGCTCACGACGAAAAGGCCATTGGGACCTGGTGCGGTTTGCCCGGCAGCCACCGCCGCGTTCAGTTGCCGGTCCGTCAGCACGTGACGCACCTCGATCAGGTCGTGCCGGATAACTGGAATCGAGGTCACTCCACTGAAAGAAGTCAGCGTCGCCTTGGCAAGCAGCAGGTAAAGCACCAGTAGGCTCATTCCGGTACCCGCCAGACTGTACCAACTACGGCCGCCAGGCCGAGAACCGCGATCGGCGCCATGTCGAGTGTGAGTGTGAGCAATACCGCACCCCCGGCGAGCACCACAACGTGAATCCAACGCTTGCGGTCGAGGTATGGCTGAAGTAATTGCCAGGAAGCCATTGCCATGATTCCCACTGCCGCCGCCAGGGTACCGGCGACCGCGGCCATGGCGTTGGAATTCGATCGCACCACGTCATAGCTGCCGGTGAGCACCATCACAATGATGCCGGTCGGCACGCTCGCCGCCGCCACGCTCGCGATAGCCCCCGGCCAGCCGAGCAACTCCCAGGCGGTTCCCGCGCAGAAGGCCAGCATGTTCGTTCCCGGCGTAATCCGCGCCAGCGCATAAACCGTGGCGTACTGTTCCTGCGTCAGCCACTTGCGCAGCGACACCAGTTCCGTGTGCAGCGCCGCCATGGTGATGGTGCCGCCGCCAAACGTTAGATTCGTCACTCGCAGATACGACAAGAAAAGCTTCAGAAGAGACGGACGCTTCACATTTGTAATGTAACACTAGCGCTTTAGCTTGCCCGCGATCTCAGCTTTCGTGGCTGCGCGAGCCCGCGCAGTGGGCATTAGACGATAGCCCCATGGCGCAAGCCTGGGGTAGGCATGGACGTTTGCAGTCCCAGCCCGCGCGGCGGGCGTAAGACGGCATGCAAGGTCGGGACAGCAGTTCCGTTTTGGGGCTAGATGTTGAGAACACCTGTTCACGCCAATATAGGAGCAGCTACAATGTGGCTGCTGGAGGCTGGCTACTGACTCTCAAAAGAAACAGTCTCAATGACCTCCGGCGAGTTAATTCCTCGGCTCTAATGCGAAAGCGAGTTGAGTTATGACCTACCCTGATGAGCAGTCATCCTCGAAAGCTCTGTATCAGCGTGCAAGGCGCAGTTTACCGGGAGGGAACACCCGCAGCATCGTCTACATGAGCCCATATCCCATTTATGCCGTTCGCGGCTGCGGCTGCCGTGTCTGGGACCGGGATAACGTGTCGCGGATCGACTGTCTTAATAACTTCACTTCCCTTATTCATGGTCACGCCCACCCTGAAGTGACCCGAGCCGTCTGCGAGCAGGTGAGCATGGGTTCGGCGTTTGGATTACCCACGGAATCCGAAGTCGAACTCGCGGAATTGCTATGCCAGCGCGTCGCATCCATCGAGAAACTTGTCTTCAATAACTCGGGCACAGAAGCCGTAATGATGGCCATCAGGGCAGCACGCGCCTTCACGGGCAGGCAAAAGATTGCAAAGGTCGAAGGCGCATATCACGGATCATACGATTATGCGGAGGTGAGCCTCGATCCCAGTCCAGAGACTTGGGGCGATCCGCCGTCCTCGTTGCCATACGCACGCGGCATACCCACGCCAGTACTGAACGATGTTGTCACGATCCCGTTTAACAACTGTGCCAAGAGCGAAGGGCTCATCAGAAAGCAAGGTTCAGAACTTGCGGCTGTGCTCATTGACCCAATGCCAAATCGCGTGGGTCTGATACCTGCCGATCAGGATTATTTGCGAATGCTTCGTCGCGTTACCACCGACATTGGTGCCGTGCTTGTTTTTGACGAAGTTATCAGCTTTCGACTCGGGTACAACGGAACTCAAGCAATCTGGGGCACGCAGGCTGACATCACTGCCATGGGGAAAGTCATTGGCGGAGGATTTCCGGTTGGAGCAGTTGGCGGGCGTAGTGAGATCATGGCCTTGTTCGACGCCAGTAAAGCAAAGCCGGCAATTCCCGTCGAGGGTACTTACTGTGGCAATCCCGTAACGATGCGGGCAGGGCTGGCCACGATGCGCCTGCTGGATCAATCGGCATTCACAAAGCTCAATAAAATGGGTGATCAGGTCCGCAGCGGAATAGCCGAGGCGTTCCGCCATTTAGGTGTGGTTGGTCAGGTGGTTGGTGCTGGGTCACTGCTGAGGGTGCATTTTACCGATCGCTCACTGCGGGATTATCGTTCCGCTTTCCCGAGCAAAGAAGAAGCAGACATGCTTGCCACATTTCATCGCAATCTTCTGAACCGAGGCATCTTGGCTGCGCGATCTGGGATGATGGCGCTCTCAACAGCAATGACCGACGACGAGATTGCGGAGATCGTCGAAGCCGCCAGTGGTGCGATCCAAGCGGTTGCTGGACGGCATTTGACGAGGCACGTTACGGCGCAATCATCGTAGTCGGGTGCCGCCCGGTGGAGATGGACTGTTGATAAATCGCCTTATCAACAGTTACGGTCGAGGCGGGTTGGCTAGTCCACCCCGCGAGCCTTTGCGCAGGGTGGGCGTCGATCTACTCCGTATGTTTCTTTGCGTCTTCCAGGATGCGCTCAGCCCGCGCCGGATTGTAAATGCCGCAAGAGCAGAAGTGAGTCAGATACTTCGCCGCCTGTTCCGGTGTACGGCGGCCTTCCTTCACCCAATCGACCATCTTGTGCGCCAGATTAGCGCTGACCATGCCGTGACCGCACATAGTCGTCAGCATCAGCACCTGCGTATTCGGCAGCTTCTCGGTCTGACCCTCGAAACCGAGTGAGTAGGAGAGACTATGCCGCGGTTGGCCGGCAGCGCAGGAACATGCCATCGCGTTTTCCAGCGAGGTCGACATGTTGACGCACAGCCCAAGGTCGGCTTCCTTGACCTCTTTGAGAAACTTCTCGGCTGCTTCCAGGTTATTGAGCACGACCACGGCATTGGTCGGAGCATCGATGCCGTCAATCACGGTGCGGTATTCCAGCTCCATGCCGCGACTCCAGTGCGCGCTGGGCGTCAGTTCTTTGGGCCGCAGCGCTCCGCCGTGCGCGGAATCGCCCAGGTTCACGGGATTGTATTTGAGCGCCATTTCCAGGAAGCGCTTTAGTTTGGGCACGCAGTCCTTGTCGTTCTTGCCCCGGCTCGTACGGGCAAAGATCACGATATCGTCGCGGAAGCTTTCGCTGCTGCCAAAGCGATGAAGTGTATTAGTCATGGGCTGCTCCTGCCTTTAGTGCCTCGGGGTTCGTTATGCGGCCAAGTCCGAAGTTTGTCTTGGCGCGGATCAATTTGAAACCTAGTCGCTGCAGGATGGGTGCCACGTCATTCTCGTCGCCATTGTCGTCGCAGCGCACCCCGGTCGCGATTGCGACCACGGTCTTCACCTGCTTCTCGACCTCGCGAACCACCCCGAGAATCTCTTCCAGGCGGTCGATCTTAACCAGAACCTCAATGATGGCCGAGAGTATCTTCTCATTGAGAATCTCCGGCTGAAGGGCGCCAGTCGAAGGGTCGGGCATGAGCGTAGTGACGGGATTGTTCTTCTCGAAAACCACGCCAATCTTGGCCAGCGCCATCGTCATCTTCTGGATGTCGTACATGCGAACCCCAACGCCGGGGCGGCCGAGTTCGATGGTGAAGTTAACCTCACCGCGTTTCACCCGTCCGGTCAGGTCGTTGGTCTTGACTTCTTCTGTCCCGCGGCCGCGGACCCCGGTCGATTCGTGCGGCACCAGCGGGTCAGAGAACGCGCGCCGTATCTGGCGCGGCCATGTCAGCTCGTCGGGCGTCAGCGCAGAAGTTGGACAAACGTCGGGTTCGGGATCGAAGCGCAGACGCGCCATCTTGAACAAGCGGCGCACCAGCCTCACTACCGTGGGGTTGAGGTGCTCCTTGCTCATGCCGTTGTAACAGCTATAGCATTCCACGCATTCGTCACTCTCCACGGTCGCCCGGTTAATCGCCTGGTCGACGTAGATCGCGCCCATTGGACACACATAAGTGCAGTTGCCGCAGGCCACGCATTTTTTCTGGTCTATGATCACAATTGGACCTCACACACTACCAACCACTTGTTCCTTGACACTCCAGTATCGACGACAATCTAGCGGATGGAACTTTATAAAATTGTCGCAAATACCACACCAAAGTACAAGCTGAAACCGCCTTCGCAAGCCATCTCCGCAGCCATCGATCACGTCAAGGTGTGACGCCGATCACTAGCGAATGTGTCATCCAGCCGGTCGCCCATCATGCGTCGAGGCTCGGACGGGTGCCCCACTCTTTCGCCTGCTCTTGGCGAAGGGTGGGGTAGTCTTCTTTGGCGGAACAAATATGACCGCTCAGAATTTCATGCGACCAATTCATGACTGTCATTCCGAGCGAGCGGCGCTTCGCCGCGAGTCGAGGAACCTTGTGTTTTCCGTTGTCATTCTGGCCCGGTGCTCCACGTTCGCCCGAGGTTCGCTAACGTGGGGTAGCTTTTTCCGACGCAACCCCCGCCGCGCTACAATCGTTCCATGCCGACCAGCACGCGCGATTTCGAAAAGACGCTAAGAGGCGCTCCGCTGTTTGCGGGGCTTACGGATGCGCAGTTCAATGTACTGGCATCGCGGCTCGTCGAGCGCAACTTCAACGCCGGAGAGATGATCTTTCAAGAGGGCCAGCCTTGCGCCGGAATGTTTATCATCCAGTCGGGGAGCGTGAGAATCTTCAAGAATTCTTCTACTGGCCGCGAACAGGTACTCTCGATCGAAGGTGCGGGAGCATCAATTGCCGAACTCCCCGTGTTCGACGGCGGCGCCTATCCTGCCTCCTCGCAGACGCTCGTCAGGAGCAGCCTGCTCTTTCTCAGCAAGCAAGATTTTCACGCTCTTTGCATGCGACACCCGGAAGTCTCGCTCAAGGTTTTAGCCAAAGTCGGTGCAAGGCTGCGGCAGTTGGTTGGCATCATCGAGGATCTCTCGTTCACCACCGTGCGCCATCGTCTTGCCGCGCTGCTCTTGCGGATGGCGCGCGCGGAGGGCCGCCAGACGCCCGCCGGAACCGAAATCGTTCTTGCTGCCTCCAATCAGGATATCGCCGCGCAAATCGGAACCGTTCGCGAACTTGTCTCGCGCAATCTCAGCCGCTTCCAAAGTGAAGGCCTGCTTCACCTCGACGGAAGAACCGTGCTCATTCCCAACCTCGACCGCCTTGAACAGGAGATCGGCGAACCGTAGAGCCAGTGTGCCCCAGGGTGGTCCATTCAAGCCGTCTGTTGGCTTGAGTGGGGCGGCTCCGTTGCCGCTCGATGTCCCGCCATGTGGGGTGTACAATCCGGCTGTTGTGCTACCGCCTTTATGAGCGACCTCTCCAGTTTGCCGCCCGACTTCACGCCGCCGCACGCAACTGAACCAACGCCGCCTCCCGTGCTTTTGCCGGAGCCTACGCGCGATGAGCGCACGCTGGGCATGCTGGCTCATGTGCTGCAGATTGTTTCCTGGCTGATCGCTCCGCTCATCATCTTTTTTCTGGTGCGCAAAGATTCTCGTTTTGTGCGCTATCACGCGCTGCAGGCGGTGTTTTTCCAGTTGCTGGTGATGCTGGTCTGGGGCGCAACCTTGCTGGCTCTTTTCGCCGGATTCTTTGCCGCCCTCGCGCACCACAGAGGAGCCGTTGGGCCGGCTGCCATCGCTTTCCCCATTCTTTTTTTTGTGATCTTCTGGGGCGGCGGCGCCCTCACTTGGTTCCTGAACCTGGTGCTCGGCATTGTCTATGGCTTGCGGGCAAACAATGGCGAGTGGGCAGGCTATCCCGGCATCAAGTATCTGGCGGCGAAGGTCGCCGGCGTGGAACTGCCTCACTAACCTTCGCCCAGCCCGGGTTGCGGGCTTAAGACGGTCCGGCGACGCATCCCACGCCGTTGCCCAATAGGCCAGGGTATTGGATCGGCATCTGCCCGCAGCTCAATCGCCCGCCGCCTGAAACAGCGATAACTGAACCGCAGATACGTCCTGCATGTGCGTCACGCGTGAGCGCGGCTCCCGCTCAAAGGCGATTCCGTATTTCTCCCGCAGCTTCGCCATGCGCTTCGAAATGTCGCGATGGTAGGCTTCGGAGACGAAAGCGCGGCTGGCATACCGCTCCTGATATTGCTTGACCAGGGCAGGGAACTCCTTTTCGAGAAAGGGCAGAAAGACCGCGGCCGAGCATGGCTTAAGGAACAGCGGGTTGGCGAATATGTTCTTTCCGCCCGCCGCTTTGGTGGCCGCGACCAGCGCTTCCAGCGATTCCTCTGAATCGGTTATGCCCGGCAACACCGGCGCGCAGATTACGCCTGCGTCAATCCCTGCCCGGTTCAGCTCCTTTACTGCATCCATGCGCAGATCAGGCCTCGGGGCGCGCGGCTCAAGCAGGCGGGCCAGCCTGGCATCCAGCGTCGTAATCGTCACGTTGACGTAGAGGCGGTTCTGCTCCGCCACCCGCTGCAACACCTCGCAATCGCGCAGAATCAGGTCTGACTTGGTGACGATGCCGATCTCGAACCCCTTGTGCTGGGCCAGCTCCTCCAGTATCTCCCGCGTGACGCGTTGGTGGCGCTCGGCGGGCTGGTAGGGATCAGTCGCGGTGCCGATAGCGATGGCTTCGCCGCGTTTCACCCGTCGCAGCTCTCGGCGCAGCAACCACGCTGCCTGCTGCTTGATGTAAATCTTGCGTTCAAAGTCGAGGCCGTCGCGCATCTCCATGAACTCGTGCGTGTAGCGCGCATAGCAGTATTTGCAGGCGAATTCGCAGCCTCTATAGGGATTGATCGTCCACTTGAACGGCATGCGAGGCGCGTCGCAACGGTTCAGCAACGAGCGCGACTCCAGCGTGAAATATTGCACGTTGTGCCCGGGACGCACGAACTCTCCCTGAGCGGCCAGCCGGGCAATTCCAACCAAGCCGCTTCCCGGCTGCAGGGTCTGTTCTTCCTCGTCAACCAAGTGGAAGAGGTACGAATTGTGGAGGGCGGGCATCGAGGGTTTCGTCTTCGCTTTTTATTCGCTATCAGAGCTTAGCCTCGGCGCATAGCCGTGTCAAGTGGCGGAAGGTAACCGGCAAGGTTCCGGACCTTACTTCTTTGCAGCACCAGCCACCTGCAAGCCCTTTAGAACTGCCTCAGTTTACGGTTGTCATCCTGAGCGCAGCGAAGGATCCCAGTGGGCTGTCCTAATTCGCGCCACGTCAGGCTTTCTGACCTGAACGCCGAACCCTCCCGAGTGTCATCCCGACGGCAGCGAAATCAAAAAACTTCGCGAGTGTCATCCTGAGCGCAGCGAAGGATCTGCTGTTCGGCCGATCCAGCGTGCTGGCCGGTGGCCCCTTCCGTTTTGTTGGCTGAGTGGGGCAATATTGCACCCCGGTCGCTCACCTGGGTGGGAAATGCGACGTCGCCGACTGCTGACGCACAGCTTCCAGAGCGGGACCGTGCAGGGTAGCAGATTGCATTTGGAGGTAAAGCGGTTGCGGTTGTTGGGGAGGGGTGTGGGGCAACACCCCTCGATGTTCGTTACCGCAGTTCCCCTGGCAACGGGAGTACACACCCAGCTCCTATGCCGAACTGATTATCGACCAAGCATGTTGCGGCCTGCACATTACTTTGGTGCCATAGGCCCATCTCAAGTTGAGCCTGGTTCTGCAAGCGAAGATGCCCTTCTTCGACGCCACGCCGTCCCGCCCCACGCTTTTCATCTACTGGGGCTACTTCGCTCTGGGATGCGTCTTGTCGTAGACCTCCATCACCTTGCGCGTGGAGAGCTGCGTATAGCGTTGCGTGGTGGCCAGCCGTTCGTGTCCAAGCAACTCCTGGATCGAGCGCAGGTCCGCGCCTTCCTCCAGCAGATGCGTCCCAAACGCGTGCCGCAGTGTGTGCGGATGCACCTCGGGCGATAATCCATTGGCAACCGCGATGGACTTCACGATGCGCCCGACGCTGCGCGTTGTCAGGCGCTTGCCCCGCAGATTGAGGATCAGTGCCGGCGTCTTTGTTGGCCACTCCTGCAGCACCCGTTGACGCGCGTGCAGATAATTGCGCAATACCCAATCGGCCTTGTCTCCGAACGGCACCAGGCGCTCTTTCTTGCCTTTGCCCCGCACCATGATCCCCTGCTGGCTCCAATAGATGTGTTCGACGTTGATGCCGGTCAGCTCCGAGTTCCGGATTCCGCACCCGTAGAGCAGTTCGAGAATCAGTTTGTCGCGCTCGGGAAACGCTGCCTCTTCAGGCTGTGGCGTATCGAGCACGCGGTTCATCTCTTCGATGGTGGGCACGCGCGGCAATTTTTTCGGAAGCTTCGGCGTGGACACCAGCAGCGCCGGATTCTGCTTCACCAATTTTTCACGCGCCAGAAATTTGAACAGCGAACGCACTGCGGCAAGCGCCCGCGCCACCGAGGGCTTGGTCAGTCCGTGGTCATAAAGATGAGAGAGAAAACCGCGAATCCGGACGTGGTCGACCGCCTCCCACGCGTTCCGGCCAGAATCACGATCAAGATCAAGATCAGAATGAAGATAAGCCGAAAACTGGTCCAGATTCGTCTTGTATGCCTTGATCGTGTGCGGCGAAGCATTCTTCTCGCGCAGTGAACGCAGAAACTGCGCCACGTCGCGCGCCCCCCTCGACTGCTTGCCCGCCTTCG
>Ga0181535_10008211_pt1 | contig 10330 bp, 9 predicted proteins | sample PEATcosm2014_Bin_44_FD_119774 | JGI IMG/M metagenome (GOLD analysis project Ga0181535, IMG submission 119774) | Peatland microbial communities from MTU Mesocosm Facility, Houghton, MI, USA - PEATcosm2014_Bin17_30_metaG | ecosystem: Environmental > Terrestrial > Soil > Wetlands > Peat | place...
AGCCGGTCTTGACCGAAGCGATATCGGCGAGAATGCAGTCGGGCCCGATGTAGGGCAGGACTTTCCGGAAGACTTCGACGGTATCGCCCAGGAATACGCAGTTTATGACCATCTCGGGCGAGAAGTCCTCGATCTCGGCGAGGTCCAGGATCCTCCTGACCTTGATGAAGTACTTCATCCGCGCGATATCGGAATCGTAGACGCAGACCTCGTGGTCGAGGCAGAGCTCCTCGGTGAGCCAGGCGCCCATCCGCCCCGTGCCGATTATCTGGATGCGCACGATCAGATCCTCCGCTCGATGTAGCAGCCGAGGAGGCGGAAGTCCCTCGCGATCCCGCCGGCCTCGGCGATCGCGAGGGAAACCCGCTCGTCCCGCGCGGATCCGTCGAAGTCGAGGAAGATGGCGTAGTCGCCGGGCTTGCTGGGCACCGATTCGATGCGCGTGAGGTTGATGCCGGCGCGGGCGAATATCTCGAGGGTCTTGAAGAGGGCGCCCGCCTTGTCCTCGGTGGAGAAGACCGCCGAGCACTTGTTGCCGCCCTCGCGGCCGTCGCTCCTGGCCAGGATCAGGAAGCGCGTGCGGTTGTTCTCGGCGTCCTGGATCTCGTCCTTTATGATCTCGAGGTCGTAGATCTCGGCGGCGAAGCGGTTGGCGATCGCCGCGGCGTCCCGCGGCCTCTCCTGCGCGATCATGCGGGCCGCGCCCGCGGTATCATAATAGGGCCTGGGCTCGAGCTTGTTGCGGGCGAGGAAGCTGCGGCACTGCGCGAGGGCCTGCGAATGGGAGTAGGCCGAGCGTATCTCGCGGTGGTCGGTCCCGGGAACGGCGAGGAGACAGTGCGACACCGGCATGTCTATCGCGGCGACGATCTTGAGGTCGGTGTCGATCAGTATCGAGTTGACGGGACCCACGATGCCGCCCAGGCTGTTCTCGACGGGCACGATCCCGAAGTCGAAGTAGCCGTCGCGGACCGAATCGAAGACGTCCGAGAAGTCTCGGCAGGGCATCGCCGCCGCCGAGCCGTCCCAGGCGCGGGCGGCGACCTCGCTGTTGGCTCCGTGCTCGCCCTGGAATCCGACCGTTTTGGGCCTGCGCTCCTGGATGGCCTTGGCCTCGGCCATGATCCGCTTCCACAGCTCGCCCGTGAACCCGGGCCCGGCCAGGCAGCGGGACGAGCGGGTTATGCGCTCGAGCACAGCCTTCTCCCGCTCCGGATCCGAGGTGTCGGGCTTCAAGGATCGCGAGAGCAGCGCCTTCTCCATCCTCTCGTCGAGCAGCGAAAGAATCCGCGCGTCGATGCGGTCGATGTCGTCCCGTAAGTCCTTGAGCGTCATGCTTCCTCCACGGCCTTCGCGGCCGCCGCTGGCGACGTCCTGGTCGGCGCCTGCCGCGCGGATAGCGTCAGGTCGGCGAGCGCGATCGCGCAGGCCGCCTCGAGGGCCACGGCCGCGCGCAGGGCAATGCAGGCGTCGTGGCGGCCTCCCGGGGCGAGAATGGCCTCCTCGCCGGATTCGAAATCGAGGGTCCGCTGGGGGGCGGATATGGTGGAGGCGGGCTTGACGGCTACCCGGACGACGAGCTCGTTGCCGTTGGTGATGCCGCCGTTGATCCCGCCCGCCCCGTTCTTCGCGGTCTTTCCGGAGCGCTCGACGAAGGGGTCGTTGTGTTGGCTGCCGCGCATGCGGGCCGCGGCGAAGCCGTCGCCGAATTCCACTCCGCGCACGGCGGGAACGGCGAAGAGGACGTGCGCGATGAGGGACTCGGCCGCGTCGAAGAAGGGCTCGCCGAGGCCTGGAGGCAGGCCGTTCACTCGCATTTCGACGAGGCCCCCCACGGAATCCCCCGCGGCCTTGGCCTCGGCGGCCGCGGCCTCGACGTCGGGACGGCCTCCCGCCTCGACGACGCGCGTGTCGAAGCGGACGCCACCGGAGAATTCCCCCCCGAGCACGCGTTTGGCGATGGCCCCCGCCGCGACGAGGCCGGCCGTGACCCGGCCCGAGAAGTGCCCCGAGCCGCGCGGATCCGAGAAGCCGCCATACTTGTAACGCGAGGTGAAGTCGGCGTGCCCCGGCCGAAGGACGCGCCTGAAGGCCTCGTAGTCCGACGAACGCGTATCCGCGTTGCGCAGCACGACGCAGATCGGCGAGCCGGTCGAGCGCCCCTCGTACAGGCCCGAGAGGATCTCGGGCGAGTCGGTCTCGCGTCGCTCGGTGGTGCCCGCCGCGCCGGATCGGCGCCGCGCGAGGTCGCGCTCGAGGTCCGTGAGGGATAGCGCGATTCCGGCGGGGCATCCGTCGACGAGAATCCCGACGGCGGGGCCGTGGGACTCACCGAAGATCTCGACGCGGAAGCAGCGTCCGAAGGAGTTCATGGAGCCTCCATGATGAAAGCTTGAAGGTCGGCCAGGGGCACCGGCTCGACGACCACCGAGCCGATGGCCACCGGCAGGGCCATGAGGATGTCCGAGCCCAGCCTCTTCTTGTCCGCGAGCACGGCGTCGCCGACCGCCTTCCGGAATACCGGGCCGTCGGGGATGGCGGCGAGCTGCGCCGCGGCCGCGATGGTGGAGGGGAGCGCGTGGGCCTCGATAAGGCGCAGTATGCGCTCGCAATCGCCGGAGCATAGGCGGCCGATGCGGAAGGCCAGCCGGCAGGCCGCCCCCAGGCCGGCCGCGACAGAGTGGCCGTGGGGCAGGCCGGCCGTCGCCTCTATGCCGTGCCCGACGCTGTGGCCGAGGTTGAGCTTCCGCCTCTCCCCGGACTCGCGCTCGTCGCGCTCGACTACGCCCGCCTTCAGCTCGACCGAGCCGGCCACTATGCGCTCGAGCGTCTCGTCGGATGGGCGGAACGGCGCCTCGGGGTGGGGTCGCGCGCCCAGAGCGGAAGATCGCTCGACGAGGTCGAAGTAGTCCCCTCCGGCAAGGACCGCATGCTTGACCACCTCCGCCATTCCCGAAGCGAACTCGACATCGGGCAAAGTCGCGAGAAGGCCGACGTCCATCGTCACGAAGCGGGGCTGGGCGAAGGAGCCGACGAGGTTCTTGACCCCTCGGAAGTCCAGGCCGTTCTTCCCGCCGATCGAGGCGTCCACCATCGCGAGGAGGGTGGTCGGCGCGAAGCCGAAATCGATGCCCCGCAGCCAAGTCGAGGCGGCGAAGCCGGCCAGGTCGGAAATCGCCCCTCCGCCTATCGCGAGGACGAGACCGTCGCGCCCCAGGGAATTCTCCAGGAAGGAGCCGTAGAGCGCCTCCAGCGACGCGAGGGACTTGGCGGCCTCCCCGCGCTCGACTTCTATCACGGGACAGGTCGGGAAGGCCTGTCCGTAGACGCGGCGGATCAGGCGGTCGGTGACGACGACCGTCTTGGCGGCGTCGATGGTCCCGCCGATGCCGGAGAGCGGGCCGAAGGAGATGCGCGAGACCCGCCCGCCCTGACCGCGAAGGACTAGCTCCATGGGGCCCCCTCCTCTAGTCCATCGCGTCCGCGAAGGGATCTCGCGAGCCGGAGGCTCGCGACGGAGAGGGGCTTCGAGCCGGATCGGGCGCCCGCGTCGCGGCTCCGTCGGCATCCGCGAAGCGTTCCTCGGATGCGTTCCCGCCCGGCGGGTCGCCCCGCGCCTCCGCGGCCTGCGCCTCCATGGCGCATTCGGCCATGAACTCGCGCAGGCCGGCGATGCGCCCCATCAGGACTTTGAAGGCCTCGGGGGTCAGCTGCTGGTCCTTATCGCTCAACGCGGTCTTTGGATCGATGTGCACCTCGATCTCGAGGCCGTCCGCGCCGGCGGAGACCGCCGACAGACTCATAGGCGCGATCATGTACCGGATGCCCGTCCCGTGCGAGGGATCCACGAGTATCGGCAGGTGGCTCTCGGCGTGGACGGCCGGGACCATGCTGAGGTCGAGCGTATTGCGCGTGTAGGTCTCGAAAGTTCGGATGCCCCGCTCGCAGAGGATCACCTTGTCGTTGCCTTCCGCGAGGATGTACTCGGCGCAGTTGAGCCATTCCTCGAGCGTCGAGTACATTCCCCGCTTGAGGAGGATGGGTTTGCCCGACTTTCCCGCCTCGCGGAGCAGGGAGAAGTTCTGCATATTGCGCGCGCCGATCTGGAGGATGTCGGCGTACTCGCCGACCCAGGAGACGTCGCGCGTATCGACGACCTCGGTCACTATGGGCAGGCCGGTCTCTTTCTTGGCCTTGTCGAGTATCTTGAGGCCCTTCAGTCCCAGGCCCTGGAAGGCATAGGGCGAGGTCCTGGGCTTGAACGCGCCTCCGCGGAGCATCTTCGCCCCGGCGTCGCGGACGGCCACGGCCGTCCGCAGCGTCTGCTCTTCCGTCTCTACGGAACAAGGACCCGCGATGACGACGAACTCTTCGCCGATCCGGACTCCTCCGACTTCCACCACGCTCCTGGCGCCGCCGGGCTTCTTGCCGGTCAATTTCAAGTTGTTCATGCCGACCTCGCTCCGTACATGGGCCGCACCGGCGCGGAAGGCGGCATCGCGCCCCGTATTGCGTCGATTCTTGTTTTGAGCCTATAAATACGAGGCTCGCCATGATATCGGCCGCGGCGCGGCCGGTCAAGTTGGAGGTTCCTTCCGTGCAGCAGCTCTCCGCTCGCGTTCGCGGTCTCTCGCCGTCCCGCACCATCGCCATGAACCAGAGGGCGCGCCGCCTTCGCGAGGCCGGAGTCGACGTCGTCGACCTCACCGTCGGCGAGCCCGACTTCCCCACTCCCGAGCCCGTGCGCGAGGCGGCCAAGCGGGCCATCGACGAAGGGAACAATTTCTATACTCCCGTCGCGGGCTACGCCGATCTCCGCGAGGCCGTCTCGCGCAAGCTCGCGCGGGAGAACGGCCTCGACTACCCCGCCTCGCGCGTGATGGTCTCCAACGGCGCCAAGCATTGCATAGCCAATGCCCTCCTCGCCCTCGTCGACCCGGGAGACGAAGTCGTCATTCCCGCTCCGCACTGGGTGAGCTACTCCGAATTGGTGAAGCTCGCGGGGGGGATACCTGTCTCGGTGCCGACCCTCGCCTCTGAAGGCTACAAGCTCCGGGCCGCGGCCCTCGAGGCGGCTACCGGCCGGAGGACGAAGGCCCTGGTACTTTGTTCTCCCTCCAATCCCACGGGCGCCGTATACACCCGGCGCGAGCTCGAGTCCCTCGCGGCCGTCCTCGAGCGCCGCCCCCGCGTCTGGGTCGTCAGCGACGAAGTCTACGAGCACATCAATTACGTCGGCGCGCACGCGAGCGTCGCGTCGATCCCCTCCCTCACGGAGAGGACGGTCCTCGTCAACGGCGTGTCGAAGGCCTACGCGATGACCGGCTGGCGGATCGGCTACCTCGCGGGACCCGAAGCCCTCGTATCGGCATGCATCGACCTCCAGGGCCAAATGACCACGAACGCCTCTTCTATCGCCCAACGCGCAGCCTTCGCCGCCCTCGAGTCCGGCACCACGCTCCTCGGGGACATGCTCGCCGCCTTCCGCCGCAGGCGTTCCCTCGTGGTAGCCGGCGCCTCGGCGCTGCCGGGACTGTCGCTCGGGGAGCCGGAAGGCGCCTTCTACATATTCCCCGACGTCTCCGCGCACTATGGGCGCAGGGCGAGCTTCCTTGCCGGCGCGCGGACGATCGCCTCTTCGGACGACTTCTCGGAATTCCTCCTCGAGGAGGCTCGGGTCGCGGTGGTTCCCGGCTCGGCCTTCGGGGATGACCGATGCGTACGGATATCCTTCGCCTGCGCCGACGAGAGGCTCGCGGCGGCCCTCGATAGGATAGCCTCGGCTTTGCGTTCCCTCGACTGACGGATCGGTATCGCTCATCGCGCTGCGTCCTTCCGCGTAATGTATTTTTCGTGGCGCCGATCGGAGCCGACGTGAGCCTCGCCCTCGGCCGGCTGCGCTTCCGCCGGCCGTAGGCCGGCGAGTGTTGCCGGCCTAGGGGTTCTACGCGCTCGCTTCGCCAGGCCGGACGGCGAAGGAGCGGCGATAGGAATAAAAGTAGAAGGAGAGGCGGGAATAGCTGAAGGAAAGGCTGGAGGGGGCGAAGAGGCCCCGGCCCTCTGTCTGCGAAGCGACCCCGGAGAAGGCGCCGCCCGATTCGTCCATGCCGACGATGTCCACCGCCTAGAAATTACCACGCCGCCGACTGGACAGTCAAGTTGCTGTAGATAGAATCACCGGCCGGGCTGGGGGCGACGCAAAGGGAGCCGCTGGACCTTCAGCGAATACGATGATTCGGAGGAGGGACTCATACCCCGCAGCTCGCTGCGTAATACGCTTCAAGGTACAGGGGTATGAGGCCCTCATACAAAAAATTTCCTTACCGAGCGAACGATACCTCGCAGCTGCTGCGAGGTCGTTCATTTTGTCGCGGGATTCCCGGAAGGGGAAGGCGGTAACCTTCCGCGAGATTGCCGCGAAGTCGATCGATAGTCCGGGAATTCCGCGTCTTCGATAGGTTGGGCTCTCCTCTACCTGAGTTTCGCGATCTCCACCTGCACCATGGCGTCGCATCGCTCGTTGCCTTCGACCCCCGCATGTCCCTCGACCCATCGGAACTTGGGCTTGACGCGGTCCGCGACGGAGTCGAGCTCCTCCCAGAGCTCCCGGTTCTTGACGGGCTTCCTGTCGGATGTGCGCCATCCGTTGCGTTTCCAGGAAGCGATCCAAGAGCCCATGCCGTTCTTCACGTACTGCGAGTCGGTATAGACGACGACGGCGGCGCCGGGCGCCCTCCGCTCCGCCTCCTCGAGCGAGGCTATTACCGCCCTGAGCTCCATCCGGTTATTGGTCGTCTCGGCCTCGCCTCCCGAGCCGAGTATCTCCCTGGTCTCGAGCCCTCCCTCCGCCGGCAGGCGGAGGACGAAGGCCCAGCCCCCAGGCCCCGGGTTTCCCGAGCAGCCGCCGTCGGTGTAGATGATCGCGTCGTCCATCAGGCGGAGTATCCCCGATTATCTGAGGATGGTCGAGAGGGCGGGTACGTATGTCACGAGGATCAGGACCGCCGCCTGGACGATGAGGAAGGGCCAGATGTCGCGCACGATGCGCGGCACGGGCTTCCGGAAAGTGTAGCTGGCGAGGAAGATGTTCATCCCCACCGTCGGCGTGAGGAAGCCGAGGAGGAGATTCATGATGAAGATGACGCCGAACTGTACCGGGGGGACGCCGAAGGCGGCGCCCAGCGGGATGAGGAAGGGCGAGACGACGAGGATCGCCGAGAAGATGTCCATGAGGCAGCCGACCACGATGAGGAAGAGGTTGAGCAGGAGGAGGAATACGAATTTCGAGCTCACGAAGGCCTGGATCCAGGCCGTGAAGGCCGCGGGGACGTTGGCGTCTATGAGGTAGAACGAGAGTCCCCTGGCGGCGGCTATCACCATCAGGGTGCCGCCGACGATGGGGAAGGCCTTGCCGAGGGCCGCGACGAGCTTCCGCGGCCTGAGCTCCCGCTTTACGACGGATTCGACTATCGCGATATAGAGGACGGCCAGGGCGCCTATCTCCCGCAGGTCGGCGAGGCCGGTGAAATAGAGGAGGATCGCGGCGACCGGGACCAGTAGCTCCAGCGCCGCCGGCTTCAGCGCGCCGACCGAGGCGCGGAGGCTGAAAGAGCGCTCGCGCGCCTCCCTCTTCGGCGACATGAGGACGCCGGCGGCGCACATCGCGGCGATGAGGATGACGCCGGGCACGAGGGCCCCCTTGAAGAGCGAGACGATGCTGAATCCCTCCGAGGAACCGTAAAGGAACTGCGCGTTCACTCCGTACACTATGACGGCGGCGCTCGGCGGGATGAGGAGGCCTATGTCTCCGCTCGCGGTGATGAGGCCCCTGCTCCTCTCCTCGGAGAGCCCTCCGGATTGGGACAGGACGGTGGCGAGTATGCCGCCCAGGGCGACTATGGTGACGCCGTTGATGCCGGTGAAGGTGCTGAATACGGCGCAGGCGAGCACGGCCGCGATCGCCTCTCCCCCCCGGAACCAGCCGAAGAGCTCCCGGAACACGGCCACGAAGCGCTTGCCGGCCCCCGACTCGGCAAGGAGGATACCCGCGATGCCGAAGAGGGGGAGGGCGGAGATCGACCCTCCCTTCAGGAGGGAGTAGGCCTCGCTGGGCGCGAGCTCGATGAAGGCGCCGTTCCCGACGAAGAGGATCGCCGCCACTCCGCTCAGCACGGTGAAGATCGGCGCGCCGAAGGGGACTGCCAGTACGACGAGGACGCCGAGGAGGAGGCCGTAGGCGCCGACGAAGGCCCCCGCCGAGGTGGAGAGGGAGACCAGGAAGGCCGGCGCCGAGCCTGCGGCTGCGATCGCGAAATTTCGGATCGAGGAGATCGCGAGGAGGCTGCCCAGCGCGACGCTCAGGGCCGCGACGGCGACGGATCCCTTGCGGCCGGGCCTGCCACGGACCGCCGAGCGGATGGAGAACGCGGTCATGAGAGCCGCGCTGATCGGCATGATCGCGGCGATATCCCGCGTGGGCATTATCCAAACGCGGGCCGCCGGATCGAAGCCGGTGAGCATGAAAGAGAGGGTGGCCCAGAACAGGCACGTCTGGGATCCGATCGCCACGGCGTCGCCGAGGTAGGCCATTGCGCTCCGGAGCTTTCCCTTGCCGGAGGTCGCCTCGCCGCCGGCGAGCGAGATGTGCCTTTTGTCGAGGGAGGCGAGGGCGGCGGCGGCGAAGGCCAGGACCAGGGTGGCATGGTCCGCGATCGCGCCCGCGGGGGCTATCCCCCTCCAGAAGATCCGCGCGAGGGCGAGGTCGGCGATCGGGAGGGTGATTATCGCGGCCACGGCGAGGGTCGCGACCGCAACCAGCGCTCCGCGGAGCGCGCGGACCGCCGGGCCCTCGTTGTCCTGATCGAGGCCGCCGCCCCGCTTCCCTCCGCTCATTTGGATTTCCGGACCTTCGCGAGCGCGGCGTCTATGGCCTCGAGCATGTCGCTGGAGAAAAGCTGGGAGATCAGGCCGTTCCGCCTCTGGGCGAACACTTCGGCCCACTTCGCCGCGGCTTCGGCCGGCTCGGGAGGAACTTTGATTCCGTCCAGCGAGGCGATGGCATCGGCCTCTAGCTTGGCGCTGTCGAGGCTGATCTTCCTGGCCATGTCCCGGACGACCTGCTCGAGCGGCGGCTTCAGGTCCGCGGGCACCCTGTCCCAGCTCGACTTGTTCAGGACCAGGGCGCCGATGAAAGGGGCGACCTTGAAGCCCGACATGTACGCGATCTTTCCCCGCAACTGCGACCATAGGCTCGCGATGTAGATCGGGCTCACGCAGGCCGCGTCCACGGTATTGGAGTTGATCTGCAGGAGGAAATCGGCGGTGCTTCCCTTGATCGTCCTCGCCCCGACGCTCTCCATGAGCTGCATCTCCTGGTCCTCTATCGGGCTGATGGAGATGCGGAGCTTGGAGAAGTCGGCGGGATAGACGATCGGCGACCTGGAGAAGTACCGCGCCCAGCCTCCCTTCGAGAGCGCCAGCACGATATAGCGGTCCCCGAGCTTAGATTCGATCAGCGGCTCTACGGCGTCGAGCACGGCGTCGAACTCGGCGTCGTCGCGCATGTAGCTGGGCATCGAGAGGGCGAGGCTGTCCGGGTAGAGCTCCGCCATGCCGTCGGTGGTGAGGAGGGCTCCGTCCACGCCCAGCCGCATCTTCTGGATGATGTCCGACTCCGAGGCCACGTGGGCGCTCTGCGGGAAGGCCAGCTTGACCCGCCCGGCGGACACCCGGTCGAACTCCGCCGCGAGGCGCCTGAGCCCGAGGTCCCAGGGGCTGTTCGCGGGCACGTTGGCCGCCATCCTGAGCGTCAGCGTCTGGGCGCCCGCCCGGGTCGAGAGCCCCGCGACGGGGGCGAGGACAGTCAGGAGGAGAGCGAGAGCCGCGTCGCGACGAGTCATGGAGTTTTCTCTCCTTCGGGGAGTATGAAGTACTTGCTCGCGTCGGCCAGGAGCCGCCGCGCGTTCCGCTGGGCGAGCACGGTCTCGAGGCGATTCCCGGGAACCGCGTCCGGGTCGATGGCCAAGGCCTTCTCGAGCGTGGCCTTGAAGCCCGGGTAATCGTCCTTGGGGATGCATACGTAGGTCGCGTAGGAGACGAAAAGCGAGGCAGTGCCGCCTTTGGAGTAGCTCAGGGCCTTCCTGTAGGCGTCTTCCGCCTTGGCGGGATCGCCGCCCAGGTAGCCCGGCATGCCCCCGTAGTAGGAAAGATAGACGCCGTAGATCGCGCCGCCGTTCCAGCCCGGGTCGAGCTCCGCCGCCCGGGCGAGGAAGAGCGGGGCCGCTCCGAGATAGTGCGCGCTCTTGAAGTCGAGGGGATTGAGGCCGAACCC
>Ga0181535_10008212_pt1 | contig 10330 bp, 6 predicted proteins | sample PEATcosm2014_Bin_44_FD_119774 | JGI IMG/M metagenome (GOLD analysis project Ga0181535, IMG submission 119774) | Peatland microbial communities from MTU Mesocosm Facility, Houghton, MI, USA - PEATcosm2014_Bin17_30_metaG | ecosystem: Environmental > Terrestrial > Soil > Wetlands > Peat | place...
GATCAGCAGGTTGCGAAAATGGTTGAGCAAATCGCCGAGCAGGCGTCCCAGGTCCTTGCCGCCGCGGGCCAGTTCATCCAGTTGCGCGAGGGCGCCGGCGATTTCGCCGGCCAGCACGGCCCCGCTCAATTTGAGAATCTGGTTTTGCGCGGCCAGGCCAAACATGGAAAGCACGTCCGGCTCCTCGATCTTGTTGCCGCAAAAACTGATCAACTGGTCGAGGGTGGACTCGGCGTCGCGCATGCCGCCGTCGGCTCCGCGCGCGATCGCATGGAGCGCCGGCGCGTCGATGGTCACGTTTTCCTTGGCGGCAATCTCCGCCAGGTGCCGGGTGATGAGGGCGCTGGGAATGCGGCGCAGATCAAAGCGCTGGCAGCGCGAGAGGATCGTGGGCAGGACCTTTTCGGGGTCGGTGGTGGCGAACATGAATTTCACGTGCGCCGGCGGCTCCTCCAGCGTCTTGAGCAGCGCATTGAACGCCGCCGTGGAAAGCATGTGAACTTCGTCGATGATGTAAATCTTGAACGGAGAGTTGGCCGGCGCGTATTTGCAGGTCTCGCGCAACTCGCGCACCTGTTCCACGCCGTTGTTGCTGGCACCGTCGATCTCCAGCACATCCAGTGAACGTCCCTCGGTGATTTCCTGCACGTGGGGGTCCTGGTCGTCAAAATCCACCTTCGGTCCGCCCGTGCAGTTGAGGCATTTGGCGAAGATGCGGGCGATGGTGGTCTTGCCGGTGCCGCGCGGGCCGCAAAAGAGGTAGGCGTGTGCGATGCGCTTTTGGGCGATGGCATTGGCTAGGGTTTGGGTGACGTGTTCCTGGCCGACGACATCGGCGAACCGTTGCGGGCGGTATTTCCGGGCTATGACCTGATAGGACATGGTTGTGTACGTTTGACGGTTGACGCGCCGACTACGACGGCGGGGGATATTTTAGAGCGGCCGGCGCGCGGCGTAAACCGCAAATGAAAGGAGATGCCAGGGTGACTGCGGCAATTGCAAAGCATACTGCCGTTGCTGCCTTCCGGCCCTGGCGGGGTTCGTAAGTCCACACTCCACAGGCCCTGGCACCGCCATTGTGGTGCAGGGCTGGGACTCACACAAGCAGAAAGGATTCAGGGTTTCCATTCGTAGCGCAGTTTCTCGCGCGAGCCACGCAAATAATGGGGATCGTGTGGCGGCACTGGTACTTGGTCGACAAAACGCGCCCCCAGTCGCTCAATGGTCCGCCGTGAGGCGTGATTATCCGGATCGCAGGTGATGGTGACCGCCGGATAGACCAGGCGCACCAGGGGGGCGATGGCCTGGCAGGCCTGCAGCGCATAATGATGGCCGCGGAATAACTCCTGGATTTCAAAGCCGATATGCCCCGCGTAGAGCAGGACGTGAGGCGTATGCCCGACGCGGAAGTTGATGTGGCCGGCATCCAGTCCGTCCGGCGTCAATATGCGAAAGTGATAAGCCGGCACAGAACCTTGTACCGGGTCGCCCGGCAACATGCGCGTGAAGCGCAGGGTGACCTCCCCGGCAGCCAATCGGTCTGGTGGAATCGGCAGCATGTTCATGGTGGATGACGCAAACAGCGGCGGGCCGCGCCGACACCTATACTCTAGTTTTAGGTGGTCGGCGCGGCAAAGGAAATGTTGGCAAGTTTCGCCCGCCTAATTATTGGTTGACCTGCCATTCCGCGTGCTTCCTGGGGGGCAGGTATTCTGCTTTCTTTGCCGAGCCTGCCGGAAGCTGCCGGAGACGATTCGTCACCGAAGAAATAGCGGCATTCATGGGGACGGGATTCTGAACCAGCCGTCACCCAGCAACACGCCAAGCAACGAAAGGCCGCCCTACGCCGCGCCGCCGGCTGAGTGGGCGGCGCATCCAGTGCCCCTGCAGTGCCTGAGACGGGCGCGCCCTGGTCTAAATGTGAAGATTCCAGCCCCAATTCGGCATAAGGTCCTTGTGGGTAATCAACCGGATGTATTTTTTCCTGTTGGAATTGGACAAATTAACCGATTCATAGCAAAATAGACATAGTTATGAGCGATGAAGCGATGAGCAATTTTACGCCGCGCGCGCAGCAGGTGCTCGCGCTGGCCCGCAAGGAAGCCGACCGGCTCAATCACAACTTCTTAGGCACGGAACACTTACTGCTCGGGCTGATCAAGCTGGGGCAGGGGGTGGCCGTCAATGTCCTGCAGAAGATGGGCCTGGATCTCGAGACCGTGCGCATGGAAGTCGAGAAGCAGGTCGGCACCGGTCCGGATCAGAAGATGATCGGCAACATTCCCTATACGCCGCGCGTGAAGAAGGTGATCGCGCTGGCGCAAAAGGAGGCGCGCAACCTGAACCACACGTATGTGGGCACGGAGCATTTGCTGCTCGGCCTGCTGCGCGAAGGAGACGGCGTGGCCGCCAAGGTCCTGCGCGCGCTTGATGTGGATATCGAGCAATGCCGGCAGGAAATCCTCAAGGAACTGGACCCCAATTTTGCCGCCCAAACCGGCGAGGAACAGCCGCAGCCGGAAAACCCGGTGGAGAAGCAGCCCAGTGCCACTGCGGCCACCCCCGGCGAGAAGAAGGGCGATGTGAAGACGCCCGCACTCAAGGCCTTTGGCCGCGACCTCACGGAAATCGCCCGCAAAGGTGACATGGACCCCGTCATCGGCCGCAAGAACGAAATTGAGCGGGTCATCCAAATTCTGTGCCGCCGCACCAAGAACAACCCGGTGCTGCTCGGCGAGGCGGGCGTGGGCAAGACCGCCATTGTGGAAGGACTGGCGCAGGAGATTTCCGCCGGCAACGTTCCGGAACTGCTGCTGAACAAGCGCGTGATCACCCTCGACTTGGCGTTGATGGTGGCTGGCACCAAGTACCGCGGCCAGTTCGAGGAACGCATCAAGGCGGTCATGGATGAAATCCGCCGGGCGAAGAACATCATTCTGTTCATCGACGAGTTGCACACGATCGTGGGCGCCGGCTCAGCCGAGGGCACCATGGACGCGAGCAACATCATCAAGCCCGCCCTCTCACGCGGCGAGATGCAGTGCGTGGGGGCCACCACCCTGAACGAATACCGCAAGTACATCGAAAAGGACGCCGCGCTTGAGCGCCGCTTCCAGTCCGTCAAGGTGGAGGCGCCGTCGGTCGAGGATGCCATTGAGATTCTCAAGGGGCTGCGCCACAAGTACGAGGAGCATCACAAGGCCGAATTCACCGATGCCGCCGTGGATGCCGCCGTCAAGCTCTCCGATCGGTACATCACTGACCGGTTCCTGCCGGACAAGGCGATTGACGTGTTGGACGAGGCTGGTTCGCGGGCGCGGATCACGACCATGACCCGGCCGCCCGAGGTCAAGGTTATGGAAGCCGAGATCGAGGAGATCAAAGGCAAGAAAGAGAAAGCCATCAAGAATCAGGATTTCGAGGGGGCGGCCCAGATGCGCGACCAGGAGAAGAAGGCCAAGGAACGGCTGGAAAACCTGCTCAAGGAATGGCGCGCGCGCGGCGACGAGAAACGCGTGGTCGTGGGCGACGACGAGATTTTGCAGGTGGTTTCCAAATGGACCGGCATTCCGCTGCAACGGATGGGACAGGGCGAGATGCAACGGTTGCTGACCGTGGAAACTGAAATGGAAAAGGTCGTTGTGGGCCAGCGCGAGGCGGTTTCCTCCCTGTGCAAGGCGCTCCGGCGTTCCCGCGCGGACCTCAAGGACCCGCGGCGCCCCATTGGCACCTTCCTGTTGCTCGGGCCCACTGGCGTCGGCAAGACATTGCTGGCCAAGACCCTCGCCGAACAGATGTTTGGCGATTCCAAGTCGCTCATCCAACTGGATATGAGCGAGTACATGGAGAAGTTTAACGTGTCGCGCCTGGTCGGTTCGCCGCCCGGCTACGTCGGCTACGAGGAAGGCGGCCAGCTCACCGAAAAGGTGCGCCGCAACCAGTATTCCGTGGTCCTGTTCGACGAAATCGAAAAGGCGCATCCCGACGTCTGGAACATGCTGTTGCAGATCCTGGAGGAAGGCAAACTGACCGACAGCCTCGGCCGGGTGGTCAACTTCCGTAACACCATCATCCTGATGACCTCCAACGTGGGGTCGGACACCATCAAGAAGCAGTCCACGCTGGGCTTCTCGCCCATCACGGATGAAAGCTCCTATGAGAAGATGCGCGACAAGATTCTCGATGAATCCAAGCGGGTCTTCCGTCCGGAATTCCTGAACCGCCTCGACGACGTGATCGTCTTCCGGGCGTTCACCAAACCTGATTTGATCCAGATCTTGAGCCTGGAAGTGGCAAAGGTGATCGACCGGCTGCGGAAGAAGAATCTCAAGCTGGAGCTGGACGACAAGGCCAAGGATCTGCTGGTGGAAAAGGGCTATGATCCTCAGTACGGTGCGCGTCCCATGCGCCGCGCGGTGGAGCGCTTCTTCGAGGATCCGCTGGCCGAAGAGATCCTCAAGGGCGCCATCCACGAAGGCGAGATGATCCACGTCACCGCCGACAAGGACAAGCTGGTATTCAACCAGACCGCCCCGGCGGCCGGGGCCGGGGCCGGGGCCGTGGCCGGTTAGGCGGCCTCGATCGAGCCTGGTTATTTTTCAAGCCCGCCTTCACGGCGGGCTTTTTTGTTGGGGGCGTTTTTTGTTTGTGCGCCGGCGATTCCTGTTGGATGCTGGACGCATGAACCCTGGCCGCACCGTGCTTCTGGTCGCCTTGTGCCTGCTGGCGCTGTTCACGCCCGCCGCCGCCGTGCGCGGCGAGTTGGTGCTTACCAATTACACCGCGGACCGCCCGCTTCGGGTGATGGCCGTGGGCGACTCTATCACTGATGATTGTGTCTTCAACGGCGCCTGGCGGCTTCACCTGCAGCCGCTGCTGGACACCAACGGCTACGCCTTCACCTTTGTTGGACGGCAAAATTCCACGGTCGTTGGCAGCTTCACCCAAACCGCGCACGAAGGCTATTGCGGCGCGGTGATTGCGGCGCCCGGGGTCATGTCCAGTGCCGTCCATGGGTATCCGGGCACCAATGTTTGCTTGGCTGACATCGTTCCGGATGCCCTCACCAACATCACCCCGGATTTGATGCTGATCTTGATCGGCGTAAACGACCTGGGCCACGGCCGCGATCCCCGGTTCACCGCCACCAACGATCTGGCCAATCTGCTGGGGTTCATCTTTTCCAACGCGCCCGCCGCCCATGTGATCATTGCCAAAGTCACCTCCATTTCCGACGCCACTGACGTTTCCGGATTAAACTACAGTCTCGATGCGGCCGACGTGCCCATCTACAACGCCGCCCTGCAGTTGATGGTCAATCAGCGGCATGCGGCCGGTCAGAATGTGTTCCTGGCCGACATGTTCTCCGCAGTGAACACTTCCACCATGTTGAATTCGGACGGTCTGCATCCCAATGCCGCGGGCTTGGCGGCCATCGCCCAGGAATGGCTCACCCGCATCCAAAGCATAACGGTCAATGGCAATTTGGTGGTCTCCGTGCTCGCGAAAGGGGGCGACAACTGGAAGTATTCCGACGCCGGGCTGGATTTGGGCACCAACTGGATGCGTGCCGATTACGATGATAGTGCCTGGAGCAACGGCCTCGCGCGGCTTGGCTATGGTGAACCAGCCGATGCCACGGTCGTCAGTTGCGGGCAGAGTTCCACCAATAAGAATCCCACCACTTATTTTCGTCACACCCTGGTGGTGCCCGCAAATCTCACATGCACCAATTTGGTTCTGCGCCTGGCGCAGGCGCCCGGCGCGGTGGTCTGGCTGAATGGCCAGGAAATCTGGCGAACCAATCTGTCCACCGGCCCGATCGCCTTTACCAACCTCGCCCTGGTCCCGCCGCATACCCTCGACGGACCGTATATTTTCAACCCGATTGAGGTTGATGCTTCCCAGTTGTTGCCGGGCACCAATGTGCTGGCGGTGGAACTTCACCAGTATTCGGCGGCCTATTCGAGGATTGGCTTCGATTTGGAATTGATCGGTACCGGCTATCCCACCGCCGCTCCCAAGCTGGCCTTGACGCTGGCGGGCTCCGATCTGGTATTTGCCTGGCCGGCGGCCGGCGACAGTGGCTTTGCACTTCATGCCAGCACCAACCTTGCGTTGAACCGGTGGTTCTCGGTCGGCGCCACGGCCTGGACCAACGGTTCGCAACTGGTCGTCACCCAGGCCTGCGGCCCCGGCGTGAAGTTTTTCCAATTGCAGAAGCCCTGAACTGCCTGGCTGCGGTCCGCGGCCGTCCTCGGCCGCTGAGACGGGCGGGTGTTGCGGCCGTTTGACCATGGCACGAGGCTTGGTAAAACGGCTGTTCGTTGCGGGGCGTGCGGTTGGGCGGCGACTGCTCCAGAATCGCGTCGCAGCGTTCGAGGACGGGCGCGGTCCGGTTCTTGTGTCCCTGCTTAAACCTTTGGGGCCACCGCTTCCGACACCCGCTGGATGCTCAGGGCTTTGCCTGTGGCGGTGTCGATATCGATGATCGCGCCGTGCAGCTTCACGTCGTCGCGCGCCACGTCAAAGCGCTGGGGCATGGCGGTGCGGAACCGCAGCAGCACGGGCTGGATTTCCCGGCCCAGCACGCTCAGGTGCGGACCGGTGAAGCCGGCATCGGTCAGGTACGCCGTGCCGCCGGGAAAGATCTGTTCATCCGCCGTCTGCACGTGGGTGTGGGTGCCCACCACCGCGCTCACCTGGCCGTCGAGCATGCGTGCAAACGCGATCTTTTCGGAGGTGGCTTCCGCGTGAAAATCCACAAAGATGAGGTTGGTGTGCTGCCGCAGCCATTTGGCCTCCTCCATCGCCATCGAAAACGGGTTTTCCATCGGCGGCATGAACGTGCGCCCCTGCGCGTTCATCACGGCCATGGGCGGCAGGTCGCGAATCTTCAGCACCGTGCTGCCGTGCCCCGGCGTGCCCGGCGGATAATTCAACGGCCGCACAAAACGCGGCTCGTTTTGCAGCAATTCCAGCACTTCCTTCTGGTCCCACAGATGGTCCCCCATCGTGATGGCATCGATGCCGTAACTGAACAGGTCGGCGGCGATATCCGGTGTGATGCCGTTGCCACCGGCGGAATTCTCGGCGTTGGCGATGACCACATCCAGGTTGTGGGCCTGTCGGAGCTTGGGAACGAGTTCACTGACTGCGCGCCGGCCGGGACTGCCGACAATGTCCCCAATAAACAAGATTTTCACTGCGACAATGTAAACCGCGGGCTGCCGATTGACACGCACGAAAACCGGTGCCTGCGCGGAGCTTCGGGGCGACCAGAGAACGCGGATTTGACATTTTTTGAATCTTTTTCCGGCGGCAAGCGTCTTACACTCCGTTCGGTAGTTAAATCAAACGAATACATTGAACAAATGACTATAATATCGACCAGAATCGCGCTGGCGGCCGTCGCCACGGCAGCCGGCCTCAGCCTGAACGCTTGGGCGGATGATGCCAAACTGCCGGCGGCCGCCTCCAGGACCGGTGTCACCTATCAATCGGACATCAAGGCCATTTTCGACGCCTCCTGTGTAAAGTGCCATAGCGGTGACCGGCCCAAGGCCCGGCTGCATATGGATACGCTGGACGGGGTGCTCAAGGGCACCAAGGAAGGCCCCATTATCAAGGCGGGCGACAGCGCCAACAGTTTCATCATCAAGGCCATCGCCCACGTCACCAGCGACCATGATTCCTGGATGCCCCCGCTGAATAATCGGGCCGGCATAAAGGCGCTCACGCCGGAGCAGATCGGGTTGGTCCGTGCCTGGATCGATCAAGGAGCCAAGTAAGCCTGCCGCCGGGAGCGCCTTCCTAACTGGAAGGCGCTTTCCTTTGTTTCGTCTCGATAACCGCCCGTAATGTCTGCCCACGACTTTTTCCCGAATGCGCGAAGCTTCGACCGGGGTTTCCGCCTGTGCCGGCCAGCCCCGTTGAGGCTCGGCCGGTGCCCGGAACCAATGCCTAAAAAGTTGGGCTAAAAAAAGTTGTTGCCTTTTTTGGCTATTAAGCTTATTTAAATGTTGTCGAAGGCATAGTGGCTGCTGGTGGTCAGGCGGCAATTTTCCAAAGTTCACTTTTCCAGCAATTTTTCGGAAGGGTTTCGGCATTCGACAGCAACAATATGAGCGATACGCAAAACAACGGTGACAAGGCCAATTACGGCTCGGGCTATCTCGAGATTTCTGAGAAAGGCTTCGGCTTTCTCCGCACGGCGCAAAACCATTTCCACCCGAAACCCACGGACATCTTCGTGACGCCGGATACGATCCGGCGCAGCTTCCTGCGCGAGGGCACGTTCATCGAGGGGCCCACCCAGCCGCCGCACCGCGGCACCAGCCCCCAGCTCAAGGCGGTGGACCGGGTCAATACGATGTCCTTTCAGGATTATACCAAGGCCGTGCGCTTTGAGAACCTGACCAGCATCGACCCCATCGAGAAATTCCAGCTCGAAACCACGCCCGACCTGATCGAAACCCGCGTCATTGACCTCGTCACCCCGCTTGGCAAGGGCACGCGCGGCCTGATCGTGGCCCCGCCCCGCACCGGCAAGACCACCATCCTGAAGCAGATTTGCAACGCCATCACCACCAACCACCCGGAAGTGCACGCCATGGTGCTGCTCATCGATGAGCGCCCAGAGGAAGTCACCGACTTCCAGCGCTCCGTCAAGGCCGAGGTGGTCGCGTCCTCCAACGACATGGATTTGGAAACGCACGTGCGCCTGTCCCGCTTCATGATCGAACGTTGCCGCCGGCTGGTTGAATCCGGCAAGGACGTGTTTGTGCTCATGGATTCCCTGACGCGTATCGCTCGCGCTTACAACAGCGTGCATGGCGGCAGCGGCCGCACCATGACGGGCGGCGTGGATGCCCGCGCCCTCGAAATTCCCCGCAAGATGTTCGCCTCTGCCCGCAAGATCGAAAACGGTGGCTCGCTCACCATTCTGGCCACCGCCCTCGTGGATACGGGCTCCCGCATGGATGAATTGATTTTCCAGGAGTTCAAGGGCACCGGCAACATGGAGCTCATTCTCGACCGCAAGCTCTCGGACCGCCGCCTGTTCCCGGCCATCGACATTCCGAAGTCCGGCACGCGCAAGGAAGAAAAGCTCTTCCCAGCCAAGCATCTGGAAGCCATTCGCAAGCTGCGCCGCACCATGGTGGATTTGAATCCCATCGAAGCCATGGAAACGCTGACTGCCGCGCTCAAGAAGCACAAGACCAACGACGAATTGCTGGCCAAGCTGTCCGCCGGTCTCTGACCGGCCGGATCAGGCGCGCGGGACCGGTGGCAGGCCTCGGCAAGCGGCGCCCGGCGGGTGCGCGGGAAATTTGATTTGTGACCACCGGGCGTAAAGCTGCCAGTTTTGCCATGCCGCAAGCGCGTCCGCCCCTCGAGCGGATGCTGCGGATTCACCAGGCCGTCCTGAGCGGCAGTTACCCCAACGCCGCTAAGCTCGCCCGGCAAATCGAGGTTTCCACCAAGACCATCCACCGCGATCTCGAGTTCATGGGCGATCGGCTGAATCTGCCCCTGAAGTTCGACGGCAGCCGCAACGGTTATTTTTACGAGGGCGAAGTCAGCAACTTCCCCACCATGCAGATCACCGAGGGCGAGCTGTTTGCGCTGGTGGTTGCCGAAAAGGCGTTGCAACAATACCGGGGGACCAACTTCGAAAAACCGTTGCTCTCCGCCATTCGCAAAATGGAGCAGGCGCTGCCCGACACCATTTCCGTGAACCTGGCCGACATCGGCCAGACCATTTCTTTCCGTACGCGCGCTGAACCCATTTTGAACCTGGAGATATTCCAGGTGTTGGCCAAGGGCGCGGCCGAGCGCCGGCAGTTGGAGCTGCTCTACCGCAAGCCCGGCCAGAAACCCGAAACGCGCACGGTGGATCCTTACCATTTGGCCAACATCAACGGCGAATGGTTTCTCTTTGCCTTTGACCAGGCGCGCAAGGACATCCGCACCTTTTCCCCGGCCCGCATCCAGACCGTCCGGTTCACCGGCAACTCCTTCGCCCGCCCGCAAAAATTTTCGCTCGAAAAACGGCTGCGCGATAGCTTCGGCGTCCATTCCGGCGACGGCAAGTTCGAGATCGTCATCCGGTTTGCCCCGCGGGCGGCCGATTATATCCGCGAAAAAAAGTGGCACGAATCCCAGTCGCTGCGCGAGCTGAAGGACGGCGCGGTGGAACTGACCTTGAAGCCCTCCAGTCTTTCCGAAGTGCAGCGCTGGGTGCTGAGCTGGGGCGGCGACGCCCGGGTGTTGCAGCCGCCGGAACTGGTGGATTCGGTCCGCCAGTCTGCTTCCGCCATCCTCAACC
>Ga0181535_10008213_pt1 | contig 10329 bp, 8 predicted proteins | sample PEATcosm2014_Bin_44_FD_119774 | JGI IMG/M metagenome (GOLD analysis project Ga0181535, IMG submission 119774) | Peatland microbial communities from MTU Mesocosm Facility, Houghton, MI, USA - PEATcosm2014_Bin17_30_metaG | ecosystem: Environmental > Terrestrial > Soil > Wetlands > Peat | place...
ACGATCCTTCGCTTAGGAGAAGAGGTGTATGGAGTCCCGCTGGCACGAGAATTGTCAACAATTCGGGGTGCAAATGTGGCCGTCGGAAGCGTCTATGCAGCGCTCGACAGGCTGGAACTGAAAGGGCTCATTACCTCCAGCCTTGGTGATCCATCGCCGGAGCGGGGAGGTAGGGCAAAGCGATACTTCCGTGTAACGGAACTGGGCCTCAGATCGGTTCGCGAGACGCGAAAGACACTCACCAGACTATGGAAATCACTTCCAGCCACCGGAGGGGACATCGCATGAAAGATACCTGCTTCGTAGAGCTCGCGGCCTGGATGGTTGAGCACTTGACCTTCGGACCCACGAACGAGGCGCTTTCCGGTGACTTGCAGGAAGAGCTTCACCTCGGGCGCTCTGCAACCTGGTACTGGCGTCAGGTTCTAATGGCAATTGCAATCGGAGCTTCGAAGTTGGCGCAGGCACTGGCGTTACCAGTCATCTTTGCTGCGGGATGGAGCATGCTTTATCCCGCGTGGAGATGGGGAGCCAGAGACCTGCTGTATCACCCTCCTGCTGGCCGGTGGGATGCTCTTCCCTGGCCCAACTCCGCGCTTCTTGAAGTTAGCATTGGACTCACACCCGCTCTCACTTTCATATGGGCTGGGTACATGGTTTATCTCTTGTGCCGCAGCGAACTGATGAGAGACGTGCACCCGCCCCACATCGTTCATGGTTTATCGACGAGCCTTACGGTATTGCTTTTCCTCACGGTGGGGATGGTTAATCATTTTAGGCATCCGAACGTTGATCTCAGCTCCATATCACCCACGAGGATTTCTACTCCCGCTTTCACCTGCTCAATGTCAGTGTTCCACTCACGCTGAGCCTGCTGGCAGCCCTGATGTTCACCCTCCCGCAGAAGACTGGATCAGGCCGCAGACGGTACTACTCACGTGGGCAAAAGTCATGGAGGATCGCGCGTGTCATCCGATCTATCGGTCTCGCATTTTTGGTGTCTGCCTCATCCGTAGCTCAAGCACCGCCGCCTTCAGACGCGACCCCAACACATGGCACTGACGACGAACTCGTTGCTGCTGTACGCAAGCGTCTTAACGATTTCACCGACGCCCAAAAATTCTCCGGAGATGTCCTTATTGCCAAGGACGGCAAGCCTATCTTTGAGCAAGCTTACGGACTTGCAGACCGGGAAGGTCACATCTCCAACACTCTCGGAACGCGTTTCCGCATAGGGTCAATGAACAAGATGTTTACGGCCGTGGCAGTCTTGCAGCTTGCGCAGGCTGACAAGCTAAGTCTCGACGATCCGGTCGGAAAAGTCTTGAACGACTATCCAAATAGAGAAGTGGCTGAAAAGGTGACCATCCGTGAGTTGCTCAGTCATACCGGCGGAACGGGAGATATTTTCGATGGGACACCCGGGCATCCTTTCGGTCCGTTGTTCATGACTCATCGACTCGAACTGCGGTCCCTCCAGGATTACATCAATCTATACGGAATTAGGGGGCTCAGATTCGAACCCGGCAGTCGTTTCGAGTACAGCAATTACGGCTACATTTTACTGGGGCGCATCATCGAGAAAGTCAGCGGTGAAAATTATTACGACTACGTTCAGAAACACGTTTATGAGCCCGCTGGTATGGCGTCGACCGGTTCTGATCCGGAAGGGAAGATCGCTGACCTGAGTGTCGGTTACACGAGATTCGGCGGAGGCGACTTGCATCCGGATACGGACCTGCTGCCGTATCGCGGAGCCTCTGCGGGCGGCGGCTATTCCACCGTTCGGGACCTTTTGGCATTTGCGACTGCCATTCGGGATAACAGACTGCTCGACGCGCACTACACAGAGTTACTAACGACCGGCAAGGTTGACATGCCCCACGATGGACAGTACGCGTATGGGTTCATCGTTCACCCGCTAAATGGCTCTCGGTGCATGGGGCACGCAGGAGATTTTCCTGGAGTCAATGGTGATCTTGAGCTATGTCTCGACTCCCGTTACATCTTTGTCGTGCTGTCTAATATGGATCCGCCGGTTGCTCAGCAAACGGGTTTCTTCATAGGTAACTGGCTGACAATGTCTCACCAGGCGCCATAAATCGCGCGACATCCGGCTGTTCTTTCGAACCCGCGTATACACGATTACCTGCTGCCCGATGCGCACATCCAAGATGGGTTATCCCCGCGAAGGACGGATCGGTCCTGAAAAACGCCCATGCGACCAGGATTATCGTTCACGGACCATCGGCGATCCGCTCCTCAGTATCTGCAGCTTGTGAAGAACCGCTGATCATTTTGTGCAGTTTCGGCATGCGCATTCAAGGGGCTGAAGCCCCGATCATTTTGCGATTCTTGCGGCACGACTGAAGTCGTGTCCTGACACAGTTTGTTCGTGGCTTGAACCCGCATTCGCGACATATGAGCGTGACCTGCTGGGGCTGAAGCCCTATTCTCCCTGTGTGCCTGGAATTCAGGGGCCTGACGGCCTGCTCCCTCCGCGCCTTGCGGGGTTTATTCCGGAGGGCCGGTGTAGGGAGCGCGCTTACCGAAAAGGGCAGTGCCGATGCGGATGCGGGTGGCGCCTTCTTCGATGGCCAAGGGAAAATCGCCGCTCATGCCCATCGACAGCGTGCCGAGGTTCAGTTTTGGATACGCTGCGGCCCATTTGTCGCGCCATGTGCGCAGGCTGCGGAAGCAGGCGCGGGTTACGTCTTCGGCCACACCCCACGGGGCGATGGTCATCAACCCACGGACCTCGAGGTGGTGGAAGCCCGGGAGGGCTTCGAGCAGCTGGGCTGCTTCGGCGGACTCGGGGTCCAAGCCTGCCTTGGTCTCTTCGGGGCTCAGCTTGACCTCGAGCAACACGGGCAGGTGCTTGCGGAGTTTGCCGGCCGCCTCATTCAGGCGCTCGGCGAGGCGCAGGGAATCGACGGAATCGATAGCGTCAAAAAGCTCCACGGCGCGGGCAGCTTTGTTCGATTGCAGATGGCCGATGAGGTGAACGAGGATGGGCGTGTCGGAGGCGGCAAGGGCGCCGTCGACGCGGAGGGGAGCCAATTCGGGAGCCTTGGCCGCGAACTCCTGCACGCGATTTTCGCCGAAGACCTTGAGGCCGAGCGCAGCGGCCTCCGCAATGATCCAAGCCGGATAGGTCTTGGAGACGGCCATCAGCTCGACGGTTTTGCGCGCGCGGCCGGCGCGGCGGCAGGCTTGGTGGATTGCTTCTTCGAGTTTTTCGAGGTTTTCTTTCAGCGCTGTCATTGCGATTGGCTGATGCGGGAGCGCGCGCTTTCGAGGCGGCCGGTCACTCCGACGTGTTCTGTCGCACGGGCCAGGCCAAAGTGAGGCATGTTGGCATAGATGGCCTCAAACTGTCCTCGGGCCACGAGGTAGGTTTCATGCCAGATGCCCACGGAGCCATCGGCGCCGATGCGGCGATTGAACTCCGCCCAGGCGGGGAGATGGTTTGCATTACGAGCATGCGCATAGGCGTGGAGGTGATCGAAGGTGCGCCAGTACTGGAGTATGCCCACACCGCGCCAATAGAGGACTGGCTCGAAATGCAGCAGGCCCAGGTCTGGGGTCCGCTTGAGGTCGGCCAGCATGGGCGGCATGGCGCGGGCGACGCGCAGCCAGCGCAGGTCATAAATTCGGTTGACGCGCATGCCGATGAGGAAGACGACAAACGGCTCGTCGTATTGTGCGGTGAAGCGACCCGGAAATACTTTGGCCATTGTCCTCCTTCGTCGGCAGGCATTCACCGCCCGTGTCCTTCGAGATATTTTTCCACCTCGAGGGCGGCCATGCAGCCGGTGCCTGCAGCCGTGATGGCCTGGCGGTAGCGTCGGTCCTGCACATCGCCGCAAGCGTAGATGCCGGGAAGGTCGACACCATGATGTGTGGTAAAGACGTTGTTCCGAGTGCGAATGTAGCCTTCTTCGTCGAGGTCGAGCTGGCCGGTAAACATTTTGGCGTTGGGCACGTGGCCGATACCGAGGAACATGCCTTCGACTTCAAGCTCGCTGGTGGCTCCGTTGGTCACGTCGCGTAAGCGCAGGCCCTTCACGGTGAGGTCTTCGACGCCGAGGACTTCGTCGACGACGGTGTTGGTGCGCAGTTCGATATTCGGGTGCGCTATGGCGCGTTCCAGCATGATCTTCGAAGCGCGGAAGGCATCGCGCCGGTGCAGCAATGTCACCTTCGATGCGAAACGGGTGAGGAAGAGCGCTTCTTCCATGGCGGAATCGCCGCCACCGATGACGGCGATGGGCTTGCCGCGAAAGAAGAATCCGTCGCAAGTGGCGCAACTGGAGACTCCGTGCCCGATGAGAGCTTGCTCACTCGGAAGGCCAAGCCAGCGTGCGCTTGCACCGGAGGCGATGATCAGGGTGCGTGCATGAATGTCGCCTGCTGTCGTATTCAACCGGAAGGGGCGCGCTTTGAGATCGACCGAATTGAGATGCGCCAGCTGGAACGTGGCACCGAAGCGAAATGCCTGCTTCTTCATGTTTTCGATCAGTTCCGGTCCCTGGATGCCTTCGGGCCACCCCGGAAAGTTCTCCACCAGAGTAGTGATGGAAAGCTGGCCGCCCGGTTCGTGGCCTTCGAGAACGAGCGGATTCAAACCGGCGCGCGCGGTATAGATTGCCGCAGTAAGGCCTGCACAGCCGGAGCCAAGGATTACGGTATCGCGAGTGTCTGTCATGAGGTTTCCTAAGTGATTGTAGATGGGCGCGCCGACCGATTCGGCTCGGGCGAGGAGCCGGTTCCGGACGGGATTCCCACAATTTCACAATCCTATGTAAAGATGACGGACATGGCGAATCTGACTCTTGTGTATGGAATGCGGCTGCTGCCGGAGGGCGAAGTGAAGGAGATTCACGACGCTACGCTCAAGCTGGCGAATGGGCACGAGGCGCATGTGACGATGCATGTTCTGGAGGGATCGAGGGAGCAGATCGAGACCCAGCTCAAGCAGAGCCTCGATGCGTTCTTTGACTTTTATCCGGAGATTTGAACGGGTCCAGTTCCTTGGTATTCGATGAATTGAGGTTCGAGGTTTCCCATGTCTCAAAAGCGAGACATGGGGCACCCAGGGTCGTGCGGGATTAACCGTTCGCGGCTCTAGTAGTCCAAAATGCTGGCCATGGTGAGCTCTTTCTTGGCGGCATCGCTACGTTTCACGCGGAGATTGTCGAGGGCGTAGTCGATGTAGCGCGGCTCAAAGTGCGACGGCTGACCCATAAACCGGCAGGTAGCCACGATCTGGTCAATGATGAACTTGGGCTGGTAGGCGGCGAATTCCATCTCCTTCTCGTCGCGGATTTTGCGCACGATCGATCGGAAGACTTCGTCGGGGAGAATCATTCCCTGCTTCTCGCTCTCTTTTTTGAAGATGGTTTTGAAGTTCTCCAGGGTTGGTGCGCCGACTTCGATCTTGTAGGGAAGACGGCGGAGAAATGCAGGGTCCATCAGGTCTTCGGGCTCGAGGTTGGTGGAGAACATGATCAGTTCTTCAAACGGGATGCTGAAGCTTTTACCGGTGTGCAGCTTGAGGTAGTCGACGCGGCTTTCGAGCGGTACGATCCAGCGGTTGAGCAGGTGCGTGGGGCTGACGAGCTGGCGGCCAAAGTCATCGATGATGAAGCAGCCGCCAAGGGCCTTCACATGCAGGGGCGCCTCGTAGTAGTTGCCTACGGTGTCGTAGCGGAGGTCGAGCATGTCGAGTGTGAGCTCGCCGCCGGTGACGACGAAAGGACGCCGGCAGGGCACCCAACGCGCGTCGAATTGCTCGCGCCGAACCACGGAGATTTCGCCTTCGTCCTCGACTTTGGGTGGATCGAGCTGGACGTGGATGCTGGGGTCGTGGACACGAATGATCTGGCCTTCGACGATGATCGAGTAGGGCACGTAAATCACGTCCTGGAAGGCGCTGCTGAGCCGGAGAGCGGTGGAGGTCTTGCCGTTGCCTGGCGGGCCATAGAGGAGAATGGCGCGGCCGGAGTTCAAGGCAGGGCCGGTCTGCTCGATCATGCTGTCGTCAAAGGTAAGATCGCTGAGGGCCTTTCGAATGCGGTCGAAGGTGATGAGCTCGTTGGTGAGCTTCTGCATGTTGACCCGGAAGTTGAATTCCTCGAGGGTAACGGGGCAGGGACCGGTGTAGCGGAGACGAGTCAAAGCATCGAGAGTCCAGCGCCGGCCTTCTTCAGTGAAGGAATAGCTCAAATCGATCGGGTTATCGGAATAGCGCGAACCCAGGGTTTGGAGCAGCTGGCGCTCGACGGCCATGCGGACGAGATCGAGAACAATGTGGTAAGGCAGTTTGATGGCTTCAATGAACTGGCGTGTGGTCTCGAGACGATCGCGATAGATGAGTTTGAGCAGCAGGGCCATCATGTCGACTTCGTCGATGCCCATCGAGCGGATGTCAGCAGGCTCCGTGGGGATTCGATGCATGAAGGCGCTGAGCTTTTCCTGGGTAATGGCGCCGATGGCAATGAGGTTGTCGCCGAGCCGGCCGCCGTGCTCGGTCAGCCGCACCAGTGCTTTCGCAATGTCGTCGTCTGTGACGAACTTTGCGCTGACCAACAGATCCCCTAAACGCAGTCGTGTGCCGATGACGCCCTCCCGAAAGAAACCCGGCTAGCAATCCCCATATGCGGCCTGATCGTTAAGGACTATTTCGGCCAGAGGTAACACTATTTCTAGTAAATGATGTCGCGTCTAAGCGCATATTTTATGGAAGAATACGTGCGTTGGAGGAACTTAGGTAATGTCGCGGGTGGGGTTCGCTGGAACTTGCTGATTACCTGGGCGAAGTGCGTCCGGAAGTGCGACACTTAAATTGTTTACCGACTGCGGACGGCGTTTTTCAAGGATGAGAGCTTTTTTAGAAATCGACGTCGAAGGTGGTTCCGCGCGAGCAGTGAACCCACATCGTGGAGTTCTTCACTTCCAGCTCTGCGGGGTTCGTTCAGGCGCACTTGGGTCTCATGGGCCCGAGAATGGTGCGAAAAGCGGCATTGTTGCTGCTTGGTCTGTTTGCTTCTGGGTCGCTGGTGGCGGGTGGGCCTAGACGAGTGGCAGGGACCAGCTTCTTCGATCCGGCGGTCGTGGGTCAGCCGGTCCATTGGCTTGGCGGGCAGGTACGATACTTCGTCGACCAGGGACCGTTGAATGATTCAGTAAGCAACCTGCAAGCTACTGTGATGGTCGATGCGGCAGCGGCATTGTGGAGTGCTGTCCCGACGGCTGGCGTGAACCTGGTCAATGCCGGCGGGCTGAATGAGGACGTAAATGGAAGCAACGTAGTTGCCAGCAATGGAGTCTTTTCGCAGCCTGCCGATGTGGCGCCGTCGGCCACAGGTTACCCGGTCGGCGTCATTTTTGACACCGACGGAACGGCGATCAACGCGGTTTTTGGGGAGGGCGCGAGCGATGCGTCGGGTTGCCAGAACAATGGGGTGTGGAGCTGGATCGACAATATCGGTTCCGACGCAACGATCGCTCACGCAGTCATTCTTCTGAACGGTCTTTGCGCGAATACAGCGAACCAAATCGAGATGATGAGCTTCCAGTTGGAGCGCGCGTTTGGGCTGATTCTGGGGCTCGATTTTTCGCAGGTGAATCCGAACGCGTTGACGAGCGGCGATCCTAACCAGGATTTGGGGACGCCGGTGATGCAGCCTCTGAGCGGAGCGTGTGGGGCATCAGGCGGTGCGTGCATTCCGGCGCCAAATGTGTTGCGCTTCGACGATATCGCTACGCTCAATCGGATATATCCAATTACGGCGGCGAATCTCGCGAGTTTTCCCGGCAAGGAACTGACTGCTGAGAATACGGTGTCGATTGATGGGTCGCTGACGTTTCGGTCGGGCGCGGGGATGCAAGTTGTGAATGTGGTGGCACGGCCGCTTGATGCGAACGGCAATCCGCTTTACCAGTACACCGTGTCGGCAGTTTCTGGCAGGTACTTCAACGGAGAGCACGGGAATTCTGTCTCGGGCTGGACCGATTCGTCGAATGGCGATCTACTCGCGAGATGGGGATCGGGGGACCCGGGGCTGCAGGGCTATTTCGATTTGCGTTTCATGCCGCTTCCACCAGGGGTGAGTGCCGCGAATTACGAGATCACGTTTGAGGCGATCAATCCGCTTTACATGCTGGAGGACTCCGTGGGGCCGTACGGGGACGGCTCGCCGTCCCCTTCAGGCACGATGCCTGCGTTGCCGGTGCCGGGGATGGCATCCGGGGCTTCGCAGACCTTGACGGTCAACATTCTCGACTCTGCCGTGGACAGCGGAGATGATGCGATTGCGAGCGAAGCCTCTCCGCGCATGCTGTCGCCGAGTGGCCAATGGTGCGGCCGATTGGGCCAAGTTGGCCAGGCCGACTGGTTCGTTTTTCCAGTGCGCGCGGGGCGGACGTTCACCGTGGTCACGCAGGCCTTGGATGAAATTGGCGCAACGACGAAATCGAAGGCCTTGCCGGCCGTGGCGTATGGAGCGGAATTGATCCGGTTGGATCTGCCGCTCGAATTTGGGGACTGGCGCTCAATGGAGACGCGACGGGCGAAACGTATCTCGAAATCCTGAGCCCGTCGGATGACCTTGTGCGGCTCGGGATCGCCGACATGCGCGGGGACGGACGTCCCGACTATTCATACATCGGGTGGGTGCTTTACGCCGATACGGTCGCGCCAGCAAGGCTGCCGGATTCGGGCGGTCCAATGGTGATTCACGGCATGGGATTTCGCACTTCTGACACGGTGCTGGTCGGAGGCCGCGCCGCAGTGGTCACAAGTATCTCGCCGAACGAGATCACGGCGATGGCGCCGGCGGCAGCAAGAAACGTCACGGGCTCCGTCGACGTGGAAGTGGATGATCTGCCGATTTACTCTGCCGCGACGATCATCGGGGGCAGCATCAGCTACGACGCAGGCACGGGCGATTCGCTCGGTCTTGTCACCGCGCCAGCCAACACGGTGCCGATCGCTGTGCCAATTCCCTTCACCGTTTCGACAATGGCAGCGAACCTTGGCCCCGCCGGTGGGGTTACGGTGGCCTATGAGGTGACGAGCGGCTCAGCAATGCTGGGATGCGGGCAACCCACTTGCATGGTCACCTCAACTGGCGATGGCATTGCCACCATGGCGGTTTCTGCGGTCGACTCTACTCCCACCGTGGTCACCGCGTCATTGACAAACGGAGCAAGCCTGCAAGCGCATTTCGCGGGTGGCATAGCGCCAACACTGAACGCATTGACTCCCACGGTTTTTGTCGCAGCCGGGTCGACCGTGAATTGGACAGCAGAAGCTCTGGTGTTGAACAACGGCTCGCCGATGAGCGGGCAGTCGGTGGCATGGCAGACAGTGGGCGGAATCTCGACATCAGGCAACGGTCCAGCTACTTCAAATGGCAATGGGATCGCGACGAGGATTCTGACGGTGGGACCGCTTGCGGAAGGCCAACAGGCCGTCTCTGCTGCCTGTGTCAATGGGACCTCCCAGTGTGCCGACTTCACCGCCAACGGTGCACGTCCCGAATACGCTTACGTCGAAGCGGTGTCGGGGACTATGCAGGACCTCAGCCTATCTCAAGTGCCAAACGAAATCGTTCTACGGCTGCGCGACATGAATGGGAATCCAATGGCGGGCGGCACGGTCACGCTCTACCAGGCTTTGTACGCGTGGGTTCCTCCCTGCCCGCCTCATGGACGCTGTGCGGCGTCTCAGCTTCTTGCGACCCAAGCCTCCACCGCTATTTCAGCGATCGACGGCGCTGTCATTTTTACGCCGGCTTCACTGCCAGGCGTACCGATTCATCTCGTGGGGCTGGCGACCACCGGTTCGACGAGCACTGTGAGCGTGGCCATCGAACAGCACCCGTAAAGAAATTGGACTGAGACACAAGTACTGCTGGCAACATTTGCACAGCCCAGCAGGGTTGCTTCGAAACTCGCATGTCTGCGCTCCCTCTTGTGAAAGACCTCGACTACTTTTAACTGTTGCTAAATGGCACGTGCGAGCATCCATTTAGAGAGAGGGCGAATGGTAGATTCTGTGAAATCGGTCGAATTCGGCGAACCTGTGCGTTGCCCGCGGGTGGTGATTGTCGGTGGGGGCTTTGCAGGGCTGCATGCAGCAAAGGCGTTGGCGCACCTGCCGGTCGACGTTACGCTGGTGGATCGGCGCAACCACCATACGTTTCAGCCCTTGCTCTATCAAGTGGCGTTGGCGGTGTTGTCCCCGGCTGACATAGCGCAGCCCATTCGAACGATTCTGCGACACCAGAGCAACACGGAAGTGCTGATGGACGAGGTTGTCGC
>Ga0181535_10008218_pt1 | contig 10325 bp, 7 predicted proteins | sample PEATcosm2014_Bin_44_FD_119774 | JGI IMG/M metagenome (GOLD analysis project Ga0181535, IMG submission 119774) | Peatland microbial communities from MTU Mesocosm Facility, Houghton, MI, USA - PEATcosm2014_Bin17_30_metaG | ecosystem: Environmental > Terrestrial > Soil > Wetlands > Peat | place...
CACCCGCTTTGGTGCTCACGGCAACCGTCGCACCAGGAATAACCGCGCCGGATTCGTCGGCCACCTGACCGCGTATAATACCCGGCGTCTGCGCCACCGCAGCAGCGCAACCTGCGACGAGTACAACAATAACGAGCGAGATACGTAACATCCACGAATCCTTGGAATTATTCGGTGGGCATGCCAGGCATGCCGATATCCAGATTCCAGCTCCCTGCATTAAAACTTCCGCCGGCCATGCGTGGCGCCGCCGCCAGCAGCGGTTCCGCGCCCGCCAATAAAGTTAGCGCTGTGACCGCGGTGGGATCGCTGCCCCGGCTACTGGAAATCAGCAGAGCGTCGCCCTTTTTCAGATCGGCCAGATTCAGCGGCGGCATGCGTTCCAGAATTTGTTGGAGGTCAAACTGACGGCCTCCAAGACCTCCCGGCCCGCCCGCACCGTCCGGCCCTGCTCCATTGCCCTGACCGCCGCGCTGCCACTGTCCTCCGCCGCCAGAGGCGCCTCCGGGTGCACCGCCTTGTCCTGGTCCGCCTGGTCCGGATGCTCCGCCTGGTCCGGATGTCCCGCCCCCGATTCGCCGCGCCAAGATCATGGCCATCATTTCGGGAAGGCGGCGAACCAGAGTGTCTTCCTTCACCCGCACCGTTACTGGCTTGTTGGTCTGCAGATCGGTCACGCGCAGTGTTCCCGCCGCCGGATCCACCGAAATCACCGTGCCGGCGAACGTGCGGAACGCACCCGACATGACTTCTTCGGCCGTCACCCGCGTGCCATCGTCATTCTTATCGCCAAGCGCCCGCACCTGGTCGCCCACCTGAATTTCGGCCAAAGAACTCGGCTTCGCATCCGCGAATTTCACAGAATCTGACGCGTACCGGCGGTATTGTGTGGAAGCCGATGCCTGAATCACGGTAGTTTTCTGTCCTTCGCGGGATCGAGTGGAAATCTTGATTTCATTGGCTCCTGGGTCCACCGCAGTCACTGTACCGGCAACGCTGCGGCTCATCCATTCGGCACGGTCGCGCGCATGCTTCTGCGCGAGATCGGTCTTTGTCATCACGATGACGGAGAGAGCGGTCATGGTGTTAACATCGCTGCCCAATTCGCCGCGGGCGCGCACGCGATCGCCAGGTTTTATCGCATCGAGCGTAATAGGGGTGGCTTTCTTCAGGTCCGTCTCACCGGGCGCAATGCTCACGCACATCGTCTTATCGGTAAGGGCCACGGACCACGTCACACCTGCGTCGCTCTTCAGTTGAATCGTTTTCGCGCCGGCGTCGACGGCCGTTACGTCACCCAGGGCTCTGATCATCGATGACGGAGGCGGCGACTGGCCCCAGGCCAACGACACAAGCATCGTGCACACGAAAGGAACCATCCCCGGCAGAGACCTCATCTTCTGAAAAGGCGACGCCGGCGGCGAAGGGGTTACCCGATCTCCGTCACAATCTGTAAAACCGTCGCGCTCAATCGTATAGAATGCTTTCAGGTTCACTTTTCGGGTTCCCAATGATCAGACCACGTGGAGTTCTCATCTCGGGCCTGGCGAGCCTCCTGCTGCTCGCCTCCTGCTCCAGTCCCAACAACGCTGAAAACAAGACGGACGAAACGGCGAAACCGGCCGCAACCCAGGCCGCTCAAACTGCTGCGACACCCGCCACCGGCGACTACAAGGTTCTGATGGCCACCAGCAAAGGCGACATCACTATCGAAGTGCATCGCGACTGGGCCCCCATCGGCGCAGAACGCTTTTATGAGCTGGTTCAAGCCGGCTTCTATGACAACGCACGCTTCTTCCGTGTTGTTCCGAGCTTCATTATTCAGTTCGGTCTGGCGGCCGATCCGGCGGTGACCAAGAAGTGGGACAAGAACATCGACGACGACCCGGTGACCCACACCAACCGGCCCGGCTCGCTGTCATTCGCCACCGCCGGACCCAACACCCGCACCACTCAGTTGTTCATCAACCTGGGCAGCAACCAGGCGCTTGACCAACAGGGCTTCGCTCCGTTCGCGCAGATTGTGGATGGCATGGACGTCCCCGCGAAGATTTACAGCGGTTATGGCGAGCAGCCCGATCAGGACGCCATTCACCTGCAGGGCAACGCGTATTTATTGAAGAGCTATCCGAAGCTGGATTACATCAAAACCGCGAAGGTGATTTAGTGGCGCCCGGCCGGGTTCACTGCCTGACCAACACCACCGCAGAGTTCTGTGCCTCATCAACGTGCGCGAAGAATTGCCGGATCTGCGCGTACTGCGCCGCGGGTGCGATAGTGTTCTTTACGTCCAGTGACTGCTCGAACAGGATCTTGTTGCCATCGGCCTTCCATGTGGCTTTGTATGACCCATAATCGCTGGTGAGCTGCACCGCGTCGGGAAGCTCATCCACTTTGAAATTGGGGGGCGCCGCGATGCTCACCGAATCCCGGAACGCTTCCGCGTTCAGACGTACCGGTTCGGTCCGGGTCTTCGCCGGAAACGCATATTCACTGCGCCGGCCGAGCGTGCCCGGCGCCACCATCAAGAGCCGGCCCTGCAGCATCTGTCCGAACTGCTTCACTGTCACGTCCATGTTCAATTGAAACTGGTCGTCGCCAGGATGATCGGAAGGAACAATACGGTCCAGAGAAAGGGCGCCCAGGCGGTACGAAAGGCCTTCTTCGAAGCGGCGTTTCAGCTCGTCACGATCCTCGAACGTGGTGAGATAGCGTACCGCGGAACCCTGCTGTCCGTAGTAGCGCCGCTCGATGCGGGCGGAAAGACTGCCGTCGGAGTTGAGCTGAGCGTCCGCGGACGACTCGATTCGATTCTGCTCCGCCGGCAACAGCGGCATCGTAATCAGGTCGCCATCCGCGCCGGCCACCACCAGCGCGTAACTACCCTGTTCCTGCTCCGGAAGATTGCCGACGGGTGTAACCGGATCCGTGGGATCGAAGATGAGCAGCCTTCCGAGCACCGGCTGTTCCACTATGGTTGGCAACTTTGTTTCCGGCGACACCCGAATCGCGATGATGGCGTGATTGAACTGCGCGGGGGATGGCCATTCCGGGCGCACAAATTGGCGGTCGCCCTGATAAATGCCTACTGGATATGACTCGATCCCGGCGGCCTTCAGCAGCGCGCGCATCAGCGTGGCCTTGTCTTTGCAATCGCCGTAATTCCGGGCCAGAATCTGATCGGCGAGGTGAGGCACGTACCCGCCGCCACGCGCAAGGTTGATCTCCACGGCCACATAGTTGGTTTTCTGAACGAAGGCCGCCACAGCGCGAATCTTGTCGATCTCGGTTGGCGCTCCGTGAGTTAACTCGATCGCCTTGGCGCGAATCGCATCGGTAACGGCGGCTGCCGGGTCCATGAGAGCCGCCTGCCAGACGGAAACGTCACGCCACTTTCTCACTGGCATGAGTCCCGGGCGGACCGCATCCTCGGGGTAATAATTCACACCTAATCGGGGCGCCAATGAACGATACCCGGGGCTGTGTTCCTCGGGTTCGATCCACGGCAGGTTGCGCAGCTCCCACGTGTAGGTGGTCCCGCTCACCTGCGGTTGAGCGGGCTCGTGGTTGAACACTATCCCACTGGCCACCCATCCGGCGGGAAGAGAAAGCGTGTATCGGGAAACCAGCACCGGATCGGCATCCTGAAAGCTGTGCTCGTCGCCGGTAAAAACGGTCTTCTCCTCATCCAGGATCTCCCAGGCGAAAACACTTCCTGGTGCAAGATCGCCGCCAGGCTGGATCGCCTTGACGCGTTCCTCATCGTATTCATACTTGGTCGAGAGGTCCTGATCGAGAACCGCGTTCTTGCCGAACGCGACGGGGTTCCCGGACACCGGCAATAACCACGCTTTGAATTCACGCACTTTGCCGGTTTTCGGATTGTAGAAACAATACGCGCCCATGTTCTTTCGGCCGCGCTGCAGGACTTTCACCGCGCCCATTTCATGCGTGGTTTGCCGGCCGTCCGGCCCAATTGTGAGAGTCACATCTTCCAACAGAGTGACGGTGGTCACTTTCGATGGATATGCGGGCGCCTGCCGGGCCGCGGCCTCGCGCACCCATCCAGGAACGTCGTCTCCCGCCGTCAGCGCGGTTGCGAGGAACAGAGCCATTAAAATCGCTCTCAACGGGCGCCTCCCAACGACGAACCGTTCTGCCGGAGCGAGAGAGTGACCTCATCCCGGCGGTGGATCCCATCAAAAACCACTTGCACCTGTGCATACCCCGAACGCGGGAAAAGAAGTCTGCCGCCTCTGCCGAAAATCAGTTCGCGCGCGCAGGTCATCACGCTGTCGTGCACGGTCATAGAGAGTTTGTAACCGCCTGCCTCGCCGAAATCCAGATTGCCGGGATTCTCAGCCTTTTCCAGGCTGAAACCAGACGGGAACCGGACGCTTACGGTGTCCGTCTCCCGCCATGCGTAAGGAAAAGCCACGTCGTACCTGCGCTCCGCAGCGGAAAACAGCGGCGCCACGCCATGCTGGAAGAACAGAGGCTGGAAGAGAATTCGCTTCCCGGTGCGGACGGCATAGCCTGGAATCCGAGCGTGATAAGTCAGGCGCAGGGGTTTTTCAGGGCTGTCCGCATTCTCCAGATGGAGAGCGGTAATCTCAGCCTGGGGATACACCTTCAGGATCTCGTCATTGGTGTCCTCCCCCTGGCGGTCCGCGGACTCCCCGTCCAGCGTGCGACGGCGTTCTTCCGCAGCGTGTCCCGTCCACTGCTCGGTCACGTCGCCTTCGAGCGTGCCGTCTTCGGCCAGGGACAGCGTTGCTCTCCGGCTGGACAAAGAGGCTTCGGGAGGCGACAGGGGAGAGGTGATGAACTCAGGGTTCTTTGGATCGGTGATGAGGACAGGAACCCCCTCCTCGCGCCACGACAGCATCCCGGGAGGCCGCAGCTTGGCCGTGACATCGTAGATTTTCCAGTTCCCTCCGATGGAAACGGCCATATCGATGTTGGGAAGGAAATATTGCTCCAACAGTTGCTTGTTGAAGATCATGTCACCTCGGTCGGCGATCAGGGCAGGCCGGGCGTCCATGCCGGCCTCCATGGCGAGCGCGGCAAAAAGCGTATTGAGTTCGCCGCTGTCGCCGATGCCGCTCTTGAAAACCTCGGTGGGGGTGCGCACGCGGTCTTTCGGCAACTTCCTGAAAAGGGCGGCGCGCTCCTGGTCGCTGACCTGGCGGCTCCAGAGGTCGCGCACGTTGGCGCGAATCCAGCCAATCAGCCGAAGGGCCTTCTCGTCGTCGTCTTTCGCACCCGCCGCCGCCTGTGCCGCAATCTGCCTCAGCTCGTCGGTTTTCAACCCCAGCCTGAGCTGGCTGTAAGCCTTCCTGCCCACGCCAGCCCAGTACTTGTCCGGGTCGCTGCGGCCGCTGTCCTCGTGATAGAACACAAGCACCCACGGCCGCACGTTCGCCTCGCCGGGCATCATGGGCTCTTCGCGAAATGCAGGGACATTATCGAGCGTGGTCGAATCAAAGCCGTCGCTTCCCTCTTTCATAGGCGTGGGCTTGCAGTTGAACGGCATAAAGGACATCCGGTACGTCGTGTACTTTCCAGGCAGGGGCCTGATGAAATAGGTCGCTCGTTGCACGGGGAATTCATGCTGAAACTGCAGACGAAGGTACAGAAGGTTGCCCCCGTCCTGAATCTCCCGCCAGCGGTACTCGATGATGGAGCCAACCTCGACACCGGGCATCGCAAACGACTTCACTTTCCGCCTGATGCCGCCCAGGTTGACCTTGACGCGATCATGGATGGCGTCCCTGCCCAGCTCGTTGACGGTCCCGTCCGGTTTGATCGTCCGGCCAGCAATGTTGACAATCCCCGACTTGTCGCCATACGGGATTTCCAGCGTTGCCGCTTTGTCCTTCCCCGCCTCGCTGAAAACTTTCAACCGGACATAGTGAACGTAAACCCGCTGAACATAATCGCCGGACCAGTCGTCGATGACGTGGATCCGCCAGAAGATAGCCTCGACGCCCGCACTCTTGTCCACCACGGGAGCGTTCATCCGGCGTTCAGCGCCGGTAATGGGGAGCCAGGAATTATCCGCGTTCGTGATCGGGACCTCAGCCATCAGCGTGGCGCCGCTCAGGGCGATGAGGGTCAGCGCGGTTGCGAGGAACAGAGCCAGGACGATGGTTTTCATTTCGCCACTGCCGCCGCCGAAGGAGCCTGAATGAGCGAAAGCGTCACACCATCGCGCCGATGCACCTCGTCGAAGATGCGCTTGAGCTGCGGGTACATTCCGCGCGGAATGTAGATCATGGCGCCCTTGCCGAACGTCAGATCGCGCTGGCAGATGAGCCGGCCACTGTGAACGCTCATGGCGAGCGCGTAGTTTCCGGGTGGGCCAAAATCAATGCTGCCAGGGTTTTCGGGCCGTTCCAGATCGAATCCCGCGGGAAGCTGGATGCCAACGGCGTCCACCTCCCGCCACGCGTACGGGAAGACCACGTCGTATTGGCGATCGGACGCGGAAAACAGCGGCTCGCCGCCGCGCTGGAAGAAGAGCGGCTGAAAGAGAATTCGTTTTCCCGTTCGCCCGGCATAGTTTGGAATGCGAAGATGGTAGCTCAATTTGAGAGGTTGCTCGGGCGTTTCGGCATTCTCCACATGGATGCCGGTGACCTCCGCCTGCGGATACACTTTCAGGATCTGCTCCTTAGTGTCCTCCTGCTGGCGGTCCGCGGATTCGCCTTCCAGATTTCCACGGCGGCGTTCCGCGGCATGACCGGTCCAGCTCTCTTCAAGATCGCCTTCGAGCGTGCCGTCTTCGCTCAGCGACAATCTTCCCTTTCTCGACGTCACCGAGTCGTCGGGCGCGGAGATGGGTACAGTGATGAACTGAGGGCTCTTCGGATCGGTGATCAGCGCGGGAACGCCTTCCTCGCGCCAGGAGAGCATGCCCGGCGCAAGCCGTCTCATGCTCACGTCGTACAGCTTCCATTTGCCGCCGATCGTCACTGCCATATCGAGGTTACGTAGAAAATACTGCTCGGTCAGCTGCTTGTTGAACATCAGGTCGTCGCGGTCGCCCACCAGCACGGGCCGGGCATCCAATCCCACCTGCATGGCCATCGCCGCGAACAATGTGTTCAGCTCGTCGTCGTCGCCGATACCACTCTTGAAGACATCCACCGAGGTACGCGGGGGACCTTTGATGTAACGCTTGATGATCTGAGCGCGTTCTCCCTCGGTGACGTCCCGGCCATTCAGATCGCGCATGTTCGCGTGGAGCCAACCAATCAACTGCACCACCTTTTCGTTGTCGTCTTTCGCGCCACTCACGGCCTTCTCCGCGGCTTCCTTCATCTCGCCGTTCGTCTTCAGGGAAATCTTCAAATCGCGGTATACACGCTTCCCGACGGTGTCCCAGTATTTATCCGGATCGCGGCGATCGCCTTTTTCGGGATAGTAAACCAGCACCCACGGGCGCACGTTCGATTTACCCGGCATCATGGGCTCCTCGCGGTATGCCGGAATGTTCTCGACCACGGTGGAATTGAAGCCATCCGTTTCCTCTTTTAGCGGAGAGGCCTTGCAGTTGAACGGCCAGAATGACATAACCTCCGAGGTTCTTTCCATCGGCAGAGGCATGACGAAGTACTGTGCGCGTTGCACGGGAAAATCATTATCAAATTGAAGCCGAAGGTAGCGCGAGAGCGAGCCCTGCTCGTATTCCCGCCAGCGGTATTCGACGATGGCGCCAACCTCGACACCCGGCATCGCAAAGGACTTCGCCTTGAGCTTCACCCCGCCGATCCGGGTCTTCGTGGTCTCGTGAATCGCGTCTTTGCTCAGCTCCAGGACGGTGCCGTCCGGGCGCACGGTTCGGCCGAAAATGTCGCCAACCGTGGACCTGAAGCCAAAAGGAATCTCGATGGTGGCGGCTTTATCCTTGCCCTGCTCGTTGAACACCTTCAGGCGGACATAATGAACGGTGATTCGGACGGTTTCCGATGGCGTGTCGTTGTCCATCACATGAATGCGCCAGAAAATCGCTTCGACCCCGGCCTTGGGATCCACCACTGGTGCCTTCATCTTCATCTCCGCGTCGGTGATGGGGAGCCAGAAGTTGTCAACGTTCGCGACAGGAATGGCGGCCATCAGCCTGCCACCCAGCGCAATAAGCGGAATTATGAACCGTTTATCAATACGAAAATTCAACAATGGCATGCACCACTCCTCCGTGCGCGCCAACACAGCTAAAGCTGCTTGGCGCCAAACACACCAGATTTAAGAAATGAACTTCCGAAGAGGTCAGACTATCACAGAAAAGCGCTTTCCTACAGCCACCCTTTTTGGCGGGCCATGCGCGCGGCCTCGGTCCGATTAGATGCTCCGAGCTTGCTGATGGCCTCCGACAGATAATTTCGCACCGTGCCCTCGGACAGGTTCAACCTGCCGGCGATATCGGCGCCGCAGGAACCTTCGTCGGCGAGACGGAGGACCTGCCGTTCGCGATCGGTCAGCGGGTCGGCACTGGCCCAGGCTTCGGAGGCCAACTCGGGATCCACCACGCGCAGGCCTGCATGTACTCGGCGCACCGCGTCGGCCAGTTGAGCTGCCGGAGAATCTTTCAGCAGATAACCGGAGACGCCCGATTCGAGGGCGCGGCGCAGGTATCCCTGGCGGGCAAAAGTAGTGACAATGATCACTCGCACTGGCGCCTGTTGCCGCTTGAGTTCCGCGGCGAGGTCGAGCCCGGTCATCTGCGGCATTTCGATATCGGTGAGCAGCACGTCGGGCCGCAGGCTTCGGACCATATCGAGTGCTTCCGTCCCGTTGTGCGCCTGGCCCACGACCTCGATATCGCCTTCGATCTCCAGCAGCGCCGCCAGCGCTCCCAGCACCAGCGCCTGGTCCTCGGCTATGAGCACGCGAATCATCCCTGGGTCTCGCTGGCCTGCATCCCATTGCCGACGGCCCCGCTCACCCCAGGCACGGGCAGGCGCAAAATCAGCCGCATTCCCTCGGATCCATCGCGCTCAAGCGTGCCTCCCAGCGTTTCCACTCGCTCGCGCATGCCGCTTAGGCCGAAGCCGTCGGGACTCGATCCGCCGCGGCCATCGTCGGCGATTTCCAACTCGCAGCCAAAATAGCGGCAGCGCAGCGCTAACCGGCAGGTCCTGGCACCAGCGTGACGGACCACATTGGTCACCGCTTCGCGAATGGCCAGGGCGAGTACGCTTTCCTGCGAGGCCGAGATTGTGATTGGCTCCACTTGGGCGTCGAACGCAATGCCCGCCGCGGTGAGCGCCTCCCGCGCGTGGGTGAGTTCGGCATCGAGTCCCACGGAGTGATACCCGCGCACGGCCGCGCGCACCTCAGTTAACGCTTCGCGCGAGATGCGTTCGACATCGCGGATTTCCTGCGCCGCACGTTGCGGATCTTTTTCCGCCAGTTTCGACGCCAACTCCGACTTCAGCACGATCACCGACAACGTGTGACCCAGCAGATCGTGCAGGTCGCGGGCGATGCGCTCGCGTTCGGCGATGCGCGCCAGGCGATCGATCTCGTCGTGGGCGAGTTCGAGGCGGCAGTCCATCTTTCTTCTGCGGCGCGAATCGATGAGAATCGCGCCCACCAAAGGAATGAACACGAGTGCGGACACCCAGTAATACGGGGTGAGATGCAGAAGCCAGCTTTCGAGCGCGGTGAGCCCAAAGATAACGCCAATCCATCGCCATGCCACCGGTGGCTCACCGGCATCGTGGACCACCGCCGCAGCGTAGATGGGGAATGCGCAGGCCGCGGGATTCCATGGGGCGAACAGCGCGCCGATCAGCCAGATTGCCGCCGCGATCCACACAGACAGCGGGCCGCAGGTCCAGTGCGCCAGGAAGTATAGCGGAAGGAAAACCGCCACGGCGAGACCCGTCAGCACCCATTCGAGCGCCGATGCGTGGTTGAACGACGGCTCAACAAGGAAGTATCCGATGTAAATGAGCCAGACGTAAGGCAGCCATCCCAGGTGGCGGTTCGGAGGCAGGAACGGATATTTCCTTACCGCGGCAATATCACCCCGCATGAACTCGGCTTTCATCGCGCCGCCACACCCGCCACCCCAATACGACAAAGACGGCCGTGATGCCCGCCAGCGCCTGAATATGCGAAACGACGCTGCCGTGTCCGGCCGCACCAGCGATGGCGAGAGTCATCTCGGAAAGATGATATGCCGGCAGTGCCTGCGCAATCTGATTCATGGGATGCGGCAGGAACTGCAGAGGAACCCACATGCCGGAGCAAAACGCCATTGGCATCGCCACCAGGTTTATCATAGCGGGCGCCGAATTCGGGGTGATCAGGTA
>Ga0181535_10008220_pt1 | contig 10324 bp, 8 predicted proteins | sample PEATcosm2014_Bin_44_FD_119774 | JGI IMG/M metagenome (GOLD analysis project Ga0181535, IMG submission 119774) | Peatland microbial communities from MTU Mesocosm Facility, Houghton, MI, USA - PEATcosm2014_Bin17_30_metaG | ecosystem: Environmental > Terrestrial > Soil > Wetlands > Peat | place...
ATCGCTTCGGAGGCCACGCGCACGCGGTCGGCTTCTCGCTGCCGTCTGACCGGCTCCCGCTGCTGCGCGCGCGCATGAAGGCCTACGCTGCCGCCCATCTCACCGGCCCACTCCTCATTCCACAGATCGACTACGACGCGGAACTCTCGCTGGCCGAGATCACTTCCGAGCTGCTGGCCTGGATCGCGCGCCTGGCTCCCTTCGGCATCGGCAACCCCGAGCCGGTCTTTCTGACCCGCAACGCGACCCTGGCCGCGCCCGTCCGCCTCATACAGGGAAAACACATCGGCCTGCAACTGACGCGACTCAATCCTCGGCAAGAGGAGCTGAAGAACGGCCCGTACGGGCAGAGCGAACCACCCGCAATTCCAGCCCTCGGCTGGAGCCGCGACCCCCTCGGTTGGCCTGCGCGCTGCACCCGGCTGGCGCTGGCCAAGGGTTCCGCAATCGACGTTCTCTTCCGCCTGCGGCACAACACTGGCCCCTACGCCAGCCCTCAGTTCGACGGCCTCGAACTCGAACTGTGCGACCTGCGACCGGCCTGCGCGATGATGTAGCCCTCATTGCGTCCTGCTCAATCGTCCGCAGCGAGTCCGTTTTCGTCCGTGAATAGGAACACCGATCGCATAAAAACATCAGCTCTCGACCGGGCGCAAAGTATTTTGCTTCGTTCGGAGCAGCAAAACGTCTTATATACTGACACTTGAAGACATGGCCACTACTCCCAAGTCAACTCGCGCAACGCAGTTTGCAATCTGGGGGACAGCCCTCATCGTTGTCCTTCTGGCGGTCTTCGCTGTCCGTACGCTTACACGCGAGCGGGTCAGCGTACGCGCCGCCGAGGTCACTTATCAGGACCTGATCAAGTCCTCGAGGAGCACCGGCAAGGTCGAGCCGCTGGACGACTTCCAGGCACATGCACAGGTTGCAGGCCAGGTGCAGGAGATCTACGTCGATGTGGGCGACAAGGTGAAGGCTGGGCAGTTGCTGCTGAAGATGGACGACGCGGACGCGGTGGCACGGCTGGCCTCTGCCAACTCCGCGCTGCGGGTGGCGGAGCTGGCCGCAAACGACATCGAACAGGGCGGCACGCAGGATGAGCGCAACACCTACGCCGCCAATAAGAGTCGCGCCATGCTACAGCGTCGCGAGGACGCCGCCGCGCTGGCCGCGCTGGAACAACTGCAACAGAAGGGAGCAGCATCTGCGGCCGAGATCACCGCCGCACGCGCACGCGTCCAGTTGGACGACGACACGCTGCACAGCATTGAGCAGCACAGCACGCAGCGCTACGGCGAGGCCGACCGCGCCCGCGCCCAGGCGGAGCTAGCCGATGCACGCGCCGCCGTTGCCGCGGCACAACGCGCTTATGCCAACGCCGACATCCGCTCGCCCATTGCAGGAACGGTCTACTATCTGCCGGTCGCCCAGTATGACTATGCCGCCACCGGCGACGATCTGGTCTACGTCGCCGACCTCACCCATATGCGCATCACGGCCTACTTCGACGAGCCCGAGATCGGCGATCTTGCCGCGGGACAGCCGGTCACCATCACCTGGGAGGCCAAGCCCGGGATGACTTGGCACGGTCACATCACCCTGTCCCCCACCACCATCATCAGCTACGGAACACGCAACGTGGGCGAGAGCCTCATCGACGTCGACGATGCCGACGGGCTCCTGCAGCCCAACGCCAACGTCTTCGTCACAGTCACCACCGCGCGACGCATGCGTGTACTCAGCGTTCCGCACGAAGCCGTGCGCGATCTCAACGGCCCGCAGCCGTACGTCTTCCGCATCCTGAACAAGAAGCTGGTCCGCACCAACGTTCAGACTGGCATCGTCAATCTCAACCAGATCGAGATCACAGGCGGCCTCGCCGAGGGCGATGTCGTGGCCCTTAACGCAACCACGAACCGCGACCTCAGCGATGGACTCGACGTCAAACCTGTCCCATAGACGAGCATGAACGCACACTCCTCCCCCATGCCTTCGTTCAAGCTCACCCGTCCCAATATGGTCAAGCTGGGACGGATGCTCGCGCTAGTCCTTGCTCCGGTCCTTCTCTTCACTTGTCCAGTCTTCGCCGGCCCACTGCGGGCTGAAGTACGGTCCGCGGAGATCGCGGCCGCCGACCGCGCGCTGGGAGCCGACGCATCCGCCTACCAGGCCTTGCAGGAGGGCCGCAGCGACGACGCCGCGACCCTGCTGCGCGCGACCCTAGCCGCGAACCCCTCCGACGCACTCGCGCATCAGTTGCTGTGCCGCGTCTTCTACTCGCAGGATGAGGCCGACGAGGCCATCCGCGAGTGCGAACTGGCCGTATCCACCGCGCCCGCCAACAGCGATCTGGCGAGCGACTCCGAGCTTTGGCTGGGCCGCGCATACGGCATGAAGGCGCGCCACGCCGGCCCTATGATCGGATTCACCCTGGCGCGCAAGGTCGAGGCCAGCTTTGCCCGCGCCGTCGAACTCAATCCCGCCAATGTCGCCGCGCTCAACGACCTGGGCGAATACTACGTCGCCGCTCCGTTTTTCATCGGCGGCAGTATTGACAAGGCGCGCGCGCTGGCCTCCCGTATGATGCCCCGCTTCCCCGCCGCTGCGCACCGCCTACTGGCGCGCATCGCGGACTCCAACAACGACCTCGTCACCTCCGAATCCGAGTTTAAACAAGCCGTCGCCGCCGAAAGATCGCCCGGCGCCTGGATCGACCTCGCCCAGTTCTATCAGAGTCACGCGCGCCCCGACGACGCGTTGGCCGCCGTCAAATCCGCCCTGGCCGCCGACCGCACCCATGGTCCCTCGCTGGTCGACGCAGCCAGCATCCTGACCAAAGCAAACCGCGCGCCCGACCTGGCCGAGCGCTGCCTGCGCGATTACCTCGCCTCGCGCGCAAAGTCCGACGCCGCCCCCGCCTTCAAGGTCCATCTGCAACTCAGCCGGCTGCTGGCGGCCCGTGGAGACAGCTCCGATGCAGACCGCGAGATCGCCGCCGCCGCCGCACTGGCACCGGCCTTCACACGAAGCGCCAGAACGGCCCAGGGTCTCTGATGCGCGAAGACGTTACCATGGAAGTTGAATGGCTTCGAGGGCACCTCCCAGATCGCATGACTTCCCTTTCTACAAATCGTCAGATGTCCGGCCGGCTTCCGCATCTGTCATGCGCGCTGTCGCTCGCCGTCTCTCTCACTCTTGCGCCTTGTGCCCACGCCCAGTTATCGCTTACCACCGCGGTCGATCTGGCGCTGGGCAGCAATCCGCGAGTGCAGGGAGCACAAGCCGATGTTGCCAAGGCGCGCGCCCAGCTCTCCGAGGCCCGCGACGCGTACGTCCCAACCATCAACGCCGGCGCTGGAATCGGCCAGTCCTACGGCTACAGTCCTTATCCGCCCACGCTCTTCACCGTCAACGGCGGCTCGCTGGTCTTAAGCGCATCGCAGTTCGACTACATCCGCGCGGCGCGCGCCGGCCTCGACGCCGCCCAGCTTGCGTTGGATGACATGCGCGAGACTGTCGCCGAGGACACAGCCCTGGCTGTCGCCGCGCTCAACCACGATCAGCTGCATGAACAGGCCGTCGGGCAGCAATCCGGATTCGCCAGCGCACTCGTCTCCATTGTGCAGAGTCGATTCGACGCCGGCCAGGACACGGCGATCGAACTCACCCAGGCAAAGCTCACCGCTGCCCAGCTCCGCCTTGCGGCCCTTCGCGACGAGGACGAGACCGCGGTGGATCGCGAGCACCTGGCGCGGCTGATCGGCCTGCCCCCGGCCGCGCTCAGCGTCAACAGCGATTTCCCGGCCAGCCCCGCTGCCCTCGAGACAACGGTTGACACAATGGTCCACGGCTACGCCAACTCCGCCGTGGCCTCCGCCTTTGCTAACGCCAACTCCAAGCAGCGGCAGGCCCGCGGCGACGCGCGCTTCCGCTTCCGCCCGCAGGTGAACTTCTTTGCCCAATACAACTACTACGCCACCTTCAGCGACTCCTTCGCGCAACTGCAAAAGATCTACCAGGCAAACACCGGTCAAACTACGCTGAGTGCCAGCGAGGGCGCCTTCGGCGTGCAGATCACACTGCCTATCATGGACAGGGCCCGTGCGGCCAAGGCGCGCGAGTCCGCCGCCGACGCCGCGCACGCCTTCCACGACGCGCAGAACGCGCAGATCACAGCGCTGGATGGCCAGTCGCGCCTGCGCCGCTCCATCACGGAGCTACAGTTGCAGGCCGAGGTTGCCGGGCTAGAGCAGGGACTCGCGCAACAACAACTCGACGCTCTCCAGCAGCAACTCCAGTCAGGCAACCCCAACGGCCCGCAGATGACTCCCAAGGACGAGCAGAACGCGCGCATCGCCGAACGCGAGAAGTACCTCGGCGTCGTCGATGCCGGCTACCAGCTTCGCCAAGCCGAGATCCACCTAATGCGCCAGACCGGCGAGCTTCTGTCCTGGCTCAAATCCGCCGCATCCGCCACTGCGCCCTCCGCCCTCCCGCCGACGCCCAGCCCACAGCCCTGAGCCGGACTACTTTGCCAGCAGGAAGACACCAGCGCAGACGAAGAGCGCTGCCAGCCAGCGGCGGCGATCCACGTTCTCCTTGAGAAAGAGCTTCGCCGCGAAAGCGTTGCCGAGGAAGGTAAGCGATGCGCTGGCCGGAGCAGCCAGCGACACCTCCACGTTCGACAGTGTAAACAGCAGCGAGAAGAAGCTGAGCGCCATGCAGAGCACACCAAGCAGAAAGATGGGGCTGGACGTGACCGCGCGGACGGCCCCGCCGAGGCCGGAGTTTGCGCGGATGCGGTCGAGGTCGCCGATGCGCCGCATGGCGCCCGCAGTCAGCACGTCACCAGCAACCGCAGTGGCCGCAACCGTCAGAATCGTGGCCCAGGTTTCGATTGGGCCCACGTAGATGTGGCCTGAGTGGATCATTTCGTCCCGCCCGTCGCTGCGACCTCACCCGCGGGTGATGGCTCTTCGGACATGGGGTGCGGCTTGTGTTCGGTGAGCGACGGCCCATTGGCCACAAAGCCCACGCCGCAGACGATCAGCAGTATCCCCACCCAGCGATAGGGCGTGATCGGTTCATGCAGCCAGAACTTTGCAAAAAACGCGACGACGATGTAGCCAAAGGCAGTCGACGGAAGCACGAAGGTGAGATCGGCCCAGGAGAGCGCGGTCAGGTAGCTGGCGAAGAACCCCAGCAGGCAGAGGATTCCGGTGATGATCCAGGGATTGCGAATCGCGACCAGAAGCAGTCCCAGATGCGCCAGCGAGACCGGCCCAACCTGCGCCATGCCATGCGAGAGCAGGGTGTCGCCCACCGACGCGCTGAGCATAACGGCGAGCAGAATAAGATAACGCTGAGGAGTGAGGGTGTGCTTCATCTGCCTTCTAGGCTATCCGAAGTGCGCCTGTGCGCGTGAAGCGAATTAGCTGGAGGATTCCTGTGCCTTGAGGGCGTTGGCTTCCTTGGTGGCGCGGGCGGTCTTGTTGCGCTGGCCACGGAGCTTCATAAACGAACGCGCCTCGGTGTAGAGGCGGCCCAGATCGCGGTGGACGATGGCCTTCCATACAACGCGCGCGGCCGCCTTGGGCCGGAAGAAATACTCGTCGTAGAACTTATGCACCATCTCCATGACGTACTCGGCGGGCAGGCCGGGGTACTCGATGTGCGCCATCTGGTGGCCCTCGTCGTCGCTCATGGCGAGATTGGTGATGAAGCCCCGCTCCTTGGCGAAGTCGTACAGCTCGGTGCCGGGGAAGGCATGCGCCATGGAGACCTGGATGGTCTCGCAGTCCAGCCGCTTGGCGAACTCGATGGTGTTGCGGATCGACGCGGCGGTCTCGCCGGGCAGGCCAAGGATGAAGTCGCCATGGACCACCAGGCCGAGCTTGTGGCAGTCGCGGGTGAAGTCCAGCGCGCGCTCGACGGTGGCGCCCTTCTTGATGTTCTTGAGGATCTGCGCGTCGCCCGACTCGTAGCCGACAATCAGCAGGCGGCAGCCCGCCTCCTTCATCGCCTTCAGGGTCTCGTAGTCTGTCGTCACGCGAGAGGTGCAGGACCAGGTGAGGCCCAGCGGCTTCAGCTTCGCGCAGAGTTCAACGGTGCGCGCCTTCTGGATGTTGAAGGTGTCGTCGTCGAAGAAGAACTCCTTGACCTGGGGGAAGAGCTTCTTGGCGTTGGCCATCTCGGCGGCCACGTCGTCGGTGGAGCGCTTACGCCAGGCGTGTCCGCTGAGCGTCTGCGGCCACAGGCAGAAGGTACACTGCGCCGGACAGCCGCGCGTCGAGTAGAGCGAGACGAACGGATGCAGCAGGAAGGGCACGTTGTACTTGGTCACATCCAGGTCGCGCGCGTAGATCTCGGTGGCCCAGGGCATCTCGTCGAGCTGCTCCGGGGTGACCTGCGGGCGGTCGGGATTGTGCCGGATGACGCCGTTGGCGTCCTTGTAGCTCACGCCGAGGATCTCGTTCAGCGGCTTGCCATTGGCGTACTCGACGATGGAGAAGTCGAACTCGCGGCGGCAGATGAAGTCGATGGCCGGGCACTCGTTCAGCGCACGATCGGTGGAGGTGGTGACGGGCGGCCCGACGAAGGCGATCTTGATGTTGGGGTAAGCCTGCTTGATGACCGTGGCCATCTTCTGGTCGCCCTCCCAGCCCATGGTGCTGGTGAAGAGGACGAGGAACTCGTAGTCCTTGAGGATGGCGACGACGTCCTGCCAGCTCAGGTGGTGCGGCGGGGCGTCGACCAGGCGCGACCCCTCCAACATGCCCGCTGGGTAGGTGAGCCAGACCGGGTACCAGTAGGACTCGATCTCGCGTGTGGCGGGCCATCGGCTGCTTGCGCCACCATCGAACTTCTCAAAGGAGGGCGGGTTCAGGAAGAGTGTCTTCAGCGGCTTCGTCATTCTTCAAATTTTATCATTTCTGGGCGGTAATCGCCGCACGGCGGAGGTATATTCGCGGCACTCTCCGAGCAGACCAGGGACGCCGATGCTCTACTCCTTGTAAGCCTTCACCACAGCGCCCTTGGCGGAAAAGTCTGCCGCCACCGGGTCGTTCACGAGCGCCTTCAGCCCTGCAACCACGCACTCCGCATTCAACTCCGCCCCGGCGCGGCTGGTGTGGGTGTGCGGGTCGCCGAAGAGCGGCTCCACGGCGGCCTCACCCAACGCGTCGTAGCGACGGCCGATGATCTCGTTGAGGTCGACGAAGCCCACCTGCTCCTGGGCAGCCACTTGGCGCGCCCAGCCGCCAAAGTTGGGGGCGTTGCGCACCACCTTGCCGTCCTGCCACAACTTGCGTGGGATCGGAGAGCAGACGATCGGAATCGCTCCCTTGGCCTTCGCGTCCTGGACGATCTTGCGGATGTACCACCCGTAGGTATGCACCGTCTCATGCATCTTCAGGATCGGGTTCTCGATCTCCACCGTCTCCTCGCCCACGCCCGGTAGCGATGCGCGCGCCCTGGAGGGATCGTCCGGCTTTCCATCGTCGTTATGGCCAAACTGGATCAGCACCACGTCGCCCGGCTTGATCATTGCCAGCGTCGCGGCCCACGGATCGCCACCCGGCCGGTTCATGTAGGTCCGGCTGCTCAGGCCCCCGATGGCGCGGTTCACCACGTTGATCTTCGTGGGGTCGAAGTAATCCACCAGCGGCTCGCCCCATCCCCACTGCCCGCCCGCGCCGTCGCCCCGCCCGTTGCGCACGGTGGAATCACCCACCAGAAAGAGCGTCGGCAGCTTGGGGTTGGCCGGCACGGGAAGCGGAATCCGCTGTGGCCGCGGCGCTACGGGAGCGGTAGTTCCCGCCGGCGGCGATTGGGGCGCAGCGGCATCGGCAGCAGGCGGTTGGGCCGCACCTGCAGGCGTCAGTGCCGGGGAGCTGGTCCATGCAATTCCAGAAAGCGAAAGCCCCAAAAGAAGAAATGGAAGAGTTGCCGAAGAGCGGCGAAGCGACGATTTGCGATCGGAATAGATAGAAGTCATGGCTCCTAGGTGTACCGTCCGCGCAACACTCCCGTCAAGCCACAGTCGCGCCTGCGGCTCGAACACTGCGCCCCGCATCTGCTATCGTTTCCGCACTATGAAAATCACTCGCCGCGCCGCTCTCAAGTCCTCCGCTCTGGCCGCAACAGCTCTCGCTCTTGAAGGTCCGCGCATCTTCTCGCAGGCCTCCGCCTCGGTCGATGCGCACATCGACATTCTGCCCGGCGAGCCGATCGCGACGATCTCGCCGGAGATCTACTCCCACTTCATCGAACATCTGGGCGGCGTGATCTACGACGGCGTGTGGGTTGGCCCCGGCTCGAAGATCGCCAATACCAACGGAATCCGCCAGAGCTTTATCGACACCATGAAGGCCGTGCAGGCCCCTCTGCTGCGCTGGCCGGGCGGCTGCTTCGCCGATTCGTACGACTGGCGCGACGGCCTGGGCGCAGCCGACAAGCGCCCCGCTCGCACCGGATTCTGGGGCCAGCAGGACCCCAACCAGTTCGGCCTGCACGAGTTCATGCACACCTGCCGCGCCATCGGATGCAAGCCGTATCTGGCCGCCGATCTGCGCTCGCTGCCCGCACGCGACTTCATCCAGGAGATCGAATACTGCAACGCTCCGGCTGGCCTGGTGCCCTCGAACTCCGCCGCGCCCGCCACAGCAGACGCGCTGGCCGCCCAGCGCGCGGCGAATGGAGACCCCGAACCCTTCAACGTGGACCTGTGGGGCGTGGGCAACGAGAGTTGGGGATGCGGCGGCAACCTGCTCCCCGAGGAGTACGCGGCGATGTTCCGCAGATTCACCGCGTGGACGCCGACATACAACAAGCAGCCGTTGCGCTTTGTCGCCGTCGGGGGGAACGGGGACGACGTGGACTGGACGCGCCGCCTCTTCAAGAGCCTCTACGCCAACGCCGAGCGGCGCAACCTCTTCGGCCTCTCGGTACACTACTACACCTCGGGCAGTCCCTCGGAGTTCGCCGCCGGGGACGCGCTCAAGTTCAACGCGGACGACTACTACGACCTGCTGACCCGCGCCAGCCTCATGGAGCGCATCGTCACCGGCCACTGGGCCGCCATCACTGAAACCGCGCAGCCCGGCCAGAACGCCGTCAAGCTGGTGGTGGACGAGTGGGGAGCGTGGTACGGCCAAGGCACATCGCTCGGCCACGGATACTACCTCTCGCAGCAATCCACCATGCGCGATGCCCTGCTGACCGGCATCACACTGGACATCTTCCAGCGCCACGCGGACAAGGTCGCCGTCGCCGCCGTCGCGCAGTCGATCAACTGCATCCACTCGCTGATGCTGGCGCAGGGGGACAACTTCTGCGTTACGCCCGCGTTCCACGTCTTCCAGATGTATATGCCGCACCGCGGCGGACAGGCCGTACGAGCCGAATTCTCTGCTCCCGCGATCCGCAACCCGCTGGCCAACGCGCCCATCCCGGTGGGCGGCAACAGCTATACAGGATCGCTGGAGGCGGTGAAGCTGCTCGCAGGGCTCAGCGGATCGGCGTCTATCTCAGCCACAAACCCCAAGCTGCTCACGCTGACCGTGGTGAACCCGCACATCGACCAGCCCGTCACCGCGGAGATCGCGGTCGGCGGAGCCAGCATCAGTAGCTACTCCGGCCAGGTCCTCGCCGAGCCGGACGTCCACGCGCACAACGACTTCGCGCATCCGGACGCTGTCCACCCGTCGGCGGTCGTCGCGGCCACGCCCAGCGGCGGACGGCTGACGCACACCTTCCCACCGGCTAGTGTCACCACGCTGCAACTCACGCTGGCCTGAGAAGCCATCGACCTGAGCGCGTGGCTACTCGTTGCGGTGGAGGGCTTCGTCGTAGAGGGGCAGCGTATGCAGGCGGATGCGGACCAGCGTCGGGTTGCCGCCACGGAAGTTGAGACCGCGGTCGGTCTGGTCGCCGTTGAGGATGCGCGTGGTCTGCCAGACGCCATCGACGTACTTCCCTTCCTCGGCGCGCAGAATCTCAAGTTGCAGGTTGGGCGTCTGCTGTAGCACGGCGGCGGGCAGGGTGAAGCTGACACTTACATCGAATCCACTGACCAGGAACTCCAGCGGGCCAAGCTGGGCCACAACGGCGCGGCCTTGCAGGGTGGACGTGCCGGGAGGGTAGGTGCCATCGGGCTGGGGAAAGCCGAAGGCGGCAACGGCGTCGGCGTCGGCGAAGTGGATGGACTGGCGGGCCGCGCCCTTGTCCTCGACCGCGGTGAGCAGCTTGCCGTCCAGGTTGAGTTGGGCGATCTGGCCGCCGGGTGGATTGAAGAGGGCGTAGTTGTCGGCAGGGGTGACGGGCC
>Ga0181535_10008221_pt1 | contig 10324 bp, 5 predicted proteins | sample PEATcosm2014_Bin_44_FD_119774 | JGI IMG/M metagenome (GOLD analysis project Ga0181535, IMG submission 119774) | Peatland microbial communities from MTU Mesocosm Facility, Houghton, MI, USA - PEATcosm2014_Bin17_30_metaG | ecosystem: Environmental > Terrestrial > Soil > Wetlands > Peat | place...
GAATCGCTCTATGTAGGACAGGATCAGGCGATCATGGTCTTTCACGCCTACGATGCAAAAACCGGGAAACCGGCGATGCAGATTTCGACGGTGGCCTGGAAAGGTGGGTGGCCGCAGGTTGGTCTCGAAGGCAACGACTCGGCGCGAGAGTGAACCTATCTCCGGCCTTCTCTACCTCTCACGCTGGTCGGGGCGGAGGGGGCTGATTTCAGTTAGTCGGCGCCGCCACAATCGATCATCGATGCTGGTCAGCCGGGTCATTCTTGGCGATCAATTTTTCGTTTTTGACAAAAAAGAGCCTCAGAGGACGCCACGGCTACCAGACTGCGCTAAGCCCCGACTCTTCTCATGATTGTGCCGCGACTGAAATTCTCAACAGAAGCTGTGCCGGTCCGCACTTACTGCTTGATCAACCACGCCAGCAGCCATACAAGGAGCACCACCGGAATGGCAAAGATGACCCCGAGCGATGCTGCGAGCAGAAGCAAAAAGGTCCAATCGCGCCGAGTATGGCGTCGCGGCTCTCCAAGGTGTCGGCGCATCAGCAAATAATTTCGGCGATTCGCCTTCCATGCAATATCGAAGATATCGCCGAACAAGGGAACCGATCCCACGAGGACGCCGATACCGATATTGGTGGCCATCCGAACCAGGGTCACGTAGGGTACGCCGCGGGTCCAGGCAGCCAGCGGAATGATGAGTGACAACAACCCGGCAGCAACGTCGCCCAGACCTGGAACCAGGCCGATGATTCCATCAAGTCCAAACCGTATGCTCGTTCCGGGTATGCGAAAGGCTTCGTCCAAAAGAATCTCGAGCCGTTGCAGTGTCTGGTCTCGAAAAATCCAGGCGCCTTTCGCCCAGCGTTCCGGATCGAGCACTACTGGATTCATCCGCAGGGACGGCTCATTTTTCCGCGTTGTATTGGCGTCGAACGAGGTCATGGAGTAGTTTCCGCGATGGGCATCACTTTCTGCTTCGATGCTACAATCAAAAGGGTATTACGGCGGCTATAGTTCAGCGGCAGAACGCCTGACTGTGGCTCAGGATGTCGTGGGTTCGATCCCCACTAGCCGCCCCAAGCGAAAATAAGCGGCCTAATGTAAAGCGGATTCTCCATGGGTCTGACGGCCAGCGGGGTGCCTGTCGGTCCAACCTCTGCGAGTTGTAGGTGTCGCCCTTAATCGGATTCTGGAAGGCGACAGCTCTCATCTTCCTCTATACGAAGCCAAGATTGGACTGACTCCATAAAGTGAGACACTTCTCTTTGCAACACTTTGCAGGGAGGGACTGCAACTGGCGAAGAGACGAGTCCGGCTTGAATACCTGCGATCTCAAGAAGTCGTTCGAGGACGGGACCGATTGTGGAACGGTTCGATTCAGTCGCTAGGTAGAGGGCGTTCCCTTTGCCGAATTTGTTGATCGTGATTGCCGGGCTATGATCTGGGAGATTTGTGAATCGAGCAAGTACCGTGGCGGTTGAGGGTTCGAGAACCTCGTAGCGATGTACGTTTGTCTCGATCGATTTGCCATCCAGCTCGAATCTCAAAGCCGGCGAATCATAAAATGCGTTTGTCTTAAGTCCAAAGACATCGCTCAGTTGCCCTGGCAGCGGAGTGTCGAACCATTGTCCATGCTTATCCACCTTGGCCGAAAGCGCTGTCATCAGTACTGTTCCGCCATTGCTTACGTATTCCCGCAATGCCACTGCGCTCGCCGCATCCATCACGTAATCAGCTGGTACGACGACCAGTTTGTAGGGTGAAAGGCTCTCATGCCCGATGTTGATGATGGCGGTGTCGAGATTGGCACAGAAGAACGGCGCAAAGGCCCCTTGCACCTGCTCGGTGTAGGGAGGCTTGAAGTATTGCAGCGCTGTGTTGGAGGGACCGTTTGGATGAGAGTCGATGAAGGAATCGAATGAATAGGCAATGGCTATTTCGGGATGTGTAAACCGGGGGAATCCATATTTGACGAGCTGTTTGAATTCCGATGCGATGCGTGCAAACTCATCCACTTTCCAGGAAGGCGTTCCGTCGTGATCCGCCAGTCCGAAGAGCGCCTGTTCCTCTCCGCCCTTGTGACTATTGAAGGTCCAGGCGAGAATCCCTTGAGCTCCCATCATGAGTCCAAGGTATGCGTACATGCGGCTTCGGCCCGGCGTTCCGTAGAAACCGCCGCCGCCGGCGGTGAACTCGCTGAACCATATTGGAGTCGGGAGTGCCCCTTTGGTCATCGGAGCGCCAAATGAACCGCTGATCGGGTCTCCGGGATAAGAGCCTTCTGCCCCGTATGAGACGTAAGCCTTGTACGTAGAAAGGTAGTCAAAGCCGCGCCGCGAAGCCGTATTCCAGAGGTTCGAGATCCATGGATCGTTCGGCATATTCCGTTGACGAATCGCATCCAGTTCCCCAAGTCGCGCCACCGTTACGTCGGACCAATAGCGGTGCAAGTCCAGGTAGCGCTCCGATGGTCCGGGACCATCCGCGAGCGGTAGATCGACATCTTCAAAGCTGTTCAAGCGGCGAGACCATCTCTGCGTGGCCCATGCCTTGTTCAGTTCATCAATGGTTCCATACTTCTTCTTCAGCCATGCGATGAACCGCTGCCGGTCGGCCTCCGCATAGGATATGAAGCCGTTTCCGATCTCATTGTCATAACCCACGGCGCTGATTGAGGGATGATGCGCATAGCGCTTGGTGAGCGCGTCGGCCATGATGCTGACCTCGCGGACGTAGTCTGGGTCGCTGATGTTATCCATATAGCGTTCCGCGGGAGGCAGGCGCGTGCTGTTCTGCGCAACGATATCGACGCCGGGGTATGTCCGATGCAGCCAGATGGGCGCGCGCAGGCCGGGAAGGTCGAGAATGACCCGAATGCCGTTGGACTGCATTTTGTCCATGATCCTGTCGAACCACTCAAAGGTGAACCCTCCTTGCGATGGCTCAAAGGAATCACACGACAAGTCGCCCATGCGCACGATATTGAAGCCCGCGCGCTTCATGATGGCAATGTCCTGATCGATCTGCTCGGGTGAGCGGTCGATGGGCTGATAACACGTGTCCACAAAGAGCTGTCCTGGACCGGGCCAGGTTGGATGCGCAGACGTGTCATTCGCGGCTAGGGCGGGGCCTGAGAGACCAAGAGAGATGAAGGCCAGCAGCAAGGTCAAGAAGTGCGGGTTGCTATTGCTGTACGGCCTACGGTGCATCCTCTCGCTCATCTGCTCTCCTTCGGCCTGCTCTATTTCTGCTCAGGCCAATGTCACTTTGAGCACAGCTGCATAATCTACCGCTTGTTTATCTAGCTTCGGAAGCTCCACCTTCAACGCGTCGCTTTGCTGTTTCCAACTGACCCTCTGGTCGGTTCCCAGGAGTTCGAGCTTGCCAATTCTTCCGGGCTCTGTTGCCGCTGAAAGTCCCAGAGACTGCACGGCGAACGATTCTGTTGGCCAGCCCAGCACCAGTGCGTAGATCAGAGTATTCGCTTTATTACGCGTGAACCGAATATCGTTCTCTCCCAGTTTGCTCACGCTCCCGCCTTGGAACGATCCCGCCGTTATGCTGTTGGGGCCTTCACCGTAAACCTTCCATGGCCGCGTCTCATAGATTGCCTGACCATTGGTCTGCATCCATGCTGTGATGCCGTCGAGCACTGCGATTTCCTTGTCGTCAATCGTTCCGTCGGGCCTGCCAGGAACATTCAGGATGAATGTTCCATTCTTGCTCACAGTGTCAATCAGCCAATGAATCACATCGCGCGGGGGCACATACCCGCCATATGTGCCCGGCTCTTCGTGGAGAGCGCGGAGATAATGCCAGGCGCCAATGCAGGTCTCCGACTGCCAGGGATGGTTCATGATCTCTGCGGTGAGCCCTCGTTCATAATCGGCAACAACCGCTTTGGCGAGCCGGTCGGGAACGTCCTTGACGTTCAGAACGGCTTCCATCTTGCCGCCATGCTTCTTCAGGCTGTTGTTGTAGAAGTACGCGCCGATATTCATTCCGCCCCAGCCGAGCGGCAGCAGCGAATCGTCAAAATAAAGCAAATCGGGATCGTGCTGGTCGATGAGGTCGCGGGTCCGATCGTAGAAGTTCTTCACATAGGACGTGTCAGGCAGTGAGCCGGCCGGGTGCTTCACGCTGTAGAGTCGCTGAGGATTGAGGCCCTGCCACCACTGATCTTTGCCCTCCGCCTGGCTGAGATGGCCATCATATGGAACTCCGGCGTTGGGGCCGGATGTGTCAGCACCGTGCGAAGGCTGGAACCACCACCAGTTGCGCGCCTGATGCACCGTCACCCCAAATCGCAGACCCTGCTTTCGCGCGGTCGCAGCCCAGGTGGCAATGACATCGCGATGGGGGCCGATCGCAACAGCATTCCAAGGCTGATGCTTCGAGTTCCAGGTGTCAAAGCTGTCATGATGATTGGCCAGAGCCACGAATATCTTTGCGCCTGCATTTTTGTAGCGTGCAATCAACTCATCCGGGTCCCAGTTCAGCAGAGTCCACTGTGCGCAAAGATCCTTGTAACCGAATCGCGACGGCGGACCGAAATGCTCAAGTTGATATTTGTACTGACGCTGGTTCTCGATATACATGTTGCGGGCGTACCAGTCCCCGGCTTCGGCGACGCACTGCGGACTCCAGTGAGCCCAAATGCCGAACTTGGCATCCTGGTACCAATCTGGAGCTTCGTATTCTAGCAACGAATCCCAGGTGGGTTTGAACGGACCACCGCCGGCGAGGTCGGCGATTGGCGACGTTAAAGGCACATCATCCCAAAGCCCCCCTGCAATCGACTGCGCCGCCGGGTTGTAGTTCCATGCCGGAGGTTGCCAAGCAGCCTCATCGAGGTGTTCCGCGACAATCTTGCCGTCGCTCACCTTGTAGAAAACCCTCTTCTCCGGGGGCCGAGCGCAGAACTGAGCGTAGTCCTGCGTATATTGGTTGAACCCACTCGGCAATCCAGGCTGGCTCTCCTGGGCAGTTCGCCCAGATGATGGCAAAGCTTTCGATGCCGCAGCGATCGCAAGTAGTTTGAAGAAATTCCGTCTTTGCACGAATTCCCCTCTATCCCTGAGCGGGATTCAATGTAGCCCCCTATTCCGGCAAGGCAACTTGGTCTTCGATATGAAACTTTCCGGTCACCGCGGGCGCTGCTGTGTCCGGCTGACCTCCGCCGATGCTGATGGTGTAATCACCTTGAGCGATGATTGGATTTCCATCCTCGGTCACGATGCCGATTTCACGGTCCTTCAGGTCAAAATGAACTCTCTGGCTCGCGCCCGGTTCAAGATGAACACGCTGGAATCCGCGAAGAGCTATGAGCGGCGCACCCTTCACAGCAGGGAATTTGAGATAGGCTTGTACAACCTCATCTCCCGCAACTTTGCCCGTGTTGGTGATCGTCACATCGGCACTCACAGGCTGTCCAGCTGGCACCGCCTGTGCCGGAACATTGAGGTCGCTATATTTGAACGTCGTGTAGCTGAGGCCATAGCCAAAAGGGTAGAGCGGCTTGCCGGTGAAGTACCGATAGGTGCGGTTCGTCATTTCGTAGTCTTCGAAGTTGGGCAACTGGTCGACACTTTTGTAGAAGGTAACCGGAAGCCGGCCTGCGGGATTGTTCTTTCCGCTCAGCGTTTCAGCAACTGCCGCTCCGCCTTCTTCTCCGGGGTACCATGCGTCGAGGATGGCGTTTGCATGCTCGTTGATCCAGTTGACAGACAGGGCACTGCCGTTCAGGAGAACCACGACGAGCGGTTTGCCGATGGCTGCCACGGTTTCGACCAATTCCTCTTCCGGCTGCGGCAGATCGATGCTGGTTCGATCTCCGCCCAGGAATCCCGGTTCACTCACCGGCATTTCTTCGCCTTCGAGCTGGCTCGTAATTCCCACAACGGCGATAACGACATCGGCATTCTTCGCCGCGGCGAGGGCTTCTGGCGAAGGAGAGCCGTTGTACTTGGCCCAGATCAGTTCGGCATGCGGTTTACTATTTCTGGTTCCGTAGGAGATATCGAGCGCGACCTTGCGGCCCTTCTCGAGGTGGACGCGGCCCACGCCCGATGAGAGTCCTCGCGTGCCACCGCCGAATGCCGTCGCCACCTGCTTGCCATCAACTGCAAGTCTTCCGAATCCTTCGCAGCGAATACCGAGAAGAAAGTCTCCTGTTTCGGTGGGTATCAGAAATCCGGACCACTGCACGCCGAACGTTTTCTTCCCGGCAACTTCTGCAGGCAGATTATCTTCAGTGAGCTTGACATTGGTTTCCGTACGGCTGACGAGCGGTTTTGTATCCGCCTCCGCAGTCGATGGTCCCCGCCGCATTCCTTCGTTGTAGTCGGCCTTAAGGCCAGGCTTGCCATCGGGGGTGGTAAGGATGTTGTCCGGCAAAGGAGATCCATCGGTCCGCAGGAACTGGGTTCCGGGGACGAACGTGATCGCTACGTTGGGATATTCGGCGCGGAGGCCCTCGAGGATGGAGACAATATGCGTGGGCTGACCGGCATAGTTTCCAATCAGCGGCTTGGTCTGGTCGGCGAGCGGACCGATAACCGCGATTTTTTTGATCCCCGGCTTAAGCGGAAGCAAACCGTCATTCTTCAGCAGGACCATGGACTCGTTCGCAAGTTTGCGTGCGTGTGCGCGATGTTCGGAGCTGTCAAGTTCCTTCTCATCGATCTTGGTGAACGGAACGATCTCCGGCGGGTCGAACATGCCTAGCTTCATGCGCGCGGTGAACAGGCGGATTAGCGCCGTGTCCAGCGTGCTTTCAGGCAGGTATCCCTGCTGTACGGCATCGACATAGGCTTTTTCAACAGGCTCTCCAAATCTTGAAGAGAAGGTCACGCATTCGTTGTCCATGCCTCTGATCACGGAAATAGCCGCGCCCTGCGCCTGGGTTGGACGATAGCGATGATTCGCTGCGACGTCGCGAACCGCGTCACAATCTGAAACCACATATCCCTTGAAACCCCACTTGCCGCGCAATTGGTCCTGGAGCAAGTACTGGTTGGCGCAGGCCGGCTCACCGTTGATTGCGTTGTAAGCGCACATGATGGAGCCGGCTTTGCCTTCTACAATCGCGGCGCGGAATGCAGGCTCATACGTATCCACCTCGTCATGCTTGCTGACGTCCACATCGGCAAAGTGGCGCGTAGGCTCAGGCCCGCTGTGCACGCCGTAGTGCTTTGGTGTTGCAATGGCTAGGTAATATTTTGGATTCTCGCCCTGTAATCCGGTCACGTAAGCAACGCCCATGCGGCCGGTGAGGAAGGGATCTTCGCCGTAGGTTTCCTGACCGCGACCCCAGCGTGGATCGCGAAAGATATTTAGATTGGGGGACCAGAAATCGAGGCCCCCCATGATGCCGGTGTGTCCCTCGCGGGTATTTTGCACGTGCTTGATGCGTCCCTCGATGCCGATCTGTCCCGCCATTGTGTGAATGGCAGGCGCATCGAATGTGGCAGCAAGACCGATGGGCTCCGGATACTCAGTTACACCTTCATTGATCACTCCGTGAAGGGCTTCGCTCCACCATTGGTAGGCGGGAACGTTGAGCCGAGGAACTGCGGCCGAGTTGTTCTGCATCTGGGTAGCTTTTTCCGCAAGCGTCATGCGGTGCACCAGGTCGGCAGCCCTTTGTTCAGGCGTCAAATTAGTGTCGAGGTACCCAGGAGTCGCTGAATCTTGGGCGACCGCAGTCTGTAAGGCCAAGGCAAAGAGAAGCGCTCCAGCTCCCAGGACAAATCTCTGCATCAGATGCATGATGTATCGGCTCATGTGAACCTCAAGTTATCGCGCGGACGTGGCCGGTTGACTTGGCGCCTGGAACAGCCGCGGTGCGAAATCTTTCAAATCGCGGCGCCAGGTCTGCCATTCGTGATCGGTGCCGGGTGACTCGTAAAACACGTGCTGGATCTTCCCTTCGTCAAGTGACGCGTGCAGATTCTCGAGTCCCGTCTTCATCCGTTCTGGTTCATTCGTTCCCACGCCAATCCAGAGCAGATGCACTCGATTCGCGAATGCCGTGGGATCGGCCATCGCTCCGTTGAATGCTGTCTTCGTATCCAGCTTGTTGTTTCCCATCATGAATACGTTGGCCGCTCCGCTGAATCCGCCAATGTATGAGAACAGGTCGAGACGGTCGAAAGTCACCTGGAACGTCTGCATCCCGCCCATCGAAAGCCCCGCCATGGCACGGTGATCGCGATTGGGAATTGTCCGGAACGCCTTGTCGATGAACGGAATCAGCACCTGCGTCATATCGTCTTCGAACGCACCCATCCGCTCCTGCATCACCTTCATGAATTCCGGCGAGCCGAAAGGCGTTCCTGTCAGGTCCGGGACGACATAGCCGGCGCGGCTGGCATAGCCATTCGCCATTACGATGATCATTGGTTTAGTGCTTCCAGTGGCGATCAGGTTGTCGAGAATGAAATTCGCTTTGCCTTGCCGAATCCATCCTGATTCGTTCTCACCGCCGCCGTGCTGCAAATACAGCACCGGATAGCGAGTCTTTGTTGTGTCATAGTCCGGCGGCAGGTATACGAGCGCGTGCCGCCACGTGCCCGTCACGCTGGAGTGATACCAGATCTCACGCACTTGTCCGTGCGGAACATTCTGGGGCAAGTAGTAGTCCGCTCCGGCTTCAGGTACCTCAACCGCGCTGGCCCATTTGCTTCCACCAAAGTACGCAGTGCTGCCCGGATCGCTGACTTCGGCGCCATCCACGATGATGGTGTAGTAATGAAGCCCCGGAGCCATCGGCGGGGTTGTGAGAGTCCAGAAGCCGTCGGGCTGCTTCTCCATGTCAATCTTGGGACCGCTCCAGAAATTGAGCTTCACCTTCGTGGCGTCAGGCGCTTTAAACCGAATCTGCACGCGCGATTTGCCGTCGACCTTCGGATACTGCGCATCCAAAACGTTCGATGTCGCGGGCTTGAAATCTCCCTGGTCCTGCGCTAAACAGAAGCTCGCTGCCAGTAGCATTGCAAACGCAATCACTTTCAAAATTCACCTCCGAGCGGACAGGTATGAGAGCGAGAGCTGGCTTGGGGCCGGACAGATCAGCACTCTCGGGCCATGCGCATGGTAAACGATTGCTGCTTCGGAATAAAGCGATTTATTGGACTTGTTCGCGTTGGCTCGTTCTGTGTATATTCGATGGTTCCGGAACGGCATGCGAGAACGAAGGCCGAAAATTGCGAGCCAGCTCCAACGCTGCGCGCCGGCCCCAGCGCTCGATTGCGTTCCGGTTGAGCGGAGGCTTGTGTGGCACGTCGCGTCCTTGCGGTTTTTTGCTTGCTCGCCCTTTCTTCGTCCGCACCCTTGATGGCTGCTGACAACATTCATCTCTCCGTTGACGCGTCGAAGCCTGGTGCGAAAATTGATCGCAACATATTCGGTCAGTTCGCCGAGAATCTTGGCCATGGCCTTTACGAGGGGATCTGGGTCGGGCCCGACTCATCCATTCCCAACACGCGCGGAATTCGCAACGACGTAGTGGCCGCTCTGAAAGAACTGAAGGCGCCCAACGTCCGCTGGCCGGGCGGCTGCTTTGCCGACCAGTATCACTGGCGCAAGGGAATCGGCCCACGCGATAAGCGCCCGGCAACGGTGAACTCGGCGTGGGGCGATGTCATCGATACCAATGCATTCGGCACAGATGAGTTTATGGATTTTATCCAGCAGATCGGCAGCACGCCGTATGTGTCCGTTAATGTCGGATCCGGAACACCCCAAGAGGCGGCTGAGTGGCTGGAATATATGACAGCGGCATCACCCACAGCACTTGCCAAAGAGCGAGCCGCCAACGGCCATCCTGAGCCTTATAAGGTCGGTTTTCTCGGCATCGGCAACGAAAGCTGGGATTGTGGCGGCGCGATGACGTCCGACTACTACGTCAGCCTGATGAAGGTGTACAGCCGCTTCGTGCTCAACATGAATCCCGCGCAACGCAGCAAGGACCTGATGCTCAAGATCGCCGTTGGTCCCGGTACGGCAGACACTGCGTGGACTGAAGCCGTGATGCAAGCCTGGAAGAAGCACACCTGGGCCTGGGACATCAACGGCGTCTCACTGCACTGGTATACGGTGCCAAACGGGTGGCCGCCGTCGACCGCTTCGGAGAAGTTCGGAAATGACGATTACGCAAAGACGCTGAAATCGACACTGTTCATGGATGAATTCCTGCGCAAGCAGGAAACGGTGATGGACAAGTACGATCCGGAGAAGAAGGTGACCTTATCCGTGGATGAGTGGGGAGCCTGGCACGCGCCGTTGTCCGGTTCCAATCCGGCATTCCTCGTCCAGCAGAA